>Ga0207695_10000059_pt1 | contig 363920 bp, 340 predicted proteins | sample KBSC54metaG_FD_184354 | JGI IMG/M metagenome (GOLD analysis project Ga0207695, IMG submission 184354) | Corn rhizosphere microbial communities from Kellogg Biological Station, Michigan, USA - KBS C5-4 metaG (SPAdes) (version 2) | ecosystem: Host-associated > Plants > Roots > Rhizosphere >...
GTCCGCTTCGAACGGCTCGGCAAGCAGCGGATGCACGCCCTGGATGCTGCCTTGCGAGACCTGGAGCACGGTCTCGATGACTGGGTGATCGGCTGGCGATCCGTCGGCGATGCGCCCATGCAACTCAATTTGTTTGGCGCGCGCGAGTGGCACCTGGACGTTGCCGTCGAGCCTGTTGATGCTGGGATCGTCGAACACGATGGAGGCGCGATCCGGGATGGCAGGCAGGCCGACCACACTGCTGCGGCCCTTGCTCCAGTTCACCACGAAGGTGTTGTGCGTGACGCCATCCGTCAGCGTTGCCGGCGCAGAAAACTCAGCGATGACGTGCTTGGGATCATAGACCTGAGCCAGAACCAGAATGTTGTCGAGCTTGGCCGTGAACGGCGTCTTGCTCGCATTCTGTGAGACCAGCGCGACACTGGCGCCGGAGCACTGGACCTCGAAACGGAACGGGAAGCCCGCGATCGAGCGCTTGGCGCAATCATAGATGCGGCCCGACTTGGCCTCCTGCGCCCGCCAGGCATCGGCAGCAATCTCGGCCTGCGAGGCCGCATAGAACCAGAAGCCGCTCCACGCGGCCGCGAGGATCAGGAGAAGGACGGGGGCAATGAAGAGCCCCCAACGGGAGCGCCGGCCTGCGGCAACGGTCATATCGGACATGCGGCGACCCTTTGACCCCAGATTTTGTCAAATGTAAGCGAGGCCAGGCCCGGACGAAAGGCGGAGAATTCGCTTCGCTTGCCGACCCAGTTCTGGTAGCCGTGCCCGAAATGTCGGAAATCACCCTTCCCTCCGTCACCACAGCCAAGGGCGACCTCTGGGTGTTCGGCTACGGCTCGCTGATGTGGCGGCCAGGCTTCGAATTCGAGGAGCGCGTCCCGGCGCGGCTGGTCGGCGAACATCGCGCGCTCTGCGTCTACTCTTTCGTGCATCGCGGCACGCCGGAGCAGCCCGGCCTGGTGCTGGGGCTCGACCGCGGCGGCGCATGCCGCGGCATCGCCTTCCGCGTCGCTGAAAAGAACCGTGCTGACGTCGTCGCCTATCTGCGCGCGCGCGAACAGGTGACGTCGGTCTATCGCGAGGTGATGCGATCGGTGTGGCTGGAGAACGAAGCGCGTGAGCGCGTCTCGGCACTCGCCTATGTCGTCGATCGCGGTCACGTGCAATATGCCGGCCGGCTGTCTATCGCCGACCAGCATCGCCATGTGCTCCAGGGTCATGGCCAGTCCGGCGCCAACCGCGATTATGTCACGGCGACCGTGAAGGCGATCGAGGCCGAGGGTTTTCGCGATACGCAATTGCATCAGCTCGCGACCATGCTGCATGGCGACGTGCACGCGCCCGCTCCCGCGGAAGATCGAGAGAACCGCTAGCTCTCCGACGGCGCGTAGCTTGGCGCAGAGCCAATCAACTGCTCCTGCTCTTTCCGTCCCGCCTCGACGAGCCGGCCGGTCGCATCCTCGATCGCGGCTTGTACGCGCGTGAGAAATTGATCCTTGGGCAGGCCCGGCGGCAGCGGATCGAGGAACTCCACCACCAGCGTGCCGGGATAGCGCATGAAGGTGCGGCGCGGCCAGAACAGGCCGGAATTGAGTGCGATCGGCAGGCACTGCACGCCGCAGGACGAATAGATCTGCGCAAAGCCGGTCTTGTAATCCGGCGGCGCGCCAGGCGCGCGGCGTGTGCCTTCGGGAAAGATGACGAGCTGGCCACCAGCGCGCACCGCTTCTCGCGCGCGACGCGTCATGTCGAGCAGCGCCTTCACGCCGGCATTGCGGTCGATCGCAATCATCCCTGTTTTGACCAGGAACTGGCCGAACACGGGGATCTGCATGAGCTGGCGCTTGAGGATGAAGATCGGGCGGTGAAAGAAGCCCGGCAGCACGAAGGTCTCCCAGAACGACTGGTGCTTCGCCGCGATCACCAGCGGTCCTTCCGGGATCTTCTCGACCCCGCGGAATTCGACCTTGATGTTGCAGACCACGCGCATCAGGAAAATCGTCGCCTTCGCCCACCATTGGGCGATGGTCAGCATCGCGCGCGGCGGCAAGGCGAAGGTCGGCAGCGCTATGATCGCGAGGCACACCAGCACCGCATAGAACAGCATGTTGAAGACGAGCGAGCGCAGGAAAATCAGGAACATCGAAAATCCGATCAATTGGCCTGCGCCGTGGCAGGCCGCTTGGATAGCAGACCCGCAGGCTGCTCCGACATCTCGGGGGAAAGGTCAATCCCGAAATCTTCCAGCCGGACCCTGAGCTCGGCGGCGACGTACTTGACATATTCGGACAAGAGCAGCCGCAGCGTCGAAGACGAGGTCCACCACGGCTCCTCACGCCATTTGTCGCCGACCACCGCGAACGGGACCAGCACGGTTTCCGGCATCGCATGCGAGAATTCGACCAGCGCGCGCGGCATGTGATAGTTCGAGGTGACCACGATCAGCGATTTGAAGCCGCGCCCCTCGGCCCAGCGCCGCGCCTCCGCCGCATTGCCACGGGTCGTGAGCGCGGTGCGATCGAGATCGACGCAGCAGGTCATGAAGGACTGGTTCTCCGGCAGCGTGCGGGAGATGTCACTCGCCGTCGAGGTCGGGTGCACGCCTGATATCAGCAGCCGCTTGCCGTAACCGGCCGCCAACAGCTCCATCGCGTCCGACACCCGCGAGGAGCCGCCGGTCAGGACCACAATGCCGTCGGCCTTCCGATCCGGCGCGATCTCGGCACCGCGCAATTGCGTCAGGAATGCAACAAACCCTGCTGCCGCACCAACAAAGATGCACGCAATCGTCGACACGACGGTCGCGCGGAGCCAGCCGCGCGGCAGTTTCGGCGATCTATCATCGGTCGGCGAGGTCATATGATGTCGGTGGTCCCTTCCCCGGATTATTTTAGGACGTTTTGAGGCGAAGTGGAGTCCGGTTTGTTGGGCTCCACGAATGCAACAGAGAACAACTCTTTCCGCGCAGATGGCGCGCTCCCTCGCCCCGCTTGCGGGGAGAGGCGAAGAACCTCAATCGACATCATTCAATGTTGCGAACAACGTCTGGCGCGAGGCGACCGCGGTGATCGCGCCGATCAGGACGGCCTGAACCGCGAGCACGACATAGCCTGATGGCCGCAACGAGAAGGTGCCGAGCAGGGCTGCGAACTGGTCGCCGACGGGGGTGCCGGAGAACCAGCCGGCGATCGACTCGGAGAAGCCGAACAGCAGCATGGCGACACCGCCGCCGATGACGCCACCTTCGAGGCCAAGCCTGAGGAAGTGCCGCAGAAAGTGGTTGGCGATGTAGCGATCGCCGGCACCGACGAAATGCAGGACTTCGACGATCGGGCGATTTGCTGCCATGGCGCCGCGGGTCGCAAACGAAACCGATATGATGGTCGCGACGATGACGAGCGCGAGAATGCCGATGCCGGCGAATACGGTGGCGTTGGTCATCGAGCGCATGCGTTCGATCCAGGCGCGGTGATCGTCGACGCTGGCGCTCGGCGCCACCTGCGTCACGCGCGCGCGCAATGCGCCGAGATCGAGCGAGCTGCCCGGCTGCACCCGCGCGATGATCATGCGCGGCACCGGCAGGTCGTCCATCGAGAGTCCCGTGCCGAGCCAGGGCTCGAGCAGCTTGCCACTCTCATCCTTGGTGAACGGCTTGACCTCGACGATACCGGCCTGCGCGCGCATCGCCTCGGTGACGGCAACCGTGTCACGCTCGATGTCACGTCCGGGTTGCGGACGGACCTGGATGGTGATCTCGCTTGCGACGTCCGATTGCCATTCGGCGGCCGAGGCGCTGACCAGCAGCACCGTGCCCGTGGCCATCGAGGCGAGGAAGGTCATGATGGCGACGACGGCGACCAGCGCCCGGCCGTGGATCGAGGCGCGCGGCACGATCGGCGACATGTTGCGTGCCCGCGCGGGGAGCTGCGGACGCTCCTGCCCGAGATCGACCAATACGCCGCGCTCGTCGGTCCTACTCATAGACGTGCAGCCGTCCCTGATGCAGTACGAAGCGTCGCGCTTCGTACTGGTCCATCAGGGCGATGTCGTGGGTTGCGATGATCACGGCCGTGCCTGACTTGTTCAGCTCGATGAAGAGCCGTAGCAAGCGTCGCCCGAGCGTCGGATCGACGCTGCCGGTCGGCTCGTCCGCGAGCAGGAGTTGCGGCCGCGAAATCACCGCGCGCGCGATCGCCGCGCGTTGTTTCTCGCCGCCGGACAGGATCGGCGGCAGCGCATCCATGCGATCACCGAGACCGACCCAGCGCAGGAGGTCGATGACCTCCTTGCGGTAGCTCGATTCGCTGCGGCCCATGACGCGGAACGGCAGTGCCACGTTCTCGTAAGTCGTCATGTGGTCGAGCAGACGGAAATCCTGCAGCACGATGCCGATGCGCTTGCGCAGATCCGCGATCTCGTCCTTGCCGAGCTGGGAGATGTCGTTACCGAACAGATTGACGAGGCCGCGCGTCGGCCGGTGCGACAGAAACAACAGGCGCAGCAGCGACGTCTTGCCGGCGCCGGACGGGCCGGTGAGGAACTGGAAGGAATGCGCCGGAATCTGGAAATTGAGGTCGCGCAGAATCTCCGGCCCCAGACCGTAACGCAATCCGACATTTTCGAACCGAACCAAAGCTCAGCTCCGTTCGAGGGGAGACGTAGACCGCACCGCCGGCGAGGTTTCGCCGCATGCGATCAAGGGGTTTTGCGACCGTTATGGTTTCCGGTTCGTTAACGGTCGCCCTGTAGCATCCCCGGCAGCATCCTTAGAAGTCCCTTCTCGGGCGAACCTTGGCTCAGGTTCCCCGCAACAAGGTCATCGCCGAGGCCGTCCATGCATATCGTCTGCCCTCATTGTACGACATCCTACGCCATCAAGCTTGCGAGCCTTGGGGCGAACGGACGGACGGTCCGTTGCTCCCGCTGCAAGGAAACCTGGATGGCGCATCCCGACGATGCCGTCGAGGAGGCGGTCGTGCCGGCCATGGCCGCGGCCAGCCAAGCGGACGACCAATCCGACCTCGCCGAACAGTGGAACGCCTACGCCAAGGACGACGCCGCAACCGAGACACCGGTGGTCGAGAGCCCTTCGATTGCCGGCGACTGGCCGACCGAGGACGCAGCCGAGCCCGAGGACGAATGGTCCGCCGCGGCCCGCGCGGCGGAGGAGGACGTCGTCGGCGTACAGCACCAATCCTGGTTCCGGGGCCTGTTCAGCCGCCGCGGGGCCAAGGTGAGCCGGCAGAAGCCTGCTGTCGCCTCGCGCAAATCCTATTACGGCCTGCCGACTGCCTGCGCTGCCATGGGCGCGCTGGTTCTGGCGCTGGTGGTCTGGCGCGGCGACATGGTGCGACTGCTGCCGCAGACGGCCGCGTTCTACAAGATGGTCGGACTGGAGGTGAACCTGCGCGGGCTCGCGTTCAAGGACGTCAAGCTCTCGACCGAGACAGTGGACGGTAAGCAGGTGCTGGTTATCGAGGGCGTGATCGTCGGCCAGGGCAAGAAGGCGCTGGACATCCCGCGGCTGCGCTTTGCCGTGCGCGACGCGCAAGGTGCCGAGATCTACGCCTGGAATTCGGTGCTGGAGCAGACCGTGCTGCAGCCCGGCGAGCGCGCCTTCTTCCGCTCACGCCTGGCCTCGCCTCCCCCGGAGGGCCGCAATATCGACGTTCGCTTCTTCAACCGGCGCGACATTGCCGGCGGCAGCGTATAATCAAGCCTTGTAGAGTCCGCACGGGGTTGGTCCCAGGGATCGTCTCATGCCAAAAGTTTTGATCGCCGATGACGAGGATTCGATGCGCCAGCTGGTGGCGCGCGCCATCGCCATGGACGGCCACGAGACCGTCACCGCGCAGGACGGCGCCGAGGCGCTGGAGATCCTGACCCGTGAGGACGGCGCCTTCGACCTGTTGCTCACCGACATCCAGATGCCTGTGATGGACGGCATTGCGCTCGCGCTCTCCGCCGCGCGCGATTTTCCTGATTTGACCATTCTGCTGATGACCGGTTTTGCCGACCAGCGCGAGCGCGCCTCGAATTTGAATGCGCTGGTGCATGACGTCGTGACCAAGCCGTTCTCGGTCGCGGATATCCGCACGGCCGTGGCGGATGCGCTGGCGGCGAAGAAGGGATAGCGGCGCTGCTGCGGCGCGACGGTCGTCCACCACATTCGGTGTCGTCCTGGCGAACGCCAGGATCCATACCGCGAGGTCTATCCATAGGGCTGGCTAGCAATACCGGACGGCGAGTCTTCGCCAAACTCCTCCCTGGGGTAATGGGTCCTGGCTTTCGCCAGGACGACATCGGAGAGATAGCCGTCCCTCAAAAATCCTTCAGCAGCCGCTCGATGTAGTCGAGCTCGATCTGCGGGCGCGAGGGGTCGCCGAGGCGGCGGCGGAGTTCTTCGAGGATGCGGCGGACGCGCTGCACGTCGATCTCGCCGGGAATCTTGACCGTGTAATCGTCGCCGAATTCGCGCCCATGCAGAGGGCGGCCGAGCGGATCGGTCTGGTTGCCGCCGCTCTGCTGGCGACCCGCGCGATTGCCGGGACCGTCGCCCTGGCCATCGCCGTCGCCCTGCTGCATCGCTTCGGCCATCTTCTGCGCACCCTTGCGCATCGCATCCAGCGCCTTGCCCTGGGAGTCCACGGCGCCGTCGGCATTGCCGTCGCCGAGCTTCGATCCCGCATCGCCCATGGCGTTGTCGGCGGAATCGAGCCCGCCGTCATCATCACCCTGGTCAGCGTCCTGATCGCCGTCCTGGCCCTGCTCGCCTGGCTGACCCTGCCGTTGGCCCTTCTGTCCCTGCTGGCCTTTCTGGCCCTGCTGCGACAGGCCGCGCTTGGCCATTTCGTCCTGGAGTTTCTTCAGGCGATCGCGAAGCGCCTGCTGGTCCTGCTGCAGGTCCGACATCGACTGGTCGCCCTGCTGCTGCTTGCCGCGCATGCGGTCGCGCCGGGAATCCTGGCCCTGCTTGTAGGTCTTGTCGCGCAATTGCTGCTGCTTGCGGATCATGTCGCCGAGCTCGTTGAGCGCCTGCTCCATGTCGCTCTCGCCGGACTGTCCGGGTTGCGCCATCTGCAGGCCCTCCAGCATCTGCTGGAGCTGGTCGAGCAACTGCTTGGCCGCGTCCTTGTCGCCGGAGCGCGACAGGCGCTCCATGCGGTCGATCATGTTCTGCAGGTCCTGCTGGCGCAGGATCTTGGTGTTCGGATCAAGCGGCCGCGCGAGATTTTGCGCGTCCTTGTTGTTGCGGAACTGCTCGGCGAGCTGGCGCATGAAATTGTCCAGCGCCGCGCGCAGATCCTGCGTGAGCTTCTTGATCTCCTCATCGCTGGCGCCGCGCTCCAGCGCCTGCTTCAGCGCGTCCTGCGCCGCGCGCAACGCCTTCTCGACGTCGGAGATGTTGCCGTCCTCGATCGTCACCGCGAGCGCCCACAGGCTCGCCACGACCTCGCGCAACGCATCGTCGGTGCGCGCCGCCTCGAGCTGGCGGGTGACGTTGTAGAGGCCGAGATATTGCCCGATCTCCTGCGTGAACAGTTCGGGCGCGATCATCAGCCCGTCGAGCGCAGTGTAGACGTCGGAATTCTTGTTGGCGTCGAGCGCGAGGATGCGCCGCTGCTCGATCAGCGCGCGTGCGAGAGGCTTGGTGAAAAGCCGCTCGGGCAGCCGCATGTTGAACGGCTCGCTCTTCGCCTCGTTGCCGGCCTCGTCCTTGGCGGTGAGCGTCAGCATGACATCGGCGCCGGCATAGGGATCCTCGCTGAGATCCTTCACCGTCTGGCCGACGCCGTTACGGGTGCGCGCATTCGGCAGCACCAACGGGAATTGCGGCGGCTGGAACAGCGGCCGCGCCGCAGTCTTGCCATCGCTATCCTTGCCAGCATCGGCGGACCGCGCGGCGACTTGCGCCTCGGCGCCGGTGACGCCGTAATCGTCCTCGATCTTGTAAACGAGCTGAAGCGCGCCGCGCGCCTGGCGTTCCGGATCCTTCGCAAGCGCAATCGTCGGCGGACGGTCGGGCATCGCTGCGAATGCCCATTGCGGCTGGCCCGAGGGCGCGCGGACATGCGCGGTGCCATCGCTGGTGATGGTGAAATGCTTCTCGTTGGTGCCCTTGGGCGCGGCTTCCTTGGGTTCGGCCTCCTTGAGACCGCCTGATACCACGACATCCAGGCTACCACCGGAGGAACGCACGATCAGGGTCGAACCGGCGGGAACGGCGAGCGGGCCGGAGGCCGGAAGTGCTGCAGCTTCCTTGTTAGCGGCCGACAGGATCACCGGCGGCTTGCCGGTGTAGAGCGGCGGCGTGACCCAGGCATCGACGCGGATATTGATCGGCGCCAGCACGCCATTCCAGTCGAAGGCTGCGCCCAGTCGTAGACCGCGCTCGTCGCCGGCGGCAAAGAAGGTCGCGACCAGCATCACCATGACCAGCGCACGCAGCGCCCAGGGATCGTGGATGGCGAGGCGCGGACGCGGCAAACCGGCGCGGATGCGCTTGAGCGAGGCCAGCGTGCGCTCGCGCTGCGCCTGCCAAAGCGCCTGTGCGATCGGGTCCTGCGAGGTCAGCGTGTCCGTGAGCGTCGTGGCGGGCCGGTGACGAATGCCCGAACCGCGGTCCAACCGGGCCAGCGCCTCGGCACGGCTCGGCCAGCGAAACCGAATCAGCGGAAACAGGGCTACGGCCGCAAGGCCGGCAAAAATCACGATGCCGATCGCGCGGGCCACAAGGGGCAGCGCCAGCCAGAGGCCGGCCCAGGACACCACCAGAAACAGGCCGATAACGGTGAGACCACGCGCCAGACCGGGCCAGGCACGCTCCCACGCGATGGCATAGGTGGACCGTTCGAGGGCCTGCGCCAGCTTCAACCGCGACAGGGCATCGCCATCACGGATCGGGTCTGACGGGTCGGGGGTGACGCCGTTCAATCAACTCTCCAGGTTACCCGGCAGAGTGGAGCGTACCACAACGGCAGCACTGAGGCATCCGTTCCTGTACGGGAGACACCCCTTTTCCCGCATAACACGAGCACGTGACTGGCGAGGGCCAACCCCGTAATTTCCGCGGCGCCATCCTAAGAGGAATGCACGGGAAGTAGAGGAAACGCCATGGACAAGAAAATGCACGACAAGGGCCTGGAAGTCCGCAAAGCGGTGCTGGGCGAGGCCTATGTCAACAACGCGCTGAAGAACGTCGACGACTTCAACCGCCCGTTCCAGGAGATGCTCAACGAATATTGCTGGGGCACGGTGTGGGGCCGCGAGGAGCTGCCGCGCAAGACCCGCAGCATGCTCAACATCGCGATGATCGCGATCCTCAACCGCCAGCACGAGTTCCGCGCACATCTGAAGGGCGCGCTCACCAACGGCGTCACCCGCGACGAGATCCGCGAGATCCTGATGCAGGTCGCAATCTATGGCGGCATGCCCGCCGCCGTCGACAGCTTCCGCATCGCGCGCGAGGTGTTCGCGGAGATCGACGGGAAGGCGTGAGGAGATGCGAGTGAGGGAGGCAACCCGCCTCCCCACGTCGTCCTGGCGAAAGCCAGGACCCATAACCACCGTCGGATGTGATGCGAAAACTGGTGGTCATCATCACGCGTAACGACTGCTCCCTGGGGTCATGGATCCTGGCTTTCGCCAGGACGACATCGAGTGTGTGGCGCGGTCATCGACAAACAACAAAGAACCAAAACAAGGAAACACCATGGACATCGGATTCATCGGCCTCGGAAACATGGGTTTCCCGATGGCGCGGCGGTTGATCGAGGCCGGCCATAAGCTCGTCGTGTTCGACAGCCGCAAGGAGGTCGTCGACAAGCTGGTCGCGCGCGGGGCGAGCGCTGCGAATTCGCCGAAGGACGTCGCCGACAAGGTCGAGACCGTGATGGCGAGCCTGCCGTCGTTGCAGGCCTCTCTCGAAGTCGCCACGGGCGCGAACGGCGTGATCGAGGGCAGCCGCGCCAAACGCTTCATTGATCTGTCGACCGTCGGCTCGCAGATGGCTTCGAAGATCCACGGCCTCCTGGCCAAGCGCAATATCGTGCAGATCGATTGCCCGGTCTCGGGGGGCGTCGGCGGCGCCGAGAAGGGCACGCTCGCGGTGATGGTGTCAGGGCCGAAGGCCGAGTTCGAGCTGCTCAAGCCCGCGCTCGACGTGATCGGAAAGGTGTTCTTCATCGGCGAGAAGCCGGGTGCGGCGCAGACCATGAAACTCGCCAACAATTTCCTGTCGGCAACCGCGATCGTGGCGACGTCGGAAGCTGTGGTGATGGGCGTCAAAGCCGGGCTCGATCCGGCCGTGATGATCGACGTCATCAATTCCGGTTCGGGCATGAACACCGCGAGCCGCGACAAATTTCCGCGCGCGGTGCTGCCGCGAACCTTCGACTTCGGCTTCGCCACCGGATTGATGGTGAAGGACGTCCGGCTGGCGCTGGAGGAAATGAAGCAGCTCGGCCTGTCGATGGAGGTGGCCGACGCCGTCGGACGTCTCTGGGAGACTGTGATCGCGGCGGAAGGCGCCGAGTCCGATTTCACTGCGGCGATCAAGCCGATCGAGAAGAAGGCGGGCGTGATCGTCGGCGGCAAGACAGGCGGCCTGCTCGCGGGGAAGTAGCTACTCGTCGCGAATGTCGAGACGTCATGCGCCGTGGCTCTCACAACCAAGGCGCGCGTCTGCCGATTTTTCGCGACACCGCCGTTCATCCTTGAGTTGCAATCGTTGTGCGGTATCCTGTCCGCACTACGACTACAAAAAATCAGGGAGGACGGAATGAAGCGTCATCGACACTTACTTGTCGGTGCGACCACGGTCCTGTTTGCCTGTGTCGCACTCGGAACCTCGCCGGCAATGGCGACGGCATGTACCAATCTTCGATCCTTGCAACTGCAGCACACGGTCATCAATTCGGCCGATGACAACACGACCGGCACCTTCGTCCCGCCTGGTGCGAGCCCGATCACCGGCCTTCCCGCGTTCTGCCGCGTCACCGCGACCCTCATCCCCAGCTCGGACTCTGCGATCAAGATCGAGGTCTGGCTGCCTGAGACCACCTGGAACGGCAGGTTCCTCGGCACCGGCGGTGGCGGCTTCCAGGGCGTAATCACCTACAACGAGCTCGCCATCGGCATTCAGGGCGGCTTTGCCGCGACCAACAGCGATCTCGGCACGGGGTCGTCGGGGTGCAACCCGCTGTTCTGCGGCTCGGCCGGCAACATGGGCAACGTGTTCGCCATCGACTTCGGCGACCCGACCACGCCGTCGACCGGCCTGTTCGGGCATCCCGAGCGGATCAAGGATTTCGGCTATCGCGCGATCCATTTGATGACCGAGCGGGGCAAGGAGATCGCCAGCGCGTTCTACGGCCATCGATCGCAGCGGGCCTATTTCGCCGGCTGCTCCACCGGCGGCCAGAACGCTTTGATGGAGGCGCAGCGCTTCCCCAATGATTATGACGGCATCCTCGCCGGCGCTCCCGCCTTCAACCGCACGCACCTGCATATGGCGGGGCTCTATGGCTGGCAGAACGCACATGCAAGCCCTGGCCGGTTGATCCAGCCCGGCCAGATGACATTGATCAACCAGGCCGTGCTCAAGCAATGCGTCGGCCAGGACGGCGGCGCCAAGACCGATCAGTTCCTGACCGATCCGCGCGATTGTCACTTCGATCCGAAGGTCCTGCTCTGCAAGAGTGGCAATGTGCCGCCCGCATGCCTGACTTCCGATCAGGTCACGACCATGCAGAGGTATTACGCTGGCACGATCGACCCGGTGAACGGACAGCTTATCAATCCGGGCTCCGAACGCGGTAACGAGACCGACAATATCTTGGCCCTCGGCCTGGCCCTCCAGGAGCAATTTCCCGAGCCGGCCTTCGACGGCCTGTTCTACTGGGTGTTCGGCCCGAGCTTCGGTTATCCCTCGAGCGCGACCAACTTTGCCAATTTCGATTTCCACCGCGACGTCGATAAGGTGGATGATCAACTCGCCGCGGTGCTGAACGCGACCAGCACCGATCTCGGCGACTTCCGTGCGCATGGCGGCAAGCTGCTGATGTATCACGGTTGGGCCGACCCGCTGATTCCGTCACAAAGCAGCATCAACTACTTCCTCGCTTTGGTCGGGAATGAAGGTCACGGGATGCAGCCGGTCGGCTTCTTCGGCGGCAATCCGGCGCTGCAACGGACCCAGAGCTACGCGCGTCTGTTCATGGCGCCCGGACTCTATCACTGCGCCGGCGGGCCCGGACCCAACACGTTCGATGCGCTGACACCACTGGTCAAATGGGTCGAGGGCGGCATCGCGCCTGAGACCATCCTCGCCACGAAGTTCGTGGCCGACACGCCGCCCGCGGTTCAGATGACCCGGCCGCTCTGCGTCTTCCCGAAGGTCGCGAAGTACAATGGCAGCGGCGACAGCAATAGTGCCGCAAGCTTCACTTGCGTCACCGACGAGAACGACTTCAACCAGAAGCCGGCTCCGAAATACGGGCCGTAACAAGTAGCGCCGGCGAGTCCACGCTCGCCGGCGTCCTCACAGCCAAGGCGCCGGCGTATCCATCGCGATGAGCTGCTCGACCTCGATGCGCGGGCGCACCACGGCGTATTGATCGCCCTTCACCAGCACCTCCGGCACCAGCGGCCGCGTGTTGTAGGTGCCGGCCTGCACGGCGCCATAGGCGCCCGCGGTCATGATGGCGATGAGATCGCCCGGCTTCGGCGTCGGCAGCGTGCGGTCGAGCGCGAGATAGTCGCCGGTCTCGCAGACGGGACCGACGACGTCGGCCTGGATCATCGCCGCGCCCTTGGCCGGCTGCGTCACCGGCAGGATGTCGTGATGCGCCTCGTACAACGTCGGGCGAATGAGGTCGTTCATCGCGGCGTCGATGATGACGAAGTTCTTGCCGTCGCCGTGCTTCACATAGATCACCTTGGCGACGAGGATGCCGGCGTTGCCGACGATCATGCGGCCCGGCTCGAACATCAGCGTGCAGCCGAGATTATGGCTGACGCGCTTGACCATCGCGGCATAGGCGTCAGGCGCCGGCGGCGCTTCGCGATCCATGTAATAGGGAATGCCGAGCCCGCCGCCGAAATCGACGTGGCTGATGTTGTGGCCGTCCGCGCGCAGGGTCTGAACGAATTCGGAGAGAATGCGGAACGCGATCTCCATCTTGGAGAGATCCGTGATCTGGCTGCCGATGTGAACGTCGGTGCCGGTCACCTGGATGCCCGGTAGTTTCGCGACGCGCGCGTAGACCTCGCGGGCGTGCACGATCGGAATGCCGAACTTGTTCTCGGACTTGCCGGTCGAGATCTTGGCGTGCGTGCCGGCGTCGACATCAGGATTGACGCGAATGGAGATGCGCGCGGTCTTGCCCATTTCGGTCGCAAGACGCGAGAGCAATTCGAGCTCGGGCTCGGATTCGACGTTGAGGCAGAGGATGTCGGCGGCGAGTGCGGCGCGCAGCTCGGTCTCCGTCTTGCCGACACCGGAGAACACGATCTTGCTGCTGGGAATGCCGGCCGCCAGCGCGCGCTTCATTTCACCGCCCGAGACGACGTCAGCGCCAGCCCCGAGCTTCGCAAGCGTGCGCAGCACCGACTGGTTGGAGTTCGCCTTCATGGCGTAGCAGACCAGCACCTTCTCGCCGGCAAAGGCATCGGCGAAGACGCGGTAATGCCGCTCCAGCGTCGCTGTCGAATAGCAATAGAACGGCGTGCCGACGGTCGCGGCAAGCTCGGACAGGTTCACCGCCTCGGCGTGCAGCACGCCGTTGCGATAGTCGAAATGGTTCATGGCATTTGGCTCAGTTGCCCCAGCCTATCGGCTGGGTTTTTCGTCCAGGAGCGGGTCGAGGATAAACGGTTTCTTCTTGCCCTTGGCCGCCGCCGGAGGGGCGTCCGCGCCATAGGTCGGATTGAACACGCTCGGCGTCTTCTGAGCTTCAGCTTCGGTATCGGTTGGCGCGGCGATATTAGCCGTAGACGCGTTGGAGGCGGTCGGCGGCAGGTCGAGCGGGCCCTTGCGGCCGCAGCCGGCGAGCGCAAGTGCGCTCAGGCTCAAGACAATGATGGCCCACCCCGAGCCGGCCGGGCGAAACTTTGACGTCACGACGAAATCCCCACTACGCGGGGCGCACCATACAGAGATTGGCGCGCTCTGGCGAGAGCCGGATGACCATGAAACATAAGCGAAATTTTGCCTTCAGCCCAATTTTCGCTCTTTTTCCAGCCGCTTCAGCCAGCTCTTTGCCTGCGATGTCACGTTCTTCGGCGCGGTGCCGCCGAAGCTGGTCCGGCTCTTCACCGACGATTCGACCGAGAGCACGCCGAGCACGTCCTTGGTAATCTTCGGCTCGATCGCCTGCATCTCCTTGAGCGGGAGTTCGTGCAACGCCACGCCGCCCTCGGCGGCCTTGGCAACGATGCGGCCGGTGACGTGATGGGCCTCGCGGAACGGCATCTTCAACGTGCGCACCAGCCAGTCGGCGAGGTCGGTCGCGGTGGCGTAGCCTTCGCCCGCAGCCGCCTTCATCTTGGCCTCGTCGGGCGTGAGGTCGCGGACCATGCCGGTCATGGCGCGGATCGCCAGCGACAGCGCAGCGAAGCCCTCCATGGCGCCCTGCTTGTCCTCCTGCATGTCCTTTTGATAGGCGAGCGGCAGGCCCTTCATCACGATCAACAGACCGTTGAGCGCGCCGATGACGCGGCCGGTCTTGGCGCGCACGAGCTCGGCGGCGTCAGGATTGCGCTTCTGCGGCATGATCGAGGAGCCAGTGGTGAACTTGTCGCTGAGGCGGATCATTCCGACCAGCGGCGAGGTCCAGATCACGATCTCCTCGGCAAAGCGCGACATGTGCACGGCGCAGATCGAGGCCGCCGACAAGGTCTCCAGCACGAAGTCGCGGTCGGAGACCGCGTCGAGCGAATTCGCCATCGGACGGTCGAAAGCAAGCGCCTTCGCGGTGGCATGACGATCGATCGGGAACGAGGTGCCGGCGAGCGCGGCCGCACCCAGCGGCGATTCATTGAGCCGCTTGCGCGCATCCTGGAAACGGCCGCGATCACGCGCGGCCATCTCGACATAGGCGAGCAGATGGTGGCCGAAGGTCACGGGCTGCGCGGTCTGCAGATGCGTGAAGCCCGGCATCACGGTGCCGGCGTGCTCCAGCGCGCGGTCCACCAGCGCCTGCTGGAACGCGGCGAGTGCCGCATCGGTCTCGTCGACGATGTCGCGGACATAGAGACGGAAGTCGGTCGCGACCTGGTCGTTGCGCGAGCGTGCGGTGTGCAGGCGGCCGGCAGCGGGGCCGATCAGCTCGGACAGGCGGCTCTCGACATTCATGTGAATGTCCTCGAGCGCGCGCTTGAATTCGAAGCCGCCCTTGCCGATCTCTGACAAAATCGTGTCTAGACCCTTGCCGATATTTTTCGCATCAGAGGCTGTGATGATGCCCTGGCTGGCAAGCATCGCGGCGTGGGCCTTGGACGCGGCAATGTCCTGGGCAAAGAGGTGACGATCGACGTCGATGGAGACGTTGATCTCTTCCATGATCTCATCGGGACGTTCCGAGAACCGGCCGCCCCACATCTTGTTGCTCATGATCCCCTGCTCACGCCTTGCATTGCCGCATGTTTGCTGGCGGAGGCCAGCCGTATTAAGAGGCCTCTGATAGCCATATCTGCGACCGGATGACAAACGATATGCTCGACCCAAAGCCCTCCGCCACGCGCCGGATCCCCATCGTCATCGCCACTGTGGTGGTGGGTGGGCTGGCCGGCTTCGCCGCGCTGTACGGGTTGGGCCTGGGCCGGACCCCGTCAGGCGACCCGGCTTGCCGGGCGGCGGTCGCGACTGCGCAAAAGATCGCTCCGCTGGCCCATGGCGAGGTGGCGGCCCTGACCATGGCGAGTGCGCCCCTGAAGCTGCCGGATCTGGCCTTCGAGGACGCCGACGGCAAGCCGAAGAAACTGTCCGATTTCCGCGGCAAGACCCTGCTGGTGAACCTCTGGGCCACCTGGTGCGTGCCTTGTCGAAAAGAGATGCCGGCGCTCGACCAGCTCCAGACCAAGCTGTCGGGCCCTGACTTCGAGGTGGTGGCGATCAATATCGACACCCGCGATCCCGAAAAGCCCAAGACCTTCCTGAAGGACGCCAATCTGACCAGGCTCGGCTATTTTACCGACCAGAAAGCCAAGGTTTTCCAGGATCTTAAATCGATAGGCCGAGCCCTGGGCATGCCCACCTCGGTGCTGGTCGATCCACAAGGTTGTGAGATCGCGACCATCGCGGGGCCGGCCGAATGGGCGAGCGACGACGCGCTGAAGCTGCTTCGGGCCGCGCTGGGACCAGCCGCCGCGTCGCTTTAGGCCGAGATATTGAGATTGCCGCCGACGCCAGCGCCGACATTGGCGAGCGAGGGCTGACCGGCGCCCAGCAGCGTCAGGACGGCGGATTTCTCCGCATCCGCGTTCTGCTTCATCAGCGTCGCCGAGATATTCGACTGCAGCGCGCCCTGCTGAGAGGCCAGCATGGTGCTGACCATCGCCATCGTGTCCATTACACAAACCCTCGTACCGGTCGCAGCCTAGGCCGGGTGGGTTAACGGGACATGAATCGTCACAAAGCGGAGGGCGTTGCCCTACCGCGTCGGAACCGGCTTGGCGCCGCGATAGTCGTAGAAGCCGCGCTGGGTCTTGCGGCCGAGCCAACCGGCCTCGACGTATTTCACCAGCAGCGGGCACGGCCGGTACTTGGAGTCGGCGAGGCCCTCGTGCAGCACCTGCATGATCGACAGACAGGTATCGAGACCGATGAAATCGGCGAGTTCCAGCGGGCCCATCGGATGGTGGGCGCCGAGCTTCATCGCAGCGTCGATGCCCTCGACGTTGCCGACGCCTTCATACAGCGTGTAGATCGCCTCGTTGATCATCGGCAGCAGGATACGGTTGACGATGAAGGCCGGGAAATCCTCGGAGACAGCGACCTGCTTGCCGAGCTTGGCGACGAATTCCTTGGATGCCTCGAAGGTCGAATCGTCGGTGGCGATGCCGCGGATCAGTTCGACCAGCTCCATCAGCGGCACCGGATTCATGAAGTGAATGCCGATGAAGCGCTCGGGCCGGTCGGTCGCGGCGGCTAGCCGCGTGATCGAGATCGACGACGTATCGGAGGCGACGATCGCCTCCGGCTTCAGCACCGCGCAGAGATCGTGGAAGATCTTGCGCTTGACCTCTTCCTTCTCGACCGCGGTCTCGATCACGAGATCGCAGTCGGCGAGGTCGTCCAGCTTTTCGGCGAGCGAGATGCGCGCCATCGCTTTGTTCTTGTCGTCCTCGGTCACGCCCTTCTTGGAGACCTGGCGCGTTAGATTGCCGTTGATGGTGGCCATGCCCGACTTGAGGCGATCCGCCGAGATGTCGTTGAGCACCACGTCGAAGCCGGCCAGGGCCGCGACATGCGCGATGCCATTGCCCATCTGCCCCGCGCCGATCACGCCGACCTTCTTGATTACTGCCGCCATAATGTCATCCACCGGAACGGCGCGCATATCGCGCCCTGCCTATCCCCTGAGCCGGGTCCGATTTAATCAGAAGCTCGATTAGATCAGAATCCTGGCTCGAAACCTAGATTGGATCGCTTCGAAGGCGCGCCCCACGCCAAAGAAAACGCCTCGGAAATGCAACACCGGCCGGAGTTTATACCTCCGGCCGGTGTTTTTATCGCGTTTACTTGCCGAGCTTGCCGAGTTCGGCAGTCAGCTCCGGAACCGCCTGGTAGAGGTCGGCGACCAGGCCATAATCGGCGACCTGGAAGATCGGCGCGTCCTCGTCCTTGTTGATCGCGACGATCACCTTGGAGTCCTTCATGCCGGCCAGATGCTGGATCGCGCCGGAAATACCGACCGCGACATAGAGCTCGGGGGCCACGACCTTGCCGGTCTGGCCGACCTGCCAGTCGTTGGGCGCATAGCCGGCGTCGACCGCTGCGCGCGAGGCACCGACACCGGCGCCGAGCTTGTCGGCGAGCGGCTCAATGTACTTGGCGAAGTTTTCGCGGCTCTGCATGGCGCGGCCACCAGAGACGATGATCTTGGCCGAGGTCAGCTCGGGACGGTCGCTCTTGGCGACTTCCTCGCCGACGAAGGTCGACAGGCCCGGATCGGCCGCAGCCTGAACGCTCTCGACCGGCGCGCTGCCACCGGCAGCCGCCGCCTGGAAGGTCGAGGTGCGGACCGTGATCACCTTCTTGGCATCCTTCGACTTCACCGTCTGGATCGCGTTGCCGGCATAGATCGGACGCTCATAGGTGTCGGGCGCGACGACCTTGGTGATCTCCGAGACCTGCATGACGTCGAGCAGAGCTGCAACGCGCGGCATCACGTTCTTGAAGCGCGAGGTCGCGGGCGCGACGATCGCGTCATAGCCAGGGGCCAGCGAGACGATCAGCGCAGCCAAGGGCTCGGCGAGATCGTGCGCATAAGGCTCGCCTTCGGCGACCAGCACCTTGGCGACACCGGTGAGCTTCGAGGCAGCATCGGCCGCAGCCTTGGTGCCCTGCCCGCCACCGGCGACCAGCACGTGAACGTCGCCACCGAGCTGGGAGGCCGCGGTCAGCGCCTTGTTGGTGGAGTCCTTGAGAACCTCGTGTTCGTGTTCGGCAATCAACAGCGTCGTCATCAGAGCACCCCGGCTTCGTTCTTGAGCTTCGACACCAGCTCGGCGACGTCCTTCACCTTGACGCCGGCCTTGCGGCCCGCGGGCTCAGTCGTCTTCAGAACTTCGAGGCGCGCAGTGACGTCGACGCCGTAATCGGCGACCGTCTTGTCCGCGATCGGCTTCTTCTTGGCCTTCATGATGTTGGGCAGCGAGGCATAACGCGGCTCGTTGAGACGAAGATCGGTGGTGACGATCGCCGGTCCCTTGAGCTTCACGGTTTGCAGGCCGCCGTCGACTTCGCGGGTGACCTTGAAGTCGCTTCCTTCGACCTCGAGCTTCGAGGCGAAGGTCGCCTGCGACCAGCCGAGCAGCGCGGCCAGCATCTGGCCGGTCTGATTGCTGTCGTCGTCGATCGCCTGCTTGCCGAGGATGATGAGGCCGGGCTGCTCTTCCTCAGCAACCTTCTTCAGAATCTTGGCGACGGCGAGCGGCTCGACGGTGCCCTCGGCCTTCACCAGGATGCCGCGATCGGCGCCCATGGCGAGACCCGTGCGGATCGTCTCCGACGCCTGCGCAGGTCCAATGGAGACCACCACGACTTCGGTCGCCTTACCGGCTTCCTTCAGGCGCAGCGCTTCCTCGACCGCAATTTCGTCGAAGGGGTTCATCGACATCTTGACGTTGGCGAGTTCAACGCCCGATCCATCGCCCTTGACGCGGACCTTGACGTTGTAATCGACCACCCGCTTTACCGGCACTAAGACCTTCATCGATCCTCTTTCACTCAATTTGGGAGGGGGGCTATTTCAACTGGCGCGGAACCTAAAGGCCTGATCCGGCCCGGTCAACGCGCGACAGGCCCTAATTTTAGCCCCCTGAAATGCTGACCTCAATGGGTCAGCGATTCTGGCCCGGAACCCAGAGCACGTCGCCGGCGCCGTTCCGGTTCGCGGCGCGGCTTGCCACGAACAGAAAATCCGACAGGCGGTTCATATATTGGATGCCAGCGGCGCCCACGGGCTCGCCAGGCTGGGCCGCCAGTTCCACCATCACGCGTTCCGCCCTGCGGCAAATCGTGCGGGCGACGTGGAGGTAGGCGGCAGCCGGCGAGCCGCCCGGCAGCACAAAGGAGGTGAGCGGCGCGAGCTTGTCGTTGAGCGCATCGATGTCGCGCTCGAGCCGCTCGACCTGGCTCGCCACCACCCGCAGGCGTTCCGCTTTGCCTTCACGCTCGGGCACCGCGAGATCGGCGCCGAGATCGAACAGATCGTTCTGGATGCGACCGAGCATCTCATCGAGCACCGGCGTATCCTTGGTGTGAAGCCGCACCACGCCGATCGCGGCATTGGTCTCGTCGACCGTGCCATAGGCGGTGATGCGCAGATCGTATTTCGGACGACGCTCGCCCGAGCCGAGCGCTGTCGTGCCGTCGTCACCGGTCTTCGTATAAATGCGGTTGAGCACGACCATGAGGGTCTCCTTATTTCAGGGCATGATCTTGTCGGAAAACCGCTTCACACTTTTCCGGATCATGCCCTATCGCCCCATGATCCAAACGGCGGTCATGGCGATCACGATCGCGATGAACTGAAGCAGCACGCGCCAGCGCATCAATTTCTGCGAGGTGTTGGGCGAGCCGCCGCGCATCATGTTAACGAGACCGAGCAGCAGCACCACCGCCACGGCGGCCACGGCGATCGGCAGGATGAAAGTACTCAGAAGAGATGCCATTTGGGGGTGATAACACCGTGTGCGGCGCTCCGCCATCTCCCCGCCCGACATTCCGGGACGCTTGGCGATCTGGCTTTTGGGCCAGGAATATCAGAAGCTAGCAATATGGTTTCCGACCTGTTTGCATTGCCGGCTTTCTTCGCCTCTCCCCGCGTGCGGGGAGAGGCCGGAATGCGCGCGCAGCGCGGATTCCGGGTGAGGGGGACTCTCCGCGGGTCCCGCTGTCACCGTCCCCGCGGAGAGTCCCCCTCACCCCAACCCTCTCCCCGTACGCGGGGAGAGGGAGCAGCGGCAGCGGTGCAGGTGCTGTGAAGGCGATCCGATACGTCTATGTCGTCGTGGAAGACGCCTTCTACACGTTCCTGGCCGACGACGGCTGGGCGATCGCGAGCCACATCGCGCTGTCGACGCTGATGGCGTTGTTCCCGTTCCTGATCGTGCTGACGTCGCTTGCCGGCTTCTTCGGCTCCAAGGAGCTCGCCGACCAGGCTGCGGGGCTGATGCTGCAGGTCTGGCCGAAACAAGTGGCCGACTCGCTGTCGGGCGAAATCCACGACGTGCTGACCACGACCCGTACCGGCGTGCTGACGATCGGCGCGGTACTATCGGTCTATTTCGCCTCGAACGGCGTCGAGGCGCTCAGAGTGGCGCTCAACCGGGCCTATGCCGTGGTGGAGATGCGGCGCTGGTACTGGCTGCGGCTGGAATCGATCGGCTACACGCTGGTCGCGGCCTTCACCGCGCTCGCCATGGCCTTCCTGATCGTGCTCGGCCCGCTCTTCATCGAGGCGGCGCGGCGCCACATTCCGCTGTTCGTCGAATCCAACGAGAGCATTCTCACCTGGGTGCGCTACGGCATCACCGTCGGTGCGCTGATCGTGGCGCTGCTCATCCTGCATGCCTGGCTGCCGGCGGGGCGGCGCGGCTTTCTCCAGATCCTGCCCGGGATCGTCTTCACCATCGTGGCGTCGCTGATCTCGGGTATCGTGTTCGGACAATATCTGGCGCGCTTCGCCAATAATTACGTGACGATGTATGCGGGGCTTGCCTCGGTGATCATCGCACTGGTGTTTCTGTATTTCATCGCCGCGATCTTCGTTTTCGGTGGCGAACTCAACGCCGCGATCATCAAGTCGCGGCTTCCTCACGGCGTTTCGCTTCAAGCAGCGCAGTCGCTAAAGCCCGCGGGGACACAGGCTTGACCAGAAAGGCGTCGGCGCCGGCCTCGCGCGAGGCCGCCTCATCCTCGCCACGGCCGGACACACCGATGATCGGGATCTGAGCCAGCGGCGCCTGCATCGTCCTGATACGCCTGATGGCCTCGACACCGTCGATGCCGGGCAACACCATGTCCATCAACACTGCATCGAAGCTGCCTTGCGCAAGCCTGTTCACCGCATCCTCGCCGCGCCCGATGAACTCGGCATGATGGCCGAGCTCGGTCAGGATCGTGTTGAGCACGACGCGGCCGAATGGATTGTCTTCGACGCTGAGCACGCGCAGCGCCGCCAGCGCATCCGCCGCGTCGCTATCGGCCTTGCGCGACTTCGCCGGCCCCGCCGCATCGAGCGTCACCGTCAGCGTGAAGGTGGCACCGCCACCGCGCCGCGGCGCGACCGTGATGTCGCCACCCATCGCGCGCGCCAATTGCTTCACCGAGGACAGGCCGAGCCCGGCACCGCCGAAGCGCGAGGCGATGGTGACATTGGCCTGGGTGAACGGACGGAACAGCCGCTTGATCTCGGCCATGGTCAGGCCGATGCCGCTGTCGGAGACCGAGAAGGCGACACCCACCCGGCGCTTGTCCTTCTGTTTGCCCTCGCCGCTTGCCCTGCCCCTGGCGGGACGCCACGGCGTGGCCGAGAATGCGACAGCGCCCCGTTCGGTGAACTTGACCGCATTGTCGATCAGGTTCTCGAGCGCGGCACGGAGACGGACGGGATCGCCAACCACGAGGCCCGGAAGCTTGTCGGAGATCTGGACTTCGGCCTGGAGACCTTTGGCGGCGGCGCGGCCGGCGAGCGAATCCCCGATACTGCGGGCGAGCGCCCGCAGATCGAACAAATCCTGCCGCAGCGTGCTGCCGCCGGCGCCCTTGCCGGTCTTGGCAGCGTCGACGAACAGCGTGGCCAGGTTCGCCAGATGCTCGGCACCGGCCTTGATGGTGTCGGCCCAGCGCCGTTCGCGCTCGCCGAGATCGGAGGTCGAAAGCAGGTCGCTGATCGCCAGAATACCGGTCAGAGGTGTGCGCACCTCGTGGGCAAACGCCGCAAGCGCCGCCTGGATCACATCAGGCGCGGCAGCCTTGGTGCTGCGCTTGCGCAACCTCCCGGCCGTCCCGGACCGCTTCCGAGGCGGTTGCCTGGACTTTCGCGTGGTGCGCACTGTGCGCGTTTTCGCCGCCATAAATCCCTTTCGAAGTATCCCCTTCGAACCCCGGATCGTCTGGCAAGCATGGCACGGCGGAACCCCGGGAGTCACGGCGGCGTTTTGCTAACCCCCAGAGAAACTTAGCCTAATCCCACAGACATGCGGATATCCGCGGGTGTGCTACCTGCCACGCGCAACTCCCGCAGGCCGGTGGAGTGGTCCGATTTCGACAGCTTGCGGCCGTCCACGTCGCGAATCAGGGCGTGATGCCGGTAGGCGGGCTCCGGCAGGTCGAGCAACACCTGGAGCAGGCGGTGGACCGAGGTGGCGTGAAACAGATCCTGGCCGCGCACGATCTCGCTCACGCCCTGAAGCGCGTCATCGACCACCACGGACAGGTGATAGCTGGTCGGCGTCTCCTTCCGCGCCAGAATCACGTCACCCCAGGCCTCGGGCCGTGCGACAACCAGGCCGCGCTCGCCGTCAGGCCCCTCGCCCAACTCATGCCAGGTCAGGCCGGAGACCCGCTGGCAGGCCGCCGCCATATCGAGCCGCAAGGCGTAAGGCGTACCGCTGTCGATCAGCCGAGCTCTCTCGTTGACGGGCAGCGATTTCACATCACCAGGATAGAGCGGCGCGCCATCAGGATCGCGCGGCCATGGCCCGTCGGCTTCGCGCGCAGCCACGAGCCTTGCGACCTCGGCACGGCTTTCAAAAGCGGGATAGACGAGACCGAGTGCTGAGAGTTTTTCCAGCGCGGCACGATAGTCGCCGAGATGCTCCGACTGTCGACGTACCCGCGTCTCCCAGACGATCCCGAGCCAGGCGAGGTCCTCGTAAATCCTGGTCTCATATTCTGGCCGGCACCGCGTCACATCGATGTCCTCGATTCGCAGCAACAAGCGCCCGCCGCTCTCGCGCGCGCGGTCGAAATTGAGCAGCGCGGAATAAGCGTGGCCGAGATGCAAATGGCCATTGGGGCTGGGGGCAAATCGGAAAACGGGTGGCGTCATCAAGATGAATCTCGTCATGGCCGGCTCGACCCGGCCATCTTCTGTTACGATAGGAGATGGATGCACGGGTCAAGCCCGTGAATGACAAGTTGAGCAACAATGACTATCCACCTCGAAACCCAGTCCGACCTCGAAGAAGCCGTCCACACGCTGGTCAAGCGCGATCCGCGCCTCAAGCCGGTGCTCGATATCGCGGGCATGCCGGCGTTGCGGCGACGCGAGCCGGGCTTTGCGGGACTGGCGCACATCGTCTGCGGGCAGCAGCTGTCGACCGCGAGTGCGGCGGCGATCTGGGGACGGCTGTCCGCGGCCTTCGATCCGTTCGACCACGAAGCGGTGCGCCGCGCCCGCACCGACCGGCTGGGGCGGCTTGGCCTCTCCGCCGCCAAGATCAAGACACTGAAACATCTTGCGCGCGAGATCATGGCGGAGCGGCTGAACCTCGACGTGCTCGCGGAAGAAGATGCCGATGCCGCGCATCACACGCTGATCTCGCTGCCCGGCATCGGGCCGTGGACCGCCGACGTGTATCTGTTGTTTTGCCTCGGCCATGGCGATGCCTGGCCCGCCGGCGACCTCGCCGTGCAGGAAGGGATCAAGATCGGCCTCGGGCTTCAGGCACGCCCGACGGAAAAGCAGATGGCGCCGCTCGCCGAACCCTGGCGGCCCCTACGTGGCGCCGCTGCGCATCTGTGGTGGAGCTACTACCGCGTAGTGAAGAACCGCGAGGGCGTCATCGCCGGCGAAGCGAACGCCGTTTCAAACAATGTTGCTGTTGCAAAGCGCGTCACCGTAAAGGAGAAGATGCCGGCACGGAAAAAGCCGGGACCTTCACCATGACATCGAATGACTTCGTCGTCGCGCGCAACGATCTCGAGCAATGCGAGCTGATCGAGACCGCCCTTCCGGACGCAGCCACATTGCCCGCAGATGCACTTCTGGTGAAGGTCGAGCGCTTTGCCTTCACCGCCAACAACATCACCTATGCCGTGATGGGCGACGAGCTGAAATACTGGCAGATCTTTCCAGCGCCGCAGGGGTTCGGCAATATTCCGGTGTGGGGCTTTGGCGAGGTGATCGCCTCGAAACATCCGAACGTGCCCGTGGGCGAGCGCCTGTTCGGCTATTTCCCGATGGCCACGCATCTCGTCATCGAAGCCGCCGACGTCAGCAAGCGCGGCCTGCGCGATGGCGCCGCGCACCGGCAGGGCGTGGCACCGGTCTATAACGCCTATGCGCGCGTGACCGGCGATCGTTCCTACGCCGGCAAACAGGGGGATTACCAGGCGCTGTTGCGGCCGCTCTTCATGCTGTCGTTCCTGGTCGACGATTTCCTTGCCGAGAACGACGATTTCGGCGCACGAACCGTGCTGCTGTCGAGCGCCTCGAGCAAGACGGCATTCGGCCTCGCGCATCTCCTGCACACGCGCGGGCGCAAGGTGATCGGGCTGACATCGTCAGGCAATACAGGCTTCGTCACCTCGCTCGGTTGCTACGACGAGGTCGTCACCTACGATCGCATCGAATCGCTGCCGGCGGATCAACCGGTCGCCTTCGTCGACATGGCCGGCAACAGTGCACTTCGCGTCGGATTGCATCAGCATTTTGGCGACCAGATGAAATGCTCCGTACGCGTCGGATTGACGCATCGCGCCACTGACGCCGATGAGCGCGTGCTGCCCGGCGCAAAGCCGCGCTGGTTCTTCGCCCCCGACCACATCCGCAAGCGTGCCAAGGAGTGGGGCCCGGGCGGGATCGAGCAGCGCTTCGGCGCGGCATGGTCGGGCTTCGCGCCGATGCTGGAGCGATGCCTGAAGGTGGTCGAGAGCCACGGCCCCGACGCGGTGCGGCAGGTCTATCTCGACACGCTGAAGGGCCGCATTCCGCCTGAGCAGGGCCACATGCTCTCGCTGCTCGGGTAAAGCGCTTTTGACGAGCAATGATCCAGTATAGCGTTCCTCTCGAGGGAGGTCGCGCATGCTGGATCGCACAAAGGACATCGCTGTCTCAGCGCAAGCGTGGCTCGATGAATTCGAGCACGCGCTGGCTCAATCCGATCGCACCGCGCTGGACCACCTCTTCCTCGCCGACAGTTTCTGGCGCGATGTGCTGGCCCTGAGCTGGAACCTGCAGACGCTTGCGGATCGCGATGCCGTCACGGAGGCGCTGATCTCGCTTGCACCCAAAGCGGCGCCAACGAATTTCAAGATTGCGCCGAACCGCGCAGCACCGCGCTGGGTGACCCGCGCCGGCACCAACAATATCGAAGCGATCTTCAATTTCGAGACCGCGCTTGGCCGTGGCAGCGGCATCTTACGGCTCGCGCCCGATACCGCGGACGAAGACAGGCTGAAGGCCTGGACACTGCTGACCGCGCTCGAAGAGCTCAAAGGGTTCGAAGAGCAGCTCGGCACGTCACGGCCGCGGGGACAAGCCTATTCGCGCGATTTTCGCGGGCCGAACTGGCTCGATCTGCGCAACACCGCGCGCGACTATGCCGATCGCGACCCCACCGTGCTGGTGGTCGGCGGCGGCCAGGCCGGGCTTGCGATCGCAGCGCGGCTGAAGCAGTTGCAGGTCGACACGCTGATCGTCGATCGGGGGCTGCGGATCGGCGACGTCTGGCGCAAGCGCTATCACGCGCTGACCCTGCACAACCAGGTACAGGTCAATCATATGCCTTACATGCCGTTCCCGCCGAGCTGGCCGACCTACATCCCCAAGGACAAGCTCGCGAACTGGTTCGAAGCCTATGTCGATGCCATGGAGCTGAATTTCTGGACCGGCACCGAGTTCGAGGGTGGCACATATGACGAGACCAAGAGCCATTGGACGGTGACGCTCCGCCGCGCCGATGGCAGCACGCGCACCATGCATCCGCGCCATGTGGTGATGGCGACCGGCGTCAGCGGCATCGCGAACATCCCTGATATTCCGACGCTCGATCGGTTCAAGGGCGCGCTCGTGCACTCGAGCCGCTATGAGGACGGCGAGAACTGGCAGGGCAAGCGCGCCATCGTCATCGGCTCAGGCAACAGCGGTCACGACATCGCACAGGATCTCTATTCCAGCGGCGCCGAGGTAACGCTGGTGCAGCGCTCGCCGACGCTGGTCACCAATATCGAACCATCGGCGCAGCTCGCCTACGCCACCTACAACGAAGGCACGCTGGAAGACAACGATCTGATCGCGGCCTCGATGCCGACGCCGCTCGCGAAGAAGACCCATGTGATGCTGACGGAGCAGTCGAAGGAGCTCGACAAGGAGTTGCTCGATGGCCTGCGCCGCGTCGGCTTCAAGCTCGACTTCGGCGAGGGCGGTACCGGCTGGCAGTTCAAATACCTGACCCGTGGCGGCGGCTATTATTTCAACGTCGGCTGCTCCAACCTGATCGCTGAGGGCGCGATCAAGTTGAAGCAGTTCGAGGACATCGAAAACTTCACGGCCGATGGCGCGCGAATGAAGGATGGTTCAACCATCGCGGCCGATCTCATCGTGCTGTCCACTGGCTACAAGCCGCAGGAATTTCTGGTGCGGAAGCTGTTCGGCGAGGCCATCGCCGACCGCGTCGGCCCGATCTGGGGCTTTGGCGACGGTCTTGAGCTACGCAACATGTACGCGCGCACCAGGCAGCCCGGCCTCTGGTTCATCGCCGGCAGCCTCGCCCAGTGCCGGATCAACTCGAAATTCCTCGCGCTCCAGATCAAGGCGATCGAGGAAGGGAACTTGCCGCGAGCCGCAACTGCAAGCTAGCGCGACCCAGTCAACTGAAGAAGGGACCACCCCCATGCCAGCCATTCTCGGCACCGGCGAGCACCGCTACCGCGTCGTCGAAAACTTTGCCAAGCTGCCCGAGGGATGGCAGCTCACCGACGTCGCTTCGGTCGCGGTCGACAGCAAGGACCGGGTCTATGTTTTCAACCGCGGAGAACATCCGATGGTGGTGCTGGACCGCGAGGGTCATTTCCTGCGCAGCTTTGGCGAAGGCCTGTTCTCCCGCGCGCACGGCCTGCACATCGACGCCGACGACAATCTCTATTGCACCGATGACGGCGACCACACCGTGCGCAAATGCTCCACCGACGGCAAGGTGCTGCTGACGATCGGCATGCCGGCGAAGCCCGCGCCTTTCATGAGCGGCGAGCCGTTCCACCGCTGCACCCACACGGCGTTGTCGCCGAAGGGCGAGATTTACGTCTCCGACGGCTATGGCAACGCGCGCGTGCACAAATACACCCCGGATGGCAAGCTGATCAAAAGCTGGGGCGAGCCCGGCACCGATCCCGGCCAGTTCAACATCGTGCACAATATCGCCACCGATGCCGACGGATGGGTCTATGTCGCGGATCGCGAGAACCATCGCGTGCAGGTGTTCAACGGCGAGGGCAAGTACGAGACGCAGTGGAACAATCTGCACCGACCCTGCGCGTTGTGCTGTTGCGGCGGCGGCAAGAGCCCGACCTTCGTGATTGGCGAGCTCGGCCCCGGCTTGGCCGTCAACCGCAAGGTGCCCAATCTCGGACCACGGCTGTCGATCGTGGACGCAACGGGGAAGCGCATCGCGCGGCTCGGTGGCGAAGAAGGTCCTGATGTTGCGAGCGGAAAGTTTCTGGCGCCACACGGCATCGCGCTGGATTCGAAGGGCGACATCTATGTCGGCGAGGTCGGTGTCACTGACTGGAAGACGAGCTTCCCAGACGAGGAGATGCCGGCCGTCGTGCGCGCAACGCGATGCCTGCAGAAGCTGGAGCGGGTGCGGGAGTAGCCGCCGCGAGTCCCGAAGTGCTGGTGGAGGTGGTTCCGCGCCAATAGCGCGGCTCCCTCCAGATCGCGGCTTTTTGAGAGCGTTTGCCACCCCGCCGCCGCATTGCTTGCGCCTGAATAAGTCGCTCAACGGGCTTCACAATCCCGTCACGCTGCATGTAGTATGTCAATACATGCTGCTTCGCAGCGTATATTGGAGGCCGGGAGCGTTACTTGAACGCACATGTCTCGCAAGGCAGTTGGCCGGTGTTGGTGCTGAATGCGGACTTCCGGCCGCTGAGTTACTACCCGCTGTCTCTGTGGTCGTGGCAAGACGCGATCAAGGCGGTGTTTCTCGATCGCGTCAATATCGTCGCGCATTACGATCAGGCGGTTCACAGTCCCACGCTGCAAATGCAGTTGCCGAGCGTGGTCTCGCTCAAATCCTTCGTCAAGCCGACCACCCATCCCGCCTTCACCCGGTTCAACGTCTTCCTGCGCGATCGTTTCGCCTGCCAATATTGCGGCTCGCCCGAAGACCTCACCTTCGATCACATCATTCCGCGCAGCAAAGGCGGCCAGACCACCTGGGAGAACGTGGTCGCAGCGTGCTCGCCTTGTAACCTGCGCAAGGGCAACCTCACGCCCGCGCAAGCCAAGATGTTTCCGCGGCAGAGCGCTTTTGCACCGACCGTGCATCAGCTCCACCGCAACGGCCGCCTGTTCCCGCCGAACTATCTGCACGATAGCTGGCTGGACTATCTCTACTGGGATACGGAGCTGGATCCGTAGGCCTGCGCGTATCGCCTCGTCGAGGCTGCCACTGCGGCCAGCACGCGGCCAAGGACTGGCCGCGCCGCGAAATCCTTATCCTTTCGTTACCGGACCTTAAGATTCAGTCCGCAATCTCGCCAGCGGATCGGCCAGCCATGCCGCCCTAGAGATCAACGAACCCATGCTCACCGCAACATTGGAGCAGATCCAGGCCTCGCCGCGGAAGCGGACGATCTATGTCTGCATCATTCTCGCGCTGCTGGTGGCCATCCTCGTCTTCAAGACCTTCCGCTTCTTCGAGGGCGGCCTCTGGTACGGCGGCCAGACGGCGGATTTCTCCGCCTTCCATATTGTTGCGCAACGGGTCTGGCTCGGCGAGCTCGACCTGACCTACCAGTTCGCTGCGTTCACGAAGATGCAGATCGCAGCAGCCGGCGGCACCACCGGCGTCATGCCCTGGACCTACCCGCCGCAATTCGATCTGCTGCTTGCACCCTTTGCGGGCCTGCCGGGATGGGCCGCCTATTTTGTCTTCACGACGGTCACACTCGTTGTCTATCTGATCACGCTTCGCGCGGTCGCTGGAAACGACTTTGCGCTCGTGCTCGTCGTCTTCTTCCCGTCCATCGCGATCACGATCAGTATCGGTCAGAATGGCCTCCTGACCGGTGCGCTGATCGGTCTGATCTGCATCAACGCGGAACGGCGCCCGGTGCTATCGGGCCTTGCACTCGGCATCATGGTCATCAAGCCGCATTTGGCAATCGCGGCCGGCATCTACATGCTGCTGACGCGCCGCTGGCCGGCGGTGCTGAGCGCTGGGATCGTCGTGGTGGCGAGCTCTCTCGTCTGCACGCTCGCTTTCGGCCCGCAAATCTGGATGGCGTGGCTTGGCAGCATCCGCGAAGCCGCGAGCTATCTGGAGGACGGCCGCTATCAACTGTTTAGGATGATCTCGGCATATGCGGCCTTGTACAATGCCGGACTTCCTCCGGCCGGAGCCTTCTGGGGACAGATGGCCATGGGAGCGCTAGCGCTCATCGCCGTCGCACTCGCGGTTGTCCGTGGACCGTCTCCCCGCTTCGCGCTCGGCGTCGTCGCGGTCGCCTCTGTGATGATCAGCCCCTATGCCTACGACTATGACTTGCCGATCGTCGCGATCGGCCTCGCACTGTTGCTCCCTGATCTTACCAGCCAGGCGAGCCCGCGTGAGCGCGACGCGATCTACGCCCTCCTGCTGCTTGCCAATGCCTACGGACTGTTGCAATCGGCGCGGCTGTCCGCGGAAAATGCCCAGGCAGGTGGCCTGGAACACACCATGACACCGGCTATCGGAGGCTTCGCCCTGATGGCCGTGCTCGCGATGCTGCTGTGGGTCCTGCTGCGCGAGGCCAGGCGCACCGTAATCCGCCTGCGCGGCGAACCCGCGTAACTTCGTCCGACTCTTGCACGACGGAACCGGAACGGCCGGCGCCCGTTCAGATGGGAGACCAAGCCGTGGCAAGGGCCGCGGCGCCAGCAAGGGAGGTCCACCATGCCCACAGACGAGCGGGATCACGTCTACAAGATCTTGGAACTGGTCGGATCGTCCGAGGCTTCGATCGAGGATGCGATCAAGAACGCGATCGGCCGCGCTTCCAAGACCATTCGCGAGATGAAATGGTTCGAGGTGGTACAGACGCGCGGCCACATCGAGAACGGCGCGGTGCGGCACTACCAGGTTACGCTGCGCGTCGGATTTACGCTGGATGAGTGAAGCGGCGAGCGCGAGGTGACCATCACACGGCGGCTGCGTGGTTAACGTCCGCATACGAGAGTCGATCGAAATGCCGACAATCTCCAGCGGTCGAGCACGACCCCGCGCAATCATCACAGTTCTTGCAACAGGCCGTTAAGACCAAAGTGAGAGGTTTGCCCCGAATTGGAGCAACCCCGATGGTCACAAGCCGCGAACTCGGCAAGACCCACCTTCCGCTCTGGGCGGCAGGATTTGTTGCGCTGATCTGCGTGACGATTCTAGGCCTGAGCGTTTGGCGCGAATGGGAAACGCGCGACGCAGAACTCAGAAACGCCGAGATCGACGTCACCAATCTGGCGCATTCGCTGATCCAGCACGCGGACGACACGTTCGAGCTCGCCGATACGATCCTGGTCGGGCTGGTCCACCGGCTCGAGCTCGACGGATTGGACCCGGACACGATCGCAAAGCTCCAGACCTATCTGCCGACCCGCAAATCATCGGACCGCGTCCGCGGCATCTTCGTCTATGACGAGACCGGCCGCTGGCTCGCCACGACCGAGCATGTCAACTTGTCGGGGCTCAACAACAGCGATCGTGAATATTTCCGGCAGCACCGCGCGTCCCCGGACAAGGGCACGTTGATCGGGCGGCCCGTCAAGAGCCGCTCCGGCGGCCAGTGGATCATCACGGCATCGCGGCGGATCAACCATCCCGATGGCAGCTTCGCCGGCGTCGCGCTGCTCACGATCGACGTCGCCTATTTCTCGAAGTTCTATGAACGGTTCGACCTCGGACCGAATGGCTCGGCATCGCTGCTCAACAACGCCGGCATCATGCTGGCGCGCACCGGTGACAAGAGCGAAGCATTCGTCGGACGGGACCTGTCCAATGCGCCCTTGTTCAGGGACCGGGAAAGCCGCCCCGGAGCGGCGGTCTATTATTTCAAGTCGCCGCTCGATGGCGTGCAGCGGCTGAGCTACTACCAGCGCAGCAGCAACTATCCATTGATGGTGCTGGCGAGCAAGTCGCAGGACGACGTGCTGGCGCCCTGGCGACGCGCTGCGGCCACCCGCATGATCTTTGTCCTCGGTCTGGTGCTGCTGATCGCGGTGATCGGCTTTTATCTGGTCCGTCAGCTGTTGCAACGTCAGCGCACGGCACAGGTCCTGGTCGCCAAGGAAGCGAATTTCCGCCTGCTGGCCGAGCAATCCAGCGACATGGTGACCCGGATCGGGCTGGACAACAGGCTGCTCTACGTCTCACCCTCATGCATACGCATCACCGGGTGGTCGGCCGAGGAACTGATGGACACGTCGGCTCTGGCCGGCATCCACCCCGATGACATGGAACGGGTCGAGCAGGCCATCGCCGCGCTGAAGAACGGCGAAGCCGAAGAGGCGCGCTTCATCTATCGCCAGCGCCATCGCGACAAGGGCGAGATCTGGGCCGAGGCGGCTCTGCATGTGACCCTGGCATCGGACAGTGGCGAGATTGACGGCGTCGTCGCCGTCATGCGCGACATGACCGAGCAGAAAGATCTTCAGGACAAGCTCGCCTCGCTTGCGACGACCGACGGCCTTACCGGCGTTGCCAACCGGCGTGCGTTTGACGAACGCCTGGCCGACGAATGGGTGCGCGCGCGGCGCGACGGAACGCAGCTGTCGCTCCTGCTGATCGACGTCGATCATTTCAAGAAATTCAACGACCATTACGGACATCTGGCCGGCGATGGTTGCCTCCGCGCGCTGGGCCGGATTCTATCCGCAACTGCAAGGCGCCCCGCCGACCTCGCCGCACGCTACGGCGGCGAGGAATTCGCCGTGCTGTTGCCGAACACCGGTCCGGACGGCTGCGCCGAGGTGGGAGAAGCGATTCGCCAGGCGCTGCACGATCTCGCCATGCTGCACGCCCAAAATCAGCCCTCCCGTCTGGTAACTGTCAGCATTGGCGCCTCGACAAGCCTTCCATCCCACGCCCCGGACGCAAATACGCTGGTCGCTGCCGCCGACCGCGCACTCTATGCGGCCAAGGACAGCGGCCGTGACCGGCTGGTGATGTCGGGACAGGTCGTCCCCTGGCCCGCCAAGAGCGCGTGACGGCACGCTGCCCTTGCGCGCTTAGCTACGGATTGTCGCTGCGGCTCTGACGGGATATGACAGCGATCGTCGCCGGATGTTCGGCCCTCCCACGAGCGCAGCAGTGATCGACGAAATCAAGCTCGTCCTTTTCGACATCGACAACGTCCTCTGCAACTACGACAGGGGAAAGCGCGTCGCGCACCTGGCGGCGCTTGCCGGATCGACCGACGCATTTGTCCACCAGGCGATCTGGGACAGCGGCTTCGAACTGCTCGGCGATTCCGGCGCACTCGATGCCGTCGACTACCTGCGAGGCTTCGGCGAGCGCATCGGCTATCCACTGTCGCTCGACGAGTGGGTGGAGGCGCGTCGCTGTTCAATGCGAGCCGATTGCGCGATGCTGGAGATTGTCGCGGCTCTGCGCGGGACGGTCGATATCGCGGTCCTGACCAACAACACCACGCTGGTCGCCGATCACATCGATACGCTGCTACCGGAATTGCGGCCCCTGTTCGGTTCCAAGATCTACACTTCGGCCCAGTTCAAGACGGCAAAGCCCGACCCGCTCTGCTACCGGCTCTGCGTTTCAGAGCTCAAGGCCAGACCCGAGACTGTCCTCTTTGTCGACGATCTCGCGGCCAACGTTGCCGGCGCCAGGGAAGCCGGCCTCCTTGCGCATCACCACACGTCCGTGGAAACGTTCAAACACGCTCTTTCGGGTTACGGCCTGCTTGGTGAGCGGTGAGCGACCTCAAGCCAGATCGACGCCTCGCCGCTCCGGGATCAGCGCGAGCAACGCCACGATGTCGATGAGATAGAGCAGTGCAAGCCCTGCGATCGCGGTCGGAAAGCCGTAAGCGGCACTGACGATACCGACGACCAGAGGACCGAAGCCGGCCACCGCCCGACCGATATTGAAGAACACGTTCTGCGCGGTGGCGCGCGCCGTTGTCGGATAAAGCTCGCTCATCAACGCGCCGTAGCCACCGAGCATGCCGTTGACGAAGAAGCCCATCACGGCCCCGCCGATCAGCAGCGCACCAGCGGTCGTGAGCTGCGAATAGACCACCACCATGATCGCCGCGCCCAGCATGTAAGTCAGGAATGCGGCGCGGCGGCCAACCCGATCGGCCGCATGGCCGAACAGGAATATCCCGAACGCCATGCCGGCGATGGTGACTGATGTCCACAGCGCTGATTGTGTCAGGCCATATCCGAACCGCGTCGATAGATAGTTCGGCAGCCAGATCATGATGCCGTAATAGCCGAAGTTCTGCACCGAGCAGAGAATGATCATTCCGATGCCGATCCGGGTCGTCTCCGCATCGGCCACGAGCGCGCGAAGTGACGAGCCGGCGCTCATCGATTTCGCCTTCTGCGCGACGAAGACGTCGGGCTCGTGCAGCTTGCGCCGGATCACATAGGCAATCACCGCCGGAAACACGCCAAGCGCAAACATTCCGCGCCAGCCGATGATTGGCAACAGGATCGGCGTCACCAGCGCCGCCAAGAGCACGCCGAACTGCCAGCCAAGCCCGACATAGGACGTGGCCCGCGCGCGCTTGCTCGCAGGCCAGGCCTCGGCCACGAGCGCCATACCGATACCGAATTCGCCGCCAAGACCGATGCCGGCGATGGCCCGGTAGGCCAGCAGGTCCCAATAGCCCTGCGCGAGCGCGCAGAGCCCGGTGAAAACCGCGAACAGGACGATGCTCCAGGTCAGAACGCGCACGCGGCCAAGACGGTCCGACAGCATGCCGAAGACGAGGCCGCCAATGACCGCGCCGACCAGGGTCCCCGTTACCAGCGAAGCCGCCTGCGGCTGCGTGAGATGAAGGTCTTTCGAAATCGCGCTCAGCATGAAGCCGAGGATGAGGAGGTCGAACCCATCCATGGCATAGCCGAGCGCCGATCCCCACAACGCCCGACGCGCTTCCGCATCGCGATCCGTCGCGGCCGTATCAATCGCGGCGAGAGTAGCATCCTGTACCTGGCTCATACGTCCCCCTACGCCAGTCGATCCCTTGCGATCAAGGCCTCCGAGGACCTATGCACCGCGCAACTCAGGCGAGATGGCAGGCCACGAAATGTCCGCCCGCGCCTTCCTTCAGTTCCGGCGCACTTTCCGCGCAGCGCGGCTGGGCGATCGGACAACGGGTGTGGAAGTGACAGCCTGATGGCGGCTTCATCGGGCTCGGCACGTCGCCCTTGAGGCGGATGCGGTTGCGCTTGAGCTTGGGATCCGGCACCGGCACCGCGGAGAGCAGCGCCTTGGTATAGGGATGCTGCGGATTGCGATAGAGGTCGCTCGCCTTCGCCATCTCGACGATGCGGCCGAGATACATCACCGCGACGCGGTCGGAGATGTGTTCGACCACCGACAGGTCGTGCGCGACAAAGAGATAGGTGAGGTTCAACTCGGCCTGGAGGTCTTCCAGGAGGTTGATGACCTGCGCCTGGATCGAGACGTCGAGCGCGGACACCGGCTCGTCGCAGACGATCAGCTTCGGCTCAACCGCGAGCGCACGTGCAATCACGATGCGCTGGCGCTGGCCGCCGGAGAACTCGTGCGGGTAGCGGCGCATGTGCTCGGCCTTGAGGCCGACCTTGACCAGCAGCGCCGCGACGCGCTCCTCACGCTCCCTGACGTTGGATGCGAGATTGTGGATGGTGAAGGCCTCGCCGAGAATGGAGCCGACCGTCATGCGCGGATTGAGCGAGGCGAACGGATCCTGGAACACGAGCTGCATGTTCCGCCGCATCGCGCGCAGATCGGCACCGCCGAGCTTGCCAACGTCCTGGCCGTCGAACATGACTTCGCCGTCGGTCGGCTCGATCAGGCGCAGCACGCAGCGTCCCGTCGTCGATTTGCCGCACCCGGATTCGCCGACGAGACCGAGCGTCTCGCCGCGGTTCACCGAGAACGACACGCCATCGACCGCGTAGACGCTGCCAACCTGCCGAGACAACAGGCCTCCATGCACTGGAAAATGTTTCTTCAGGCCGCTGACGCGGAGCAAGGGCTCGCTCATGCCGCGCCTCCCAATTGTGCATCGCCCAAATGGCAGGCCATGCGATGGCCGGGCGCGATCTGGCGCAGCAGCGGCTCCTTCGCGGTGCAGACGTCCATGGCGAACTTGCAGCGCGGCGCAAAGCGACAGCCGACCGGCGGATTGATCAGGATCGGCACCGAGCCACCGATTGCCTCGAGCCGCGTCTTGTGCTCGCTGGCAAGATCGATGCGCGGGATCGAGCGGATCAGGCCCTGCGTGTAGGGGTGACCGGGATGAGCGAAGAGCGCATCGACATCCGCCTCCTCGACCACTTTGCCGGCATACATCACGACGACGCGCTGCGCCGTTTCGGCAACGACGCCCATGGCATGAGTGATCAGCATCACCGCCATGCCGAAGCGATCCTTCATGTCCTGCAGCAAATCAAGGATCTGCGCCTGGATGGTGACGTCGAGCGCGGTGGTCGGCTCGTCGGCAATGATCAGCTTGGGCTTGCAGGCGAGCGCCATCGCGATCATCACACGCTGGCGCATGCCGCCGGAGAACTGGTGCGGATAATTATGCACGCGGCCTTCGGCGTTGGGGATCTGCACCAGCTTGAGCATCTCGATGGTCCGCTCAAGCGCCTGCTTCTTGGTCAGGCCCTCGTGCCGGCGCAGGCTCTCGGCGATCTGCTCGCCGACCGTCAGCACCGGATTGAGCGAAGTCATGGGCTCCTGAAAAATGAATCCGATCTCCTTGGCCCTGATGTCGTCGAGCTGGTTGCTCGTCAGCGGCACCAGATCGCGCCCCTCGAAGATGATCTCGCCCGCTGCGATGCGGCCGGGCGGCATCGCGATCAGCTTCAGGATCGACATCGCGGTGACGGTCTTGCCGCAGCCGGACTCACCGACGACACAGAGCGTCTCGCCCTTGTTGATGGTGATGTCGACGCCATCGACGGCCTGCAGGATGCCGTCGTCGGTAGAGAAGTGAGTCTTGAGACCTTTGATCTCGAGCAGCGGCGCCATCAGATCACCCGTCGCGCATCGAGCGCGTCACGCAGACCATCGCCGATGAAATTGATGGCGACCACCGCAATGAAGATCGCGCCGCCCGGAAACAACGCCCAGTGCGGGCCGATGTCGAGGAAGTCCTTGGCGTCATAAAGCAGCCGGCCCCAGGTCGGGGTATCAGGCGGGAAGCCGAGGCCGAGGAAGGAGAGAGTCGATTCCGCAATGATCGCGGCGGCAACGTCGATGGTGCCGGCGATAATCACCGGACCGAGCGCATTGGGCAGGATATGCTTCACCACCTGCCTTACGGGGCTCGCGCCGAGCGCACGTGCGGCCTCGACGAACTCCTTCTCGCGGATCGACAGGAACTGCGCACGGACGAGGCGCGCCACCGGCATCCAGCGCAGGCCACCGATCACGAGCACGATCAGGATGAAGATGCCACCCTCCGGGCCGAACACCTGCTTCAGCCCGTCGCGGAACAGATAGATCAGCAACAGCAGCAGCGGCAATTGCGGCAGCGACAAGAAGAGATCGGTCAGCCACATCAATCCATACCCGACCGCGCCGCGCGACATGCCCGCGAGCGCCCCGATCAGCGTACCGATCAGCACCGAGACCAGCATCGCCGCGAGACCGACCGCGAGCGAGATGCGGCCGCCATAGATCATCCGCGCCAGGATGTCCTGACCGAGATCGTCCGTGCCGAAGGGATGGGCGAGCGACGGCCCCTGCAGGCCCGCCACGATGTCGATATCATTGATCTTGACGCGCCAGATGAACGGGCCGAGCACCACCGCCAGAATCAGCACGAGCAGCAAGAACGCGCTGACCACGGCGAGCTTGTGGCGGCTGAAGCGCCGCCACGTCTCGCGCCAGGGCGAGTAGGCGCGCCGCTCAGCGGAGGGAGATGCGAGGGTCAAGCCAGCCATAAAGGACGTCCGCAACGAGATTGAACAGCACAACGAGGCAAGCGAAGACGAAGGTGACGGCCATCACCACCGGCGTGTCGTTGGAAAGGATGGAGGAGATCAGGAGCGAGCCGATGCCGGGGATCCGGAATATCTGCTCGGTGACGATGGCGCCGCCGAACACGGCCGGCAACTGCAGCGCAATCAGTGTGACCACCGGGATCATGGCATTGCGCATCACGTGCTTGACGATGACCTTGGCCTGGCCGAGGCCCTTGGCCCGCGCGGTGGTGACATAGTCGAGCCTGATGACGTCGAGCATCGCCGAGCGCACGAAGCGTGTCATCGACGCCGCCTGGAACAGGCCGAGCACCGCCACCGGCATGATCGCCTGCCGGATCATTTCCAGCACATAGTTGATGCCGGTGGCCTTGATGTCGGTCGTGTAGACGAAGGGAAGCCAGTCCAGCGTCACCGAGAAGATCAGGATGAACAGGATGCCGGTGAAGAAGGTCGGCAGCGAGAATCCGACGAAGGCGAGCGTGTTCGCGATGCGGTCGAATAGCGAATAGGGCTTCGTCGCCGCATAAACGCCGACAGGAATCGCGATCAGGAGGGCCAGGATCTGCGCCGAACCGATCACGTAAAGCGTCGTCGGCAGGCGCTGCAGGATCAGCGTATCGACGTTCATCCGGCTGACGAAGGAGAAGCCCCAGTCACCGTGCAGCATGGCGTTGAGCCAGTGCAGATAGCGAAGGTAGATTGGATCGTCGAGGCCGAACCTGGCCCGAAGCGCGGCTTGCACTTCGGGCGGGACGTTCGGATTGGTCGCGAGCTCGCTGAAAGGGTCGCCTGGCGCGAGCGCCAGGACGACGAACAGGACGAGCGAGATTCCGAGCAGGCTCGGAATCGCGATCATCAGACGACGCAGGACGTACTGACTCATGAGCGAATAATCCGCCTAGACGCCCGTGCTCAGCCCTCGCGGTACCAGTCCTGGATATTGTCAGTCCGGTTGGCCCAGCCCGAGATTACCGGTCGCAGCGCATTGGCGCTAGCATCCACCGTAAGACGGTGCATCACCGGGATGAACACGGTGTCCTGCCATAGCATGTCGTTGCACTTGATGTAGAGCGCGGCGCGCTTGACCGGATCGATCTCGGTCTCGGCCGCATCGATGGCGGCATCGTAGTCCTTGTTGACCCAGCGTGGGAAGTTCTGCCCTTGCCATTTGTTGTCTTTGCTAGCCACCTGGCTCGAGATGTAGCGCTTCATGTGCAGCGCCGGATCCGGCTGCGTCATCGGGATCTGGAATTCCTCGATATCGGCATAGAACTTCGAGTAGGTGTCGGGGTTGGCTACGTCGGAAGAGAAGAACACTGAGGCAACGACGGATTTTAGTTCGACGTCGATCCCGGCTTTCTGACAGGCCTGCTTGACGATGGCCTGGGTCTTCTGCCGCGGACCATTGGTCGAGGTCTGGTAGACAAACTTCAGCTTCTTGCCGTCCTTTTCACGGATGCCGTCAGCACCGGCCTTCCAGCCGGCCTGCTCCAGCAACGCGATCGCCTTGTCGACGTTGAACTCCCATTTGGTGTTCTTCGACACGAAGTCATCGGGACCATTGAGGTAATTCGCGGTGGTGCGGCCGGCACGGCCGTAGATGGCCTTCTTGACGGAGGCGCGATCGACCAGCAGCGCGAGCGCCTGGCGCACCGCGGGATCCGACAGGGTCGGGTGCTTGGTCTTCATCGACGATCGCTCGCCATCGACCTCGGTGTTGGGATCGGTGAAGTTGATCGCGATGAATTCGATGTCGCCGCCCACCGCATAGGTGGTCTTGCCCTTACCACCCTTCTCGAGACGCAGCAGCACCTCGTCCTCGACCTGCATGTTCCAGGCGAAATCGAATTCTCCGGTCTGGATCACGGCCCGTGCCGCGGAGACGGCATCGCCGCCGCCCTTCATGTCGATCGTGTCGAAATACGGTCGATTAGGCATGTGATAGTCGGGATTGAGCTGGCCGCGGACCAGATCGCCCGGCTTGAACTCGACGAATTTGTAGGGGCCTGTACCGACAGGAGCCAGATTGGCCGGCGCTTCGCGGGATTTCGATCCCTTGTAGTCTGCAAACAGATGTTTCGGGATGATGCAGCCGTAAGCGCCGACAAAGGCATTGGCCCAGAACGGCGTTGGATTCTTGAACAGGATGCGGATGGTCAGGTCGTCCACCTTTCCGACCGTCATGTCGGCATAGGTGCTGATGGAGACGGCGGCTGTGGCGGGGTCGCTGGCATATTCGAAGGTGAACACGAGATCGTCGGCCGTCAGAGGCTTGCCGTCATGCCATTTGACGCCTGGCTTGATCTTCCAGGTCACTGACTTGCCATCGGCTGCTAGGCCGCCATTCGCGATCGACGGAATTTCGGCGGCGAGAATCGGATTGAGATTGCCGTCGACGTCCCAGCTCCCAAGCGGCTCGTAGAACAGGCGCGAACCGTCCTGATCCTTGGTTCCGGTGGCGAAATGCGGATTGAGCAGGGTTGGCCCCTGCCACCACAGCAGCTTGAGCGGACCACCGCCGCCGCGCTTGGTCGGCGGATACGGGGCCGGGCTCTGTGCCATCGCAACGCCGCCGATCGAGAGAAGCTGGTTGGCGAGCGGAGCAGTCAGGCCAATGGCGGCCATGCGCTTGATGAAGGCGCGGCGATCCATCCGCCCGTCCTTCACGTCACCGATCATCGAACGCAGTTCTTTGTCCAGCATGGTTGTCCCCCGTCTGGTTCCGGTATGGATGCAGGCGGCCGCAACCCGGCCGCCGAGTTTGGCTGGCTGTAGATGGCACACTGAATAGGCCGCGCGTCAACTGCGACCGTGTGTGTGCAAACGGTGTTCTGGCTGTCCGTTGGGCAAAACTTCGCTGCGCAGCCCAACCGCTCGGCATTCCGGCGTCAAAATCCGCCGGAAACCAAGTTGCACTGCGGAAAATTTGTTCTCCGGATCAGACGAAGTATCGAGACGGAATTCTACGCCACGGACATATTGAGCGGCGGCGAAACGTGATCCGGCAGCGGGCAGATATAAGGCGTCTTGGCGGTTCGCTTCGTCAGGTCAGCCTTCGCAGCCTTGATCAACTCCGGTTCAGTCAAAGCCTTGATGCCGAGACCGGCCATGGCCTTGGCCGCCTGCACCATCGCCTTGTGGGCGTGCGAGCTCTTGCCCTGCGCCACCACCTGCCAGGTGTGGAACGGGGTGCCGATTGCAACCGTCGGTGCGTGAACCTGCACCGTCGGCACGACCCAGCTCACATCGCCGACGTCAGTCGAGCCGACCAGCGGATTGCGCTTGGCGTCCAGCGGCACCAGGAAGTCGGCCAGCGGCCGCTCCGTCGGCTCCATCCCGATCGCGTAATAGACCGACGCGATGTCCTTGTCGGTCAGCGTCGCACGGATCTGGCTGGCGAAGCCCTTGTCGGCGTCGTCGAAATGCGGCGGCCCGAGCTCTTCCATGACCCGATGCAGCGCATGTTCCAGCGGCGTGTTCGGCAGGATGTTTGAGACGGCGGAGATGATCTTCATCTCGACCTTGGTCTCGGTCATCAAGGCCGCGCCGTCCGCGATCTTGCTGACGCGCCCGACCAGCTCGTTCATGCCGGGCAGGTCACGGGCACGAATGGAATAGCGTACGCGGGCATGGGCCTGCACCACGTTCGGCGCGATACCGCCGGTGTCGAGCAGCGCGTAATGCACCCGGGCATCGCTCGGCATGTGCTCGCGCATATAGTTCACGCCGACATTCATCAGCTCCACCGCGTCGAGCGCGGAGCGGCCGAGATGGGGCGAAGCCGCCGCATGCGAGGTGCGGCCGGTGAAGGTGAAGTCCGCGCGGGTGTTGGCGAGCGACGGCGTCACCGCGACTTCCCAGAAGCTATGCGGATGCCAGGTGATGGCGATATCGGCATCCTCGAACGCACCGGAGCGCACCATGAAGGCCTTGGCCGCGCCACCTTCTTCCGCCGGGCAGCCGTAGTAGCGCACGCGGCCGGGCACCTTGTTCTCGGCAAGCCAATCCTTGACCGCGGTCGCGGCGAGCAGCGCCGCCGAGCCGAGCAGATTGTGACCGCAGCCATGGCCGTGGCCGCCGGTCTCGACCGGACGGTGCTCGGCAACTCCCGCCTCCTGGCTGAGGCCCGGCAGCGCGTCGTACTCACCCATGAAGGCGATGACCGGACCGCCCTCGCCCCATTCGCCCATCACGGCCGTCGGAATACCCGCTACCTTCTCGCTGATGCGGAAACCCTGGTGGCGCAATTCGGCGAGATGCTCGGCGGCGGAACGCGCCTCGGTGTAGCAGACTTCGGGCATGCCCCAGACCTTGTCGCTGAGGTCGATGAAACGCCCCTTGATCGTGTCGATGCCACGCCAGATGTCGCTGCGATTGTCCATGGTACGATCCGTGATCTCTTGGTCAAACGAAGCGGCAATGGTTAGCAGCTTCATTGAAGCCCGCCTAGCACCTCGCGGGACACCAGCCATGCGACCGATGCCGGATCGGACGACCGCCATCGAATTTAGGCGAACCAAGCCTGTCATCTTCGGAAATCGGCGGCGTAACATCCGAATAGTTGAGGTCAAGTCTTTCAAGACGGCCTTCTCCGGCCTAAATTATGCTTGCTTCGCGCGTTGTTCCGCAGCCACGGCGGAGCGATGCTCTCAAGGAGAACTCCATGACCGTTCTGACCGAATGGAGAGTGCCGCCGGCCAATCAGCCGCGTGCGAGCGACTACGGCTTCGACCTCGACCGTGCGCTCGCCTCCATCGTCGGCCTGCACGCCATTATCCCGTCGGACGCCTTCAGCGCGGAAACGCTCGGCACCGAGCGCGCCGGCAACGGCGTCGTGATCGATGACGGGCTGGTGCTCACGATCGGCTATCTGATCACCGAAGCGGAATCCGTCTGGCTTCATCGCGGCGACGGACACGTCGTGCAAGGACACGTGCTTGGCTTCGACGCCGTCACCGGCTTCGGCCTTGTGCAGGCGCTCGGCCAGCTCGACATCGAGCCGCTGCCGCTCGGCTCGTCGGCGGATGTCAGGCTGGGCGACCGCGTCGTGGTCGGCGGCGCCGGCGGACGGACGCGTTCGGTCGCAAGCCAGATCGTCGCCAAGCAGGAGTTCGCCGGTTACTGGGAGTATCTGCTCGACGAAGCCCTGTTCACCTATCCCGCCCATCCGAATTGGGGCGGCACAGGACTGATCAACGAGCGCGGCGAATTGATCGGCATCGGCTCGCTCCAGCTCGAGCGTGAACGCGACGGCAAGGCCGAGCACGTCAACATGGTCGTGCCGATCGATTTGTTGAAGCCGATCCTGGACGATCTGCGCAAGTTCGGCCGCGTCAACAAGCCGGCACGGCCGTGGCTCGGGCTCTATTCGACCGAGATCGACAATCGCGTCGTCGTGATCGGGATCTCCGCTAACGGTCCAGCCGCCCGTGCCGAACTCAAGACCGGCGATGTGATCCTTGCGGTTAACGGCGAGAAAGTCACGAGCCAGACGGCTTTCTACAAGAAGATGTGGGGACTCGGGGCCGCCGGCGTCGATGTACCGCTCACCGTACATCATCAAGGCAGCGCGCATCATGAAGGCGTCACCTTCGACGTCACCGTGACGTCGACCGACCGCTTCAAGCTTCTGAAAGCGCCGAAGCTGCACTGATCCAATCAAAGGAAGCAGCGATGACCGAGGCCGTCGTTGACGACATCGTGGCCGTGCTGCCGCCGTTGCTGAACGCGCTGGAGGCGCTTGGCTACTTTCAGCGGCATCTGCATCCGCCGGCTTTCGCTTCAGTGATGAACGCCATCGGCGCGCCGGACGATGCATTGCAACGGGCGCACACCGCGATCGGAACGTGGCCGGAGCAGTTCGCCGGACTGCGCGAGCGGCTGGATCACGCCTGTAACGAGACGCTCGCCGCCTTTGCCGGCATCCGCGACGTCGAGCGCGGCAATGGCGATCTCGTCGCCGTGTTCCGCGCGCTGCGTCATCTGCCACGCGCGCAGGACGCGCTCTATCCGCTATCTCAACAGTTTCCGCCGGTGAGCAACTTCTTCCTCAATGCCGCCAGCCGCGAGAATGAGGAGTTGCTGTCACGGCTCGAGGTCGGCGCAAGCGACAACACCGGCATCTTCCACGATCACAACGAGCCCGGCAGCCGCGGCGGCTTCTCGGTCTATGTACCCGAATATTACACCGCCGATCGCAGCTGGCCGCTGGTGATGGCGCTGCATGGCGGCAGCGGCAACGGCCGCGGCTTTCTGTGGAGCTGGCTACGCGATGCGCGCAGCCTTGGCGCGATCCTGGTGACGCCGACCGCGACCGGACAAACCTGGGCGCTGATGGGCGACGACACTGACACGCCGAACCTGATGCGCATCCTCGAAACCGTGCGCAGCCGCTGGAGCATCGATGCTTCGCGCTTGTTGTTATCAGGCATGAGCGACGGCGGCACCTTCTGCTATGTCAGTGGGCTCGATGGCGCCTCGCCCTTCACTCATCTCGCTCCGGTGTCGGCGACCTTCCATCCGCTGATGGCCGAGATGGCCGACGCGACGCGCCTGCAGGGCCTTCCTGTTTTCATTACCCACGGCAAGCTCGACTGGATGTTTCCAGTGCAGACCGCGCGGCAAACGCAGGGCGCCCTCGCCGCCGCCGGCGCTGACGTCACCTACCGCGAGATCGACGACCTCAGTCACACCTATCCGCGCGAGACCAACGCGGAGGTGCTGCAATGGCTGAACCGAGGATGAACCAACCGTCCTTACCAGCGCCGCACTGTCGCGGAACCATCACTCCGGGCCGACGTTATCCGCCCGACACACCGGAGGGTTCGCCATGCAGACTTTTTTCGGAATGATTTTGGGCGCGCTGCTGCTCGCGTGCGGCGTCTATGTCTATGACTCCATGCAGACGTCGTCCGTCGCCAATGGCGAGGTCGCGACCAGCAATCGCACCATCGTGAACTGGGACGTCGCGAAGGCCGATTGGGACCTGCTGCGCGATCGCGCGCATAAGGACTGGGTCCGAATCTCGTCGAAGTAAGTCGACTGACCAGACATGAACAAGGCGCCGTCGCGAATTCGCGGCGGCGCCTTTGCCTTTGCGTTGGCTGCGGTCAGCGCAGCGATGCGTCAGTTCATCTTGGCCTTGCGGGCGTCCGCGATGACCTGCTCGAACTCAGCCATGCTGAGAGCACCCGGCACGCGGTACTTGCCGACGATGAAGGACGGCGTGCCGTTGAAGCCAAAAGCTTCAGCCTGCTCGTTGTTGCGCTTGAGGATCGCGTCGATGTCCTTGCCGCGCGCGGTGAGGTCGCTCTTGAGGCGGTCCATGTCGACGCCGGCGGCGGCGAGCAGCTCGTTGATGCGCGACTCGGTCAGGCGCGAGCTGACGCCCATCATGGCATCATGAGCCTTATGGTACTTGTCCTGGTATTTCGCCGCGAGCGCGATCCGGGCGGCTGTCACCGAGACAGGCCCGAGAATCGGCCAGTCCTTCAAGACCAGCCTGACTTTGCCGTCGTCCTGGATGACCTGTCGCAGCTCCGGCTCGAGCTTGCGGCAATAGGGACAATTGTAGTCGGACCATTCGATGATGCTGATATTGCCATCGGGATTGCCGGCGATCGGGACGTCGGGATCGCGCAGCACCTTGGCTTCGGTCAGCACCTCGTCATCACCGGTAGCCGCCCGCGCCCGCGTGATCCCGCCAGCAGCGAGGGCGCCAACCCCGATCAACGTCAGCGCCGCACGGCGCGTCGGCACAAAGCCCTTAGTTCTGGATCCAGCCATATCTCGTCCCGTTTCGGTCCCATCTTTCGCAAATACGCGTCGGAACCGGGAATTGTTACAGCTCTATAGAGCGTCGCGGGGGCGATGTCACCGCACCGGCGGCGTGGCCGCTAGCCATTGGACACGCGCGGTTCGCGCGAAGCTGCAATCCGGGGCAGCATTGCCATCAGCGTTGCGGTCATGGTGGCGATCAACGTGGTCTTGCCCTCGTGCTCGGCGAATGCGCTGGCTTCGCAGAAGGTAAGCGTACGGCCCGGCTTGACCACCTCGGCCTTGAAGACGAAGCGCTCGCCGCGCGCGGGTGCAAGCAGCGTGGTCTTGAACTCGACGGTGAGGATATCGGCTTCTGACGGCATCAGCGTGAAGGCGGCGACGCCGCAGGCATTGTCGAGTCCCGCAGTGATGATACCGGCATGAACAAAGCCGTTCTGCTGCGTGAATTCAGCTGAATGCAGCATGGCCAGCTCGACCTCGCCTGGCGACAAGCGGACGATGACAATGCCGAGCGTACGCATCGCCGGCTGGTTCTCGAACATGGCGATGGCTGCGGCACGATAGCCCGGGTTCTTCGGCTCGAACGTAGCCATCGCAATGTCCCGCCCTGCGATTTTTGATACGGTAGCGTATCGACTGCTTCTGGCGTTAGCAATACGGCACCGTATCAAGAACCGGTGAGTCCATCTTCATGAGTGACGGCAAGGGCGATGTCTGGGTCGAGGCAGGGTTTAAGGAGCTTGCCCGCGCTGGTGTCGAGGGCGTGCGGGTCGAGGTGCTCGCCAAGAATCTGGGAGTCACCAAGGGTGGTTTCTACCGCCGCTTCGCCGACCGCGCCGCGCTGCTCGAGGCCATGCTGGTGCACTGGCGGGAGGGACGATCGGCGTCGATCGCAGAGCAAACCAGCCTCGACGGCCAGGAACCCCGCGAGCGGTTGAAGGCGGTGATCCAGCTCTATTCCGAACGGCTCAATCCGGAAGGCATGGCGATCGAGCTCACGATCCGGCAATGGGCCCGCTTGGACGACAACGCGGCTGCGGCAGTGGCGAGCGTGGACGCGGCGCGGCTCAAGCACGTCGCCGAACTCTATCGCGCGACCGGCCTCGCGGCCGAAGAGGCCGAGGCGCAGGCCTTCCTGTTCTATTGCTTCATCTTCGGCCAGAGCCTGCTATTCGTCGAACGTGGCCCGCGCAAGCGGTCACAACTCGTGGCGAAATCGGCAGAGAAACTGCTGACCTAAGCAAAATGGCCGGAGCGTTGCTCCGGCCATCGCATCACATGAAAGCTCAGGCGGCGCCCTTCAGCTTCTTGTTGCATTCGCTGTAGTAGCCGCCGCCCTTCTCGATCCACTTCATGCCGCCATTGCCGTTGGTGGTCTTGTTGGCATTGTACTGGTCGACACAGGTGTGCAGGCGGGCCTTGCCGGCGCTTTCCTTGGCGTATTTCGCATCGACCGCGCTCGGGAAGACGGCGTTGCCCATCGGCATGGTGGGCATCGTCGGTGCCGGAGCGGCAGCCGGGGCTGCCTCCTTTTTCGCCGTCGCAGTCGGCGCAGGGGCGGGCGGGGGCGCTGCCGGGGCAGCTGCGGTGGGCGCAGCGGCAGGCGTCGCGTCGGCGCCGCACTGGGTCTTGCGGAAGTCATTCCACTTCATGGTGCCGAGCGAGCCGTCTTTCTTGGCGGCCTGGTATTTCGCACTGCACTCTTGCGAGGTCAGCGCCTGGGCCGGTGCGCTCGCCACCAGCGCGGCAACGCCCGACGCCGCAATTGCACACAACAATTTGGTTTGAATGGTCATCCTTGGTCTCCCTCAGGAAAGCAAAACGAGGATTGCTATCCTAGCGTGCCGTGGACGTCCGACAAGGAAGCGATGGTGATCGGCGCTAAAATATAGTCATCGGGGCGTTCAGATTATTCATGTTGCGTTCAGCAACGCGGGCCGACGTTCGCCTCCCTTCGCAATTCTCGCAAGACAGAGTGCAAACACCATGACCCTCGCTTCCCGCCTCGCCGTCGTCGCCATTGCCTCCCTGTTCGCCACCGGCACTGCCTTCGCACAGACGGCAGCACCGGCTGCAAAGACCGATGCTGCCGCCACCACCGACAAGAAGGCACCGAAGGAGCACTCGGCCGAGTCGCTCGAATGCTCCAAGCAGGCGGATGCCAAGGGCCTGCATGGCAAGGAGCGCAAGAAATTCCGCTCCGAGTGCATCAAGACTGCAAAGGGCGGCACCGCGCCGGCCCCTGCCGCTGCTGACAAGAAGTAAATCCTTCACAATCCTGTCGTCGCCTTTGGCGGGAGGCGCACGCATTGCGGCATGACGAGCCTGCAATTGTGCGCCTCTCGCCGATTTGCGATAAGGCGGCGTGAAGCAAATCACCGCCTCCCTTCCATTTGAACGGCCGAGCCGTGCCAAGGTTTTGAGAACCGCGGAGACGCTCGTCATCGGCGCGGCCGGCGGCTTGGCGTTCCTGGCTGCGGGCCTGCCGGGCGGATTGATCTCGGGATCGATGATCGCAGTCGGGATCGCCGCGATCGCCGGACGCCAGCTATCGGTCCCACCGCTCCTGACCCAGACCGTGCTGGTGCTGCTCGGCATTTCGCTGGGCTCGGTCGTTTCGCGCCATCTGATCGAGCAGGTCAGCGCCTATCCGCTAACCATCGGGCTGCTGGCGCTCGCCACCTTCTGCTCAACCTTCGGCTCCAGCTATTATCTCCAGCGCGTCCATGGCTGGGACCGCACCTCGGCCTTCCTCGCCGGTAGCCCCGGTGCGCTTTCGCAGATCTCGATTTTGGCGGTCGAGCGCGGCGCCGACCTGCCGGGCATCGCGGTGGTGCAAACCATGCGCGTGATCATCCTCACCGCGGCGCTGCCGATGGTTCTGGCAATCGCAGGCGTCGCGCCCTCCGTTGCACCATCGCTGACGACAACGATTGCCTCGCCGCTCGAGCTTCTCGAACTGGTCGCCGCGTCGCTGGCGGCATCGCTGGTGCTGCGGTTGATCAAGTTTCCGGCGAGTTGGATGTTCGGCGCGATGATCGCCTCCAGCGTCCTGCATGGCGCAGGCTGGGTCGAAGGCGGCCTGCCGAACTGGGTACGCGGCGTGGCGCTGGTCGGCATCGGCGCCCTGATCGGCAGCCGCTTTGCCCGGATGCCGATCAAGACGCTGGCCGGGCACATCAATGCAGCGCTGGGCTCCTTTGCCGTAGCCATCGCGGTCTCCGCCATCTTCGTCGGCATCGTCGCGCTCACCACGCAGGTGAGAATCTCCGACGTCGTTGTCGCCTTTGCGCCCGGCGCGATGGACGCAATGCTGGCGCTGGCGCTCACGCTGCACATCGATCCGATCTTCGTCGGCGCCCACCACCTCTCGCGCTTCGTGTTCGTGACGATTGCGACGCCTGGCATCGTGCACCTGTTCGGGCGCACGCAGGACGACGTCGACGATTAGCCGCCCTCCACCGTCGCCTGACCCTTCAGCGCCGCAACCTCCGCCTCAAGCTTCGCAATCCGCTGGTCTCTTGCCGCAAGCGCCGCCGCGACATCCGGCGCGTCGAACTTCTGCGGAATGTGCTGCGGGCAATTGGTGTCCCAGGCAGCGATCTTGAACAGGATAACCTGCTCGGGCCGCGCCCGGTAACCCTTCGGCATGAGTGCGTCCGTCAGTGCATCATCGTCCTCGACCACGCGCGCCTCGCCCCAGATCTTCACCCGCCGTCGATGCGCGTAGTCCATGACGAAGATGTACGCCTTGGCATTCTCCGACAGATTTCCTTGCGTCAGATATTGCTGGTTGCCGGCATAATCGGCGAAGGCCAGCGTCTGCTTGTCCAGAACCTTCAGAAAGCCCTTCGGGCCACCGCGGTGCTGAATATAGGGCTGGCCGTCGGCCGACGCGGTGGCGAAATAGAAGCTGTTGGCATCCGCGAGAAACGCTTCGAGGTTCTCGTCGACCTCGGTGCGCCAGCCGCGCTGCTCAGCGCGGCCATAAGCCTCGCGGGAGCCCTTGCGCGCCTGGATCGCCTTCACCGCGGGGGTGAAGGCGACGTCGCTGGCATAGGTCTGAACTGCGGTCATCGGAACATCTCCTGAAGATTCCGGCGCATCTCTGCGTCTTTTCGCTGCATAAAGTGGACCTTCCAGCTTCCAAAACAATCAGCTGTCTTGACACTTCATAATTGCAATATATGCAATAATGCGATGGATCGCCTCGAAGCCATGCGCGTCTTCGTCACCGTCGCCGATCTGCACGGTTTTGCACCGGCTGCGCGCAAGCTGCGGCTGTCACCCTCGGCGGTGACGCGACTGATCGCGGCGCTTGAAGATCACCTCGGCGCACGTCTGCTGCAGCGGACCACGCGGCAGGTGCGATTGACTGACGTCGGCACCCGCTACCTGGAGCGCGCCCGTCGAATCCTTGCCGATGTCGAGGAAGCGGATGGTTCGGCGCGGGAGGAACGAAACCGGCCAAGCGGCCGCCTCGTGGTGTCGGCACCGGTGGGCTTCGGCCGGCTGCATGTCGGCCCTGTCATGACCGATTATCTCAAGCGCAATCCCGAGGTGACCTGCGAACTCAGGCTGTCTGACAATCTCGTCAACCTCGTCGAAGATGCTGTCGATGCCGCGGTGCGGATCGGCCACCTCGCCGACTCCTCGCTGGTGGCGCGCCAGGTCGGCGAGATGCGACGGATCACGGTGGCCACGCCGGGCTATTTGAAACGCCATGGCGAACCGAAGACGCCCGAGGCGCTGCGCGAGCATCAGACCATCCTGTTCGGCCCTGCCACGGCGTGGCGCTTTGCGCAAGACGGTCGCGACATCGAGATAACGCCGTCTCCACGCTTCACCAGCAACAGCGCCGATGCCGCGCTGCAATACGCCGAGGCCGACGGCGGCATCACCCGCGTGCTGGCCTATCAGGCCGCCGAGGGTCTGAGGCGCGGACGGCTGAAGATCTTGCTCGCGAAATACGAGCAGCCAGCGCTGCCGATCCACATCGTCTATCCGACCTCGCGCCTGCTCTCGGCCAAGGTACGCGCGTTCATCGATCTCGTGGCGGAGACGACGCAGTGGAGGTTTGGGTAGGTTTTGGCACCACGCGGAACGTGCCGCTGGCGCGCGCGATCACGACAGCGTCGGCCTTGATCAGGCTCTGCGCGAAGCAGATCGTCTTGCCGGTCTTGATCACATTGCTCTCGATCGAACACCACTGTCCGATCTCGGCTGAACCGACGAAATCGATCGACAGCGAGACCGTCACGAACGACGTCGTCCAGTTCGTCACCTGCGCACAACTATAGCCCATGGCGTTGTCCGCGAGCGCAGTGATCAGGCCGCCATGGATCAGGCCGCGACCATTGGTGTGCGGCCTTGCCAGCCGCAGGCCGATGATGACGGCGCGGTCGGTCTTCTTCGCGTAAAGCGGTTCCCAGGGTTCGGTGAGCGGGCTTTTGCGGGACAACGGCGCGAAGCCGTCGGGGATCTCGGTGTCGGTCATGTCCGCTCGTGTCCGTTGCAATTGCTATCGCCATTGAACGCGATGGACGTGACGAACGCATCAATTACAAAGTTTTAAACGGGATTTGCGTGGATGTTTGAAACGGGTCACGCCGCAATCACAGAGCCGTAGGGTGGCAAAGGCGCGAAGCGCCGTGCCCACCATCTCTTCACGATTGATACAGTTGGTGGGCACGCTACGCTTTGCCCACCCTACGGCACCGCCTTCATCTTCTCAAAACGGCAACCCCACATAATTCTCCGACAGCGACGTCATCGCAGCCTGCGACTGCGTGACATAATCGAGCTCGGCAACCTGGATGCGCGCGCCGATGCTGCCGTTGTCGGGGAATTTGTGCAGCATCGAGGTCATCCACCAGGAGAAGCGCACGGCCTTCCAGACGCGTGCCAGTGCCGTGGCGGAATAGGCATCGATGCCGGCGCTCGATTTCTCATCGTAGAACTCGCGGAGCGCCCCCGACAGATAATGCGCATCGCTGGCCGCAAGGTTCAGTCCCTTGGCGCCGGTCGGCGGCACGATATGGGCGGCATCGCCGCACAGGAACAGCTTGCCGAAACGCATCGGCTCGGCCACGAAGCTGCGTAACGGCGCGATGCTCTTCTCGATCGACGGGCCTGTCACGAGATTGTCGGCGGCCTCCTGATCCAGCCGGCGCTTCAGTTCATCCCAGAAGCGATCGTCCGGCCATTGATCGACATGATCATCGAGCGAGCACTGCAGGTAATGCCGGCTGCGCTTCATCGAGCGCATGGTGCAGAGAGCGAAGCCGCGGGCATGGTTGGAATAGATCAGCTCATGGCTGACCGGCGGCGTCTCCGAGAGGATACCGAGCCAGCCGAACGGATAAACCCGCTCGAACTCCTCGATCGCCGAAGCCGGGACGCTGGCGCGGCTGACGCCGTGAAAACCGTCGCAGCCGGCGATGAAGTCGCAATCGAGCGTGTGGGTGACGCCGTCCTTGGCCCAGGTTACGCGCGGGTGACTGCCGTCGAAATCGTGCGGCCGCACATCCCTGGCTTCATAGACGGTGGTGAGGCCGGCGGCTTTGCGTGCATTCATCAGGTCGAGCGTGACCTCGGTCTGGCCGTAGATCATGACCGTCTTGCCGGTGGCAGCCTTCATATCGATGCGATGACGACGGCCATCGAAAGCAAGCTCGATGCCTTCATGCACCAGACCTTCCGCATGGGCCCGTGCGCCGGCGCCGATCTGATCGAGCAGACCGACCGTTCCCTCCTCCAGGAGGCCGGCGCGGATGCGGCCCAGCACGTAATCCGGGCTCTGCCGCTCAAGAATGACGTTGTCGATGCCGTATTTGTGCAGAAGTTGCCCAAGCAACAATCCCGCCGGCCCGGCCCCGATGATTGCGACTTTTGTCCGCAATACTTGCTCCTCCCGATCCTGTAGGCTTTCGTCGCGGACTTGCTTGTCGCATCGATCCGCTCAAGATAATTATATCATATAACGGTTGGGCAAAAGGGGAGGCCGGTCGCCGGGCAGCGACAAATCCATGCAACATCGCTGACGTAGATGACGCACCAGTTCCGGCTTGAACGCGCCGGCAAATTAGATAACATGTTAAATAATGAGACCGGGCCGTCGAAGCCCGCGGTCACAACGAGGGAGAGACGCGTGATGAGGAAAGCCTGTCTGGCTTTGCTGTTGGCAGCAAGCGTGACGCCTGCGTTCGCGCAGGACAAGACCATCGACCTGAAGGTCTCGCACTGGGTACCGGCATCGCACCCGCTGCAAAAATCCTTGGAAGACTGGGTGGCCGCGGTGAACAAGGATTCCGGCGGCACCATCACGGGCAAGGTGTTTCCGGCCCAGCAGCTCGGCAAGGCCTTCGACCATTACGACATGGCCCGCGACGGCATTGCCGACGTCACCTACGTCAATCCCGGCTACCAGCCCGGCCGCTTCCCGATCATCGGCGCCGGCGAATTGCCGTTCCTGATCTCGGACGCCAAGGGCGGCTCGATGGGGCTGGATGCCTGGTATCGAAAATATGCCGCGACGGAGATGAAGGACGTCAAGTATTGCCTCGCCTTCGTCCACTCGCCTTCCTCCTTCCACTCCCGCACCAAGAAGATCGTGATGCCGGAGGACGTGAAGGGCATGAAGATCCGCCCGGCGCACGCCACCATGGCGAATTTCGTCACCGCGCTCGGCGGCACCAATGTGCAGTCGTCCGCACCTGAAGTGCGCGACATCATCGAGCGCGGCGTCGCCGACGGCGTCACCTTCCCCTGGGGCTCCCTCGTGCTGTTCGGCATCGACAAGGTCACCAAGTTCCACATGGAGGCGCCGCTTTACGTCACGACCTTCGTGTTCGTGATGAACAAGGACAAATACGATGCGATGTCCGACAAGCAAAAGGCAGCGATCGACAAGAACTGCTCGACCGAGATGGCGGGCGTGGTCGGCGAGCACTGGGGCAAGTTCGAGGATGCCGGCATCGACAAGGTGAAGGCCGAAGAAGGCCACGAGGTCTACAAGCTGACGCCGGACCAGACGGCGGCCTGGAAAAAAGCCGCCGAGCCGCTGGTCAAGACCTGGGGTGACGGCGCCAAGAAATCGGGCGTCGACCCTGACGCCGCGCTCGCGGATTTGAAGGCATCGCTGAAGAAGTACAACGCGCTGGCGGAATAGCGCGATGCCATCGCGGCGGGCCCCTCTTCTCCCTCGCCCCGTTCTTACCGGGAGAGGGCTGGGGTGAGGGGCTGCTTCCGCAAAGATGCTGTCAGATGGACTCGCGGAGAGTCCCCCTCACCCGGATTGCATCTGCGATGCAATCCGGCCTCTCCCCGCACGCGGGGAGAGGCGAACATCGCGGCAAGACCTGGATCAAAAATGATATTACGCGATAGGATCACCACCCCATGAAGCGCTCCTGGATGGACCGCGTCATCGATTCGATCGAATGGATCGCGGCCGCCTTCGTCGGCATCGTCGCGCTCGACATCTTTCTATCGGTGCTCTTGCGCAACACGCTGAACTATTCGATCCCCGACTCCTTCGACATCGGACGCATGCTGCTTGGGATCCTCATTTTCTGGGGTATTGCGGCGACCTCGTATCGCGGCACGCACATCACCGTCGACCTGGTCTGGGGCAATGTCGGACCGCGCTATCAGCGCTGGATCGACGTGTTCGCGACGCTGGTCCTCCTGTTCGTCGTCACCGTTCAGACATGGACACTGTTCGACAAGGTGCGCGGCACCTACAAGGACAACGTCCAGACGTTCGACATGCACATGCCGACCTGGCCGTTTTTCGCGATCGCCTGGATCGGCGACGTATCGGCCGTGCTGCTGATCGCGATCCGCACGTACCGATTGATCTTCCATCCCGAAGACATGCACGACCCCAAGCTGAAGGCGACGGAGTAATCATGAGCACCGATGCCGTCGCCGTTATCGGCTTCCTTTCCCTGTTCGGCCTGATGCTGCTGCGCGTGCCCGTCGGTATGGCCATGGGCCTCGTCGGTGTCACCGGCTTCTCCTATCTCGTCGGCCCAACGCCGGCGCTAAAGCTGGTCGGCCAGACCTCGATGCGCACGGTCACCGACTATACGTTCGGCGTCATCCCGATGTTCCTGCTGATGGGCTCTTTCGTAAGCAATTCCGGCATGAGCCGCGAGCTATTCCGCGCAGCGAACGGTTTTGTCGGGCATTTGCGCGGCGGGCTTGGCATCGCCACCGTCGGCGCCTGCGGCGGTTTCGCCGCGATCTGCGGTTCTTCGGTTGCGACCGCCGCGACCTTCTCCGCCGTCGCCTATCCCGAGATGCGCCGCTTCGGTTATCCGCAGTCGTTTGCAACAGGCGTGATTGCGGCAGGCGGCACGCTCGGCGCGATGTTGCCGCCGTCTACCGTGCTTGCGGTCTACGGCATCATCACCGAGCAGGACATCGGAAAACTCTTCATCGCCGGCATCATCCCGGGCCTGCTGGCGATGACCATGTACATGATCACGATCTTCCTGATCGGCTATTTCCGTCCCAACTTCCTGCCCAAGGGCAAGGTGTTGCCGTGGCGCGAGCGCTTTGCCGGCCTGAAGGACATCTGGGCACCGGTGCTACTGTTCGTGTTCGTCATCGGTGGCCTCTACGGCCTGCCCTTCCTGCCGCGTTTCACGCCGACCGAAGCCGGCGGCGTCGGCGCCACCGGCGCCTTCATTATCGGCGTGGTGACGGGCCGGCTCGATCGCGAGAAGATTTTTGCCTCGCTGCTTCAGGCAACACGCACCGCGGCCGCTGTGTTTACCGTGCTGATCGGCGCGTTGATTTTCGGCTATTTCCTCACGGTGACGCAGACACCGCAGAAGGTCACGGAATTCTTGACCAGCCTCGGCCTCGGCTCCTACGGTGTGCTGGCGCTGATCATGGTGATGTATCTCGTGCTCGGCTGCCTGATGGACGCGATGGCGATGATCATCCTCACCGTGCCCATCGTCTTCCCCGTGATCATGCACCTCGGCTTTGATCCGATCTGGTTCGGCGTCATCATCGTGATGACGGTCGAGCTCGGCCTGATCCATCCGCCTGTGGGCATGAACGTCTTTGTCATCAAGAGCGTGGTGAAGGACGTGTCATTCTCCACCATCTTCAAGGGCGTGATCCCTTTCGTGGCAACGGACCTGGTGCGCCTCGTCATCCTGATCGCCTTCCCGTTGCTGGCGACATGGCTGCCGGCGCGGATGATGGCGCATTAGAGAGGCCGAAGCGATGACCGCACCGACGCTCGAAACGAAATATGCCTTCACGATCACCGCTGAGATCGGCGACGTCATCACCGCCGGCGAAACCGGCATCGGCGTCCGCCGCATCATCCCGATCATCGGCGGCGAGGTGAAGGGTGCGATATCAGGCAAGGTGCTGCCGTTCGGCGCCGACTTCCAGACCATCCGTCCGAACGAGCTGATCGATCTCGAAGCCAAATACGCATTCGAGACCGACGACGGCGCAATCGTCTATGTCGAGAACCGGGGCATGCGCTTCGGCCCGGTCGAGCTGCTGCAAAAGCTCAAGCGCGGCGAGCCTGTCGATCCCAAGCTGATCTATTTCCGCACCGTGCCGAAATTCGAGACGGGGCACGAAAAGTATCGCTGGTTGATGGAGCACATCTTTGTCGGCTCAGCCGCACGGCACGCGGACCGCGTGGTGATCGACGTGCATCAGGTGGTATGAGCCTCATCCATTGACCGGCCGAATAGATGTGTATAAATACACACCATGAATAGCCGGGATATTATCTCGGCACTTCAAAGAGATGGCTGGGTCCAAGTGGCTCAGAAGGGCAGCCATTTGCAGTTCAAGCACCCAGCGAAGACGGGCCGTGTCACAGTCCCTCATCCAAAGCGGGACATCCCCCTTGGCACGTTGAAGAGCATCGAGAAACAAGCCGGTTTGAAACTGAGGTAAGCGCGATGCGTCACTACATTGGTCTTATCCATAAGGACGCCGACAGCGATTTTGGCGTGTCGTTTCCTGATCTCCCCGGAATCGTGACGGCAGGAAGCACGCTGGACGAAGCGCGCGATATGGCCGAGGAAGCGCTCGCGCTGCATCTCGAAGGAATGGCCGAAGACGGAGAAGCGATCCCCGAGCCTTCGTCACTCGAAGACATCATGTCGAATCCCGAGAACCGGTCGGGCGTGGCCATTCTAGTGTCGGTGAAAGAGGGCCAGCCAAAGATCGTACGCGTCAATGTCACACTGCCCGGCGACGTCCTGGAGCAGATCGACAAATATGCAGAAGCGCATGGTTATACGCGCTCAGGCCTGCTTGCGCAGGCCGCGAAGAAATTGATGACCGACCCCGTTTGAGGCGCTTCCCCATATGATGCGGCAGCGGTCCAACGCCCCGATGCCTGCCACGTCACCCGAAGCCCTCGCTTCCGTCGCGAGACGGGCCCATATTGACTCCTCCAGAATTCGTTATACAACATAACTATTCTGATAAGGACGCAAATGACACAGGGAAACGCCGAAACCGCTGCCGCGGGCGCCTCCGGGCTGATTCAGATCGAGAGGGTAGACCGGGTTCTGACCATGGGTCTGAACCGGCCGGCCAAGCGCAATGCGCTCAATGATGGCATCATTCTCGAAATCGGCGAACGCTTTGCCTCCCTGCCCGACGACATCGGCGCGGTCGTCATCCACGGCATTGGCGACCATTTCTCCAGTGGTCTCGACCTCTCCGAGTTGCAGGATCACGACGCCACCGGCGGCCTCCTGCATTCGCAGATGTGGCACCGGGTGTTCGACCGTATCCAGTACAGCCGCGTGCCCGTCATTGCTGCGCTGAAGGGCGCCGTGATCGGCGGCGGGCTGGAGCTGGCCTGCGCCGCACACATCCGCGTCGCCGAACCGTCGACCTATTTTGCTCTGCCCGAGGGCCAGCGCGGCATCTTCGTCGGCGGCGGCGGCTCGGTCCGGCTGCCGCGCCTCATCGGCGTGGCGCGCATGATGGACATGATGTTGACCGGGCGCGTCTATAGCGCGACCGAGGGCGCGTCCTACGGCTTTGCGCAATATGTCACGGAGGCCGGCAACGGCCTCGCCAAGGCGCTGGAGCTTGCGACCAAGATCGCCTCCAACGCGCCGCTGACGAATTTCGCCGTGCTTCAGGCACTGCCGATGATCGCGGAAGCCAATCCGCAGACTGGCCTCCTCATGGAATCGCTGATGGCAACGGTCGCGCAGAGCGACAAAGAGGCAAAGCGCAGGATCCGTGAATTCCTCGAGCACAAAACCGCGAAGGTAAAGCCGAAGTCATGAGCGCTCAGCCGTCCTCTTCCAGCACAGAGCGCGGCGTGAGCAGTTCTCCGCTGCGACCGATCTCGTTCGGCGATCCCATCGTCGACATCGAACGCCGCGCCGACGGCACGATCTATTTGCGGCCAAAGCAGCCGCTCGGCGACTATCCCGTCCGCATCACCGACCGCCTGCATCACTGGGCGACGGCGACGCCGGATCGCGTATTCATGGCGGAGCGCGAGGGTGGCCGCGGCTGGCGCAAGATCACCTATGCCGAGTTGCTCACCGCGAGCCGGCATATCGCCTCGGCGCTGATCCAGCGCGGGCTGTCGGCGGAACGGCCGGTCGTCATCCTCTCCGGCAATTCGATCGATCACGCCCTGCTCGCCTTCGGCGCGTTCTATGCCGGCGTTCCGTTCTGCCCGGTGTCACCAGCCTATTCGCTGGTGTCGAAGGACTACGGCAAGCTGTCCTATCTGATGAAGCTGCTGACGCCCGGCCTGGTCTTCGCCGAGGATGCCGACAAGTTTGCGGACGCACTCGCCGCCAATGTCTCGCTCGGCACCGAGATCGCCGCATCCTATGGTCATGTGCCCGGCCGCAACGTCACGCTGCTCGCCGACCTCATGGCGACGCCTGTTCGCAGCGACCTCGACGCGGTGCACGGCAACATCGGCCCCGACACGATCGCGAAATACCTGTTGACGTCCGGATCCACCGGCAATCCCAAGGCCGTCATCAACACCCAGCGCATGATCTGCGCCAACCAGGTAATGCTGCGCGAGACGCTCGCCTTCCTCAAGGACGAGCCTCCCGTCATCATCGACTGGCTGCCCTGGAACCACACCTTTGGCGGCAACCACAATATCGGGCTGACGCTGTACAATGGCGGCTCGATGTATCTCGATGCCGGCAAGCCGATGCCCGGCGGCATCGAGGAGACCGTACGCAATCTCCAGGAGATTTCGCCGACGGTCTATTTCAACGTGCCGAAAGGCTACGAGTCGCTGCTGCCCTATTTGCGCGACGACCAGGGCCTGCGCGCAAAATTCTTCGACCGGCTGCACGCGATGTTCTTCTCGGGCGCTGCGCTGTCGCCTTTCGTCTGGGACAGCCTCGACGAGCTCGCGGTCAAGGAAAAAGGTTATCGTGTGCCAATGCTCACGGGCCTTGGCGCGACCGAGACCGCTCCATTCTTCATGTCGGTCAATCCGCGCACCAGCCGCTCCGGCCACGTCGGACTGCCGGTGTCAGGCAACGTCGCGAAATTGGTGCCGAACAACGGCAAGATGGAAGTGCGTTGCAAAGGGCCGAACGTGATGCCGGGCTACTGGCGCCAGCCCGAGATCACCGCAAAATCTTTCGACGAGGAAGGTTTTTACAAGCTCGGCGATGCGCTCAAGGCCTCCGATCCCGATGATCTCAATGCCGGCTTCGATTTCGACGGCCGCGTCACCGAAGACTTCAAACTCGCGAGCGGCACCTGGGTCAGCGTCGGCCCGCTCCGCGCGCGCCTGACAGCCGCCTGCGCGCCGCTGGTGCGCGATGTCGTCATCGCCGGCATCAACCGCGACGAGGTTTCCGCGCTGGTGCTGCTCGACCTCGATGGTTGCCGCCTGATCAACCCGACGCTGCCGGCCGACAATCTCACCGTCACCGCACGCGACCGGCTGGTCCGCGAAGCTTTTCGCGAGCGCCTGACGCATTTCCTCGGCTCAGCCACCGGCTCCTCGACACGGATCACGCGCGCGATCCTGATGGAGACGCCGCTGTCGATCGACAAGGGCGAGGTCACCGATAAAGGCTCGATCAACCAGCGCGCGGTGCTCGAGCATCGCGGCGCGCTGATCGAGGAGCTCTACGCTGCCAATCCATCGGACCGCGTGATATCGGTCGGCTAAGAAATCATCGAAGGAGAACGCCATGTTGTTGAAGGATCAGGCAGCCGTCGTCACCGGCGGCGCATCGGGACTTGGTGCGGCCACCGCGCGGAAGCTGGCAGCGCAGGGCGCCAAGGTCGCGGTGTTCGATCTCAATGCCAAGCTCGCAGAGACTGTCGCCGCCGAGATCAAGGGCGTGGCTGTCACTTGCGACGTCTCGGATGCCGCCTCCGCCGAGGCCGCGATCGCACAGGCGACCAAGGCACATGGCCCGGCACGCGTGCTGGTCAACTGCGCCGGCATCGGCGTCGCAAAGCGCGTGGTCGGCCGCGACGGCCCGATGGCGCTGGCCGATTTCGACAAGGTCATCAAAGTCAACCTCATCGGCACCTTCAACATGCTGCGCCTTGCCGCAACCGAGATGTCCAAGCTCGAGCCGCAGGCGACCGGCGAGCGCGGCGTCATCATCAACACCGCTTCAGTTGCCGCCTATGACGGCCAGATCGGCCAGTCCGCCTATTCGGCCTCGAAGGGCGGTATCGTCGGCATGACCTTGCCGATCGCGCGCGAACTCGCGCAGTTCGGCGTCCGCGTGCTCACCATCGCGCCCGGTCTGTTCCTTACGCCGCTGCTCGCCAACCTTCCGCAGGAAGCCCAGGACTCGCTCGCCGCCGCGATCCCCTTCCCGCGCCGGCTCGGCCATGCCGACGAATTCGCTGCGCTCGCGCTGCACATGGTCGAGAATTCGTATTTGAACGGCGAAGTGGTGCGTCTCGACGGCTCGCTGCGCATGGCGCCCAAGTAACTGGCGCCCAAGTAACTTCGTAGAGCAAGGCGCTTTCCGCATGTTCGTGAACCGGCGCGACGTCCAGATCCAGTGGGGCGACTGCGACCCCGCCAACATCGTCTACTACCCGCGTTATTTCGCGATGTTCGACGATTCGACGTCGACCCTTTTCGAGGTCGCCGGCTTCTCCAAGCAGGACCTGGTCCGCAAATATGGCCTTGTGGGAATCCCCATGGTCGATACCCGATCCAGATTCTACATCCCCTCGACCTATGGCGACTGGATCACCATCGAAACGAAGATCGAGAGCATCAAGCGCTCGAGCTTCGAGGTGAAGCACAACGTCTATAAGGGCGAGGCGCTGGCGATCGAAGGCTTTGAGACCCGCGTCCTCGTCGGCCGCGATCCCGTTAACCCCGACAAGCTGAAATCGGCACCATTCCCTCCGGAAATGGTAGCCAAATTTACAGGAAGGTAGGTCCGGAGCTAAATCGCCGCATCGCCAAAAGACGGGGCTGAATTCATCCCCGATTTCTGCTTTCAAAGAAAAACGTCAAGGGAGGAATTCAATGAAACGCTTTTACCTGACCGCCGCCATTGCGGCGGCCGCGCTGGCCCTACCGGCTCTGCCGGCACTGGCCCAGACCAACGAAATCACCATCGGCATCACCACCACCACGACCGGCCCGGGCGCGGCGCTTGGCATTCCCGAGCGCAATGCGCTCGAGTTCGTTCCGAAGGAAATCGGCGGCGTGCCGCTGAAAGTGATCGTGCTCGACGATGGCGGCGATCCCACCACCGCGACGACCAACGCGCGGCGCTTCGTCACGGAATCCAAGGCCGACATCATCATGGGTTCGGCGCTGACACCACCGACCATCGCGGTCTCTAACGTGGCCAACGAGGTCGGGATTCCGCATTTCGGCCTCGCACCGTTCCCGATCACGCCGGAACGCATGAAGTGGTCCGTGGCGATGCCACAGCCGATCCCGATCATGGGCAAGGTGCTCTACGAGCACATGAAGTCCAAGAACGTGAAGACCGTCGGCTATATCGGCTATTCGGATAGTTACGGCGACCTCTGGTTCAACGACTTCAAGGCCCAGGGCGTGCCGATGGGCATGACCTTGGCCGACGAGGAGCGTTTTGCGCGACCCGACACGTCGGTCACCGGACAGGTGCTGAAGCTGATCGCCGCCAATCCCGACGCGATCCTCGTCGGCGCCTCCGGCACCGCGGCAGCATTGCCGCAGACCGAGCTGCGCGAACGCGGCTATCAGGGCCTGATCTACCAGACCCATGGTGCGGCGAGCATGGACTTCATCCGCATCGCCGGCAAGGCCGCGGAGGGCGTGCTGATGGCCTCAGGCCCGGTGATGGACCCCGAAGATCAGCCGGACGAGGCCGCGACCAAGAAGCCGGGCCTTGCGCTCAACACGGCCTATGAGGGCAAGTACGGCCCGAACAGCCGCAGCCAGTTCGCCGGCCACTCCTACGATGCCTTCGAGATCCTGAAGCGCGTCATTCCGGTGGCGCTGAAGACGGCAAAGCCCGGCACGCCGGAATTCCGCGAAGCGATCCGCCAGGCGCTGTTGTCGGAGCGGGAAATCGCTGCAAGCCAGGGCGTCTACAATTTCACCGAGAAGGACCGCTACGGCCTCGATGACCGTTCGCGCATTCTTCTCACGGTGACGAACGGCAAGTACACGCTCGTGAAGTAACTGCCGCAATCATTGAGACGACGAGAGCCGGCCCAATGGGTCGGCTCTTTTCGTTCGCGCTTCCCGCGCGTGCTCGCGTCAGGCCGCCTGCCGCAGCGGGGTCCAGGCGAACTCTGGATAGTAGGTGTCCATCATGCGGTCGACATAAGCGGTGAGGTTCGGAAATCCTTCAGCGCGCTCGCGCAGGCCCGATTCGAAGAACGGCGTCAAGATGCCAGCAAGCGCGCCGAACGCGGTCGCATCGACACCGCTGGGCTTGTTGCCCATCAGATAGGACTTGTCACCAAGCTGGACCGACAGTGCGAACAGCGAACGCACCGCGAGATCGACATCGTCATCGGGTCCATGGCGTCCGAGGCCGGACAGCAGATAGTTCTCGGCCACACGGAACTGCGCATCCTCGCGCAGCTTCTCGCGATTGTGTTCCGGTGCACCGTCGAAGAAATGCGCAGGCCCCTTTGCGAAATTGGCCGCATCGACCCAGCGGGCGCCGACCAGCGCCCAGTAGACGTGATGCACGATCATGCGCTCGAACGCCCAGGCCTGCGCGCGCTCCTGCAGGGAGAGAGAGGCATCGAAGTCGAAGCCGTAACGGCGCTCGATATGGGCGCGGATGAAGGTGGAATCGGCTACCGCCTCACCGCCGTCATCAATGAAAGGCAGCTGCCCCTTCGGGGAGGCGGGCGGCATGGCGCGCTCCTTCCGGTAGGGCAAGGCTGCCATCTTGAGCTGCACCTCCGTCTTGGTGACGAAGGGGCTGATTTCCGGCAGGCCGAAGCCGGCGCCAAAGCCGTAAAGCGTAATCATGCGAGTTCTCCTGGACCTGCGAAAAACTTGACGGAACCTAGTGCCCGGCTGCTGCCACCATGGTGGCAGCAGCCGTGATATCTTCTGCGAAACGGGCCCCTTGCCAGGCGCGGCCCATCACATGGCGGACCAGCGCGTCCGCAGCCTGGATCAGCGACCGTGTCAGCATGGTCGCGAGGGCAACGCGGAGATCGACGACCGTGAGATCGAGAAACATGAGGCGGCCAAAGCTCCAGGCATGCAACGAGGCCTGTGCCCGCCACAACGGACCGGCCGGACCGAGATGGGTTGGAATGATCATGGACAAATCCTCTTCAGTCGATGTGTTGTCCCGGTATAGAACTCCCCTGCTGCCAACATCCTGTCAGCAGCAACGCGCCGTTTCCTGATCTGCCCCCGATGAGAGAATTGTCATGAGACGCGCCGACCGGCTGTTTCAAATCATCCAGGTGCTGAGGCGTACCCGTAAGCCGCTGACGGCGGATGCGATTGCGGCCGAGCTCGAGACCTCGAAGCGCACCATCTATCGCGACATAGCAACGCTGATGGGCCAACGCGTGCCGATCCGCGGCGAAGCCGGCATGGGCTACATCCTGGAGAAGGGCTTTGACCTGCCGCCCCTGATGCTGACGCCCGACGAGATCGAGGCAGCGGTGCTCGGCGCACAATGGGTCGCAGGTCACGCTGATTCCACGCTGGCACGCGCGGCCGAAGATTTGATGGCCAAGATCGCTGACACCGTGCCTGAGCGGCTGCGCCCCTTCGTGCTGGAGCCTGCAAGCCGCGCGCGACCGAGCTGGAACAGGGAGCCGGATCGGCTGGACATGGCGCGCACGCGCACGCAGATTCACGAGGGCAAGAAGATCATGCTGCGCTATCGCGACGAGCAGGGCCGCCCCAGCGAGCGCATAGTCTGGCCGATCTCGGTCGGCTATCTCGAAGCCGTGCGCCTGCTCGCAGCCTGGTGCGAGCTGCGCAGCGATTTCCGCAGCTTCCGCACCGACCGCGTCGTCGATGCGACCTATCTCGACGAAAGATATCCTGAAAGGCGCGACGTGCTGCGCGCGAAATGGCGGCAGAGCCTGGTCTGGGGCCCGCCCAAAGATAACTGACCAAGGATAGCTAAAGGACACGTGACGACGATGGAAGAGATCGATCTGTCGAGCTGTTGCCAGAGCTGCGGCGCCTGCTGCGGCTATTCGCAGAACTGGCCGCGATTCTCGATCGAGAGCGACGAGGAGCTTGCGTTGATTCCGGAGGCGCTCGTCAACGAGCGCCAGTCCGGCATGCGTTGCGAGGGCGATCGCTGTTCGGCGCTGCAAGGAGAGATTGGCAAGGCGACCGCATGCGGCATCTACGCGGTGCGGCCGGAGGTTTGCCACACCTGCATGCCCGGAGACGCCGAATGCGCGATGGCGCGGCGGAAGTTCGGGCTGCCTGAGATTGAGACTGCTTAAGCCGGAACGGCTTCGCTGATCTCGTCGTCGATTTCGTCGTCCAGCGGTGCGAGCACCGAGAGCGGCTTGGTCGACAGCGTGATCGGCTTGCGGCCACCTGACAGCGACGGCGACGATTTAGCCGAGCCTTCGCGCGACAGCGCGTAAAGCGTCGAGCCGACGCGGCCGCCATTCTCGATCAGGTCGCGCTCGTTGCAGCTTCCTGCGATCGCGACAGCCAGCGAATGAAGATGGCTGCGGCGATAGCAGAACAGCGCCAGCTTGGCGCGTGCGTCTGGGGAAACACTCTCAACCAACCTCGGCAGGCCACTCTCGCTGGCGCGGTACATCTCGCCAAGGAGCTCGTCGCGAACCGGGCAGAAATCGCTTTCAAAAGCGTCGCGGCTTGAAAACATTGCAGTTCTCCCTCGTGTGCGGAAGATGCAGCGCAATTGTCTAATGAAAGGTTAACCACCCCAGGCGGTAGTCACCCGGGGTCCTTGCCCTCATGCCGCGAATCAGCGCCGCGGCCTACCGGGTTGAATACGGGGTTGCGGTGCCTTGCGGCCACCCTTCAAGACGCCCGCCTCCGCCGGCCTCCTCAGGGGAGGTCTGGGGTTTCAGTTCGCCGCCATGAAGATCGAGAGGCCGAAGCCAGTCAGGTGATGCAGCGCCTGGTCGACACCGATCAGGGTCCAGAACCAGGGATGCTCCTGGTTGACGCCCAGATTGGCCGAGACCAGTCCCTTGGCGCGGTCGATCGTGATGTGGATGACGAAGTCGATCAGCGCCACGAACCAGAATTTCGGCGCCACGATCAGGATCAGCGGCAACGCGACCGCAAAGTGAATCAGGCAATGCACCAGGAGCGGCAAAGCCCAGCCGTGCTTCTGGTCCTTGCCTTGGGCCATCCAGGCGGTCTGCAGCACGAAATCGGCGATGATGTGCTTGAAAGTGAGCAACAACATCCAGCCAATGAGCGCTTCGACCGGAACCGCCGATGACAAGGGTGGAAACGACAAAGCTGACGCCCTCGTTGACTCGAAAAAAAGAATGGAGCGTTCAGCGCAACTTCTTCTTGGACCCGTCAGATCATCGGGACCGATGATTTATGACACCTCCCGCGCCGGAATGCAGCCGGGGGAACCGGAAAATCGCCAAGTGTGGCTAAACGGTGATAGGATGACCAAACCACGCGGATGCCGTTGAGTAAGGTTACCTCCGGCGCGGAATTTGCATTCTGACCCTGGAGCGCTATCATCCTGAAGCAGAGGATTATCGTTCTTTTTTCAGACGCTTACGAAATTTTCGTGCGAGCCGCCGGCGATGGTCGAGCCGCCCGCCATCCAAGGAATAAGGCCAGGTGCTGCCATGAGTGCTGAAGGCCCGACCTCATTGACCGATACCCCGCCACCCCGGCGCCCCAAGGTGATCAAGACCAATCAGCAGCAGGTCCTGCTGTATGTCGTGCTGACCCTGCTGCTGTCGCTGGCGACCGTCTGGGCGGGCCGCACCTGGTTGCACAATTCGGAGACGTTCACCTTTGCCGTCGGCGCTCCCAACAGCGACGAAGCGTTGTTCGCGAACAAGCTCGCCACGCTACTGAAGAACAACGCCTCGCGTTTCCGGATCAAGATCGTCAACAACGCTGACAACGCCAAGGCGCTCGCGCAGTTCGATCGCAAGCAGGCCGATCTTGCTGTCCTGCGCACCGACGCCAAGGTGCCGCTGCGGGCGCGGGCGCTCGCGATCCTCGAGCATGATCTCGTGCTGCTCCTCGGCCCCGGCAACAAGAAGATCAAGTCGCTGGCCGAGCTGAAAAAGAAAAAGGTCGCGGTTCTCGCCGACAGCGACTCATCGCTCGCCTTCGTCCGCAACCTCCTCGATATTGCGCCCGACAGCCCCGACGCCGCGAAGATCCAGATGGCCCCGCAGGGCACGACACTGGACAAGCTGTTCGCGCCGGCCAGTGGCTTCAACGCGGTGATCGCCATCGTGCACACCTCCAAGGCCGTGCGCGACAAGGCCTATGAGCAGGTCGCCAAGCGTGGTGGTTTCACGCTGAATGCGATCGACGAGGCCAAGGCACTGGCGCGCAAATTTCCCGGTATTTCCGATGAGACGCTGACGGCCGGCACGCTATCCGCGTCGCCCGAGATCCCCGACGACGATCTCGACACGATCGGACTCGAATGGCTGCTGGTCGCACAATCCAAGATGTCGGCGACCACCGCCGGCGACATCGCGCGGATCGTCTACGAGAACAAGTCCGCTCTCGGGCTCGACAGCGGCTTTGCGACCCACATCGAGCCTGCTTCCGTCGAGAAGGACGCCTTCGTGATGGCGCATCAGGGCGCCGCCGACTACATCAACGACGACACCAAGTCGTTCATGGATAAATACAGCGACATGATGTATCTGGGCGCCGCTGCGCTCAGCGTCATCGGCTCGATCTTCGCCGCGATCTACGCCAAGATCACCCGTATCGCGCCGGAGAAGGCGAGCGAGCTCTCCACGGCCATTCTCGATATCGGCGAGCGTATCGAGCACGCTCATTCGCTGGACCAAATCGAATGTCTCCAGGATGAGCTCGAGAGCATCTTGCGCGGCGCCGTGATCGGCTTGCGTGACGGCACGATCAGTACCGACGGGCTCGATACATTCAAGCTCGGCTACGAATTCGTCCGCGACGAGATTGGCATGCGCCGCGACTACCTGAAGCGCCACGCCGGCGAGATCGAGAAAGCCCCTTACCAAGCCCTTCCTCCCCCGCAGGACGACACCAATGTCGTAGTCGTGAAGACAGCTCAGAGTGCCTGACCTATCGATTCGCGCTTTGAGGCCTCTTTGAAAACCTGCAGCGTTCGCCGTCTTTGGCGGATCGCTGCCTGACGCCGGCTGGAACCGTTTTCCCTGTACAACCGTTGGCTTCCAGCACAACCGGAGAACGCGCCATGCGTACGCTCCTTCTCATCATCCTGCTGGGAATGCTGGTTGCAGTTGGTTACTTCGCCTACTCGGCCATTTCAGTCAGTGGCGAGCCGATGCCGACGGAAGGTTACGTGGCACTGGCACTCGGAGCCGGGTTCACCGTCGTCGTCGGCATCGGCTTGATGATGCTATTGTTTTTGAGCAGCCGCCGCGGCTATGACGAGCCGCCCCATTTCAAGTAAAGAATTGTCCGGGCCGAATTGGCCACCTGCGTCGAAGGCCGGCGCCTGTCGTTGACGGCCTCCGTACGGACGGGCACTTTGGCGCCGAAGTCCCCGCCCGGGGCCACAGAAGCCAAAACCGAGCCGCCATCCCGCATGTCCAAGCCGATGTTTCCCGCTCTGGCCCAGTTCGTGGCCGCGACTGCCGGCCGCAACATGACCAAGGCGGCCTATGTGGCCGTGACTGTCGGCGTGCTCAGCATGGTGATGCTGACGCTCGATCCGGCCTATGAGACGGCACATCGCTGGGTCGATTTGCTGCTGTGGGCCAGCCTCGCCTATTTCATATTTGAATGGGTGGTCCGGCTGCGCCACATGGCGCAACAAGGGCGGCTGGGGCTCTATATGTCCTCGTCCGCCGGGCTGGTCGACACTGTCGGGGCGCTGGCGGTGCCGGCCGCGCTGATCCTCGGCGCCGAGCCCAAGACGGCCTGGCTGCTGAGCGTGCTGTGGGTGTTGAAGGTCGTGCCTGGTATTCCCGGCCTGCGCCAGCTGCGCCGCGTGCTCGTACTGGAATCGGGACCTATTCTGAGCGTGCTCGTGATTTTCCTGATGGTCGTCTTCCTCGCCTCCGTGGCCGAGTATTTCCTGGAACGGGACGTGCAGCCGCAGACCTTCGGAAGCATCCCCGCCGCGCTGTGGTGGGCGGTCGTCACGCTCACCACGACGGGCTATGGCGATGTCGTGCCGGTCACCCCGCTCGGCCGTATGGTGGCGGCGCTGGTCATGATCTCCGGCCTTGGCGTGTTCGGCCTCTGGACCGGCATTCTAGCGACCGGATTCGCCGCGGAAACCCGGCGCGACAATTTCCTCAAGACCTGGGAGTCCGTCAGCAAGGTGCCGTTCTTCGCAGCGCTGGGCCCGGCGGCCATCGCCGACGTCACCCACATGTTGCGCACCATGGAGCTGCCGGCGCGCACCATGATCATCCGCAAGGGGGCACAGGGCGACTGCATGTATTTCATCGCGGCCGGCGCGGTCGAGGTCGACCTCCCCGGCAAGAAGGTGCAGCTGGGCGAAGGCGCTTTCTTCGGCGAGATGGCGCTGCTGGGCAACAACATGCGCGGTGCCAATGTCTCGACCACGAAAGTGTCGCGACTGCTGGTGCTCGACCTCGTCGATTTCCGCGTGCTGATGGCACGGCACCCTGATCTCGCCGAAACCATCGACGCCGAAGCAAAACGCCGCACGCTCGAAAACAAGTAAACGGAGACAAGAATGTCGGATACAGCCGACGCTGCAAGCAGCCCCGTGCTCGAAATCAGTGGTGCGCGCGCCACCATCCGCCTCAACCGGCCAAAGCATCTCAACCGGCTCCAAGCGGAGGATCTCGGCGAGATGCTGAAATTGTTCGACCGGGTCGAAAACGATCCTGATATCCGCGTGCTGGTGCTGACGGGTACGGGACGCGCCTTCTCTGCAGGCTACGATCTCAACTCGGTCGCCGAGCGTGCGGTGAGCGCCAACGAGCAGCAAAGTGCGGGCTCGGCCTTCGAAGTCGTCGTCAACCGGCTGGAAGATCTCGGCGTACCGACAATCTGCCGGCTCAATGGCGGCGTTTATGGCGGCTCAACCGACCTCGCCCTCGCCTGCGATTTCCGCATTGGCGTCGATACGGCCGAGATGTTCATGCCGGCGGCACGACTTGGACTGCATTACTACTGCAGCGGCATCAAGCGCTACGTGACACGGCTCGGCGTCGACAACGCCAAGAAGCTGTTTCTCACCGCGCAGAAGATCACGGCTCCGGAGATGCTGCGGATCGGCTATCTCACCGCCATGGTGCCCGTGGAGACGCTCGACGAAGAGGTCGACAAGCTCGCCAACATCCTCGCCGGCAATGCGCCGAGCGCCATGCGCGGCATGAAGCGCGCGATCAACGAATTCGTCCGCGATGAGCTCGAGGAGCAGGCCGCCGATCAGCGCCATCGCGACAGCATGCGCGGCGACGAGATCAAGGAAGGCATCAAGGCCTTCGCGGAGAAGCGACCGCCAAAGTTTTGAGGGTCAACTCCGCTTCGACCGCATCGCGCGCGTCTGCGTGAGCTTTGAATCGTCCGACAACGCTTGATAACGTATGCTGTCGACAGCATAGATTGCGATGCGACCCTTGCTGTCGGCGTGCACACCCCAGCCGTAGCGCTTGCCGAGACCCGAGGCACGCATGCAGGCCTGTCCGCGCGAAAAGAACGCAGCGCGAGCAGCGTTCTTTTCCGACCCGGTCGCCTTGGCCCCAAGTTCGCGCCCTGGCGATGAGGTCGCGAAGATCACGTCGTCGGATGTGTACTTGTAAGGCGCCTTCGCGATCATCGCATATTGCAATCCGGCCACTGTCGGGCGCCCGGCCCGCGGCGGCGGCTCCTCACCGGAGCGCGCCGGACAGTCCTCCGCAACCCGGATGAACGTGTCGAAACAGTTGGTGGTATGGATCGGCTTGTGCATATGAGGTTCGGGTCCTTCATATTCCCGCAGCCGCGGCATGCTGCGCCGCCATCTCGTCATCCGCCGCACTGATCCGCTGATACGCCGTGCGTGAGGTGATGCGTTCGGAATAACGGACGAAGACGTCCTTTTTGGGCACGATGCCGAACATCATCGTCCAGCTGAACGCGACGCCCCACAGGATATCGGCAGCGGTCATGCGCTCGCCGAGCAGATAGGGCCCTTTCGACAGCTGCGCCTCCAGCGCGCCGAGCATGGTGTCGTAGTCGGCATAGGGCGATTGGGTGATCGGCATAGGCTCGCGCTTCATGAACTTGTCGATCAGGGCAGGCTCGAAGGAGGAGCCGTAATAGGCGATCCAGCGCAGATACGGACCGCGTAGCGGATCGCCAAGCTCAGGCGTAAGACCGGCCTGCGGAAAGAGATCGGCGAGATAGATGAAAATTGCGACCTGCTCTGTCACGAGCGCACCGCCATGCCTGACAGCCGGCACCTTGCCGAGCGGATTGATGGCGAGATAGGCCGGCTGCCGCTGTTCGCCGGCCTTCATGTTGAGGATATGGAGATCGTAGGGCGCGCCGAGTTCCTCCAGCAGCACCCGCGTGCCCATGGCCCGGCTCTGCGGCGAATAATACAGCATGATGCGGTTCGGATCGGTCATCTTGAGTCTCCATCTCGCCGGCTGGCGATGGCAGATCTTGTAGCGAACCATACCTGACATCCTGTGTCAGGTATGGTTTAAGAAATCATGCGCGCGAGCCGGATGCTGTCGATCCTCACCACCCTTCAGGCCAAGGGACAAGCCACCGCACCCGAGCTTGCCGAGTCCTGCGAGGTGTCGGTGCGCACGATTTATCGCGACATCGATGCGCTCGCGGCATCCGGCGTTCCCGTCTATGCCGATCGCGGCGCTGAGGGCGGCTACCGTCTGCTCGACGGCTATCGCGTGCGCCTGAACGGCCTGTCGCAGAGCGAAGCCGGGGCGCTGTTCCTAGCGGGATTGCCGGGCCCAGCGGCGGCGCTCGGGCTGGACGCCGCGATGATCGCCGCACAGAACAAGCTGATGGCGGCGCTTCCAGCGAACCTGCGCGAAGATGCCGGTCGGATGCAGGAACGTTTTTACCTGGACGCGCCGGGCTGGTTCGGCGAGGCCGAGGAGCCGAAGCATCTACGCACGATTGCCGACGCAGCTCTCCGCGGCACGCTGATAAAGATCCGCTATCAAAGCTGGCGCGCCGAGAAGCAGCGCCGTGTCGCCCCGCTCGGTCTCGTGCTGAAGGGCGGCAGCTGGTATCTCGCAGGCCAAGTCGACGGCACTGTACGCACGTATCGCATCGCGCGTGTGCTCGACTGCACGGCGCTCGACGACCGTTTCGATCGTCCCGTCGGTTTCGATCTCGCAGCCTATTGGCAAGACGCAACGCTGCGACTGGAGGCCGAGATGCACCCGAACGTCGCGATCGTTCGGCTGTCGCCGCTTGGCGTAAAGCTGCTCGACGCGCTGAGCCAGCCTTATGTCAGGGCGCGCACGCAGATCGAGGAGGCCGCTGATGCGGACGGCTGGCGCATCGCCAGAGTGCCGACCGGCAAGACGTCATGGCATGCTGCAGCTGAATTGCTGAGACTTGGGGCCGAGGCCGAAGTGATGGAGCCCGCTGATCTTCGCGAGAAGATGGCGGAGATGACGCAAGCGATGGCTACGCGCTATCGCGCGGCGCGCAAAGCCTGACGGCGGCGCAGCTCGCCGCGGCCGACGAAACAATTCTGAAACACGATTCTTCCCTCTCCATGTGAACGGAATCACGCTTCGCCTCGACCGAGAAGCAGGGACACAACAACGGCTTCGCGCCTCACTGGAGAATGAGAATGTTTCGTAAGCTTGCACTTGGTCTGATTGCCGCCGGTTCGCTCGGCGTTGCCGCTCTCGCCCCCACCGCTGCGTCGGCCCACGGCTTCCATCACTACTGGGGTCCCGGCTGGGGCTTTGGCGGCGTGTACGTCAACACCGGCTTCAACAATTGCTACCAGGAGCGCGTCGTCCAGACCCGTCACGGCATGCGCGTGCGCGTGGTGAATGTCTGCGGGTACACCGTTTACTGATATCGTGCCTTCGACAAAGCTCCGGTCGCAATGCGGCCGGAGTTTTGCGTCGGAGCCTAAGCGCTCTGCCGATGCCGGCGAAACCAGGCCCAGGTTTCGCGTGTCGTCCTGATATAGCCGCGACCGCGATAGACGATCTCGCCATCGACGACCTCATTCAGCTTCGGAAGCGCGTGAAACGGGATCGATGGATAGGCGTGATGCTCGACATGATAGGGCATGTTCCACGCAATCCATTTGACGATCGCGCCGGTATAGATAGTGCGGGTGTTCTGGAAGGCGCTGCGCGCGCGTTCGCAGCCGGTATGCTCGGCATAGAGATAGGGCCGCAGGAAGAATTGCCCGATGACCAGCGGCACAATCCAGACCCACAGCAGCAATGCCGAGGAAAAACACAGCGAAAGCGCGAACAGCAAGGCATATATCGCAAGGTATGCGCGCGCCTCGACGACGATGATGATCCGCTTGTTCTCCGGAATCCAGGGCACCACTACCTTGCCGATAACAGCATGACCGAGCATCAGCCGGAGACGGCCGGCGACCTGAAGCAGGCCGCTATAAGCAATCGCAAGCTGCGTATCGGATTTTGGCTTCACGCCGACGATCAGCTCCGGATCCTTGTCAGGATCCTGCGTGTAACGGTGATGGTCCCAGTGAAACAAGCAGTAATATTCGTAAGGCAATCCGATGATGAAGGCCGAGAGATTGCCGACTACGAGATTGAAGCCGCGGCTCTTGAAGGCCGTCTTGTGCGCGGTCTCATGCACGGCCATGAACAGGAATGCGACGAGATAGCCCTGCAACACCACGAGCGGCAGCGCCCACAGCAGACCATGGCGCGACGACACCATCCAGATCAGCGCCCCAACCAGCACGATCATTCCGTAATGGCCGAGGCTTTGTGCAGCTCCCCTTAAATTGGAGCGTACCGATAATTCACGCAGCATGGTCGGACTTAGTGGCTTCAGGCGATGCCCGGGCTCGGAAACGGTCGCGTCAGTCATAGTCGAATGCCTGCCCTACTTGTTGAGAAGCGCGGCGATCTCAGCCTTGATGAAGGCCTGGTCGCGCGAATTGTTCACGGGGTTGCCGGCACGGTGGCCATGCAACGACGGGATGGGATGCAGCACAGCCGATTTCGCGTTGACCAGCTTGCCGAGCTCGTCCTCATTGTCACGGACGTCGAAATAGCGATCGGTCGCGCCAGGCATCAGCAGCATGTGCGCCTTGATTGCCGACAGCGCGCGATCGAGATCGCCGTCGAAGGCTGGACAACGGCTGATGTCGCCGCGCTGCCAGATGCCGACCTGCGCCAGAAGATCGTTGGCGTCGCGCCTTGCAAAGGCTCCGTCCCAGGCGCGGACGAGATAGTCCTCCAGCGAGGTGAAGCCCGCCTCGCGCCAGAGCTCGTCGCGATAGAAGCCGTGCGACATCGCCCAGCCGGCGTAGACGCGCCCCATGGCGCGATAACCGACTGTGGGCTTCTCGATAAAGCGGCCGCCGCGGAAGGCGGGATCGCCGGTCAGTGCAGCCTTCACGGCTTCCAGAAACACGTAATTATAAGGCGCGCAGCGCGCGCTGCCACAAACGACCGCAGCGCGCTCGACCATCTCGGGGTGGAGCGCGGCCCAGTGATAAGCCTGCATGCCGCCCATCGACCAGCCATAGACCAGCGCGAGCCTTGTGACGCCGAAGCGCTCGGTCAGCAGCCGATACTGAACCGCGATGGCGTCGTGATAGCTGAGTTCGGGAAACGGCGCGTCGCCAAAATTTGACGGCGATGACGACAGGCCGTTGCCGTAGAGATTTGGAATGACGATGAAGTGGCGCGTCGGGTCGAGCACGCCGTCGGGTCCGATCAGCCATTCGGTGTCGAAGTGCTGCGCGCTGAACGATGTCGGATAGAGGATGACGTTGTCCTTGGCCGGGCTGAGCTGCCCGTAAGTCTGGTAGGCGAGCTTCATGGCGGGGAAGACGGCACCAGACTGAAGCGCGACGTCGCCCGCCTCGAAAATCGCATACTCGCGTTGCCCGGTCATGCGTCCAACTCCCGCTCGCGGCCGCAGAACGCGCCCGCCGCAACAACGATGCATCGATCGTGTCGGACCGGCAAACGCATCATTGCGTCACGGCTAATAACTGTACAAATAGTACATTTATTAGGGAAAGACAACGGGAATTTTGCCTGTCGCGCAGCTCAGGCGATGGCCGCGATGTAGCGCTCCACGGATGCTGCGAAGGCAGCCTTGGCACCGGAGGCGATGTTGCGGCCCCACCAGGCGCCATAGATTCGGTCGAAGGCGAGCGGCTCGACCGCAGCAGCGATCCGTCGTACCGCGACGGCATTGAGCGGCATGTAGTTCGGGTAGGAGTACATGAAGCTAAGGAAGCGGCGGTCCATCGTCACCTGCGCAATATCGCCGGTGAGCAGCGCGCCTTTGCCGCCGGCACCGCGCGCATGGTGCAACATGGTGGCGCCGGCGAAATGGCCCCCGGTGCGGAGCAACCGCACATCGTCCGAAATGCGGTGATGGTCGCCGGTCCAGTGCACGATCGATGGATGCGGCCGCGTCACCCATTGGCGGTCGTCGGCATGAAGATAAACCGGCACCCCACCAAAGGCCTCGCTCCAGTCCGCGAGCGCGCCATAATAATGCGGATGCGAGATCGCAATGCCTGTCAGCCCGCCGAGCGATTTGACGTGTGCGATCGCCTCCGGCGTTGCCAGTGGAATGCAGTCCCACATCAAAAATCCCTTGCCATCGGGGACCAACAGCGCGCGCTGGCCGATGGCAAAGCTCGGATCGAGCGCGACGCCGGTCAGCCCGAGATCGTCGCGCCAGGCGAGGCGGTGACGTTCCGCCAACGTCTCTCGCGTCAGGAAGGTCTGCCCCTTCCAGTTCACATATTGCCGTTCGTCCTCGCAGATCGGACAGGATGCGGGTGGCTTGGCGCTATCAGGGAATTGCGCGCCGCAGGTTTCGCAGGTCCAGATGGGCATGGCTGTGATCTCAAGGGAGAACCGAATATAGGACGTGACATCGCGAACCTCGAACCGCAAGGGCCGGGGAACCATCGCTGTTAGCGCAGGTTACTTTCGGGTCCGCCCCGGCGCAATTGGCCGGCCCTTGTCAGCCAGTTGGCATGCGATCACATGCGATCTGCACCACTTCGTCCAGCGTATCGATGACATCGCGCCCCTCCCGCATCTGGCCTCTGTTCGCCGTTAATTTCTTCATGGCCGACATGCAGTCGGGCATCGGGCCGTTCGTCGGCGTCTTTCTTCAGGAGCGCGGCTGGGCGACCGGATTAATCGGCACTGCCCTGACCATCGGCAATGTCGCCGGCATGCTTGTGACGACACCGATCGGCGGCTTCATCGATTCCAGCCGTAACAAGCGTCTCTGGGTGGTCATACCCGGAATCTGCGTAGTCGCCGCATCCACGATCATCCTGATCTCGCAGAATTTCTGGGCGGTAACATTCTCGCAAGTCGCGCAGTCGCTGGCGAGCGCAGCGATCGTTCCGGCGGTCACCGGCATCACGCTCGGCATCGCCAAACAAAAGGGCTTCAATGCACTGAACGGGCGCAACCAGGCCTTCAACCATGCAGGCAACATGGTCGGCGCGGCCCTGTCGGGCTATCTCGGTTACAAGTTCGGCTACGTCGCGGTGTTTGTGCTGGCGGCCGTATTCGGTGCCATCGCGATCGCCTGCGTGCTGATGATCCCCGCCAAAGCCATCGACGATCGCCAGGCCCGCGGCAGCAAGGAGGACGAAAGCAAGAACCCTCCGGATGCCATGTCCGTCCTCCTGAAGCACAAGCCACTCCTGATATTGGCGTTTGCACTTGCCATCTTCCATCTCGGCAACGCCGCGATCGTTCCACTTTATGGCCTCGCGGCGGTGGCGCAGGGACAGGCCAACGGCCCGAGCTTCGTTGCGACCACCGTCGTCATTGCGCAGGGCGTCATGGTCGTGACGTCGCTGGTCGCCATGCAGGCGGCGGGAAAACGCAACTACTGGCCGGTGATCCTGGTGTCCTTCATGTTCCTGCCGATCCGTGGGGTGCTGGCGTTTTTTGTCACGGGATGGTGGGGCGTCGTTCCAATGCAGGTGCTCGACGGCATCGGCACCGGATTGCAGACGGTTGCGGTCCCCGGCATGGTCGCGCGCTCGCTGGACGGCACAGGCCGTATCAATCTCGGCCAGGGCGCCGTGATCACCGTGCAAGGTGTCGGCGCCAGCCTGAGCCCGGCGCTCGGCGGCTGGATCACGCAATGGATCGGGTACGGCCCGACCTTCCTGCTGCTTGGCAGCTTCGGGATTGCCTCTCTGGCACTGTGGCTCGCGTTCGGCGCGCACATGAAGAAGTACTGAGGCGACGAGGTCTCAGGGAAACTCCACCACGATCTTGCCGAAATGGCCACCCTGCTGCATCAGACGCAACGCGTCGGGCACGGCATCGAACCCGAATACGCGGTCGATCACCGGCTTCATGGCATTGCGTCCGATGGCCGCGGTCATCCCCTCGAACATGCGTCGGCTACCGACCGAGAGACCGATCACGTGCAAATTCTTGGAGAACAAGGTCGGCATCGCGATCTGCTGCGAGAAGCCGGAGAGCACGCCGATCACCAGAATGGTGCCACCGACCCGCGCCGCTTCCAGCGATTGGCCAAACGTATCCTTGCCGCCGACTTCGACGACGTGGTCGACGCCACAGCCGGTCCACTCCGCGGCGGCCTTGCCCCATTCGGGGACCGTACGATAGTTGATCGTGTGGTCGGCGCCGAGCGCTTTCGCCCGCTCGAGCTTCTCGTCGCTCGACGACGTCACGATCACGCTGGCACCGGCGAGCTTGGCGAATTGCAGCGCGAAGATCGACACGCCACCCGTGCCCTGGACCAGCACGGTGTCGCCAGGCTGCACTTTTGCTTCTTCGAACAGCGCGCGCCACGCGGTGAGGCCGGCGCAGGGCAGCGTCGCCGCTTCCTGGAACGACAGATGCGATGGAACAGGGCTGACGCCCTCGGCGTCGAGCACCATCACCTGTTGAAGAACACCGGACCGCGTCCCTCCGAGCGCGTAGCGACGGCTCGTCGCCGAGACCTTCCCGTCGATCCAGGACTGGAAGAACATCGGACAAACGCGATCGCCGACCCCAACGCGGGTAACGCCCTCGCCAACGGCGATTACCTCACCCGCCCCATCCGAGAACGGGATCAGCGGCAGTCTGGAAACGCCGCCTTTACCCTGCACCGTAAGCAGATCGCGATAGTTCAACGATGCGGCACGCATCCGAACCGCAACCTGACCGGGGCCAGGTGTCGGCTCCGGCAGATCGGCCAACTCCATCCCCTCGATCGACCAGTCGCGCGCGACCTGCCAAACCTTCATGGCATCACTCCGTCTCAGGTGCCAAAGCTCTTTTGCACCGCCTTGTCGAGGGTATCGGCCCCGACAAAGCGCTGGCGCAATTCCCGCTTGAGCAGCTTGCCACTCGGATTCTTCGGCAGGGCGTCGACGAAGATCACGCGCTTGGGCACCTTGAAATGCGCCATCTGGCCGGCGCAGTGCTTGATGACGGCGTCTTCATCAAGCTTCTCACCGGTCTTGACCACGACGATCGCAGTCACCGCCTCGATCCAGCGCGGATCTGGCAGCCCGACAACGGCGACCTCGGAGACCGCGGGAATGCGATAGACCATCTCCTCGACCTCGCGGCTGGCGACATTCTCCCCGCCGGTCTTGATCATGTCCTTGACGCGATCGACCACGGTGATGTGGCCTTCCTCATCGACGGTGGCGAGATCGCCGGAATGAAACCAGCCACCGGTGAAGGCGGCAGCTGTCTTCACGGGATCATTGTAGTAGCCGGAGAGCAGATGCGGCGAGCGGTGCACGATCTCGCCGATCTCGCCAACTTTCACGTCTTCCATCGACGTATTGACGACGCGCGTCTCGACATTGAGCACGGGCTTGCCGGCTGAGCCGGCCTTGCGCAGCTGGTCCTCGGGCCGCAGTACAGTCGCGAGTGGCGCGATCTCGGTCTGGCCATAGAAATTCCAGAACTTTACATTCGGCAGGCGGCGCTGCAGCTCCAGCAGCACCTCCACCGGCATGATCGAGGCGCCGTAATAGCCCTTCTGCAAGGTCGACAGATCGGTCTTGTCGAAATTCGGCGAGCGCAACATCGCGATCCAGATCGTCGGTGGCGCGAAGAACGAGGTGATCTTGTGCGCCTGGATCAGCGCCAGGATGTTGTCGGCGGACGGCTTGCCTGTGATGACGCCTGAAGCGCCGAGATAAACCTGCGGCCCCAGGAAGACGTCGAGCTGGGCACAATGATACAGCGGCAGCGCGTGCAGGAACTTGTCGTCCACGCCCATGCCGCCATCGATGATGCAGCTGACATACTGCCACATCACGGCTTCATGGGTCAGCATCGCGCCTTTGGGCAGGGATTCCGTGCCGCTGGTGTAGACGATCTGCGCAAGATCGCGGCTGTCGACGGACGCGTCGAGAAGCGAGCCGTCGACATGAAGCAGATCATCGAAGGTGGTAAGATCCGCGGGCGCTGTTGCAGGATCCTCGCCCGGCAGCCAGATCATCTTCTCGACGGCGCAATCCTTGGCGCTTGCGGCACGCGCCGGCTCGACGAAATCCGGCCCGGTTGCAAGCAGCTTCGCGCCGGAGCTCTTCAAGATGAAATTGATCTCATCCGGATTGAGCATGAAATTGATCGGCACCAGCACGGCGCCGATCCGCGCCACTGCAAAGCGCAGCGCCGCGAAGGCGTGCGAATTGCGCGAGAGCACGGCGAGGCGATCGCCCTTCTTGACGCCAAGGCCGAGCAGGCCGCGACTGAGCCGGTTGCAGATCGCATCCATCTCGGCAAAGGTCCAGCTCACGTGGCCGCAGCTCACCGCGAGTTTGGTCGGCTCTCGGCCCGCCGATCGGCGCAGGAGATCGCCGATAGAATGCTCGCGCGCCTTCGAGATGGTGGCTGCGATGTCGCTTGACATGTTCGTTTCCTCGGCTGTCGTTCGCGTACATGCCAGCCTTGATCGCCGCCAGGCTCTTGCGTTTACGCGCTTTTCGAGCTTGCAAGAATGGTATTCGGCGCAATTGGCCAGGTCAAATCAGCCAAAGTCACATTGCACGTGACAAAAAAACGAGCGAGCGCTCAGAAAATCATGGTGCGCCCCCTTTCCGGACTGCCACTCTCTGGGCTAGGAATGACGACAAGGGTGCAAAGCCCAAGCCTGGATCAATAACAACGTCAAAGGTCCGGGCAGACATACGGGGAGGCAGCGTGAACCTCGCGCGCCGACGACCTTGGACGAACGCGTTCTCGACGGAAGCGCTATGCATGCGCATTCTGGAACGTCATCGCGCCTCCATTCGCGTGCAGAAGCCGCGCATCGCCGTCGCAAATCTGACACGCATCATCGGCGCCACCCTCACGCTCTCCAACAAGCAGGGCTTTCACGCAACCACGCTGCGCCAGCTTGCGGAAGCCTCCGGCCTCAGCATGGGCGGCCTCTATACCTATATCGACAGCAAACCCCGGCTCCTCTCGATGATCCTCGGCGAGGTCGCTGCGACGGCGACCGAGGTGCTGACCGCGCCTCCCGACGAGGTCAGGAATGATGCCCACAAGCACCTCGACTGGATCATCGCGACCCACATCCGCATGAGCGAGGCGATGCAGCCCTGGTTCGTGTTCGCTTTCATGGAGGCGAAGTCCTTCCCGCCGGCGGAGCGGCAGCGCGCCATCGACATGGAGGCCACCACGGAGAAGATCATTGCCGACGTGCTCAGTCAGGGCGTCGCCAGCGGCGCCTTCACGATCGATCATGTCGGGCTCACGGCGTCGCTGATCAAGCCGCTCCTGCAGGACTGGTACGTCAAACGCGCCAAATACCGCAAACGCGGCACATCGATCGACGGATACATCGATTGTGTCGGCAATTTCGTAAGCGCCGCCTTGTCGCGCGGATACCGCAGCAGCAGACGCACGTCCGCTGGAGCCCAGGCAAGACTAAAACAGATGGCGCACCCTTAGATCGCAGGAAAGACCAGACGATGAAGCGCTTTCGGTTCAATCAGCAAGAGATCGTCTTCGCCGTCTTTGCGTTGCTGTTCCTCGTCTTCTCGATCTTTCTGAATGGCTTTCTGACGGCCGACAATATGCTGACGCTGCTCCAGAACGTGGCGGTTCTTGGCATCCTCGGCCTTGCCATGGCGATCGTCGTGATCGGCCGCGGTATCGACATCTCACTGATTGCCGCTCTCGCGGTGCCGCCGGGACTGGTGCTTCAGATGGTGCAGAACGGCCATTCGCTGCCGTTCTCGCTGGTTACAGCCGTGCTGCTCACGATCGCCTTCGGCCTCGTCAATGGCTGGCTGATCGCCTATGCCGAGGTGCCTTCGCTGTTTGCGACGCTCGCATCCGGCTTGTTGCTCGCCGGCCTCGGACAAGCAGTCCTATTCCAGCTCGACGTCGTGCAATGGAGCGCGGGCATGAACGGCTTCGAGCGGCTCGGACAGGGCACCATTCTCGGCATTCCGACCTCGATCGTGATGTTCGCGATCGCCTGCATCGTGGTCGCCTTCCTGCTGCGGCAGACCCGCTGGGGTGCCTATATCTACGCGATCGGCGACAATCCTTATGCCGCGCGCGTCACCGGCATTCCCTCCCGCCCGATCATCGTGCTGCAATATGTGGTTGCGGCGTTGATCGGTTGCTTCGCTGGTCTGGTGATGGCCGCATCCGTCAATTCGATGCCGACCCGCATCTTCAACTCCACGCTGATCTACGACGTGATCCTGGTCGTTGTTCTGGGCGGCATCGGGTTGTCAGGCGGCCGCGGCGGCGTGCTGAACGTCATCATCGGCACGCTGCTGATCGGCACCATGCTGAACGGCATGACCATCATGGACATCTCCTATGCCGGGCAGAATCTCATCAAAGGCGTAGTCCTGCTGCTCGCCGTCATCACCGACTCCTTCCTGAATCCGCGCAACGAAGAAACGGCACAGCAGGGCGACATCTGAACGACCGACGACAAAGACAACGACAACCAAGGAGGAAGCAATGAACACGACCTCGACAAAGGCGAGGCTGGCCGCACTGGCGCTCGCGGCACTGACCGGACCGACTCTCGCCCAGCAAGGCCTCGACGAACCGTTCCAGAAGCCGTTCAAGGAATCACTCGCCGGCAAGACCGTGGCTTATGTGCCCGTGGCCATGAACTTCGACCTCACCGAGGGCTGGTACGCCGGGCTGAAGAAGGAGCTCGAACCATACGGCGTCAAGTTCGTGATCCGCGACGCCAATTGGAACACCAACGCCGGCGCGCAGGCCGTGACCTCGCTGATCACCGAGAAGCCGGCGGTGATGGTGGTCCATAATCCGGACGTGCAGACCTACGCCAAGCTGCTGCAGCGCGCCGAAAACGAAGGTATCTACGTCATCCAGATCAACATGGGCTCGGCCTATCGCAGCTCGGCCTTCGTTGGCGCCAACTGGGTCGAGATCGGCGAACGCCAGACCGAAGCCGTGGTCAAGGCCTGCGAGGGCAAGTCGAACAAGATCGCGATCGTACAGGGCGCGCTCTCGGCCGCGGCCAGTGCCTACACGCTCAAGGGCGTCGAGAACGTTCTCGCCAAGCATCCGGAGATCAAGGTGGCATCGAGCCAGGCTGCGGATTGGGATGCCGCCAAAGCCAAGGCGATCACACAGACGGTGCTGAAGCAGAATCCCGATCTCTGCGGCATCGTTGGCTTCTGGGACGGCATGGATATCGGCACCGCTGCCGCGGTGAAGGAAGCCGGACTGACCGGCAAGGTGTTCCTGGCGACATCTGGCGGCGGTGAACGCAAGGGTGCCTGCGAACTGGTGAAATCAGGCGCGTTCGACCTGAACATGAGCTACGACGTGCCAACCCAGGCGGCGCAAATGGCCGGTACGATCAAATGGCTGCTGTCGTCGGGCGCCAAGCCCGGCTCCATCAAGGGCTCGGAATACACCACGCTGATTCCGATCACCAAGGAGAACGCCGACAGCCAGACGGCTTGCTGGAATCTCAGCGATCTCAAGAAATAGTCCGACGCATGCTCGCGGTCCCCGGGACGTCAAAGCCCCGGGGATCCCTTTCCCGATAGTTTCCATGCCCTGTTGGAATGCCGATGCGCGACACAATCACAAGCCTGCGTTACCGCTACTGGCCTGATCATCTGCTCGGTGAAATCCTCTCCAAGCGATGGACCGAGACAGCCATCCCGGTCATCCTTCTCCTGATCGTCGGCTTTGCGTTCAGTCGATCCATCGACAACTTCCTGTCGCCAGCGAGCCTCGCAGACACCGCGCGACAGGCCGGCGAGATCGGCTTCATCGCGCTTGGGCTCGCGCTGGTGGTCATCGTCGGCGGCATCGATCTCTCGGTGGGATCGATCTTCGCGCTGACCGATTTTTGCGCCCTCTATTTGCTCGACGTGCTTGGCTGGCCAGTTCCGGCGGTTGTGGTCGCCACACTGCTCTGCGGCGCCCTGCTCGGCGCGGTCAACGGCGTCCTGGTCGGATATCTGCGGCTGCGCGCGTTCATCACGACGCTGATAACACTAATCATCTACCGCTCGGCTTATGATCTCCTCATCCAACGCTATTCCAACGCCATCGCCTCGGCCTTCCCCGACATCCCGTCCTGGGATTTCATCGGCGCAGGCAGCGTCCTCGGCGTTCCGACCGTGGCGCTGGCCTACATCGTCATCGCCATCTTCGGCCATATCTTCATGACCCGGCTGCGACCGGGCTGGCACATCACCGCGATCGGCGGCTCGCGTCGATCGGCGTATAACTCAGGCATTCCCGTTCGCCGCACGATCGCGCTCTGTTACGTCGCAAGCGGCGTGCTGACCAGCATTGCCGCGCTGTTTTTCGCGTCCCGGCTCGGCACTGTCGGTGGCGACATCGGCGTCGGCCTTGAAGTGATCGTGCTGACTGCGACCGTGCTCGGCGGCATCACACTCGGCGGCGGCAAGGGCTCGGTTGCCAAATCGGCAGTCGGCGTGCTGATCGTGCTCCTGATCACCAACGGCCTCACGACCATGAACGCGCGCGGCGGCGTCAACCGCATGGCGTTGGCCGGCATCCTACTGGTCGCCGCCATGGTCGACATCCGCTGGCAGAAGAACCGGACCCGCATCATCAGCAAAGTCTATGTTGCGCCGACCTATCACGAACTGCCGCCTCCGCCTTCCACCGAGATCGGACAAGGCGGACCATTCGAGCAGAACGACAAGCTCCGTATCGTCGAGGCGATCGGTCTCGGCCGCATCGAGGCACCGGAGGACGTCATCCTCGATCGCCACGACAACCTCTATGCGGGCTCACGCCACGGCGACATCATGCGCTTTCTCGCGCCCGACTACCAGAAGATGGAAGTGTTCGCCCATATCGGCGGCCAGCCGTTGGGCATGGCGTTCGACCGCGAGGATAACCTCTATGTCTGCATCGGCGGCATGGGGCTGTATCGCATCAAGCCTGATGGCACCGTGGAAAAGGCTACAGACGAGACCAACCGCAGCATGCGCTCGGTCAACGACGACAGCCGCCTCCGGCTTGCCGACGACCTCGACATCACCGACGACGGCCTGATCTTCTTCTCCGAAGCGACGGTCCGCTACGAGATGGACGAATGGCCGATCGACGGCCTCGAAGCGCGCGGCAACGGCCGCATCATTTCCTACGACACCAAGACTGGCACGACACGCACCGAGCTGCGCGGCCTCAAATTCCCCAACGGCATCTGCGTTGCCAGCGACGGACAGTCGATCCTGTTCGCCGAAACGTTTGGCTGCTCGATCAAGCGCTACTGGTTCGCAGGACCGAAGAAGGGCGCGGTCGAAGTGGTGATGGACAATTTGCCGGGCTACCCCGACAACATCAACCTCGCCTCGGACGGTAATTACTGGCTGGCGCTGGTCGGCATGCGCAGCCCCTCGCTCGACCTCGCCTGGAAGATGCCGGGCTTCCGCCGCCGCATGGCCAAGCGCGTGCCGGTCGACGAATGGCTGTTCCCCAACATCAACACGGGCTGCGTGGTCAAGTTCAACGAGCAGGGCAAGATCGTTGAATCGTTCTGGGACCTGCACGGAGAGAACCACCCGATGATCACTTCGATGCGCGAACATCGTGGCTACCTTTATCTCGGCGGCATCCTCAACAACCGGATCGGTCGCTACAAGCTCGACAAGGCCGATCCGAACTTCGTCCAGTATGACAAGCGGTGGGGAAAGCAATCGTGATCGCTGCCGTCAGAGACTTCGCCAACCGCTTTCTCGGACGCGGCGACGCCACCATCACCGTGCCGTCCTTCGACGGCGCATTGAAGCCCAACCAGAAGCTGGAATCGGCCGAGACCTTGCTGACATGCGAGGCGCCGGAAGATCTCGCGACGGATGGAAGCAATCTCTTCATCGCCGACGGCCCGCGGCTGATGGGTCTGAACGGCGGCACGGCATCGCAGATATGCAGCTTCGAGCGGCCGATCTCGGCGCTCTGTGTTCTGCCTGGCGGTGGCCTTGCGGTCGCGCTCGGCGGGCGCGAAGTGCGTGTTTACGCTAATCCCTCGGCCGAGCAGCCGGCCGCGACATTCGCTGATGCGACGTTCAATGCCATCAACGCGTTGGCGCTGGCGAACGATAATACAATCATCGCAACCGACGGCTCAACGACGTCAGGCGTCGATGATTGGGCGCGTGACCTGCTGGAGCTCAATCGGAACGGCCGCGTGTTCAAGCTCGATCCCGGCAGCAAGACCGTGACACGCTTGGCCCAGGGGCTCGGCTACGCCTTCGGCGCCTGCGCGCATGGCAACGCGATGCTGGTCAGCGAGAGCTGGCGCCATCGCCTGGTTCTCGTCGCGCCGGGCGCATCGCCAAAGGTCGCACTCGCTCACCTTCCCGTCTATCCGTCGCGGCTGTCGAAGGCTTCCGGCGGTGGCTACTGGCTCACCGCCTTCACCGCGCGAACGCAGTTGGTCGAGTTCGTGTTGCGTGAGCCCGGCTACCGGCGCCGCATGATGGCCGAGATCGATCCGGCCTATTGGGTGGCACCGCGCCTGCGTTCGGGGCGCTCGTTCAAGGAGCCGATGCAGGGCGCGCACATCAAGACCATGGGCGTCATCAAACCATGGGCGCCGCCGCGCTCCTATGGCCTCGTCATCCGTCTCGATGCAGACGGCCAGCCGCTCTATTCGCTGCACAGTCGGGTCGACGGAATCAATCACGGCGTCGTTGCCGCAGTCGAGATGGGTGGCGATCTCGTCCTGATTGCGAAGGGACCAGGTCGGGTCCTGAAGCTGCCGCTTGCCGGCCTTGCCGAGGAGTTTCGGACATGAGCGACATCGCACTCTCGCTGCGCAAGGCCACGAAGCTCTATGCCGGCGTGCCCGCCATCGACGGTGTCGACTTCGACCTCCGCCGCGGTGAGATCCACGCATTGGTCGGCGAAAACGGTGCCGGCAAATCGACCCTCACCAAGGTGATGGCGGGCGTGGTGACGCTGACCTCGGGGACCATGACGGTCGACGGCGCCGATGTCGCGCCGAAGACGCCGCTGGAGGCGCGCAATCTCGGCATCGCCATGGTGTTCCAGGAGAATAGCCTGGTGCCGACCATGACGGTGGCGCAGAATTTGTTTCTCGGGCAGGAGAAGTTTTACAATCGCCTGCGCGGCATCTACATCGCCGCGCAGCAATTCCTGCAATCGCTCAATTTCGACGTGACGCCGACCGCGACCGTCGGCGGCCTCGGCGCGGCCAAGAAGCAGATGGTCGAGATCGCGCGCGCGGTCCTGCACCGCGCCAAGGTCATCATCTTCGACGAGCCCACCGCATCGCTGACGCCGGAGGAGAAGAAATATTTCTTCGACCTCGTCCGCGACCTCAAGAAGCGCGGTGTCTCGATCGTCTTCATCTCGCACGCGCTGGAAGAGGCGCTGCTGCTCGCCGACCGCATCACGGTGCTGCGCGACGGCAAGCATGTCGTCACCGACGACGTCGCCAAGTTCGACCGCGCGGCGATTATCCAGGCGATGGTCGGGCGCGATCTCTCCAATACGCTGTACGGCACGCGGAAGAGCAGCACGCGTCCGGCAGGCGCGCGCGTGCTGACGGTGCAGAATTTGAAGATGGCGCCGATGGTGAAGAACAATTCGCTGTCGGTGTTCGCAGGCCAGATCACCGGCGTGTTCGGCCTCGTCGGTGCGGGCCGGACCGAAACGTTCAAAATCGTCGCCGGCGTGCTCAAGCGCGATTTCTTCCACGGCGGCGAGATCCTGCTGCACGACCAGCCGGTGCGCTACCGGGTGCCGGCGCCGGCGGTGAAGGCCGGCATCGCCTATGTCACGGAGGATCGCAAGGTCGAGGGCTTCTTCGAGACCTCTTCAATTGCGCGCAACATCTATCTCGGCCTGCTGTCGAAATTTCCGCGCGGTCGCATGATGCTGTCGCGGCGGGAAACCGAGACGATCGGCAAGAGCTGGATCGAGAAACTCGGGGTTCGCGCCATCAGCGACGACGGCAAGGTGGTCGAGCTCTCAGGCGGCAATCAACAGAAGGTCGTCATCGCCAAGTCGCTGGTTCAGGAACCCGACCTGATCATCTTCGACGAGCCGACCCGCGGTGTCGACGTCGGCGCCATCGTCGAGATCCACGAGCTGATCAACCGGCTCGCCGACGAAGGAAAGGCGGTCGTGGTGATCTCGTCCTATTTGCCCGAGATCATGGCGCTGTCCGACCGCATCCTGGTCTCGCGCCAGGGCAAGGTCGTGGAGGAGTTCTCTGCCCTCGAGGCGACGGAGGAGAAGATCATGTACGCGGCGATCCACTGAAGGCGGCGCCTACGGTTTCCGCCCCTTCTGGCGTAGCGCCTCGGTGAGACGCTGCTTCAAGTCGTCGACGGCCTTCTGGTTCACGTCCTGGCCAATCTGCGCACTCGCCTGCGCCAGCGCGTCCGATTTCTCCAAAAGCTTCCGTCCCGCCGGCTGGACATAGAACGCTTCGATCTGGCGCAGCTCCTCCACGGTGAAATTGGTGGCATAGAGGGCGGCGATCTGGTCGATCATGCCGGCGGCGAACGGTGCGTAGATGTCGGAACCCGGCGCAGTCATCGCATCATAATCGTGCTCGATCTCCGGCCTGTCCTGCGTGACCACGGGTCTCAATTTAAGCAGGAGTTGCGGGAGGGCCGCGCGATACTGATCCGCAATCTTCAGCGTGACGACGAGTTTTCGCGCGGCATCCATCGCTTCGGGCGACGGCGCCTGCGCCTGCGCGTTGCAGAGGAAGAGCAGAAGGGCGCCGGAAATCGACAACAAGAGTCTCGACATGGACCTCTCCCGAAAAATCGTCGGCGCGACGCGATGGAGTCTCAGCGGCTCGCGGGAGCCGCAGCGATGACCGTTACCGGCTCGCTTTCGATGACGGGATCCGGCTCGTCGTCGACATCGGTCACTTTGACGAAGAGGCTGGGCACCCGCTCGGCGCGATCGAGCAGCCACGCCGCCCCGATCATGATGCCGAAGCCGGCGAAGGAGACGGCGAGCTGCTCCCAGACACCCCTGGTGTATTGCATCAGGATCCAATGCGCCGAGAACGACAGGAACACGCTGAGACAAAAGATCGGCAGCGAGTGCTGGCCGCACAGGATGAGCGGGCGCAGCCATTTCAAATGCAACGCTTTCCAGTGGCGCGGGACGAAATAGGTGACCCAGATCGCCAGCGCCAGGAAGTGTGTGAAGCGCAGCATGTCGAGATCGGTTTTGTCGATCGGATAGATCGCCTTGATCATCCATTTCGGGATCAGCGCCTCGAGCGCGTGGTTGTGCCACGTCATGACGATCAGGAGCGCGAACGCGATCCATGCCGCCGCCAGGCCCATCACCGGCTTCGACCAGACCCATTTTGCAAACTTCTCGATCTGCCCGATGCCGCACCACGCGGCGGATACGAACATCAGCTGCCAGCAGAACGGATTGAAGTACCAAGTCGTTCCGGGTGGATAGGAGGCGATGTTCCAGTCGAACCAGCGCGACAGCACGTAGAGCACAGCGGACGCGGCGAGCGTCAGGTTCGGGCGGCGCACGAGGCACCACACGATGAAGGGCGCAGCGAGCACCAGCGTGATGTAGAGCGGCAGCACGTCGAGATTGACCGGCTTGTAGCGCAGCGTGAGCGCCTGCCCGATCAGGATGTCCGGATGGTCGAGGAAATTGTGAACATTGAACTCGTCCGCATACATCGGATTGTCGAATCTTCTGATCGTGCGGGCGATTTGCGCCGTGAACAGCAGGAACAGCATGATGTGGGCGACGTACATTTCCGCCGCCCGCCGCCACAGCCGCTTCAGCGCGGCGAGGAACCAGCCGCCGGCAACGATCGGCCCGTAGATCCAGCCGACCAGATAGCCGGAGATGAAGACGAAGAACTCGGCGGCATCGCTGAAGCCGTAATTGCGCAGCGTCAGCCAGGCCACGACGTCGTGCGGGATGTGATCGAGGAAGATCATCCACAGGCCGATGCCGCGGAAGAGATCGAGCCGCAAGTCGCGCTCGACCGGCGCCAAGAGTGCTGCCTGGTCGCGTATGTTCATGGCCCCGCCTCGTCCCATGGGCGTCGCGCGCCATCGCGGCGCCGGTGAAATCGGATGCTAAAAAAGATCAATCAAAAGGTCACCTAACCCTGCGGTTAGCGTGCTGACGGTAGCCCACCTTCGCGCCCGCGCAAGGGACTTTGTCATCAGAACGCACCGGCCTTGCACAGAGAAGCCGAAAACAACCCCATGCACAGTAGCTAAGTCCTTGCGCTGCTTGCGAAACTGATCCGACCCGTCGGGCAAACGATCAGCGGGCGCGACTGGGCCCGTCAGGTCGGCCGATCGCCCTCGGCGAGCATCCATGTGAGCGTCGAGGGCCGGACAAAAATGGCCCGGGTGATGCGGGCCATTTTCTCATCCGAAGCCGTGAAGCCCAGACCTCGTCTTCGACGTCGGATCGCTAGCGAAGGCCGCCCGTCACGTGAAGCGTCTCGCCGGTGACGTAGGACGCATCGTCCGATGCGAAGAAGGCCACCGCGGCGGCGATCTCCTCGACTTTGCCGATGCGGCCAAGCGGGGTGGTGGATTCGATCCACTTGCGCATGTCGCCCTCGTGCAGGCCGGCCGACACGACGCCTTCAGTGGCGATCATGCCTGGATTGACGGCGTTGACGCGAATCTTGCGCGGAGCGAGCTCCTTCGCCAGCACGGCGGAGATCGCATCCACCGAGGCTTTGGTCGCGGTGTAAACGGCGGTGTTCGCCGGCGCGATGGTCGATACGCCGGAGGAGATGTTGATGATACTTCCGCCTTTGGCGTTGAAGTGCTTCGTTGCTTCACCCGAGACCAGCAGCAGGCCAAGCACATTGAGATCGAAATGCTTGTGGAAATGCTCAGGGGTGATGGCCTCGAGCGGGGCGAACTCGTAAACGCCCGCGTTGTTGACGAGGATGTCGATCGCACCGAACGCCTTGACGGTCTCCGCGACGACGTTCTTGACGTCCTTGGCATCGGCCAGATTGCCATGGACCGCAACGGCTTTGCCCCCCTTGGCGACAATGGCGGCGACCACGCGGTCGGCGGCCTGCTTGCTGGAGCTGTAATTGACGGCAACCGCCGCACCCTCGGCCGCAAGCCGGGCGGAGATTTCGGCACCAATCCCTTTGGATGCGCCGGTCACCAGCGCAACTTTCCCTTCGAGTCTCTTGGTCATCGCATGTCTTCCATTGTTCGGCGGGATGCCGATATTCAATGGTTCAATACTAGTGAACTATTGAATGAGTTCAAGGGGCATGCTATGTTTTGGGCATGGTGCAGTTCGTTCACCCATCGCGGGATGAGATTTCGCTGGCCGGAGTGCTCGGAGCCCTCGCGGATCCCATGCGGCTGCGCATCGTCAAAAGCCTGGCCGCGCAGAAAGATTGCATGTCATGCACCGAGGCGGCGCCTTGCCCTGATATGGCGAAGTCGACCCTGTCGAACCATTTTCGGATTCTGCGGGAGGCCGGCCTGATCCGGACGTCAAAGCAAGGTGTCCAGCACCGCAATGTCGTGCGGGAAGAGGACATCAATGCGCGGTTTCCGAAGCTGCTCAAGATGATCCTGAGCTTTCCGGACTGAGGGCATTCGCGCGCGACAGATTTGGCAGGTCGCGAAGTATGGCGAGCGCGGCATGAAGCGTCGCCTCCACCTTCTGCTGCAACGGCTTCGGCGACCGTGGCTTGGTTTGATCTGCGCGTTAGACGGCCTTGGCTTCAGGCGCCCAGCTTGCTGGAAACGCTTCCGCGCGAAGGGCCACGCTGAAGGTCTTCACTTCATAGCTGACGAGCCGGTGCACGTTGAACGAATCCCTCGCGAGCATGTCATCGAGTTCCGCGCGATCCTGACAACAGGTCAGAACCGCACCCCCCGTACGACCCTCAAGTGGGCCGGCAACAATGATGTTACCCTTCTTCGAATATTCGATCAGCCAGTCACGATGAGAGTCGAGGTGAGACTGCACGTCTTCTATCGGACGGATGTAGGTCAAGATAACGAAATAGAGCATCGCGTTTTCCAATTTGTCGGTCGGTCGTGAGTGGATTTATGCCGGCGGCGGCAGCGCCTCTTCAGGCAGGGTTTTCTTGCTTGGCAACGCTGCGCACGAGAGCACGCGCGGCTTCGATCGACTGCAATCGGATCTCGCCGCCCTTGGTCAGTCGCTCGGCGCGGACGAACTTCACGTCAGTGATCCCCAGGAAGCCAAATATCGCCTTGAGATAGGCTTCCTGGAAATCCATCGCGGATGCCGGTCCGGCCGAATACATGCCGCCCCGCGTTGAGGCGATGATGACGCGCCTGCCTCCGGCCAAACCAACCGGACCGGTTTCGGTGTATCTGAATGTGCGGCCAGCCTGCGCAACCCGATCGATCCATGCCTTGAGCTGGCTGGGCACCGAGAAATTATACATGGGCGCGCCGATGACGATCACATCGCTGGCCAGGAATTCAGTCACGAGCGTCTCCGAGCGAGCATGTTCCGCGCGCGCGATCGCGTCGACGTCCTGGATGCCAGTATCGCGAAAGCCCGTTGCGATGGCTCCGTCGAGATGGGGAATGGCCTCAGCCGCGAGATCGCGCTGGACGACGACCGCTTCAGGATGATCACGCCTTAGTTCGCCGACAATGGCTGCGCTCAGACTCCGCGAGGCGGACGCAGCGGCGAGGATGCTTGAGTCGAGATGAAGGATTTGCACGGTCTCACTCCGGAGGAATTTGGGGGCCGCGGCAAAGGTAACGGATTGAATTATCGTCGGTAGCTGAATAAATCGACACTCATTGTTCTATTGATAGGACAATGGATTTGTTTTTCTTGGAGCCCATCTCTTTGAAATATCTAGATGATCTGGCTCTTTTCGCTGCCGTGGTCGAAAATGGCAGTTTCTCTGGCGCGGCGCGCGCCTTGAGCATCCCGAAGTCACGGGTGAGCCGGCGCGTTGCTGATCTTGAGCAGCGGCTGGGCGTCCGATTGCTGCAGAGGTCGACCCGGGCGGTGCACGTCACTGATGTCGGCTCGGCCTTCTATGCCCATTGCGAAGTTGTGACGAACGCAGCACGTGCCGCCTTCGAGGTTGCCGAACACGCCAGCGAGCGTCCCGCGGGGCGCCTGCGTGTCAGTTGCCCCGCCGGCGTCGCACACATCTTCCTTGCCCCGGTTCTCTCCAAATTCTTGCGCGCCCAGCCGGAGGTCAGGCTTGAGCTGGAACTGACCAATCGTCGGGTGGACGTCATCGGTGAAGGATACGACATCGCATTGCGCATTCGCACATCGCTGGACGATTCCAATTTGGTGGTGCGCATGTTCGGTATTAGCGATCAAGTGTTGGCAGCGAGTCCGTCCTTCATCGCCGAACATGGTCCTTTCAGAACGGCTGCATCCCTTCGCGGCGTTACAGGGGTCGGGCCGGGAGGACTTGCTGGGGAGCGTCCGCGTTGGCGTGTCACCGCCCCCGATGGCAATTCTGCCGACATAGAATACGTCCCAGGACTCGTAACCGATGATGTTTACCTGCAGTGCCAGATCGCGATCGGCGGCGGCGGCGTCGCACAGTTGCCGTTCAATCTCTGCGCCGAAGCGATCCGCGATGGCCGTCTTGTCGTCCTGCTGCCCGATCATCGCGTTCCGGTCCACCAGCTCCATGCGGTGTTTCCGTCGCGACGGGGCTTGGTACCTGCGGTACGCGCGTTCATAGAGTTCCTTGCGGCGGAACTGCCGATGATGACGGCCAGTGCGAGCAGTTGTTATGAAGACATCGCTCTTCGGAGCGAGCACAATCCGGTTCGTGCAAACTTGCCGCACGGCTCCGATAAGCGATCGTGATGTCGCACCAACGATTGCTGGTATTGGTTGCACCCGTCAGGCGATGGGTTTCGCAAGGGCTCAACCCATCGAGCTGCTCTCTTACTGTGCCAGATCGACGCGTGGTACGATCGGCCACTTGCCGCGAGGTTTGACATGAACGTGGCCATTTTCGCCCGGCAGGATGGTGTCTGGCTGAACGAGCCAAAACGGTGGACTGCGCAGGACGACAGCCTCGAGCTCGTCACCGACAAGGCCACCGATTTCTGGCAAAAGACCCACTATGGGTTCTCTCGCGACACCGGCCACTTTCTGGGTTTTCGGACCGCAGAGGCGTTCACGGCCGAATTGCGCGTCCAGTGCAATTTTACGGAACTCTACGATCAAGCCGGCATCATGGTGCGCGTCGACGCGGAGCATTGGATCAAAGCCGGAATCGAGTTCTCGGACGGGCGCGCCATGCTGTCGAGCGTCTTGACCGTTGGGCAGTCGGATTGGGCAACAGCACCGTATGAGCACGATGCTCGCGATTTCCGGATGCGCGTGACTGTCGCGGACGGAGTTCTCCGACTACAGACGTCGGCTGATGGCAAGACCTGGCCACTCGTTCGATTGGCGCCTTTCACCAAAGCGCAATCGTACTTGGTCGGGCCAATGGCCTGCACACCTGAACGCGAAGGCCTGCCGGTGAGGTTCACGGAGTTTTCCCTGAAGCCGCCGCTCGGCAAGGATCTGCACGATCTAAGCTAGTGCGGGAAACGCCGCGAGACGATCAGGGGACCGCGACTACGACTGTTTCTTCGATGATCCTCGGCTGTCCACCTTCACTCGTGAGGATGGATGAGTAATAGCCGTGAAACGACTTGTCTCCCAACTTCGCCTGCCACGTTCCCGCATTGAAAACGAACGCACCTTCAGGACGCGAGATAGTTCTTTGAACGGCATAGTCATGCAGGCCGAGCTTGAGGGCGTCGCTAAAACTCCGGCGAATGGCGTCCTGCCCCTGAAAAATGCCGCTAGGCGTCACCCGCACAGCGTTCTCTGCGAATGTCGCGGCCATCGAATCCAGATCACCGCGATTGTAGGCCTCTGAAAAATGCCTGTGCATCTCGTCCATGGCAGCGGCATCGGGGATTTCTCCCGCAATCGCGTTGTGCGGACTGCCAAACAGCGAGCAAACAATCAAGGTCGCTGATCTGAATGCCACGTTCCCTCCGTTATCTTGGCTCTTGTCAATCGACCATGTCCGCCAGCGGTTCTACCTATCGAACAGCCAGCGCCATGTTTTCGTATCGGAACCGATGAATTGCGGACGCGGGTCTGTCGGCTACCCCTCCAAAATCGCGACCGCCCGCGTCCATCCCGCCGAGGCTCGCTCGATCTTCACGGGGAAGCATGACACCTTGAAACCGGTCGACGGCAGCAGTTCGAGATTGTGCAGCTTTTCGAGATGGCAATAGCCGATATGGCGACCGGCCTTGTGGCCTTCCCAGATCAGGCTGGCGTCCTTCGTCTCGGCGTATCTCTTCGCGGTATGAACGAACGGCGCGTCCCAGCTCCAGCCGTCGATGCCGGTCAGGCGCACACCGCGCTCGAGCAGGTACATGGTGGCTTCGTAGCCCATGCCGCAGCCCGACGTGACGTAGTCCTGACGGCCATATTTGGCGCCGGCGCTCGTGTTGACGACGACGATCTCCAGCGGCTTCAGCTCATGGCCGATGCGCTTGAGCTCGGCCTCGACATCACCGGCGGTTGCGACATAGCCGTCCGGCAAATGCCGGAAGTCGAGCTTCACGCCTGGCTGGAAGCACCATTCGAGCGGCACCTCGTCGATGGTCCAGGACCGCTCGCCGCGATTCATGGTCGGGTGAAAATGCCAGGGTGCATCGAGATGCGTGCCGTTGTGGGTCGAGAGGGTGACCTGCTCCACCGCCCACCCCTGTCCGTCCGGCAGATCCTCGGCCTTCAATCCGTCGAAGAACTGCAGCATGCGCGGCAGGCCCTGCTGGTGATTGATATACTGGATCGTGGGATGATTGCCGGGCGGATCGGCCGGCACATCGTTCTGCAGGGGGACGGAGATGTCGATCAGCTTGGTCGTCATGGCGCTTCCTCGTTGATTTCTTTTGTTGGCGTCAGGCGTTGCTTCAAACGGCTCTTTAAGCTTCTTGCCGCTCAACGCGATTCTTCAGGATGCCGATTCTCTCGACTTCGAGCTCGATCGTATCGCCATGCTCGAGATACCATCCGAGCTCGAGGCCGCAGCCATTGCCGACCGTGCCGGAGCCGATGAATTCGCCGGGCATCAGCGTCTCGTCCTGGGTGACGTGGGCGATGATCTCGTCGAAAGAAAACAGCATGCCATCGGAGACACCCTTCGAGCGGGCCTCGCCGTTGACGCGCGCTTCCATCTTCAACTTGTAAGGGTCGCCGATCTCGTCCGGCGTCACGATCCAGGGACCCATCACGTTGCCGCCGTCAAAGCTCTTGCCCTTCGCCGGGCCGAGCCGTCCCTCCATCTCGGTGCGCTGCGCGTCGCGCGCTGAGAAATCGTTGAAGATGGTGTAGCCGAAGATGTGATCTTTGGCCTTCGCGGCCGAGATGTTCGCGCCCTTATTTTTTGTGATGATCCCGAATTCGAGCTCGTAGTCCATGACCTTGCTGTAGCGCGGCCATTTCACCGTGGTGTTGGTGCCGCGAACGCTGAAGCGGTTGGTGATGTAGAAGATCGGCTGCTTGCGATAGACCTCGGGCAACTCGCCGAGCGGCTCGGCGTCGATGCGCGCCAATTCCGCCATGTCGCCCTTGGCGCGCGCGGCGAGCTTCCGCTGTCCGCGCGGCGCCTGCAGAATGTGCAGCGGAAACGACATGCCGTCGCGCATCTGCCGGGGCTCCGGCACCGGCGCGAGAATGTCGACGGCGCTGACTGCTGCCGAGAGGGTCGCGTCGTTGCCGTGCCTGTCGAGCAGCGCGCGGGCCCGATCGAGCGCGTGGGGGCCGGCGTCGATCAAGGCGAGCATCGAGCCGAAGGTCGGATCGGCCTGACCGTCCCGCGCGGCGGCGGCGGCGAGATCGAACAGCTGACTGTCATTGGAATGGACGGCGCCGATCTTCTCCTGACCGGCCGACCTGAATGTTGCGAGCTTCACCTTGGGCACCCCTTGCTATCGTTTCAAATATATGATCAGATAAAATATCGATAAACAAGATAGAAAAATACAAATCGGGAGAAAGCGGTGAGGCAGACGCAGATGAAGGCGATGTTGGCGGGTCTCGTGCTCGGAGTATCTGTTGCGTCGACGGCGCCCGTGTTGGCGCAGGCCAAGATCCAGATCGGCTGCACCGCGACCTCCGACTGCGCCTCGGCGATGGTCGCGGTCGACGAAGGCATCTTCAAAAAGCACGGGCTGGACGTCGAGATGACGCCGATCGCGATCAACTCCAACATTCCGGCGGCGATCCTGTCGAACTCGATCCAGATCGGCGGCCCCACCTCGACCGTCTTCCTGCAGGCCGTCGATGGCGGGCTCGACCTCGTCGCGATCGCCGGCGCTTCGGTCATGAACACGACCTCGAACACCGCGATCGCGGCCTTCGTCCGTAACGGCCTCACCATTAGGGATCCCAAGGATTTCGTCGGCAAGAAGGTCGGCGCGCCCGGCCTGAATGCCTTCCTCCATGTTTTGTTCGTGAAATGGCTGGTGGAAAAAGGCATCGATCCCAAGAGTGTCAATTTCGTCGAGGTCACCTTCCCGACCATGGCCGACATCATCAAGTCAGGCGGCGTCGATGCCGTGCTCACGGCCGAGCCGTTCGTCACGCGCATGACCAATGCGGGGCTCGGCTCGGTCGGCGCGCGCTACGGCGCCGAACTCGGTCGCACCGATCCGATCATCTTCTACGCCGCGTCGCGCGACTGGGCGGAGAAGAATGCCGCGACCGTGAAGAAATTCCGCGAGGCCATCGCGGAGGCCGCCCCAATCGTCAACAGCGATCGCGAGAAGGCCTCCGCCTCGATCGCCAAGTTCACCAAGCAGCCGCTCGAGCTCGTCAAGGCGACGCCGCCGAACCAGTCCGAGCCGAACCTCAAACCGGAAAACCTGGCGTGGTGGATCGACGTGATGTCGTCGCAGAAGATGCTGCAGTCGAAGCTCGACACCGCGAAACTCGTGCTGAACTGAGGATATCGATGATGCCTGTTCCCGAGCGCACTCTCGAACGCCCGCCGGCCGAGGCCGGCACCTTGAGCGAGCGCGCCGCAAACCTGATCGAGCAGGACATCCTGGCCGGACATCTCGCCCCGGGATCGCGGCTCGGCATCGTCGATCTCGTCCAACGCTACGATATCGGCGCCACCCCCTTGCGCGAAGGCCTGTCGCGGCTGATGTCGCGTGGCCTGATCGTCGGCATCGGCCAGCGCGGTTTTCGCGTTGCCGAGGTCAGCCGCGAGGATCTCGCCGACATCACCTGCATGCGGACGGCGGTCGAGATCGAAGCCGTCAGGCTCGCCATCCTCCACGGCGACGTCGCCTGGGAGGCCGGCATCATCAGCGCGCTGCATCAGATGCGTCGGCATATCGAGCGGACCGGCAATGAATTCCGCGAAGGCGCGGCCGATTTCGACCGGCTGCACAAGGGCTTTCACACCGCGCTGCTCGCCGCCTGCGGCTCACAACGCATGCTGGCCGCCCATTCCGATCTCTACGACCAGGCCTATCGCTACCGCCGCGTGATGATGGGTGCCATCGACAGCGGCGAGGGGTTTATCCGGAGTCACCAGATGCTCGCCGACCATGTACTCGCCCGCGACCTCGCTGCCGCGCAAAAGATGCTGGCGGCGCACCTGCACGCGACCATCGATTTCGTCTATCCGCAGGCCGCCGGGGAGCAATCATGAGCGTCGTTGCCAGGCTCGATGCGGCGCGCGCCGCGCGGCAGCAAAAAACGCTGATCGCGTTCAATGCCGCTACCTTGCAGCTCGGCGGCAAGACCATCATCGAGAATCTCGATCTGCAAGTACGGCCCGGCGAATTCCTCTGCATCGTCGGCGCCTCCGGCTGCGGCAAGACCACGGCGCTGCGGCTCGCCGCGGGCCTCTATCGCCCCACCAGCGGCGCCGTGACCTTCAATGGAGAAGAGATCACCGAGCCGCGCCGCGAGGTCGCGATCGTGTTCCAGGATTACGGCAAGGCGCTGTTGCCGTGGCGGACCGCGGCCGGAAACATCTCGCTGGCGCTCGAAGCCTCTCGCGTACCGGCGCGTGAGCGCGGGGCACGCATCGAGGCACTGCTGCGCAAGGTCGGCTTGCCCGGCCATGCCGACAAATATCCGACCGAAATGTCCGGCGGCATGCAGCAGCGCCTGCAGATCGCGCGCTGCCTTGCGCAGGAGCCGACGACGCTGCTGATGGACGAGCCGTTCGGCGCACTGGACGCGATGACGCGCCAGGGCCTGCAGGACGAGGTGCTGTCGCTGACGCAAGCGAGCCAGACGACCGTGATCTTCGTGACCCACGATCTCGACGAAGCCATCTATCTCGGCGACCGCGTCGTCGGCCTGCTGCCGCATCCGGGCCGGATCGGGATCGAGCTCGATGTCGACCTGCCGCGTCCGCGCGACCAGCTCGCCACCCGCGAACATCCGGAATTCCTGCGGCTGCGCCGGCAATTGTTCGACTTCATCAAGGCGACCGAACATTGAGCATGGATCGCACCAAGCCGCTGATATTGCCGATGGCGCTGATGCTGGCGTTCGAGCTGTGGGCGCGCCTCACCCATCTGCAGAGCGACAGCCTGGCGCCGCCGAGCGCGATCCTCGCGGCGCTGGCTGAGGCGCTCGCCGATCTCTCGATTCCGGTCGCGACACGCGACACGCTGTTCGCGGCCTTTGCGGGGCTCGCGATCGGCAGCGCCGTCGGGCTTTCGCTCGGCATTGCCTTCGGCATCTCGCGTCCCCTCGACCGGCTGATGGAGGTGACGGTCGAGGCGATCCGCCCGATTCCCTCGATTGCGCTGCTGCCAATTGCGCTGATCGCGCTGGGCTTCGGCTACCGGATGGAGATCGTGATCGTGGCGTTCGCCTGCGTCTGGCCGATGCTGATCATGACGCGCAGCGCGGTGCGCAGCATCGAGCCACGCTTGATGGAGGTGTCGCGCGCCCTGCGGCTAAGCGCGACGCAGCGGATCACCGAGATCGTGATCCCGGCTGCACTGCCGCGGATCTTCATCGCCTTCCGCCTGTCGGCTGGTATCGCCCTGATCGTCGCCGTCACCGTCGAGATCGCCATCAATCCGATCGGCCTCGGCGCCGGCATCATGCTGGCGCAGCAGGCGCTGCGCGCCGATTTGATGCTCGCCTATCTGCTTTGGATCGGCGTGATCGGCTACGCGCTGAACATCCTGTTGATTGCGGCCCAGCGCCGCCTGTTCGGCCGCGCTGCGCTCGCCGGAGACAATCCATGAATCGCGTCGCGATCCTCTGGCGTGTCGCAAGCATCCTGGTCGCAGGCAGCTTCATCGCGGTTTGGCAGATCGTCGCCAATCTGCGGTTGGTCTCGCCGGTGTTCCTGCCCGGCCCCGACAAGGCCTGGGCTTCCCTGGCGCGCGGCTTTTCGAGCGGCGATCTCGCGGGCAAGCTGATCGGCACGCTCGAGCACATGGCCTATGGCTGGCTCACCGCCTCGATCGCGGGCATTGCGCTCGGCGCACTGATCGGATCGTCGAAGGTGATGCGCGCCTATGTCGCGCCATCGCTGGAATTTTTGCGGCCCCTGCCGGTCTCGGCGATCATCCCGGTCGCGATCGCGATGCTCGGGCTGACGCAAGGCATGGCGCTGTTCGTCATCGCCTTCGGCGCGATCTGGCCGATCATGCTCGCAACCATTCACGGCTTTGCCGCAGTCGAGCCAAGGCTCTACGAGGTCGCCCGCTCGCTGCAGATGTCCCGCGTATCAGTCATAGCGAAGATCGCCCTGCCCTCGGCATTGCCTGACATCCTCGCCGGCATGCGGCTCAGCCTGACGGTCGCGCTGATCCTCTCGGTGGTCTGCGAGATTCTCGCCGGCCTCGACGGCCTCGGTCAGTGGGTCCTGCTCTCGGCCCGCGCATTCCGATCCGCCGACCTCTTCGCCGGCGTCATCCTGCTCGGTGCGACCGGATATGTGACGTCGATTGCGATGTCGCTCGTCGAGCAGCGGCTGCTCGCCTGGCAGGCTGTGGCGAGGTAGCGCGGCGATCCCATCCCCAAAACAAAAATGGCCCGCTCCAAACGGGCCATTGTCGTATCGGAACCGGTGAGATCCGAATTTGGTTGCGGGGACCCGCAGCAGACACACCCCAAGACCGCCCCCATTGGTCGTATCGATTAGTTGCCGATAGTTTGACAGCCGTCACGGCGTATCCCTGAGACTGCCCGCGCTGCGATGTGTGGCATAGGACTTCCCAAGAGCTCCCTCAGGCCTTTTGATCCGAAACATGACCTCGTTTGCGGCGAAGACGCCCCAGATGATCTCTGATTTGAATGCGCTTTCCAGGCATTCCGACATATTCGTCTAATGCTCGACGACCGCGGTCGTCCTCGACAGTCACGGTGAAGCTATACTGCCCGAAACCAACAATTGAGTAGCTGGCGGAAAGTTCACCAAACATTGCTGGAGCCGCTGAGTGCTTCTTGCACAAGTAGGCCAGTGCATCGGGAGACTCGGCAATGACCCGGGCGAGTCGAGGAGAAACCTTGCCGCGCGTGGCCTGCCCGGTCAAAAAATCTACCTCAATGCAGCGCTCGGGGCTGTCGAGAGCCGCACCGAAGACACTAAGCCTAGGCCCCTCAAAGAAACCAAACAGAAGGCTGTCACCGCTCGCGAGTGAGTCAGCGATATTGTGGCCGATTGATCGCAGCTGATCCAGCTTCATAGCGGCAACCTATGACAACTTGCAGTTGGAAGCCAAGTGACATGCGTTCCTATTGAGCTAACGCTTCCAGTGATGCTGCTTATTGGCCTTTCGAGACCTGGCTGATCAATGCTTCCAATCTGAAATCGCCGCCGCGTGTGCAAGGGCCCGGACGAACTGACGCAACACCTGCTGCACTTCCATTGGCAGCTCGGAGAATGCAGGTTTTCGCTGAAGCGGCGGACGCAGGCGAGGCAAGAACAATCTCCATGTCCTTGCTTCGTGCATCGCTATTGGTTGCGGGTTCATCGGTGCTAAAATACAAAAAGCCCTCGAAATCTGAATGACTCCAAGGGCTTAATGCTTCTTTGGTTGCGGGGATAGGATTTGAACCTATGACCTTCAGGTTATGAGCCTGACGAGCTACCGGGCTGCTCCACCCCGCGTTAAACCGTTGCTTTGCCTTCGTTTAAATGCCGGGGACGGTGGATTGAGGGCCGACGCTGTTCGCGTGGCTTGCTTCTCCCGTCCCGAAGGCTTCCTTGGAAGGCAACCCCGGGCAAAGCCCGTTGGGTGCGGGGGGTATGTACCAACCCGGACTGCCTTTGGAAAGGGCTGGGGTGCGTTTTTTTCGACTTTGTGACAGGTAGCGGGCACAGATTCCGGCCGATTTGCCACACACTTGCCAGAAGTTCCACAAAACGCCAGCTTGCGGCAACAAAACAAGGGCGAAGCGGGGGAACGCAGGTGACTGACACATTCGATTTCATCGTGGTGGGCGCGGGCTCCGGCGGCTGTGCGGTGGCGGGAAGGCTGTCGGAAGATGCGGCGACGTCAGTTGCTCTCCTCGATGCCGGCGGCAAGAATGACAGCTGGCGCATCACCACGCCGTTCGGGCTCGCTCTGCCATACGCAACGGCCAACTGGGCCTTCGACACGGTGCCGCAGAAGGGACTGAACGGCCGCATCGGCTATCAGCCGCGCGGCAAGGGCCTCGGCGGCTCCTCGGCGATCAACGCCATGGTCTACATCCGCGGCCACAAATGGGACTACGACCACTGGGCCTCGCTCGGCAATGCCGGCTGGTCCTACGCGGACGTGCTGCCCTATTTCAAGCGCTCGGAGAACAACAGCGATTTCGACGGCGAATATCACGGCAAGGGCGGCCCGCTGCACGTCAACAAGCTCCGCTCGGACAATCCGATCCACGACGTCTTCCAGCAGGCCGCGCGCGAGGCGCAGTTCCGCATTCGCGAGGACTTCAACGAAGCGGACCACGAAGGCCTCGGCAGCTACCAGGTGACGCAGCACAAGGGCGAGCGCTGGAGTGCGGCACGCGCCTATGTGAATCCGCACCTGGACAAGCGTACGAATCTGCGCGTCGAGACCGGGGCGCACGCGACAAAAATCCTGTTCGAAGGCGGGCGCGCAGTCGGCATCGAATATGTGCAGGGCAAGCAGACAAAGCAGCTGCGCGCCCGCCGCGAGGTGATCCTCGCCGGCGGCGCTTTCCAGTCACCGCAATTGCTGATGCTGTCGGGGGTCGGCGATGGCGATGCGCTTGGCAAGCACGGCATCAACGTCACGCATCATCTGCCGGGCGTCGGGCGCAATCTGCAGGACCATCCCGATTTCGTGTTCGTCTATGCCTCCGACTATCCGCACTTCGTTCACGCCTCGCTCGGCCGCGTGCCGTCCCTGCTCCGCGCCATCCAGCGCTATCGCAAGGAACGGCGCGGCCTGATGACCACCAATTTTGCCGAGTGCGGCGGCTTCCTGAAGACGCGACCGGACCTCGACGTGCCTGACATTCAGCTGCACTTCGTCATCGCAATGCTCGACGATCACGGCCGCAAGAAGCACAAAGAGGCAGGCTTCTCATGTCACGTCTGCCTGCTCAGGCCGAAGAGCCGTGGCAGTGTCTGGCTGAAGAGCGCGGACCCGCTGGCAGCACCGATGATCGACCCGAACTTCTTAGGGGAGGACGAGGATCTGGAGTCGATGGTCGCGGGCTTCAAGACCACGCGACGGCTGATGGAGGCCCCCGCACTGCGCGCGCTGCAGAAAAAGGACATGTTCACGTCAGGCGTGACAACCGACGACGACATCCGCAACATCCTGCGCAGTCGCGTCGACACCGTCTATCACCCGATCGGCACCTGCAAGATGGGCACCGACGCCATGGCTGTGGTCGACCCGAAGCTGAAGGTGCATGGCGTAGAGGGCCTCCGCGTCATCGATGCCTCGATCATGCCGACACTGATCGGCGGCAACACCAATGCGCCGACCATCATGATCGGGGAGAAGGCGGCGGACATGATCCGGGCGGAGCTGCGATAGCTCTTCTCCCTCTCCCCGTTCTTACGGAGAGAGGGTTGGGGTGAGGGGCCTCTATCCGCGAATTGGGTGAGAGTTCGACTCGCGGGGAGAGGCGAAGAAGAGCCCCGCGCCCGGTCACGACGACGGTTTCTTTACCGACCTCGAATAGTCCTGATATTCGCGCACTCCCGAGCCTCTGGAGCCAACAAAAAATACAGACGATTTTAGCGATCTGAAACCGAATGACCGGGTTCGCCGTTCATTCGTTCCATTGGCAGGGTTCCGCTCATGAATAGTTTCGATCTCGCCGTCTATGCCGCGCTTGCCATTGCGATCGGCTTCGGTTTCCGGACTGGCCTGCTCCGCAGCGCCATGACCATTCTTGCTTATCTCCTTGCTGCCCCCATCGCAGTGTCGCTGATGCCGATGATCGCACCGCAGATCGCGGGCAATCCGAATGCGCCGCAGGTCCAGAACTGGATCTGGTTCTTCGGCATCTTCATCGTCGTCGGCATGCTGCTCGGATATATCGGCCGCTTCGTGCTTGATGACACGATCCGCGACGCCGGGATCGGCGATCGCCTCGGCGGCGCCGCGCTCGGCGCGATCAGGGTCGGGCTCGTTGCGACCACGCTGGTGCTGGTGTTCGACCAGATCGTGCCGGCCAACCGCCAGCCGCCCTTCCTCGCCGGCTCGCATTTGCGGCCGCTGTTCTCGTTGGTCGGCCAGATGGGGTTCAAGTCGCTGCCGCCGGAAGCTGCTGCCGCGATCGACCGCCTCAAGCAGGAGCGGCGCATCTGATCAGGCGGATTTGCATCGCCGCGCGGGCGCGCCATGCATTTTGACGCGGGTCCATCCCTTATCAGCGGCATCACAGTTGGCTAGAGTGCCGCCCATCCAAAACCAGCCTGCTATTTTCGGGAGTGAAACTGTGGATCTTGGGATCAAAGGTCGCCGCGCCATCGTCTGCGCATCCAGCAAGGGCTTGGGGCGCGCTTGCGCCTTCTCACTGGCCGAGGCCGGCGTCGACGTCACGCTGACGGCGCGCGGCGCTGAGGCGCTGAAAAAGACGGCCGACGAAATCCGCAAGGCCTATCCAAATGTAAAGGTCACCGAGATCGTCGGCGACATCACCACGCCCGCCGGCCGCGAGGCCGTGCTGAAGGCCTGCCCCGAGCCTGACATTCTCATCAACAATGCCGGCGGCCCGCCGCCCGGCGATTTCCGCAACTGGACCCGCGACGACTGGATCAAGGCCATCGACGCCAACATGCTGACGCCGATCGAGCTGATCAAGTCGACCGTGGACGGCATGATGGCGCGCAAGTTCGGCCGCATCGTCAACATCACCTCGGCCGCGGTGAAGGCGCCGATCGACATTCTCGGTCTCTCCAACGGCGCGCGCGCCGGCCTCACCGGCTTCATCGCCGGCCTGTCGCGCAAGACCGTGATCAACAACGTCACCATCAACGGCCTGCTGCCGGGCCCGTTCGAGACCGATCGCCTGCGCAGCACCGCGAAGGGCGAAGCCGATAAGCGCGGCGTTACGCCTGACCAGATTTTGGCCGAGCGCGCCAAGCTCAACCCCGCGGGCCGCTTCGGCGATCCCGACGAGTTCGGTTATGCCTGCGCGTTCCTGTGCGGCGCCAAGGCCGGCTTCATCACCGGCCAGAACATCCTGCTCGATGGTGGTGCCTTCCCGGGCACGCTGTGAAAGCGGTCTGGTACGAGCAGTCTGGACCGGCCGTCGACGTTCTCACCTATGGTGAGATGGCGACGCCGGTCGCAGGCCCAGGCGAAGTTCGCATTCGCCTGGAGGCCTCCGGTGTCAATCCGGCCGATGTCGGCCGGCGCGGCGGCAGCTATCGCACGATGGAGTTTTCGCGCGTCATTCCGAACAGCGACGGTGCGGGATTCGTCGATCAGATCGGTGACGGCGTGACGCGCTTTAAGGTCGGCGACCGCGTCTGGCTGTTCAACGGCCAGCGCAATGGCCGCGCCTTCGGCACAGCGGCCGAATATATCGCGCTCGCGGAGCAGCTGGTGACGCCGCTGCCGGACAATCTCTCTTTCGCGGAAGGGGCAACGCTCGGCATCCCCGCGATGACGGCGTGGTGCTCGCTGTTTGCGGAGGGGCCGATCGTGGGCAAGACGGTGCTCGTCACCGGTGGCGCCGGTGCAGTCGGACATTATGCCGTGCAGCTCGCCAAATGGGGCGGGGCGCGGGTGATCGCGACCGTCAGCTCGGCGATGAAGGGCGAGCAGGCGCGGCGCGCGGGCGCCGATCTCGTCGTCAATTACAGGAATGAAGACGTCGTTGCGAAGGCGATGGCTTTCACCAACGGACGTGGTGTCGATCGTGTCGTCGATGTCGATTTCGGCGGCAATATCGCGACGACGCTGAAGCTGATGGCGATGAATTCCACGATCGCAGTCTACGCCACCAACGGCAATCGCACGCCTGTCGTGCCGATGCGCGAGCTGATGGAGAAGTGTATCTCGCTGCGTGCGCTGGTGCTGTTCGCGCTGCCGCCTTCGCTGCTTGCAGCAGCGCAGGCCGATGTTTCGAAATGGCTGGCGGCAGGGCCGCGGATCCACAATGTCGCAGCACAGTTCGCGCTGTCGGACACGGCGCAGGCGCATCTTGCCGTCGAGAAGGGCGACAAGCTCGGCACCGTGATCGTCGACTGCGCGCGGTAAAAGCTAAGCCACCGGCGTGGTCCGCTCGTCGGTCCAGTCGACGCCGAGTTCGTCCATGCCGTCGGCGAGGAGATCGCCCAGCATCGGCTCACCCAACAGATACTTCACCGCTTCGCGCCGGGGTGCCTTGTATTCGGCGCGCGCCTCGATCGCGCGGGCGCGCAGATCGTCCCACTCCTCCACGTCCCCATCGCCGCGGCCGAGCCACATCAGCGTGACGAGGTCGAGCTGCTCGTCCTCGTTCAGCGCGCCGATGAAGCCGGCGAGCTCGGCTGCGACAGGATCGGAATTGCTATCTTCCAGCACGTCGACCTCGTCATCGTCAGACGGATTGGAACCGGAATCCTGATCGGACGCTGCGTCCTTGACGTCGAATTCACGCGCCTTCTCGATGATGAAGGCGACCTTGTCTGCGGAAATCGCAAGCTCTGGCATAGGCTTCCCCTAGGCTTTTGGTCTGGCTGGTTCTGGGTTCCCTTGATAACGCCACATCACGACAGATGATCCATTGCGTTCGATGGCGGAAGGCCGCATCTTTCGCAAAAGCAAGAAAATGGGGGGGCACGCCCGATGCACTGGAAGGTTGGCAAGGTCAAAATCACCAAGGTGGTGGAGATGGAGACGATCGGCTCAACCCGTTTCATCCTGCCGGCCGCGACCAATGATGAAATCCAGAAGCTGCCCTGGCTGATCCCGCATTTCGCCACCGAGGAAGGCCGGCTGAAAATGTCGATCCATTCGCTGGTGGTGGAGACGCCATCGCGCCGGATCGTGGTCGACACGGGCCTTGGCAACGACAAGCAGGGCCGCAACGTCCCGGTCTGGAATAACCGCAATACGCCATTCCCCGAGATGATGGCGGCAGCAGGCTTCGAGCCCGACAGCATCGACACCGTTCTGTGCACGCACCTTCACGTCGACCATGTCGGCTGGAATACGAAGCTGGTCGGCGGCAAATGGGTGCCGACCTTCCCCAGGGCACGCTACGTGTTCGGCCGCACCGAATACGAGCACTGGCGCGACCATTCGGCCGAACCGGACAAGCAGGCCGTCTTTAACGATTCCGTGAAGCCGATCGTCGATGCCGACCGCGCCGATCTGGTCCCTAGCGATCACCGGCTCTCGGACGAGATCAGCATGATCCCGACGCCCGGCCACAGCCCCGGCCATATGAGCATGCTGATCCAGTCGGACGGCGAACAAGGGCTCCTGACCGGTGACGTCGCCCATCACCCCTGCCAGATGGCGCATCTTGCGTGGTCCTCGACCGCGGATTCCGACCAGACCCAATCGACCACGACGCGGCGCGAACTGTTCGGCCGGTTTGCTGATACGCCGACACTGGTGATCGGCGGGCATTTCTCGGCCGGGCATATCCGTCGCGAGGGCGATGCGTTCAAATTTATGGCGCTGGGATCATAGGCTTCGTAGGGTGGGTTAGCCGAAGGCGTAACCCACCACGGTCTGCCCCAAAGAAACAGAAGAGGTGGGTTACGCTTCGCTAACCCACCCTACAAAAGAAGGGCTGCAATGCGCTTCATTTTGAGCGGTTGAATTTCCCGCCGCCCTGTTCCATGAAGCTGTTTAACCGATCAGTCCACCCCAAGGGAGAAACCAGAATGAAGCTTGTTCGTTACGGCGAAAAGGGTGCGGAAAAGCCCGGCCTGATCGACAAATCCGGCCAATTGCGCGACCTGTCGGCGCATGTGAAGGACCTCACCGGCGAGGCCTACTCGCCTGACAGCCTGAAGAAGCTCGCAGCCATCGATCCCGCCTCGCTGCCCGCCGTCTCCGGCAAACCGCGGTTCGGCGCGCCCGTCACCGGTATCTCGAAATTCGTCGCCATCGGTCTCAACTACAGCGACCACGCCAAGGAGACCGGCGCCGCGATCCCGACCGAGCCAATCATCTTCATGAAGGCCAACACCTCGCTGTCCGGCCCGAATGACGTGGTCGAGAAGCCGCGTGGCTCGACCAAGCTCGACTGGGAAGTCGAGATCGCCGCGATCATCGGCACCCGCGCCAAGTACATCTCGGAAGCCGATGCGCTGAACTACGTCGCCGGCTATTGCGTCTGCAACGACGTCTCCGAGCGCAACTTCCAGACTGAGCGCCTGGGTCAGTGGACCAAGGGCAAGTCGCACGACACGTTCGGCCCGGTCGGCCCCTGGCTCGCCACCACGGACGAGATCAAGGACGTGCAGAACCTGTCGATGTGGCTCGACGTCAACGGCCAGCGCCGCCAAACCGGCTCGACCAAGACCATGATCTTCTCGATGGCCAAGTGCGTCTCCTACGTCTCGCAGTTCATGACGCTGCTGCCGGGCGACATCATCACGACTGGCACCCCGCCCGGCGTCGGCCTCGGCATGAAGCCGCCGACCTTCCTCAATGTCGGCGACGTCATCACGCTCGGCATCGAAGGCCTCGGCGAGCAGCGCCAGGAGATCGTGGCGGCGTAAGCTGCCGGCGATCATCCACTTGTCGTCATGCCCGGGCAGAAGCGCGAAGCGCGTCTTCGCGCAAGATGTCCCGGGCATCCACGCCTCACAGTCTAACCACGTGGAAGCGCGTGGATGGCCGGGTCAAGCCCGGCCATGACGGAGGAGACATCGTTCGCTCAAGATCGACCCCAGGGACACCCCCCATGAAACTCTCCTTCTCCCAGGCTTCGCCCTTCGCTCGCAAGGTACGCATCGCAGCGATCGAGCTCGGGCTGATCGACAAGATCGAGTTCACGTCGGCAACGGTCGCGCCGGGCACGGTGAACGAGGACTATTCGAAGATCACGCCGCTGAAGAAGCTGCCGGTGCTGATCACTGATGATGGCGACGTCATTTTGGACTCCTATGTCATCGTCGAATATCTCAACGAGATGGCCGGCGGCAGCCTGATCCCGGCTTACGGTCCGCGGCGCTGGAAGACCAAGACCAATCATTCGCTGATCAACGGCATGCTCGATTCCATGCTGCTGTGCCGCTACGAGAAGATGGTGCGGCCGCAGGGACTGCAATGGCAGGCGTGGTCGGACGACCACTGGAACCGGGCCTGGACCGGCATGGCGCGCTTCGAGAACATGGCTGAGGTGCTGAACGGCCCGTTCGACATCTCGCAGATCGGCCTTGTTTGCGTGCTCGGCTATGCCGACTTCCGCTTCGCCGATTGCGGCTGGCGCAAGGCCTATCCGAAACTCGACGCTTTCTATCAGAAGATGCTCGAGCGGCCCTCCGTGAAGATCTCGGTGCCGCCGGCGGCGTAGCGAGACAGGCCGGGAGAATGACGATGCCCGATCAATTCTCCCGGTTCACCAATCTCAGTGCGGGGCTTGTGCTCGCGCTTTCGATCTCAGCCACTGGCCTGCGGGCCGAGAGCCCGCCGCCTGGACAACAAGGCCAGGCCTGCGGAGCGCCTGTAGCGATCGACGATGGCTGGGAGATCGCCTCGCCCGACAGTGTCGGCATGGATGGCGCGAAGCTTTGCACAATCGCGACCCGGCTCGCGCAGCGGGCGACTTCAGTCCATTCGGTCGTCGTCATCAGACAAGGCAAGCTCGTCTTCGAGCAATATTTTGCCGGCTACGACGAACCCTGGGGACAGCCGGACGGCCGGTACGAATTCAGCGCAACGACGAAGCATGATATGCGCTCGGCGAGCAAGAGCGTGACCTCGCTGCTGGTTGGAATCGCGATCGACCGCAAGCTCATCGCAGGCGTCGATGAGCCCGTCCTGAAATTCTTCCCCGACTACGCGGCGGTGAAGCAGCCGGGATGGGACGCCATCACGCTGCGCCATCTGCTGACGATGTCATCAGGCTTCAAATGGGACGAGGCGCGGGCCTGGACCGATCCTGACAACGACGAGCCGCATCTCCTCACCGAGCCGGATCCGCTTGGCTATGTGTTGTCGCAACCAATCGCAGCACCGCCGGATACGCTGTGGACCTACAATGGTGGCGGCACGGAGCTGCTCGGCAACATCATCGAGCAGGTCTCGAAAGAGCCGCTGGAGGCGTTCGCGCGCGAGGCGCTATTCCAGCCGCTCGGCATCACCGATGTCGAGTGGAAGGCCTACAAGAACGGCAAGATTGCTGCAGCCGCTGGCGTGCGCTTGCGTCCGCGCGATGCCGCCAAGATCGGTCAGCTCGTGCTCAATCGCGGCCAGTGGAACGGCCGGGAGATTGTCTCGGCCGACTGGATCGCACAATCGATCACGCCGCGCTTCCAAGCGGTCGGCTATTTCGGCGGCACGCTGTTCTACGGCTACCAATGGTGGATGGGCCGCTCGCTCGCCGGCAGCAGTGAAATCAAATGGGTTGGCGCCTTCGGCTGGGGCGGCCAGCGCATGTTCATCGTACCCGAGCTCGATCTCGTCATGATGACGACCGCTGCGCAAATCGGCCAGCCCAAGGAAGGCCTGGCCGCGATGGACATCCTGACCAATATCGTCATTCCGTCCGTGCGCGACGCGCACTGATCACAGGGGAAGCGAGCATGAGCCTGAAATATTCAGTCGGCGATCTCACCATCCAGCGCATCGTCGAGCAGGAAACCTCGTTCGTACCGGCGCTGGACATGCTGCCGGGGCTGACACCAGAGGTGCTGGCCGCGAACCGGGCGTGGATGCGGCAGGCCAAGGCGCTCGACGATCAGGACGTGCTACTGCTCGCCTTCCAGTCCTACGTGGTGAAGACACCGCATCACACCATCTTGATCGACAGCTGCATCGGCAATGACAAGCCGCGCCCCAATCGTCCGAAATGGAACATGAAGACCGACGACACGTATTTGCGCGCGCTCGATGGCGCCGGCGTCTCCCTGGAGGATATCGACTTCGTGATGTGCACGCATCTGCACGTCGATCACGTCGGCTGGAACACGCGGCTGGAGAACGGCCGCTGGGTGCCGACCTTCCCCAAGGCACGCTACGTCTTCGGCAAGCAGGAATATGATCATTGGTTGGCTGAGAATGCGAAGACGGAAATCCCGCCCTTCGTCGACAGCGTATTGCCTGTGGTCGAGGCCAACAGGCACGAGTTGGTGAGCAACGATCACCAGATCGGCGATCACGTCCGCATCGTCCCGACGCCGGGCCACACGCCCGGCCATATCGCCATCGCGATGGGACGCGGCAAGGACGACGCCGTGTTCTCCGGCGATCTCATGCATTCGCCGCTGCAGACACTCTACCCGGAGCTGTCGATCAAGTTCGACGCCGATCCGGCCATGGCTGCAACGACGCGCCGCAGCTTTCTCGAACGCTATTGCGACACCGACACGCTGTGCTGCACCGCGCATTTCCCCTCGCCGTCGGTCGGGAAGATCAAACGCAAGGGAAATGCGTTCGTGTGTGAGACGGTGTGATCCAGCTGAGACGCCGTAGGGTGGGCAAAGCGAAGCGTGCCCACGATCACGGGCTAACATGAAAAGGTGGTGGCACGGCGCAGGTGCGCCTTTGCCCACCCTACGGCACTCCCCGAGTGGAGAGACACAATGACCACACTCCCCGACATCCCCCTCCCCGCCGGCATCCGCTCGCGTTATGTCGACGGCATCAACGGCTTGCGCATGCATGTGCTCGAAGCCGGCTTCGAGACCAAGGGACGTCCCTGCATCCTGCTGCTGCATGGCTTTCCCGAGCTCGCCTTCTCCTGGCGCAAGGTGATGCCGACTTTGGCAGCCGCCGGCTATCACGTGCTCGCACCGGACCAGCGCGGCTACGGCCGCACCACCGGATGGACCGCCGACTACGACGGCGATCTCACGCCGTTCTCGCTCCTCAACCTCGTGCGCGATGCGCTCTCGCTCGTATCGGCATTCGGCTACAAGCAGGTTGATCTCGCCGGACACGATTTCGGCAGCCCCGTCGCGGCCTGGTGCGCGCTGATAAGGCCGGACGTGTTTCGGTCGGTGACGCTGATGAGCGCGCCGTTCGGCGGAGCGCCGCCGCTGGCGTTTGGCACGGCTGACGGGCCGGCGACGCCTCCGGTCGAAGACCCTGTCCATCTCGAGCTCGCCGCGTTGCCGCGCCCGCGCATCCACTATCAATGGTACTATTCGACACGCGCAGCCAATGCCGAGATGCAGCATGCGCCGCAGGGCGTGCATGATTTCCTGCGCGCCTATTATCATCACAAGAGCGCGGACTGGATCGACAACAAGCCTTACCCGCTGAAGTCATGGTCATCAGGTGAACTCGCAAAGCTGCCGACCTATTACGTGATGGACCTCGGCGAGACCATGGCCGAGACGGTGGCGAAGGAGATGCCCTCGGCCGCAGCAATCGCTGCCAATCGATGGCTGCCCGACAGCGACCTCGCCTTTTACAGCGCCGAATATCGCCGCACCGGATTCCAGGGCGGTCTGCAATGGTATCGCTACGGCACATCAGGCGGTCTCAACAGCGAGATGCAGCTGTTCTCCGGGCGCAGCATCGACGTGCCCTCGTGCTTCATCTCCGGCAAGCAGGATTGGGGCACATATCAGCGCCCCGGTGTGTTCGAGGCGATGCAGGGGAGCGGCTGCACCAAGCTGCTCGGCTGCCATCTCGTCGACGGCGCCGGCCATTGGGTGCAGCAAGAGCAGCCCGCCGAGGTCAGCCGGCTGCTGCTCGACTTCCTGCGTCGCAGCAGCACGTCTGGAGGCTGAAACCGGTCACATTACCGTCACAGGGCATTAATCCGCGGTTCAGGGAACTTTCGGCAATATCCAACGTTGCGCACTACCGGAGTCGCGTCCGGCGACCATGGAGAACGACGATGGATAAGAAGATCGCTGGATTACTGGGTGCGGTTGCCGCGCTCGGGACATTCGGTTCCGCCCAAGCAACGCCGGCGCCGGACGACGTGCTGAAAGCGAATTCATATGCCGAGCTGCTCCAGCCGATCCCCAACGCTGGGGCTCTGTTGCAGGCGATCGATGAGGCTGCGCCGCCGAAAGCCGATTCCAACGTTCAGGTCGCCCAATTCTACCATCACCACCATCATCATCACCATCACCACGCCTTCTATCCCCGCTATCGCTATTACGATGCGCCGGTCGTGGTCGTGCCGAGGTATCGGCGGTATCACCACCACCATCATCACCACCACCATCATCACAGCTTCTACCGTCGCGACTACTAAGGCGCGGACGTCACAGGCGAGATTGAACAGGACCTTTGGGTCCTGTTTGTTTTTGGTCGGCAGAGTCTGGGAAAAACAGGAAATCATTCAGCTTTTCGCGCCAGCCGCACGGCTGGCGCGAAAAGCTTGCGTCCGTGGGCCGGAAGCGGCGATCCGACTACTCGTTTCGAGCCTTGTCTTTCGCCGCGCGGTGCAGATGCCGGTAGGTGCCGTCGAACACGGTGTCGGTCGAGGACGTCCACTCGGTGCCGGCGGCCAGCTTCGGCCGGCTGTTGTAGATCCGCCGGGCCTGCAGCTCGCGCTCGGCCGCTTCCTCTTCGCCCATCGGCTCGAGTTCGAAATTGGCTTCCTCGGGAATCACGATGATTTGCGCGAACGGCTCGTTCGGCCGAAAGATGTGAGTGCGCCCCTCGGCCGGCGCCTTGAAGACGCAGAAGAACAACATCGGCCACCAATTTCGGATCAGCGCGGGCACGGCAATCGGCACCGTATCGGTTCGATCCGTGTAGAAGCGCGGATGCGGTTCGGTGCGGACAGCCATGCCCTTCTCAACCTTGAGGTCGAGCAGGATCTGATAGGTGTAGAAGCTGTCGCCGAACTTTCGAAATGGCGGCCATTCCGCACCGCCTGCGGGCGGCTCACCCCAATCGGCCTCGAGGACCAGGCGTCCATCCCTGGTCGTGACGTGAAGCTCGAAGTCATAGGGATAAAACAGCTCGATGCCGTATTGGGCGCCTTCCGAAAACGGCACGCAATGCCAGACCTGCTCGTGCGAACCGTCCGCGCGCGGCTCGCGTTGGCCGGCCCAGCCGGGAATTTCGAGCTTGGTACGCCGAGGCGCCAGCCGCGGATCGTTCAGCCGATATTTGACCTTATTCATTGCTCACCCGTCACTCATTGATGCGAACCCTAAGCAACACGGCATACGCGGCCCGGATCCGTTCTCGCACGTCGACACAAGGGATCGAACTTTTCCCGTGAATTGACCCTGAACGATTTACAGCCTATATCACTTTAGAACCATTCTAAATTGATAAGCAGGCCACCCTTGAAGAACTTTGCCGATTTGACCGAGCGCGAGGTCCTTGCGGTCGCGATCTCCTCCGAGGAGCAGGACAGCCGCATCTACATGACCTTCGCCGAGGACCTCCGGGAACGTTATCCCGATACGGCCAAGATTTTCGAGGAGATGGCCGAGGAAGAGCGCGGCCACCGGCATCGCCTGCTCCAGCTCTTTGAAGAGCGATTTGGTCCACATCTGCCACCGATCCGCCGCGAGGACGTCAAAGGCTTTCTACGCCGGCGCCCGATCTGGCTGACCAAGAACCTGCCGCTCGACACCATCCGGAAAGAAGTCGAGACCATGGAGCTCGAGGCCGAGCGCTTCTACGCGCGCGCCGCCGAGCAGGCCCAGGATGTCGGCGTGCGTCGGCTGCTCGGCGATCTCGCCGAGGAAGAGAAACATCACGAGAATCGCGCCGCTGCGCTCACCGACGAGATCCTCAAGCCCGACGTGCGCGCTGAGGAAGATCGTACGCGGCGGCGGATGTTCGTGCTGCAATATGTGCAGCCGGGCCTCGCTGGCCTGATGGATGGCTCGGTTTCGACACTGGCGCCGCTGTTCGCGGCGGCCTTCGCCACGCACCAGAACTGGCAGACGTTCCTGGTCGGTCTCGCCGCCTCGATTGGCGCCGGCATCAGCATGGGCTTTGCGGAAGCGCTCTCCGACGACGGCTCGCTGACGGGGCGCGGCTCGCCCTGGCTGCGCGGCATCACTTGCGGCGCGATGACGACGCTTGGCGGGCTCGGCCACACCATGCCCTATCTCGTGCCGGATCACTGGGCCAACGCATTCTGGATCGCGACGGCCATCGCCGGCGTCGTCGTGTTCTTCGAGCTATGGGCGATCGCCTTCATTCGCGCGCGCTACATGGACACGCCGTTCCTGCAGGCCGTGTTCCAGATCGTGCTCGGCGGCGCGATCGTGTTGGCGGTGGGGATATTGATCGGGGCGGCGTAGGCGACTGCGATGAAGCTGATACGTTCAACCAACGCGGTCGCGAGCCTCGCCGGCGTCATGGTCCTGTCTGCGTCGAACGCCTACGCGACCGACGAGATCCAAGTCTACAATGCCGGCATTGCCGAGATCGGCCAATTCACGATCCAGCAGCACCTCAACTATGTCGCGCTCGGACAGAAGGATCCGCCGTTCCCCGGCGGCTTCCCGTCCAACCACAGCCTCAACGGCACGCCGGAATTCGCTTACGGCATGACCGACTGGTGGGAGCTCGGGCTCTATCTGCCGTTCGCCGTGCAGGACCGGCAATTCCTGTCCGACGCTTTCAAGCTGCGCACGCTGTTCGTGTCGCCGCATGCCGAGCAGCGCAATTTTTTCTACGGCGTGAATTTCGAGCTGAGCTACGAGATGCCGAAATTCGCACAGACGCGATGGGGCCTGGAGATCCGCCCCATCATCGGCGTGCGCAATTCGCAATACGAGTTCATCGTCAACCCGATCGTCGATATCGGCTTCGGCCGCATGGGCGAGGTTGATTTCGCGCCCGCCGCGCGGCTAGCCCGCAACTTCGGCAACGACGTATTCGCCGGCTTCGAATATTACGCCGATTTCGGCGAGATCGGGAATTTCAGCAAGCTCGCCGAGCAGCAGCACACGCTGTTTGCCGTCACCGATTTCAAGGCCGGCGTATTCGACGTGAACTTCGGCGTCGGCTGTGGGTTGACGCCAGCATCCGACCGCCTCGTGGTCAAGACCATCATCGGCTACGCCTTTCCCGTGCCCGGTCAGAAACCGGAGACACGCATGAGCAGCGGGCCGGTCAATCCGTTCACCCACTCCGCGGCGCGAACCTTCCAGCCCTGACCAGCGCGGCATTCAACAGCAGGATCTTCATGACCACCCGTCTTCAATACGGCACGCTTGCCAAGATCTTCCACTGGCTCATCGTCGCGCTGCTGGCCGTGCAATATCCGATCGGCTGGTTGATGCCGGATATTCATCCAGGCATGAGCCCGGGTGCGAGCATGGTTTTCCACGTGTCGATCGGCATGACGATCCTGGCGCTGACGGCAATCCGCCTTGTCTGGCGTGTCACCCATCCGGTCGCGCCCGAAAGCTCGCTCCCCGCCTGGCAGCGGGTCTCGTCGGAGGCCGTTCACTGGCTGCTCTACGCGCTGGTGCTGGCGACGACAGTCTCGGGCTGGCTGTTTGCGTCCTTCCGCGGATGGTCGCTTTCGTTCTTCTATCTCGTGCCGCTGCCGATGCTGGCGTCTAGCAACGCAGCCGCCGGCCGCGCCATCGACGGCCTCCACCAGGCGATGGAATGGGCACTGCTCATCACCATCCTCATTCATATCGCCGCCGCGCTCGCGCATATCTTCGTTTATCGCGATCGCGTGATGCAACGAATGTTACCGGGGGAATAGTCCAGACAGATCAACCGCGATCAAACGACGGTTGCGGCATCGGCTAAAACTGCGCATCATCCCCTCGAGCAGAAGCGCAGGAGCATGTCGTGGCGAAATCGGAATGGAGTTTCAAGAGCGCGGTCGAACTGTCGGCCGCATTGACGGCAAAGAAGGTTTCTTCCGTCGAACTCACGCAGGATGCGATCGATCGCATCGAACGTCACGACGGCAAGGTCAACGCGATCTGCGTCCGGGATTTCGACCGTGCGCTGAGCGCCGCGCGCGACGCGGACGCCGCATTGGCCCGCGGCGAGCGCAAGCCGCTGCTCGGCCTGCCGATGACGGTGAAGGAATCCTATAATATCGCCGGTTTGCCTACGACCTGGGGCATCCCCGCGCAAAAGGATTTTATTGCCAAGGAGGATTCGCTGCCGGTCACGCGGGTGAAGGATGCCGGCACCGTCGTGCTCGGCAAGACCAACGTGCCGCTCGGCCTCGGTGACTGGCAGAGCTACAACGACATCTACGGCACCACCAACAACCCCTACGATCTCGGCCGCACGCCGGGTGGCTCGTCCGGCGGCTCGTCGGCGGCACTGGCGGCGGGCTATGGGCCGCTGTCGATCGGCTCTGATATCGGCGGCTCCTTGCGTGTGCCGGCGTTCCATTGCGGCGTGTATGCGCACAAGCCGACCTTCGACCTCCTCGCCATGCGCGGCCATACGCCACCGCCGCTACCGCCGTTGCCGTTCGAGCGTGATCTCTCGGTGATAGGCCCGATGGCCCGCAGCGCCGCCGATCTGTCGCTGTTGCTCGACGTCATGGCCGGGCCTGACCCCATCGACACGGGCCTCGCCTACCGGCTCGAACTGCCGGCGGCGCGGCACGCGGCCTTCAGGGAATTTCGCGTGCTGGTGATCGACACCGATCCGCTGTTGCCGACCGACACCGCCGTGCGCGGCACCATCAACATGCTCGCCGACAATCTCGGCAAGGTGGGCGTCAAGATCGAGCGGAGCAGCCCGCTGCTGCCTGACTTCGCGGCGTCGTCGCGGCTCTATATGCGCATGCTGATCTCGTTCCTGGCCGCAAGCTTTGCGCCTGACGTCTATAATGGTGCCAAGGCGGCTGCGGCTGCGCTCCCCGAGAGCGACAACAGTCTGGCTGCGGAACGGCTGCGCGGCGTTGCGCTGAGCCATCGCGACTGGCTGATGGCGAACGGCGGACGAACGCGGTTGCGCGCACAATGGCGCGAGCTGTTCAAGACATACGACGCGGTGATCTGCCCGATCATGCCGACGCCCGCCTATCCGCACGATCATTCGCCGGAGCAGGAGAAGCGCCGCATCAAGATCGACGGCAAGGACTACGTCTATTCCGACCAGCTCGCCTGGCCCGGTATCGCGACCTTGCCCGGCCTGCCCTCGACCGCGATCCCGACCGGCTTTGCGCCGGATGGCTTGCCGGTCGGCGTCCAGATCGTCGGCCCGTGGCTGGAAGACCGCACGCCGCTGAAGCTCGCCGAGCTGATCGAGCGTGAGTTCGGCGGGTTCGTGCCGCCAAAGATGTTTGACGATTAGTGTCGGCCCCACGCGTCAGCGTGATGCGGCGACGCTAGCTATCAAACACGATCACGCTGCGCAGCGTCTTGCCGGCTTTCATGTTGGCAAAACCCTCGTTGATCTCGCTGAGCTTCAGCTTGGCCGAGATCCAGTCCTCCAGATGCAGCCGGCCACGCAGGTAGAAATCGACCAGGCGCGGCATGTCGACGCGGAAATGGTTGGAGCCCATCGATGAGCCCTGGATCCGGCGCTCGCGCAGGAAGTCGAAGCCGTGCAGCTCGATCTTCTGCCCGAACGGGATCATGCCGACGATTGTGGCGGTGCCGCCGGAGGTGAGCATGGCGAACGCCTGCTCGGCGGTTTCCTTGCGGCCAAGCACCTCGAAGGAATGATGCACGCCGCCGTTGGTGAGATCGCGCACCTGCTTCACAACGTCACCGTCGGCGGGATTGATGATGTCGGTCGCGCCCAGCTTGGTCGCGAGCTGGAGCTTTGCCGGATTGGTGTCGATGGCGATGATACGGCCGGCACCGGCGATCTGCGCGCCGTTGATTGCGGCCATGCCGACGCCACCGCAGCCGATCACGGCCACGGTCTCGCCCGCCGTCACCTTCGCCGTATTCACCACCGCACCGTAGCCGGTGATGACGCCGCAGCCGATCAGCGCAGCGAGATCAAGCGGCATTTCCTTGCGGATTTTGACGATGGCGTTCTCGTGCACCAGCATCTGCTCGGCAAAGGACGAGAGATTGAGGAACTGGTGCAGTTTCTCCGGCTTCGACCATTGCATGCGGTTCGAGACGCCAGGCAGCAACTTCACCGTGGTGTCGGTGCAGAGCACGGTGCGGCCGGTGGTGCAATTGTCGCAGGTTCCGCAGAACACCGAGAGGCAGGTGACAACGTGATCGCCGGGCTTCACATAAGTCACATCGGAGCCGACCTGCTCGATCACGCCGGCCGACTCATGCCCGAGCACTGCCGGCAGCGGATGCGGATAGAGGCCTTCCATGAAGTGCAGATCGGAGTGGCAGAGGCCGGCCACCGATGTGCGGATCAGCACCTCGCGCGGTCCGGGCTTCGGCAGGCTGACATCCTCGATGACCAGCGGCTTGTTGGCTTCGTAAAGAACGGCGGCCTTCATCGAGCACTCCCTATCGCGTTTTTGTTTGAACGTGGTGCGCAGCCTACGCTGCCAAAACCAGTTCGCCAACCTCGCTCATGGAGGCCACACGGTCTCCAAGCAGCAGCGCCGCAATCTTTGCCTGCGTAGCATTTTCCGTCAGCCGGAACGGGTCGCTCGGCGCCACCCGGTGATCGATCACCAGCCGCGACAGCAGCAGCCGGCGTGCATCGCCGCGCATCTCGTGGATACGGTGCGCTTCCCAGGCGAGCGCAACCGCGCTTGCGACATGATAGAGCAAGCTTGTGGCACGCCGCGCATCGGCTTCGTTCTCGGACTTGCCGGCGACTTCGCGCGCAAAGCCGACCGCGCGATCCACGAGACCGCGCAAATTGTCGCGCCAGGCTTGCGGCACTGAGGCGCTGTCGACGAGCCGCGCATGCAGATCGGCTGCGAGCGCGGATTCAGCGCCGTGGCGCCCGACCGCGCGGCGCAACGCATCGATGGCGACGATATTGCCGGTGCCCTCCCAGACCGAGCCGAGATGCGCATCGCGCAGCAGGCGTGGCGTCGCGAATTCCTCGATGTAGCCGATGCCGCCGCGCATCTCGAGCGCATCGCCGCAAACCTTGCGCGCATCGCGGGTGGCGCGGAATTTCAGCGTCGGTGTCAGGATGCGCAGCAGCGCCGCCGCATCCTGGCTGCCGGCCTCGGCGCGGTCGAGCGCATCGGCGGTGAGAAAGCTCATCGACAGCGCCTGCTCGACCGGCAGCATGATCTTCAGCATCTGCCGGCGACCGAGCGGCAGATCAATGATGCGGTTGCCGAAGACCACGCGGTTCTTCGCCACCGTCATCGCGTCATGATAAGCGCGGCGCATCAGCGCAGTGGATTTCACGCCGTTGGAGAGCCGCGACGAGTTCACCATCTCGGCCATCTGCACAAAACCGCGATCGAGCTTGCCGACGGCATAGGCGATCGCGCCTTCGAGCTTGATCTCGCCTGACGCCATCGAGCGGGTGCCGAGCTTGTCCTTCAGACGCACGATCCGGTAGTGGTTCTGCGAACCATCATCGAGGAAGCGCGGCATCAGGAACAGGCCGACGCCGCGCGTGCCGGGGCCGGCGCCTTCGGGCCGCGCCAGCAGCATCACGACTTTCGCATCGGCATTCGAGCAGAACCATTTTTCGCCATGGAGGCGCCAATGGTCGCCCTCCTGCACCGCGCGCGTGGTCAGCGTGCCGACATCGGAGCCGCCTTCCTTCTCGGTCATGAACTGGCCGCCTTGCGTCAGCTTGCTCATGTCGGTCGAGGTCAGGCCGTCGAGATATTTTGCTTTCAGCGCATCACTACCGAAATTCGCCAGCAGCTTGGCGCAGCCATCGGTGACGTTGATCGGGCAGCCCATGCCGAATTCGGTCTGGTTGAACAGAAACGTGAAGGCGTGCTTGGCCACAACAGGATATTTGTCCGGCCAGCCCATGATGCCCTTAGCGAGCGAGAGGGCGTGGATGCCGAACTCGCCGAAGGCCGCGTTCTCCAATTCGCGATAGGCGGGGTGATATTCGATCGACTGCACATCGCGGCCAAACTTGTCGCGCTGGTGCAGCACCGGTGTGTGCCGGTCGGCAAGCCGCGCGCAGTCGTCGAGACGGCCACCGGCGAGTTCGCCGAGCCGATCGAGATGCGGCTCGATGTGGCGGAACAGCGTATCGGGCAGATGGATGCGCAGGAGATCCGTCAGCGTCTGATCGGCGCGGTAGAAATTCATGCCAGTGGTATCGGGCGCCAACAGGCCTGAAGGTACGGCCGCGGCATCGCGTGACTGCGCTGTGACCGGCTTGTGCATGATCGTCCTCTTCGTTTCCGCCCGGCGGCAATTCTTATCGCTTGCCGCTTGAGATGATGTCGATCATGCTCCCATCGCGAGAGGCGATAAAGCCGCAAATTGTCAGGGAGGTATGATCGCCGTGAAGGAGCAATTCGCTCTGCGAAATTGTGATCGGCCCGGCTGGTTGTCCGCGCGGCGAATGCCTAGATCAACGCTATCCCGTCCCTGAGAGATCAGTCATGGAACATCCAAAGTACAAGATCGCCCTCATCGTCGGCGCTGGCGAAGGCCTGAGCGCCTCGCTGGCGCGGCTGCTGTCCGCGCAAGGCATCCGTGTTGCGCTGGCCGCACGCAAGATCGAGAAGCTGGGCGCGCTCTGCAGCCAGACCGGCGCCAGGGCCTATGCCTGCAACGCCACCGAGCCTGAGGAGGTCGAGCGGCTGTTTGGCCTCGTCGAGCGCGAGATCGGCACGCCCGACCTCGTCGTCTACAACGCCAGCGGTCGCGCGCGCGGGCCGTTCGTCGATCTCGTCCCCGCCGATGTCGCGAACGCGATCGCTGTCAGTGCCTATGGCGGCTTCCTCGTGGCACAGCAGGCGGCAAAACGCATGGTCCCGAACCAGCACGGCGCGATCCTGTTCACCGGCGCGTCGGCCAGCGTCAAGGGCTACGCGCAATCCGCTCCGTTCGCGATGGGCAAGTTCGCGCTGCGCGGCCTCGCACAGAGCATGGCGCGCGAATTGTCGCCGCAAGGTATCCATGTCGCGCATTTCGTCATCGACGGCGGCATCCGCAGCGCTGTACGGAGCGAATCTGCCGACAAGCCGAACTCGATGCTCGATCCAGATGCGATCGCGGAGAGCTATTGGAACGTACTGCAGCAGCCGCGCAGCGCCTGGAGCTGGGAACTGGAGCTGCGGCCCTGGGTGGAGAAGTTTTGAGGAAGCAACCATGACCACCGAAACCACCATCGACACCGGTACCAACGAACTCCTCTGCGTCATCCGCGACCGCGTCGCTGTCATCACGCTGAACCGGCCCGAAGCGCGCAACTCGCTGTCGGACACGCTGACACCGGCACTGCGCACGATGATCCGCAGCTGCGGCGAAAATCCTGATGTCGGCGCGCTGCTCATCACCGGCGCGGGCGAGGCGTTCTGTGCCGGCGGCAACGTCAAGGGCATGGGCGCGCATCGCGATCCCAAGAAGCTCGAGATGTCGCAGGAGGACCGCGTCGCCGATCTGCAGGAGCGGCAGCGACTGCTCACCGGCGCGCTGGTCTCCGTGCGCAAGCCGACCATCGCAGCGCTGCCCGGCCCTGCCGTCGGCGCCGGGCTTGCCCTCGCCATGGCTTGCGATATCCGCATCGCCGCGCAATCGGCCTTCGTCGCCACCGGCTATGCGCGCATCGCGCTGTCAGGCGATTACGGCATCGCCTGGCTGCTGACGCGGCTGGTCGGCACCGCGCGAGCACGCGAGCTGTTGTTCACCGGTGACCGCGTCGATGCGGCGCGCGCGGAAGCCATCGGTCTCGTCAACCGCGTCGTGCCCGACGACAAATTGCAGGCCGAGGCCTTTGCTTTGGCAAAGTCGCTCGCCGAGGGCCCGCGCCTGGCGCTGCGCTACATGAAGGACAATCTCGACGAGGCCCTGCTGTTCGATTTCGAAACCGCGCGCGACCACGAGGCCGAACGCCTGATCCGCCTCACCACGACCGCCGATCACAAGGAGGCCGTACAGGCCTTCATCGAAAAGCGGAAAGCGGTGTTCACGGGGAAATAAGCGCCTCCTACGTGAAGGCAAAAAAATGCCCGGCGCTGGCTTGGCCAGGCCGGGCTCTGAGTTGTGTCAGGCCCTGGCTGAGGGGCTCGGAACCTGACGGGAAAGCGCGGCGAGACGCCAGCTCGCGCAAGGAATGTCTTTTGGCGCGATGTGAATTTCCTTGTCGAAGCGCACCAGCTTCCAGTCATCAGGATGATTGACGAAGGCGAAGTCTGATTTGCGCGCGAGCGAGATCATGGTCTGGTTGGAGCGCAACGTGTCGCCGAAAATGTGCTCGGCACCTAGCGCGGCCGCGCGACATTCGAGATTGTTCAGAAGCGCGGTCGCGATACCGTGACCCTGCCAGCGGTCGTCGACCGAGAGGCCGAACTCGAGCGTCGAGCTCTCGACATGGAATGCGTAGCGCGCTTCGGCGACAATGGTCTCGAAACCATCGATCTTCATCGTCGCGACGACGCTAAAGCGTTCACGTTCGCCGACCTGGAGGAACTCGTTCAGCAACCCCTTCGGCAGCTCACTGAGCGCGCCAAAGAATCGGTTGTAGCGGGAGCGGGTCGAGAGCGAGCGAAAATAGTGCTGAAGCTCGTCGGTGTCGCCAGGCTCGACGAAACGGACGTTGATCGCATCGCCCTGCCGCGTGCGCAGCGTATCCGAATATTGCTTGAGCTCTTCCAGTGGATAGGTGCTCATGACACGTGACCTCAAAAGAGGGACTGCCGGCGCCCCTGTCATCAGGCGGCGCCGGCCTGACGGCCTGTCAGGCCCGCCAGAAGGGTTTCTCGGCCTCAGCGGCGATATCGCTCCAGGACAGGCCGACGTCGTGAAGATCGCGGGCGGTCCAGTTGGTCAGTTCGCGCCTGGTCCGGTAACGCTCATGCCAGACATGAAGGGTCTCGCCGATCTGCTGGATCAGGCCCGGCGCATGATGATTTGTCATCGAATTGTGGGTCAACGTGGACATTTTCAGCTCCCTGAGCTAACTTGAACGCTAATATCTGCCTCCGAGTGCGCTGCCACAAACGACAATTTGTACCTCTTCGCATGAAATAACGTCATGCATCCTGCTGCCAAATGACTGCCAGATTGCCTTCCCTGAACGGATTGCGGGCTTTTGAAGCCGCCGCGCGCCATCTCAGCTTCACGCTGGCGGCAAGTGAGCTGAACGTAACTCAGACCGCGATCAGCCATCAGATCCGCCGGCTCGAAGAGGAGCTCGGCATCCGCCTCTTCATCCGACAGAACCGCGCGCTGGCGCTGACGCCGGAGGCGCGCGACTACCTCCCCGGCGTTCGCGCTGCCTTCAACGACCTGCGCCTCGCCACCGACCGGCTGCTGCGCAAGGACGACGACAAGGTGCTGACGGTCTCGACGATCGCTTCGCTCGCCGCGAAATGGCTACTGCCACGTCTGACCGATTTCCAGGAAAGCCATCCCGGCATCGACGTCCGCATCACCACCTCGACCAGCCTTGTCGACTTCCAGCGCGACAATGTCGATGCCGCAATCCGCTACGGCCGCGGTCAGTGGCCAGGCGTGCGCGCCGACTGGTTGATGGCGGACGAGCTGTTTCCCGTCTGCAGTCCTTCTCTGCTTCGTAGCGATAAACCGCTGCGAACGCCGGAGGACCTGAACGATCACGTGCTGCTGCATACCAACAGCGGCGACGACTGGCGCCTCTGGCTGACGGCGGCAGGCCTGTCGACCGGCATCTCGCGGCAGCCCGGCATCACCTTCGACATGACCTTCGTGACGGTGCAGGCCGCAATCGACGGCATGGGCGTGGCGATGGGACGAACCTCCTACGTCAAGGACGACATCGCCAAGGGTCGGTTGGTGGTTCCCTTCAAGATCGCGCTGCCCGCGGACGCCGGCTTCTACCTGGTCTCGCCGGAGGGCCGCCGCGAGACGCCGAAGCTCACAGCGTTTCGCCAATGGATGATCGCTGCAGCGCAGAATAAAGCTTGAAAAATCATCAGCTTCCGCAGCGAAATGAGTTGACTCGCAAGGCCTCGCGCGGGAGGGGTTAGTCAGATTGTCACAGCAACAATCTGTCGCCTTGCCGTGAGATGAATTCCGGTCCGGCCACGTCTTCCAGGGGAGTAACGTTCATGGCTGGACCAGCAGCATCAACCAATCCGCCCGAGATCAAGTCGCGCATCGGCGCGATCCTGCGCGCGACATCAGGCAATTTCCTCGAACAGTTCGATTTCTTCCTGTTCGGCTTCTATGCCGCAGCGATCGGCAAGGCGTTCTTCCCCTCGACCAACGAGACCGCATCGCTGCTCAACACCTTCGGCGTGTTCTGGCTCGGCGCCTTGATGCGTCCCGTCGGCGCGATCGTTCTCGGCGCCTATATCGACCGCATCGGCCGCCGCCAGGGCCTGATCGTCACGCTCGGCATCATGGCTGTCGGCACGGTCGTGATCGCGTTCTGTCCGGGCTATGCGACCATCGGCATCGCGGCGCCGGTGATCGTGCTGCTCGGTCGCCTGCTGCAAGGCTTCTCCGCCGGCGTCGAGCTCGGCGGCGTCTCGGTCTATCTCGCGGAGATCTCGACGCCCGGCAATCGCGGCTTCTACACCTCGTTCCAGTCGTCGAGCCAGCAGGTCGCGATTTTCGTCGCCTCGATTCTCGGGTTCATCCTCTCCGAGGTGATGCCGGCGGATACCGTCGCGGCCTGGGGTTGGCGCATTCCCTTCTTCGTCGGCTGCATGATCATCCCCCTGATCTTCTTCCTGCGGCGCACGCTCGAGGAAACGCCCGCGTTCCTTGCGATGAAGAAGCACCCGACCGCGAACGAAGTGTTTGCCTCCGCGCTCGCCAACTGGCGCATCGTCATCCTCGGCATGATGATCGCGGTCCTGACCACGACGACGTTCTACTTCGTCACGGTCTACACGCCGACGTTCGGCAAGACCGTACTCAAATTGTCAACTCAGGACGCGCTGCTGGTCACGCTGCTCGTCGCCGTCACGAACTTCATCTGGAATCCGGTCGGCGGCGCGCTCTCCGACCGCATCGGCCGCAAACCGGTTCTGATCACCATCGCGACATTGGCGCTGCTCACCGCCTATCCTGCGTTGTCCTGGCTGGTGGCTGCGCCGACTTTCGGCAAGCTGCTCGCTGTTGAGATGATGTTCTCGTTCTATTTCGGCATGTACAGCGGCACCATGCTCGGCGCGCTGGTCGAGATCGTGCCGGCGCATGTCCGCACCACCTGCTTCTCGCTCGCCTTCGCGCTCGCGGCCGCGCTGTTCGGCACGTTCACGCCGTTCGCCTCGACCTTGCTGATCGACTACACCGGCAACAAGGCCTCGCCGGGCTTCTGGCTGATGTTCGCCGCTGTGCTTGGCATCATTGCTGCGTCGATCGTCTATCGCGGCGGTCGCCAGGCGGTGACGACGTATGATGCGGTGGGTGAGCCGGCAGCGGGACATTAGCTGCCTGTCATTCCGGGCTCGGTCCTGCGGAACGCCCCGGAATGACAGTGGAGCCTACAGCTCCACCACAACGTAGTCGCTCTCGACCTTCACCGTAACAGTTTCCGCGACATATGGGCCCTTCACCACGCTCGCACCCGGCTCAACATGAGCGGGATACGCCTTCACGCGAAAGCGTCGGGGATCGCAATAGGATTGGCCGGTGCGGATATCGAATTCCCAACCGTGCCAGGGGCAGCGGATGATCTCGCCGAGTTTTGTATACTCGATCTCGCCGGGATCACTTGACTGCGCGAGCCCGATCAGGGGGCCCTCGCACAACGCCGCACCCTGATGCGGGCAGCGGTTCATCAGGCCGAAATATTCGCCCTTGATGTTGAAGACCGCGATCGGCCGTCCCTCGATCTCCAGGAATTTTCGCGTGCCGGGTGGAAGCTCATCGACCGGCGCAATCACATGTCTTGCCATCAGGACATGCCGTAGAGCTTCTTGGCATTGCCGAGATAGAACGCCTCGCGATTGGCTTCGCTCACGCCCGCCGGCAGCACGCGCGACGGCTCATCGTAATCCCAATGCGGATAGTCGGTCGCGAACAGCAGCCGGTCCCAACCGATCCACTTGATGATGTCGAACAGGTCCTCGCGTCTTTCAGGATCCTCCATCGGCTGCGTGGTCCACCACACCTGCTCGCGGATGTATTCGGACGGCGGCCGCTTCACATGCGGCACTTCGCTGCGCAGCCGCTGCCAGACCTTGTCGAGCCGCCACGCCAGCGACGGTGCCCAGCCGAAGCCGGCCTCGATCATCACCATCTTCAGTTTCGGAAAGCGCTCGAACACGCCCTCAAGCACGATACTCGCGAGTGCCGATTGCTGGCACTGCGAATGGCCGACCATCTCCTCAATATAATAGGACGGCCAGCCCGACGGTGTGATCGGATTGCCGCCGAAGCCGAAAGCATGCACGCCGACGGGAAGGCCCGCCTCTTCCGCAGCCTGATAGATCGGCCAGTAGCGGCGCTGGCCGAGCGGCTCGACGTTGCGGCTGAGCAGCAGCACCTGGACGAAATTCTTGTCGCCGGCGCGCTCGCGGATCTCGGCGGCGGCCGACAGGCCGTCTTCATTGCCGACGACAATGGACGCCTTCAGCCGCTTGTCCTTGCTGGTCCATTTGTCGATCTGCCAGTCGTTGATCGCCGAGCACAACGCAGCCGAGAGCTCGTGATTACGGATGCCCTGCCCGCTGTTGAGCGGATTGAGCACCCCTAACTGCACATTGTTGGGATCGAGCAACTGCTTCTGCATGAAGGAGAGCGAAGAGCCCTGCGGCCCACCCTCCGGCGGATAAGCATCGCGGCGCGAGGCGTTGGGCTGCGCCTTGGGATAGGGCGGGCCTTCCGTCATGCCCTGATAGGCATGAACGCCGTAGACTTCGAGATGATGCTGCCAGCGTTTGGCCAGATACGGATAGAGCTCGGTGCGCGTGGCGCGGGCCGGATGAATATCGCAGTCCGCGATCGCGGTCTTGGTGGTGAGAGGAGCGACGGAATCCGTTTGTTCGCGGAACTGGATGTTCATGGCCTTGCCTCCTCGGGAAGCGGAGCATTCAGGCGGGGATAGGTGGCGAGCGGATTGTCGATCATGATCTTGCGCACGAGATCGGGAGTGAGACCCTCGGGCAGCGCGTCCTGGCCGTCGAACTGCCAGTGCGGATAGTCCGTGGAGAATAGGACCAATTCGTCGGACTGCATATGATCAAACAGGCGAATTAATGTCGCCTCGTCCGGTGGCGCATCAAATGGCTGTAACGAGAAACGGATGTTGCTGCGCACAATGTCGAGCGGCGCGCGATCGACCCAAGGTGTCTCCATCCGCACGCCGCGCCAGAATTTGTGGAGGCGCCAGAGATAGGGCGAGATCCAGGAGACGCCGGATTCGAGCATCACCATCGTCAGCCGCGGATATTTGGCGAACACTCCCTCGACGATCAGGCTGGTGAGCTGGGTCTGGAACGCCTGGGCCTGACCGACATAGTCCTCGATGTGATAGGAACCCCAGCCCACAGCCGTCGGCGGATTGTGATAGGCGGAACCGGCGTGGATGCCGACCGGAAGATTCAGCCGTTCCGCCGCCTCATAGATCGGCCACAGCGCGCGCTTGCCGAGCGGCGTGTCACCCATGACAAGCATCAGCACTTGCACGAACCGCTTGTCCGCTGCGCAGCGCTCGATCTCGGCGACCGCCTTCTCGACGCTCTGCGTCGGGATCACGATCGAGCCGCGCAGCCGCTTGTCGCGATCGAGCCATTCCTTCGCGAGCCATTCGTTCAGCGCGCGGCAGAAGGCGGCCTGCATATCCTCGGAAAACACCATCTGCACGCCGTAAAGCGGATTGCAGATGGCATGCGTGAGCTCGAAAGGATTGAGCACATGACGCTGCATATCGTCCAGGCTCTCGCCCGGCTTGCCGGTTTCTGGACGCCAATCGGGCCGCGCCACGATCGGCGAGTTCTTCGGATAGGATTGCGAGACGAGATCGACCATGCCACGCGTCGTCACCTGGTCGCGCCAATAGTCGTTCAGGTAGGGCAGCAAGCTGGTCAGATGCGGCACGGCCGGATGGATATCGCAATCCACACCGCCCGCAATCAGGGACGCCATGACGTCTCCCTTCTCACGTTTCCTCTCAAGTCTCTTGCCTGCCATTCAAGCAGGCCTGCCCGTCGCCCGCAACTCGGCCAAGGCCGCTGTCATATGCTAGGAAGGCTGAGCTCGGTTGCGAAGGAATAGGGGTTGGGGATGAAAGAGCTCGTCGGTATCGCGGAACAAGTCGCGGCGAAATTGATCGCGCGCAAACAGACCATTGCGGTCGCGGAATCCTCAACCGGTGGCCTGATTGCCGCAAGCCTGCTCGCGGTCCCCGGCGCGTCGGCCTATTTCCTCGGCGGCGCGGTGGTCTACACCCGCGATGCCAGGCGCGTGCTGATGGATATTTCGGATGAAGGAATGAAGGGCTTTCGCTCGTCGTCGGAGCCTTACGCGAAACTGCTGGCCGACCAGATGCGCGGCCGCTTCAATTCAGATTGGGGCCTGTCCGAGACTGGCGCGGCCGGCCCCACCGGCAATCGCTACGGTGATGCCGCCGGCCACAGTTGCATGGCGGTCGCAGGACCGACGGCGGAGGTGATCACGCTGGAGACCGGCGGCAACGACCGCTTCGCGAACATGCAAATGTTTGCGGCGACGGCGCTGAGATTGTTGTTGCGGAAGTTGGAGGGGTGAGCTGCTGGTCGAACAGCGATCGAGCTATCAGACCGTCATCCTGAGGTGCGAGACACGTGGCGCAGCGCGCCGCGTGGGGAGCCTCGAAGAATGGACGGCCGAGATACAGCTGGGCCGTCGCCCTTCGAGGGCCGCTGAAGAAGCGGCCGCCTCAGGATGACGGTGAGAGGTCTGTATTCGCTGGACGACCGATCTCACTTTCCCAAATGCCGTATGAAGATCCGCACCACATGACCCTTGAACCGTGGCGCCTCGTCGTAGAGGTCCGACGCGATCCGTTCGATGGTCTCGCGGAGCGAGGTGAACTGCGCCTGGCGTGCGCTGCTTTCGGTGCCCTGCATGCCCGCGAGCTCGTCCATCGCGGCATCACTGATCTGGCACTCCACGGCCTCACCATCGTTCAGCATGGTGAAGCGGAAGGCCAGCCGTTCGAGGTCATGGCCAATGATCCTGTCGCGCAAAAGCGGCATGCAATCGTCCCGTTCGCCCTCCCCCGAACGGGACAATGCTGAAAATCGCGTGACTTGTCACCCCGCAGATGGCAGGCGTCTCACAGTCGGCCTTCGCGGCCGGCTTCAATACGCGAGAGCTGTTCCAGTGGGTTTATCCAACGCCGCTGCAAGTGACTTGTACTCCTCGCAATCCGTCCCGCAAATGGCCGCGATCCGGCTGAGATGAAACATCGCTTGCTCGCGATTGCCCTGCTCGAGCTGCCACAGACCATAATATTGCCAGGTCAACACGTGGTTCGGGTCGATCTTCAGCGCGTGCTCGTACCAGACCTGCGATTGCCTGTAGTTGCCGAGCTTGCGGTAGGAGTAACCGATCAGGTTCGCTACATTCGCGCTGTCGTCGTGGCCGAGGGCCTTCAACTGCGTGATCGCGGTGGTGTAGTCGTTGCGCTCGTAGATGGTATCGTAGGCCACGCGGTAGCCTGCGGCAAAAGCGGGATCATCGATACTCGACTGGTTATTGGCCTTCTTGCCCTTCTGCGTCGCCTTGGTGCCGGTGCGCGCGGGATAGGTCGGGGCCGGCGTGCTCTGGCTGGACGTGGGGTGTGCGAAGGGGTCCATGCCGGCACCTCCGCCACCACCGCCGCCGCCTCCTCCTCCGCCCGCCGCCAGGACGGGGGCAGATCCGGCTGCGGCAACGAGCGCCGCAAGATACGCGCCGCGAACGGCAAGCCTCATGATCGGACTGACCATTGTGGTCTCCTGATGTCTGCTAATCCGCGCCCCGGACGAGATGATAACCCTGCTTCAGTAGGGATATTCCCGGACCACCGCATGCGAGCACATCAGGAGCTCGGCACGACAGACGTGCTGCCATGTTCGAGCAGCTCTGGCCTGACTACTGGAATGCGACTTCGGCAAAGCTGCGGAGCTTGCGCGAATGCAGCCGCTCGGATTCCTGCTGCTTGAGCCGCTCCAGGGCCTTCAGGCCGATCTCGAGATGCTGGCCCACGCGGCGACGATAGAACTCGCTGGCCATGCCGGCGAGCTTGATCTCGCCATGTAGCGGCTTGTCGGAGACGCAGAGCAGCGTGCCATAAGGGACGCGGAAGCGGTAACCGTTGGCGGCGATCGCTGCCGATTCCATATCGAGCGCGACCGCGCGTGATTGCGACAGGCGGCGGATGACTTCGGGCCCTGATATTTCCCAGTTGCGGTTGTCGACGCTGGCAACAGTGCCGGTCCGCATCAGGCGCTTCAGCTCAAAACCTTCGAGGCCCGTGACGTCCTCGACCGCCTGCTCGAGCGCGACTTGCGTCTCGGCCAATGCCGGGATCGGCACCCACGGCGGCAGCTCGCGGTCAAGCACATGGTCCTCGCGCACATAGCCGTGTGCAAGCACGTAATCGCCGAGCCGCTGTGTGTTGCGTAAGCCCGCACAATGGCCGAGCATCAGCCAGGCATGCGGCCGCAGCACCGCGACGTGATCGGTAACGTTGCGCGCGTTGGATGGACCGGTACCGATATTGATTAGAGTGATGCCGCGATAGCCGGGTGCGACCAGATGGAAGGCCGGCATATTCGGCGTGCGCATGGGCGCTGTTCCGGTCGTGCTTCCGTCGCTGCGCATGATGACGTTGCCCGGTGCAACGAACGCATCGAGCCCGGCCTCGCCGGACTGCAGTCGTTGCTGACAAAGCTCCGCGAACGCATCGACATAGAACTGGTAATTGGTGAAGATCACGAAATTCTGGAAGTGCTCGGGATCCGTACCGGTGTAGTGATAGAGCCGGCGCAGCGAGTAATCGACGCGGGCGGCGCGGAACAGCGACAGCGGCTCGGGCGCGCCCGCCTGAAGCACGAACGTGCCGTCGGCGATCGCATCATCCATGGTGGCGAGGTCGGGCACATCGAACGCATCGCGCAGGGATCGCGCGACGGGCGAATTCTCGCTGGTGGTGATGGCGGCTTCGATGTTGATGTCGCGGCGGTAGGCGAAGTGGATCGGGATCGGCTCGGCGGATTCGCCGATCTCGACGGGAACGCCGTGGTTCTGAACCAGCAGACCGATCTGCTCGGTCAGATAGGCGCGGAACAGATCCGGCCGCGTGACGCTGGTCTCATGCACGCCGGGGCCAGCGACGAAGCCATAAGAGAGACGCGAATCCAGCCGCGCATGCGTCGCGGTGGTGAGGCGGACGAAGGGATAGTAGGCCCGTACCCGCATCGTGATTGCTTCGCCCGAGACATAGGCCTCGAACCGGTCGCGCAGGAATTTGGTGTTGCGCTCGTAGATCTCTTCGAGCCGGGCGACGGCAAGGGCCGCATCGGTGAAGGACTTCGTCGCGATGGAGGGTGGAGATTGCATTTGTTCGACCGCCGGGTTGCTGAGGCTTGAGTCGAACTATAGCAAGAACAGAGCCGCCCCGTCATTGCGAGCGCAGCTCGCAATGACGAAAGGTAGACGACGCGCTTTCGCGCGTCACTTCTCCCTGAACGCCCGCATGAACTGATCGTGCAGCGGTTTCAACAGATACGACAGCATGGTACGGTCGCCGGTCTGGACGAAGGCTTCCGCCGGCATGCCGGGGATCAGCTTGGAGTCGCCGAGCTTGGCAACCTCTTCCGCCGACATCGACACGCGGATAGTATAGTAGCTCTGCCCGGTACGCTGGTCGGTGGTGACGTCGGGCGAGACGCGGGTGACGACGCCGTTGAGCTCGGGCGTGGTGCGCTGGTTGAACGCAGAGAGGCGCAGCAGCGTTTTCTGACCGATCTGGAGCTTGTCGATATCGACCGGATTGACCTTGGCCTCGACCTGGAGGTCGTCGGCCTGCGGCACGATCAGCATGAGCGCATCACCGGCGGTGACGACGCCGCCGACCGTGTGCACGGTCGATTGCAGCACCATGCCGTCTTGCGGCGCGCGAATGTCGACGCGGCGGAGCTGGTCTTCGGCCGCGACCTTGCGCTCGATCATCTCGCCGATCTTGTCGTTGGTCTCGCGCAAATCCTTGGAGACTTCGCTCACCATGTCCTTGTCGACCTGGATGATTTGAAGCTCGGTCTCGGTGATCTTGCCCTTGCCCTGCGCGCGCTGGGCGATGTATTGCGCACGCTCGCCGTTAAGGCGGGCAGAGTCGCGCTCGAGCGTGGTCAGGCGCGAGATCTGCACCAGATGCTTGTCATAGAGATCGCGCACGCCGGTGAGCTCCTGCTGCACCAGCGCAATTTCCTTGTCCTTGGCTTTCTCCTGCGCGACGAGCCCCTCGATCTCCTCGTTGAGCTGCTGGATGCGCTCGCGAAGCTGCGCCTTCTGGCCGGCGCGGCCGTTGACGCGGACGTCGAACAGCTTGGTTTCGGCAGAGAGCAGCGCCTTGACGTCGGGATCATCGCCACGATCGAGCAGAGCCTTCGGAAACTCTATTCTGTCGAGGCCGCGCTGCTCGGCCTGAAGCCGCGCCGCGCGCGCCTGCGCGGCGTCGAGATTCTTGACCACGATCGCGAGATTGGCCTTGGTGACGGTGTCGTCGAGCCGCACGACAATGTCGCCGGCCTTGACCACGTCGCCGTCGTGGGCGCGCACCTCGCCGACCACGCCGCCGGTCGGGTGCTGCACCTTCTTGACGTTGGATTCGACCACGATCTGGCCCGGCGCGATCAGCGCGCCCGAGATCTGAACCGTCGAGCCCCAGCCACCGAGGCCGACGGCCAGCAACACCACGATTCCGAGACCGAGAAACAGGTGAAACCGGATCGACTGCCGCACGGCCGTGGTCGCCGCAGGCTTTGTGCCGCCTACCGTCATCGTGCTCATGGTTTGGCCACTCCGCCTTCGCTGACGATCTTGATCGGCGCCGGCGGTGCGACGCGGGGCTGGAGCACCTGGGCGAGCACCTGCTCCTTCGGACCGAAAGCCTGCATGCGGCCGTCGCGAAGCACCAGGATCTGGTCGACCGCCTCGACGCCGATCGGTCGGTGCGCCACCACGACTACGATGGCGCCGCGGCCGCGCGCGCTGCGAATCGCGCGGGTCAGCGCCTCGTCACCTTCGGTGTCGAGGTTGGAATTGGGCTCGTCCAGCACGATCAGGAACGGATTGCCATAGAGAGCGCGCGCCAAGGCCACGCGCTGGGCCTGGCCCGCGGAGAGCGAGGTGCCCTGCTCGCCGACCTGCGTGTTGTAGCCCTCGCGCATCTTGATGATCATCTCGTGCACGCCGGCTTCCTTGGCCGCTGCGATGATGTCGTCAGAGCTGGCCGCGGGATCGAAGCGGCTGATGTTCTGCGCGATGGTGCCGCCGAACAGCTCGACGTCCTGCGGCAGGTAGCCGATGTAGCGGCCGAGCACGTCTGAAGACCATTGGTCGAGCGCCGCGCCGTCGAGCCGGACCTTGCCGCGGACCGGCTGCCAGACGCCGACCAGCGCGCGGATCAGCGATGATTTGCCGGAACCGCTCGGCCCGATCACGCCAAGGCCGTTGCCGGCTTCGAGCGCGAAGGTGACGTCCTGGACGATGAGGCGCTGGTCGCCCGGCGCCACCATGGCAACAGCTTCAACCGAGAGCCGGCTCCTGGGCGCCTGCAGCTGCGTCGGCATGGTCTGGGCCGGCATCTGTTCGAGCAGGCGGGTGAGGCGATGCCAGCTCTGGCGTGCCGCGACGAAGGATTTCCAGTGCGCGATCGCGAGATCGACCGGCGCCAGCGCGCGGGCCGAGAGGATCGAACCCGCGATGATGATTCCGGCGGTCGCCTCCTGGTGGATGACGAGCGTGGCGCCGACCGCGAGCACGGCGGATTGCAGCATCATGCGCAGTACTTTGGCGATCGCGCCGAGGCCGCCGGCGACGTCGCTCGCATGCTGATTGCCGGCGAGGTATTTTTCGTTGGCCTCGCTCCAGCGCTGGTTGAGCCGGCCGGCCATGCCCATCGACACCAGCACTTCGGCATTGCGGCGACTGGACTGGGCGAGGTCGTTACGCTGGGCGGCAAGGCCCATGGCATCCTTCGCCGGCTGGCGGGACAGGAATTCGGTGACCAGCGTCAGACCCACGAGGATCACGGCGCCGACCAGCGCGGTGATACCGATCCAGACATGGAAGGCGAAGCAGATGCCGAGATAGAGCGGCAGCCAGGGCAGGTCGAAGAACGCGCCCGGGCCCATGCCGCCGAGGAAAGAGCGGACATTGTCGAGATCGCGCAGCGGCTGCAGCCCCTCGTTGCGATTGCCGACCAGCAGCGGCAGGCGCACGATGGTGTCGAACACGCGCTTGTTCAGGGCCTCGTCGATCGCGGTGCCAACCCGCCCCAGGATGCGGCTGCGGATCATGTCGAGCACGCCCTGCGCCATGTAGAGGCCGCTGGCGAGGACGATCAGGCCGACCAGCGTCGGAATGCTGCGGCTCGGCAGCACGCGGTCGTAGACCTCCAGCATGAAGATCGACCCGGTCAGATAGAGCAGGTTGATCATGCAGCTCATCAAGCCAACGCCGACGAACGCCGTGCGGCAGGCACGCAGCGCGTCACCGAGCTCTGAACGGCGGAGGCCGGGAACGGCTGCCATCAGTCTGATCTCTTTCGGGTGCGGGGCAAACCCCCTGAATTCAAACGCAAATCGAGGCGTACGCGCGCCGGATTAATATCGGGTTCTCCCCGCGTGCAATGCAATCAAATTCATCCGGGCCTCGTCACATCTACAGCGGACGGCCCGATCCGCAAGTCCGGTATTTCACAGTCTTTGCGGCTTTTTCCAGCAAAGACAAGCGCCTCTCCCCAGGTCGCTGGGGAGAGGCGCAAGGTTCCGGTCGATCGTATCAGCTAGAGCCGGCCGCCACCGCGCACCAGACGCACCACCAGCAGCAGGATGACGGCGCCGATGGCGGAATAGATGATCTCCGAGATCAGCCCTGTGCCGATATGGATGCCGAGCTTCGGGAACAGGAAGCTCGCGACAAACGCGCCGGCGATGCCGATCACGATATCGCCAATGATGCCGAACCCGCTGCCCCGCACGACCTTGCCGGCCAGCCAGCCGGCCACCAGGCCGACGAACAGAATGACGATAAGGCTTTCGCCAGAAATATACATAGTGGAAGTCCCTCTCCGTTAACGGGGGCCATGGAACCGGAACCGGGATGAATGGGGTCTGAATGGGTGCTCCAGGACACCCCGGGCCAACGCGAATCGCGAAAACAACCCCATGCACAGTAGAAATGGCCCCGCTGGGATGGACGGGGTGGATTGTGACAAGGGCGTGCCGATGCACGGGATTTTTGCGCGCGCCAACCTTGTCATGACGGCAGTTCGGGAAGCCTGTCGTGAAAATCGGTGACGCGCTGGAACACGGCGCCGATGGTCAGCAAAGTCGCCTCGTCGAAGGAGCGGCCGATCAGCTGCATGCCGATCGGCAGACCGCTTTTGGTGAAGCCCGAGGGCACCGTGAGCGACGGCAGGCCGAGGAAGTTCACGGGGCGGGTGAATAGCGTCAGCCGCTGCAACAGCGCCGGCGCGTTCGGTCCGCCGCCGACATCGCTCTCCTCGATCGTCGGCGCCGGGATGGGCGACGCCGGGGCGATGATCGCGTGGACGCCTGCCACAGCCGCATTGTGCGCGGCCAGCGCCGGGCCCCGCCAGCGCATCGCCTCGAGATAGGTGATGGCGGGAACGGCGAGGCCGTTTTGAAGCCGCATCAACGTCTGCGAGCCATAGTCCTGCGGCCGCTCGATCATCCAGCGCTTGTGGAAGGCGGCCGCTTCCGCTGCGAGCACGAGCTGGCTTGCCGCTGACAATTGCCGCTGGTCCGGCAGCTCGACCTTGACGATGTCAGCGCCTTCGCGCTTGAGCACCGCGATGGTCTCGTCCAGCACGCGCGCGACCTCGCTGTCGAGATCATCGACGTAGAACGACGCAGGCACGCCTATCCTCAGGCCCTTGAGCGAGCCCCTGGTTGCGGCGACGTAGTCCGAGAGCGGCTCGTGGCTGGCAGTCGGGTCCTCGGGGTCCGGGCCGGCCATCAACGCAAGCAACAGCGCGCAATCTTCCGCGGTGCGCGCGAGCGGCCCGACCGTGTCCAACGATTGCGACAGCGGCATCGCGCCGGCACGGCTGACGCGGCCGACGGTGGTCTTCAATCCCGTGACGCCGCAGAAATGCGCGGGCATGCGGATCGAGCCGCCGGTATCGGAGCCGAGCGCCGCATAGGTCAGACGCGCTGCGACCGACGAGCCGGAGCCGGAGGACGAGCCGCCGGTGATATGCGCGACATTCCAGGGATTGCGGACCGGGCCGTAATGGGCGTTGTGGCCGGTCGGCCCATAGGCGAATTCGGCCAGATGCAGCGTGCCGAGACGGACCTGCCCGGCATCCTTCAGCCGCTGCAAGGCGGTCGACGTCACCGTCGGCACGAAATCGCGGCGGATCAGCGAGCCGCAGGTCGCGACCTTGCCGGCGTCGTAATACATGTCCTTGTGCGCGAGCGGGACGCCGTGCAGTGGACCGCGCGCCTTGCCCTCAGCCAGCTCGGCGTCGGCGACACCAGCCGCTTTCAGCGCGGCTTCCGACTCGATCGACATGAACGCGTTGAGATGCGGTTGCCACTGCGCGATGCGGTGCAGCAGCGCGCGTGTGACCTCGTGCGATGACACCTGCTTCATCGCGATCGCACGCGCGACCTCGGTGAGGCTCATCAATGCTGGCTCATGGCTCATTTCGACACCTTCTGCGTCTGCGCGAGCGGATAGAGCGCGGGCTCGAGGTCGAACGGCAGCGTGCCGGCGATGGCGGCAAAACCTTCGAAGGCAGGTCCGATGGAGTTGGAGATGCGCGTCGCGATCTCGTCATTCACGGGAACGCCGGCGATCTGCGCCGTCGCCTGGATTTCCTTTGTGGTTGGTCTCGTCATGCGGTTTCCTCTTTGGGAACGGCCATGTCGCAGGCGGCCTTGTGGCCTATCTTATCGAGCCCCGCGAGCTTTGGTGTCGCATTCGCGCAGAGCGGCTCCGCAAATGGAGAACGGGCGTGGAAGCGGCAGGCGGGCGGCGGGTCAAATACGGCCTTCGCCAGGACGACAGCTCTATTGAGGCGCCAGCTCGCCCCTGTTACACAGCCGCTACTTCGTCAGCAGCGCATACGCGCCGTTCCAGCCTTCCGGCGGCGGGTTGAGCTTGAACTCCTTGATCCTGGCTTCGTACAGCTTGAACAGCTTTTCCAGCGTGTCGGCATCCTCGCTGCGACGGCCGCGCTCGATGGCGTCGAGTGCACCCTGCCAGTCGCGACTGCGGTAGCAACCGAGCATCTCGATGGTAACGTTGCGCAGGCGCTGGAAGGCAGCCGATTGCATCACGTCGTCGCGGCCGGCGATGGCGTAGATCACCTCCGGCTCGGTCTTGCCCTTGACCATGATGAAGTCGAGCTCGAGGATCGCGAACTTGTCCTTGGCGGCGAGCGCGGTGCGGGAGCCGACGATGATGGGGAAGCCGTATTCCTTGGTCTGGCCTTCGAGGCGGGACGCCAGGTTCACGCTGTCGCCGAGCACCGAATAGTTCTTCTTCAGGTCGGAGCCCATGTTGCCGACCACGCCGATGCCGGTGTTGAGGCCGATGCCGACGTTGAGCGGGATGTAGACGTGACCGCCATCGGCGGCTTCCTGCTCGCGTTCCTTGTTGACCACATCGATCTTCTCGAGCATCCGGATCGCGGCCTCGCAGGCATTGACCTGGTGCTCGGAATCGTCGAGCGGTGCATTCCAGAACGCCATGATGGCGTCGCCCATGTATTTGTCGACGTAACCCTTCTCTTCGATGATCACATCGGTGAGTGGCGTCAGGAAGCGGTTCATCAGCACGATGAGCCCTTGCGGATCGTGCTTGTAGCTCTCCGAGATGGTGGTGAAGCCGCGCACATCGGAGAACATGATCGTCATCTCGCGCTCTTCACCGCCGAGCACGACCTTCTCAGGCGACTGCGCCATCTGCTCGACCAGGACGGGCGACATGTACTGCGCGAAGATGCCGCGGATCTCCTTCCGCTGCCGCTGCTCGCGGACGAAGCTCGCGAAGATGAAGGTCAGGTAGATCGCGGTGGTCGACAGCAGCGGGTAGGTGAAGTCGATGAGATAGCGGTACTGCGCGTAGAAGAACCACGAGGTGCCGATCAGGATGGCGGCGAACATCGCGCCCGCGAGTACCAGCCTGACAGGGCCGAGATTGGGCGTGAAGATGATGACGAGAATGCCGATGATCAGCGCGGCGAGCAACTCGACGCCAAGCGCGTAGTTCGGCTGGGAGATGACCGCGCGGCTGAGCACGCTCTCGATCACCTGGGCGTGGATCTCGACGCCGGGCATGGTCGAGGACACCGGCGTGGTCTTGATGTCGTTCAGCCCGGCCGCGGAGGTGCCGATCAGCACCAGCTTGCCGGCGATCTTGCTCGGCGGCACGGTGTTGTCGAGCACGTCGGCTGCGGAAACATAGATCGAGGGATCCCGGCGGGCGTAATGCACCCAGAGCTGGCCGTTTTTGTCGGTCGGAATCTCGACGCCCTTGAGGCGGATGGCGCGGATGCCCGTCTTATCGGTGCGGACCAGCAGCGTCGGCGTCCCTGTCACGACCCGCAGGATCTCGAGGCTGAGCGAGGGCATGATGTTGCCCTGGGCACGCATGATCATCGGCACGCGGCGAATCAGTCCGTCGCGCTCGGTGCGGATCGAGAACAGGCCGCGGCCGGCGGCGACCTTCTCGATGATGGGCACGTTGCGGAGTAGGCCGGGAAATTCGAACAGGAATTTTTCGGCATTCTCCTCGCCGACGGTCGCGACGCCGGTGAAGGGCAGCGTCTTGTCAATCTCGGACTCGACCGCCGGCAGGCCGGTCTCGCCGAGGACGACGTGCGAACGCTTGATCGCGTCCGAGAGGATCTGGTCGTTGCTCGGCAGCTCACGCAGCCGGGAGCGGGTGGCATCGTCCAGATAGCGCATCTGGCTCGCGACCAGATCGGGATTGAGCCGGTCTGGTTCCGAGAACACGACGTCGAAGCCGATCGCGACCGCACCGTTGTTGGTGAGGTTGATGATCATGTCGGCGATGCGCGTGCGCGACCACGGCCATTGGCCGAACTTGGCAAGGCTCTTGTCGTCGATGTCGATGATGGTCACCGGCCGCGCAGCCTTGTGACGGGGATCGATCAACTGGAAGATGTCGAATGTGCGCAGTCGCAGCTCCTGCACCGGCGGCGGATCCCAGACGCGCAAGGCTGCAAACACGACCAGCAGGCCGAGGCACATCAACCGCGCAAAGCCGGCTTTTTGCGCGAACCACCGGCGCCAGATTTTAAGACGTCTCATGTCAGTCGAGCTTCCTGCCGCGCATTGCGTCCTCGCGGCCGATCATGGCGCCTCGGCGCGCGGTTTTCCATTCCCTGATGGAAGAGGATTATGGATTTTTTGCCGCGGTCAAGCTCCGCGCTCATCACGGGGACAGCGAGATCTTAGTTGAAATGGCTGCTGCCGAAGATGAAATCGGCGGCCTGAAGATTTGCAGTCATCTTCGACAGCAGAAGAGACTCATGCTCGATGACTGGCGTTCCCTCGGACTGACCGACCTGCTGCTGCCACGTGACCAGCGTATCTCCGGATTGGTGGACGATATGGAGATCGTCAATGGAGCTGACGCCCGAGAACTTGCGCAGGTCGATCCTGTCCAGACCTTCGATGAAATCGGTAATCGTGTGCGTGGCGTCGACCGTGCCCGCACCCGGCGCAAACACGAACTGATCCTTGCCGCCGCCGCCGCTCAGCGTGTCGCCGGTCGTCGTCGCGAAGATAACGTCCTTGCCGGCGGTGCCGTTCAGCGTGACGCCATCGGTGGCATCGCCCTCGTTGAAGATGAAGTTGACGGTGTCGCTGAGGTGGGTGGTCTTGTCCGTCACCGTCAGCGTGATCTGGTCCTGGTCGGGTGGCACCTCGCCCGGATTGTAGGTGACGCCGCCGAAAAGGGCCTCGTTAATGGCGTCGAGCGAGCCGGATGCCGATGACGGCGCGACCGTGCTGCCCGGAGCTTCCTCGACTGGCTCATGCGCGGTGACTGCCGTGATCGTGAAGGCATCAGTCGAGGCGCCGGAATCAGTGTCGGTGACCGAGAGGCCATGGATCGTGTCGGTGTTGAGGTCGCCGTTATGAGAGACGGTGAGACTTTCGGTGTTGATCAACAGCTCGCCAGCGGGCGCGGTCACGCTGGTGCCGATCGCGGCGGCCTTGTCGGACACCGGCGCCGTGCCGTCGGTGCTCATCGCAGTAATGTCGATCGTCGCCGTCGACGCGGAGGTCGTGATGAGGCCGGTGTAGGTGTCGTCGAGGGCGTGGACACCAAGCGGATCCGGCGCGCCGCTGAAGCCATCGGCGGGCACGAAGCGGACCAGTGTGTCGGTGCCCAGCACCAGCGCCTGCGTGTCGCTGACCGATCCGATATCGACCCACTGATTGGTGCCGGCGACTTCGTACTGCCAGACGCCTTCGGTAGCTGTGGCCGCATCCGACGTGACGGCGATGGCTTGGAAGCTCGCACCGTCGTCGGCATCGTGGAACTTGCCCGCGAAGAGATCGCCGACGGTAGCGCCGGCCGGATTGCCGTCATGAGCGCCCACAGCAGCAAGCGTCGCGTCGCCCAGAGTCGGTGCGTCGTTGCTGCCGGCAATATTGATGGTGACGACGTCGCTCGTGCCGGTCGTGTGACCATCATTGGGCGAGATGGTGTATTGCAGCGACAACGTATGGCCGGCGGCGAGAAAATCGAAGGCCTGGCTGCCTGAATTGAAATCCCATGTAAACTGGCCGTGGTTGGCCGAGCCGTTGAGAATGTCGCCGGACGGCACGGTCAGATAATTCAGCAGAGTCGCGTTTGATGGCTCACCAAGCCATTCGGTCTGGAGCACACCATCGAGGTAGATATCGAGGTGATCGACCGCGACGGTAACGTGATCGGTGGTGTCGGCATCGGACACGGTCAGCGTGCCAGTGGTGCTGAAGCCCGCATTCGTCTCAGTCAGGGCAACCTTGTCGGTATCGGTCGCGCCGGTCGTAACCACGGGCGTGTCGTTGGCACCGGTGATGTTCACCGTGAATGTCGCCGTGCCGCTCACGCCGTGCACGTCCGTAGTTTGGACCGTGAACGTGTCGGTGTATGAACCGGCCGACAGCGCGTTGATCGCATCGCCGTCAGGCGTGTAGTCGTAAGTACCGTTGGCGTTGACCGTCAGCGAGCCGTAGTGGCCCGCGACCGTCGTCTCGGCCTTGTTGTCGGCATCGAGCACGGCATAGCTCAGCGTCGCCGTCTCGCCGCTGTCGGCATCATGCCCAACCAGCTGGCCGGTGAGATCGGTGAAGCTGTCGGTCGCGGCCGTATCCTTGAGCGTCCCCGCGGTGGGCGTGTCCAGGGTCGGCGCGTCGTTGGCACCGGTGATCGTGACGGTGACCTTGGTCGTGTCGGTCTTGTTGTGGCCGTCGTCCAGCGTGATGGTCGAGACCACCGTCGCGGTCTGGTCCTGGGCGAGGAAATCCAGCGTGCCGTCGGCGATCGAATAGCTCCAGCCGACGGTGCCGTTGTTGTTGCCGGTGTGCTGCAGCGACAGCGCGGCTTCCAGCGCGGAGACCTCGGTTGGCGTCAGCGTCAGCTGCGTGGTGTGGTCGGTGTCGAGCCAGGTGACGTCCTGGTGGGTGATCTGCGCGCCCGGCCGGTCGGTCAGATCGATGTCGGTAAAGGCGATCGAGCCGGTCGCAGTCGGCACCGGATTATACGTCGTGGTAGCGCCGGTGGTGTCGGCGAGCTCGGAGAAGCTCGCGGACAGCGTCGCACCCTCCGTGGTGAATGCCGGCGCGTCGTCGGCAGCGGCGACCGTGATCAGCGTGTGGTTCGTACCGTCATTACTGCCCGCGAAATTCGTGTGGCTGTAGTCGGCACCGGTCAGGGTCAGGCTGATGTGGTGCCCCGCGGCATCGGTGATCGTCAGCGTGCCGCCGGTGCTGGCGTCCTTATTGGCGACATAGACCGCGCTGGTGCCGAGACCGTAGTCGATGCTCGACAGGTCGATCTTGTCGGTCGTCGCCAATCCCGCAATCGATCCGCCGAAATCCGACGTCTTGATCGAGAGCTCGCTGCCGTCACCATTGAAGGTCACGGTCTGCGACACCGTGGCGTCGACCACCAGCGTCGCGCCGGTGTCGATCGTGACCGAGCCGGACCCGGATAGCGAACCGAACAGCGACAGGGTGCCGTCGGTGTGGATCTCGATCGTGTTGGTGTTGGTGATGCTGCCGGTGATCGAGGTGGTGCCCCAGCTCTCGATCTCGCCAGAATTGGTGATGGCGAAGCTCAGCCCGTCGGCGCTCGATATCGAAGCGCCGCCATGCAGGACGATCTCGCCGGCATTGTCGATCGTGGACAGCGTGCCGAACACGCTCGTGCCGGAAACAGTCCAGGTGCCACCGAGCTCGTTGTTGAACGTCGCGCTGGCGACCGAGACGTTGCCGTCGATGTGGCCGGTGTTGTTGATGGTGATGGCGCCGCCGGTCTCGACGATGGCGTAGGTCGTCGAGACAATTGTGGTGGCATCAGCGGGACCGATGGTGCCGGAATTGCCGATGGTCGCGGTGCCGGTCGCGTTCCCCTGGATGAAAATCGCGGCGTGGCCGTCGGCACCGACGATCGATCCGTCGTTGGTGATGTGCGTCGAACCAGTTGCGCCCGCAGCGTTCTGCGTGACGCTGATGCCGACCGAGCTCGTACCGGTCAGATGACCGTCATTGAAGATCGTGACGTCGCCGGTGCCGTTCGCAAACGCCGCCAGGCCGACGGCACCGGTCGCGGAGACTTCGTTGGTGACGCTGACATCGCCGCCGCCATGGTCGAAAGCACCGATCGCGGTGCCGGCAGCGGTGATCGACGAGGCCCCGCCGGTCGTAACAGTGACATCGCCGGCCCCCCAGGTGAATGCCTCGATGCCGTAGCCGCTGTCCGCAGTGATCGTGGCATCGCTGTCGACGGTGACGTCGCCATTGACCGCGCCCGAGAAGGTTGCGATGCCGCCCGGCTTGTAGCCGGCGATGATCGCGCCCGGCGTGCTGCCGTCGTTGTTGGATATCGAGCCGGAATGGATCGTGCCATTCGCCTTGACTGAGATCGTGCTGCCCAGATCGCTGTCGATGCCAGTCGCGTAGTTGACCGCCACGATGCCCGAGCTGCCGGACGTGATGCTGTCGCCCTTCACGACCGTGACGCTAATGTCGCCGGCGTCGACACTATAGGCCAAGATCCCGTAGCTCGACGTACCCGTCACCGACGCGTTCGCCCCGAGGGTGACACTGACGTTGCCAGTACCTCCGCTCAGCGTCTGGGCGCGAATGCCCACGTCACCGCCGCTCACCGTCGTCCCGGCGCCGTCGTTCACACTGACGTCGCCATTGCCCCAGTTGTGAGCCTCGATGCCGAAACCAGCCGCGGCATTGATGTTGGCATAGTTGTTGACGATAACCGTGCCATAGACGTCGGTATTGGCGGCCGATCCGGTCGGATCCCCGTTGTAGCCAACCTGGATGCCCGCTGGCGCGCTTCCGCTCTGGTTGAGATTGCTGCCGGAATTGATCGTGCCGTGAGCATTGACGGTGATGGTGCTGCCGTCCGATTTGTCGATCGACGTCGCGCGATTGACCGCGACAATGCCGGAACTGCCCGAGTTGATGACGCTGCCGGCTTCGGTGGTGACCGTCTCGCTGCCCGTGCCGTAGCTGCGTGCCCGGATGCCGTAGACCGAGCTACCGGTGATGGTGCCACCGGCGTCAACAGTGACATCGCCGTTGCCATGGGTCGTCGCATCGATGCCATAGGCCCCGCCGGCCGCGCCGCCGAGCTGGGTGATCGAGATATCGCCGGCGTTGGCGACGTTCAGATTCTCGACGAGGATGCCTTCCGAAGTCGCGCCGGTGCCGGTCGCAATGCCCGTGACATTGTCGATCGTAATGTTGCCGACGCCGCTTGCGCTATCGCGCAGCGTGATGCCGTTGCCGGCGAGGCCGGTGACGTTCCCCGTCGCCGTCAGCGAGATGTTGCCGGTGCCGTTCTGGGTGACGACGATGCCGTTGGTCGCGGCGGTCAGCGCACCTGAGGGCGTCAGCACGATATTGGCGGGCTTGGCGGACGTGCCACCCGACGCAGTGAAGTCGAGCGCGTCACCGCTCGATGCCGTGATATCGGCTGCGCCGGTGACGGTAAACGTACCGTCCGTCGACGACTGGCCTGTGATGGTGCCCGTAAAGCTCTGGCCCGCAACCTTGTCGAGCTGCAGCGTGTCGGCGCCGCCTGCGAAGGTCACCGTCTGGGCTGTTGCCCCTGCGAGTTCCAGCGTCGCCTTGTCGTCGATGATCAGCGTGCCAGCACCGGTCAAGCCGCCGGAGAGGTTCAGCGTCCCGGCCTGCACCTCGATCGTCCCGGTGTTGGCAACGGCACCTGTGACGTTGTTACCACCCGAGACGCCATAGACGTTGCCGGAATTGTTCAGGCTGCCGCCGTTGATCGAAGCCGCCGTCAGGTAGAGCTTCGAGGTGCCGTCGATCGTGAATGTGCCGCCGCCGTTGGTGACGGCGAGGTTCGTAAGCTTCAGGATGCCGCCGCCGATCGCCTTGATATCGGCGGTGTTGACGATCGCCTCGCCTGATATGTCGAGTTCGCCGCCGTTCGCCTGGAGCAGCTTGTTGTTGGTGAGGGTGTGGATGACGTCGGGATCGATCGTCAGCGTGCCGCTCGTAACCGTGATCGTGCCGGTATTGGTGATGTCGGCGCCGGTGATGGCGCTCGTGCCGGTGGATTCCAGCGTGCCTGAGATCGTCAGCGTGCCACCGGTGACGGTCGCATCGGCCAGATCCAGCGTCGAGCCAGACGCGATCGACACCGCGCCGCCGGTATTGGTCACCTGCGTCGAGATCAGCTTCAGCGTGCCGTCGTTGATCGCAGCCAGCGCGCCGGTGTTGGTGACGGACTCACCATTGATATCGAGTTCTGCATTGTTGGCCTGGATGGTGCCGCCATCGTTGGTGATCGTGGTTGCGGAGGTCGTCGCCACCAGCGCCAGCACTCCGCCGATCGCCTCGATCAGGTAGGTGTTCGAGATATTCGCGTCGGTGATCTCTGTCGTATTGGACGAATCCAGCGTGCCGGAGACGGTCAGCGTACCGCCGGTCAGGCTTGCGCCGTTCAACGCCAGCTTCTTGCCCGCATCGACCTTGACGGCACCATGATTGGCGATCGCGGTGCCGGCAACAGTCGCATCGTCCAGCGTCAGGGTGACATCGCTCTCGACCGTGATGGCGCCCTGATTCAAGGTGGCATTGCCATCGATCTTGCTGTCGCCCGTGACGTCGATCGTGCCGCCCAGCAGACCGTTGTAGATGTTGATGGTGCCGCCCGATATCTCGGTGCCCGAGAGGGTCAGGATCTTGCCGTCGTCGACCTGCACCGTGCCGTTGTTGGTCACGACGTCGTTGAGCAATGTCGCCGCGCCCGAGATCTCCAGCGTGCCGTTGTTGGTGACCGCACCTTTGACGACTGCGGAAGTGCCCTGAATCTTGGCACCGCCCTTCAGGGTCACCGTGTGGTCGAGCTCGACACTGCCCTTGTCGGTGATGACAGTGCCATCGACCGTCATTGCGTCGAGCATCAAAGCCTGGAGGCTCTCGACCGTCACGAAGCTGGTGCTCAGCGTTGCACCGCCGTCGATCGCGCTTTCCCCGACCACGTCGATGGTTCCGGCGCCGGCGATCGAGCCGCCGCTGATTTCGGTGCCCGACAGCGTCAGCGTCTGGCCGACATCGACGGTCACCGTGCCATGATTGGTCACGATGTCGTTGAGCAGCGTAGCCGCCCCTTCAATCTCCATCGTGCCGTTGTTGATGATCGGGCCGCTTCCGCCCGTAGAGGGGCCTTCGGAGAATTGGACCGGGCCGATGGCAAAATCATTCGGCGAATAGGTCGCGGTGGTCAGCAAGAATTTGACCGTGGCGATGTCGGCGCTGCTGCTGACGAAGTCGATGAAGATCGCAGAACCATCACCGCTGGACGTGCTCACGCCGACTTCGCTGACCGTGCCGATCACGTTGCCGCCGAGATCATAGGCGATGATCTCGGCGGTAAAGCTGCCGAAATAGTCGGCCTGGATCTGGGCACCCGCCGACGAGACGGGCGCAGCGAACTTGATGGTGATGTCGGGCCCGGCCTGGCGATCCCACAGGAGATGGGTGCCAGCGGCAAAATTCCCGGACCAACCATAACTCTGATCAATGCGCTCGAAGACGCCGCCGGCGGACGAGACCGTGCCACCGGTGCCATCGGTCGCGACGACCTGCTGCGGACTGCCGAGCACGGTGAATGACGTGCCGAGCTGCCCCCAGTTGAACTCGACCGTGGCAGGGCTTCCACCCTTCGGGGCGAAGACGCTCGATCCACCCTTGATCACCGCACCGCCGGTGAGCTTCACGGTGTTGTCGATTGTAATGCCGCCCTTGTCCGAGATCGTCGTGCCGTCGACGGTGGCGGTATTGAGCGTCAGCGTCGTGCCCGCCTCGACCGTCACTGAACTCGTGCTGAGGGTCGCGCCGCCGTCGATCTTGCTGTTGCCCGTGACGTCAATCGTGCCGATGCCGTTGATGGCGCCGCCGGAAATCTCCGTGCCCGACAATGTCAGCGTCTGGCTGCCGTCGACCTTGACCGTGCCGTGGTTGGTCACGACGTCATTGAGCAGCGTCGCAGGACCGGAGATCTCCAGAGTGCCGTTGTTCGTAACCGGCCCGCCCTTGATCTCGGCACCGTCCTGGAGCTTGACGGTGTTGTCGAGCTCGATGCTGGCATTGTCGGTGATGACCGTGCCCGACACTGTGATGCTATCAAGCGTCAGCTTGGCGTCGGCCGTGACTGTTGCCACGCTCAACGTGGCGCCGCTATCGATCGTGCTGGCGCCGGTGACGTCGATGTCGCCAGCGCCCTTGACGGCGCCGCCGCTGATCGTGGCGCCGTTCAGAATCATCTCCGCGGCGGCATCGACAACGACGTTGCCCGAATTGTTGATGATCGAGCCGTTGTCGACTGTCAGCGTCGCGTCCGCAAAGACTTCGATCGTGCCGGGCGCTGCATTGCCGACCGTCTCGTGCGCGAACTCCGTCGTACCCTTGACGTTGACCGCGCCGGAATTGTTCAGCGAGCCGTGCTCGATCAGGCTGGCACCGTCGAGCTCGAGCATGCCGAGAATGGCGAGCGTGCCGCCATCGATCGTGACGGCGTCGGCAACCAGCGTCGCGAGGGAATCGACCTGCACGGTCCCGCCGGAATTGGCAATGCCGGTGTCCAGCGTCAGCGTGCCGCCGGACAGTTCGATCAAGCCGGAATTGACGATGGTCGTCAGAGTGTCGATCTTGCCGCCTGCGGCCAGCGTGAGCTTGCCCGCATTGGTGATCGTGGCGGTATTGACGACGACATCGCCGTTCGTCCTGGTGATCGTTTCGACATCGATCGCGCCGCCGACCAAAACCTGGCCATCGGCAGCATTGGTGAACTTCGCGTCGGCATTGAGCGTGAGTTTGCCCGCGAGCGTCAGCGTGCTGTGGTTGATGACCTCCGGCGCCGTGTGGCCGACCGTCTTGTCGTAGTCATCCATCGTGAGCGACTTGCCGTACGCGACGGCGTCGATCGTGACGGGGTAGGACGGCGTCAGCCCGTGCAACTGGTCGGTGATGACGATGACGTCATCGTTGCTGGTCGGCACGGTGCCGGTTTCCCAGTTCGCGCCGTCCTTCCAGAACCCACCGGTGGGCGCACCAGGCTGGTTCGTCGCGACCCACACAACGGCCGCCGCATCGGTGCCCGTTATCGTGACGGTGACGGTCTGGTCCGAGGTTGCGCCTTGCGAATCCGTGACGGTCACGGTGTAGGACAGCGTCAGCACCTCGCCCTTCGGAATGAAGTCGGCGAGGTAGACCGGGATATCCTTCAGCGACCAGGCGATCGTTCCGGCGCCGGTTCCGGTGCTGTCATTGCCCGGCTTGATCGAGACCAGCAGGGCGCCGGAAAGAAAATTATAGATGCTGTCCGGCACGGTGCCGTCGGGCAGGACCGCGCTGAACTTGGACACCGCCACCGTGTGTTTGTCGGTGAGATCGACATCCGTGAACGCAAGCGTGCCCGAGGTCGGAATGTCGGTGGTGAGCGGGCCACCCGGCACGCTGGTGCCGCCGGCGAAGGTGATGGTCGGGACGCCAGAGGTAATCACCGGCTTGTCGTTGGTGCCCGTGATCGTGATCGTGATCGGGAAGGAGTTGGTTTCGGGATTGACCGAGAAATTGTTATCGACGCTGACAATGTAGGTCAGCGTCAGCGTTTCGCCGGCCCCAAGGAAATCGAAGGCGTGGTCGGGGACCGTATAGGTCAGCACCGCCGAACCGTTGTTGTTGTTGCCGGCGGCGGCTGCGACGGTGATCTTGACCTGCGTCGCCGCTATGTCCTGCTTCTGCAGAGCCGTGAGCGACGCCGTGACGTTGTGGTGGCCGGAATCCTGATAGGTGTAGTTTGTTGCATCGAGATTCACCGCCACGGTCGGCAGGTCGCCGGGGTTTTGGTCGACGAAGGTAACCCGGAAGACGATCGTTTCGGGAGCCACGGGCGCGCCGGTCCCGTCCGCGCGATCGCCGGTTGCTGCTGTGTGCTCCGTCGTCGCGAATGCCGTCGTCACATTGCCGTTGGCATCGAGGGTGCGCGCGTCGGGCGCGCCGGGAATGCGGTCGACGCCCGCCCCCCCGCCCTGCGGCGCACCGCCGCCGCCACCGGTGTTGCCGGTGTTGGTGAAGGTCGCCTGCGCCTTCGCGCCGTCCGGCGTCTGGATAAAGACGATGTTGCCGATCTGCGAGATGCTGTCGGTGAAGTTCGTGGTCAGCTTGGTGTTGGTGCCGTTGTCCGTGAACTTCAGCGTGAACACGTCCGTGATCAGCTTCTGCACGTCGGGCGACAACAGCGCATTGGTGATCGTGACGTTGCCGCCGCTGATCTGGATCATCTGCCCGGCCTGGTTGACCGTCGCGATCGGCAGCAGCGTGACCTTGTCGAACAGGATGTAGGAGCCGGTGGTGCCGTTCGGCTCGACCAGCACCTGGAAATTCACCTGCGGCTGAGGTTCAGGGTTTGGAACGGCGGCTGTCGGCGCAGGAATGATGAAACTGATCGAGTTCAGCACGGCCGTGCCACGGATGCCCATGGTGGCGACCGGCGTGTCGACCTTCATGTCGCCGTGCTTGGCGGTCTCGCCGGCGACGAAGGTGATGGTGCCGGCAACCAGGCTGAGCAGCGAGGAATTGTTCGACCCGTTGGGGTCGTAGACCATCTCGTTCAGCACCATCCGCGCGTTGGAGGACAGGCCGAACACGGTGCCGTCGATGAAGGTGATGCCGAGCGTGGAGTCCGAACCGGTCGAGACCACGTCGCCCTTTTCGACGTTGTCGCCGTTGTTCAGGATGACCGAGACGCCGTTGCGGATCGCGGTCGCGCCGCCAGTCAGCTTGGTGACGTGGCCGATGACCTGCGCCGCGGCCGCGCCGGGCGCGGCCTGCGCGACCTGAACATAACCCGTGAGCGCGCTGACGATGTCGCCGGTGAGATGCGCGCCGTCGGGCGAGGCGATCGCCGCGCGCTTGTCGCCCCTGAAATAATCGTGAACGACGAATTCGTGGCCGTCATGCGACAGCACGAGATCGAGACCCGTGCGCTTGAAGTCACCGTGAAAAATCAGATTGGGGTCTTCGATCACCACCGCGCCTTGCGGCACGTGGCCATGAGCCTTGACGGTGAAGGAATCGACATGGTCGGAGGCGGGCGAGCGGAAACCCTGGCCATCCAATGAGAGCGCGGCGTCAAATTTGCCAGCGTAATTCAACCGGGCACCGAAAATAGGTTAATATTTATGAAAGTATCGACCGCTTAAGCTTGCATATCATTACCAAGTCCTTAGCGAAACCATCTATTGCTTGTGTGATTTAGCGTGACTTGGCGGTCAGAGACTATGCTTACGGCGACATCCATAGAAAAGTCGAAGTATTCCTGTCCAAATCGGCAGGTATAGCTTGGTTTATTTGAGCGCATTCCCCGCCGCCCCCTGTATTCCGATGTATAAATCCGAGAGCAGATACTCGTGTCATCTTTTCTTCGTAGTGCCCCGCCGCATACTGCGGCAAATACGGAGTTAAATCTGTGACCCAACTAACAGAACCCGTGAAATAGCGGGTCATTAGCCATAGGCGGAGATTCGACCGCCCCACAACTTCTGCCTGCAATCGAGGCCATCTCGCGGTAACCGGGCCCCTCCTAACTCCAGATTCGTAAAATTTTATGCAATTCGGGCAGGCCCATTTCAGCCTGTCCCACGGTTTTGGAACCCCGCCTCCGCGCGTTAAGCAGAACAAAACGGCCCGCCTCGCACTATCTCCCCGAAAGCAAACAAGCCCGGCACGTCGAGGTCGAGGGGGACCTGACGAAGCTGGATAAGGGGATGTCAAATGGAGACCGCTGCTCACTCGCGCGCCTGGCGCGCTGTCCTTGTCCTGTGCGGATTGATCCTGTTCGGATCCGCCGCCGAGCTTCGCGCCGGCTCATTGCTGTCGCCGGGCGCAGGCGTGCTCGTGCGCAAATCCGCCGAGCCGTTCGGCGTGTTCGCCTTCGCCATTCCCGACGGCAGCCTGCGACAGAAATGGTTCGCACTGAAGGACAGGCTCGACGACGACATGGTGCAGCTCGCGCTGTGCGACGGCGACCGCGACAATTGCGCCTCGCCTGCGGCGCTGAAGCTGCTCGCCATCGTCGACCAGGCCCGCACGCGCGACGGCCGCGCGCGTCTTGGCGAAACCAATCGCGCCATCAACCTCGCCATCCGCGCCGAGAATGACGGTGCAGACGATGTCTGGAGCTCACCGCTCGCGACTTTCGCGCGCGGTGCCGGCGACTGCGAGGACTATGCCATCGCCAAGCTCGCCGCGCTGCGGCTCGCCGGCGTTGCCACCGATGATCTCCGCATCGTCGTGGTGCGCGACGTCAGGGCCGGCGAAGAACACGCGGTCGTCGCAGCCAAGCTCGACGGCCACTGGCTGATGCTCGACAACCGCCGCATGGCGATGGTCGAGGACGACCACGCACGCAGCTACCAGCCGCTGTTCGTGCTCTATCAGTCCGCCGTCCTGAAATATGTCGGCGAGCCCATGCAGTTCTCGATGGTGATGCCCGAAGCGCATTGACCCCGGTTTGCGCCGCACGATCCCTGACGCTAGCATGGCCCGGCAATGCCTGATGGAATGCGGGTCGGGGAATTGGAATGCGGTTGATGGTGCTGACCATGCTTGCGCTGCTGGCGTTGCCGGCGGCACCAGCCTCCGCACAGTCAGGCCCATCCGATCACTCCGTCGCCGACAGGCTGCCCCTGTTCGACCAGAATAACTGCCAGCAGATCCGCGATCCCGGCAATCAACTGTTCTGCGGCGATAGCCAGCTGTCTGCCGCCGCCGAGAAGCTCTCGACTGCCATCGAGGCGCGGCTTGCCCGCCTGCCCGATCGCCTGCCTGCGATCGAGGAGAACGCGATCTGGAATCGCCAGCGCAATCTCGGCTGCGGCATCGTCGGCCAGACCGGTGTTCGTGCCGAGGATTTCGACCGGGTGAAGGCCTGCCTGCTCAAGGTGACCGAGGATCGCGCCGCGATCGTACGCGACCCCGATTTCGACTGTCTCGCGGCCAACACCGCCGCCGGCGCGCTGATCTGCGCGGACCCCTCGCTCGCGCTCACCGAGACCGAGCTCAACAGCCATGTGCTCGGCCTGATCGGCAAGCTCGACCCGACCGCCGCACGTTTTGCGTTCGCCGAATACGGCCGCTGGACGCGCGAGCGCGATCGCAAGTGCAATCTGGTCGGCAAGGAAAATGTACCGCCGCAGGAGCTTGGCTCTGCAGAAGATTGTCTCGCCGATTACCTCAAGCGCAAGTCCGACGAGATCATCGCGGCCAAGGGCGACCCGAAGAAGGTGTTTGGCCGGCAGGTCGCGGCCAAGGAGCCCGACACCGACGCAGTCGATTTCTGCGCCGCGCGGATTCACGCCGCCAATTCGTGCGGCAATTTCCTCCGCATCAACCGCGTCTACGCGCTCGACAGCCAGGTGAATGACCAGGAGGCGCAGGTCACCGGCGAGATCGAGATGGTGGTGCTGGCGCCGTTCACCACCTGCAGCAAGGTCGCGTCCGCCTGCACCGGCACCTGCTGGGACGCCGCCACCGGCCGTCCGCAGCCGGGAGCCAGCAACAAGGAACGCGCCGCAGCCGCCTTCAACGTCACGCGCCGCCTGCGAGTCCAGCGGACATTTGCGTTCGTGAAAGCCGCCGACGGCTGGCGCTGCCGCGAAGACGAACTGGCGCCGGTGAATTCGGGCACCGCGGGTGGGGGATCTTAGGTTTCTCCTCTCGAGACGGCTGTCGCATATCGGTTTTTGAGCGACCTGCGCGCACGCCTCGTCCTTCGAGACGACCGCTCCGCGGTCTCCTCAGGATGAGGCTAAGCGGCGCCAGCGCCCGCGAAAACTGCTGCCGCATACTCCTCCCTCATCCTGAGGGCCCGCCAGAGGCGGGCGTCTCGAAGGATGCGCCACAGCGAAGGTGAAAGCTAAGCCACGTCAAAACATCAGATTGTCCTTCACGAGAACCCAGCGGCCGCCCTTGACCTGCTGCACCTGGGTGATGGTGTTGGCGAGGTGATCGGTCTTGGAGAATTTGGTCGGCGGCGAGCTGAAGATGTCGAGGAATTTCTCGCCTGACTCCAGCGAATCCAGCATCTTCTGCCCAGTGAGATCCTTGCCCGCCTTGTTGGCGTAGAACGCAAACGTCATCACCGCGTTGTAGCCGATGATCGCCTGCGTGTTGGCGTCGGTATTGAACATCTTCTTGTAGTTGATCAGCCAGTCGTGGACCTTGCCTTTGGCCGTGTCCTCATAGGGAATCTCGAAGCCCGAGGCCGCATAGAGACCCTCGACCGCTTCCTTGCCCAGCGTCGGCACTTCCAGCACGTTGGTCGGCGTCGCGCCGAGGAAGGTGACGTCCCAGCCGAGCTTCCTGGCCTCCGTCATCGCACCGATGGTCTCGCGGATGATGGTGCCGAGCACGACGAGATCGCAGCCGTCGGACTTCATCTTGGCGATCTGCGCACTGAAGTCGGAGGAGCCGCGCTTGTAGCTCGTGATCGAGGCCGGCTGCACCTTCATCGCGGTGAGCTGCTGATTGAAGCCGTCGAGCACGTTCTTTCCGTACTCATCGTCCTGATGCATGATGCATGGCTTCCCAAAATTCTTCCACTCCATCATGTATTTCAGCGCGGCACGCGTGCTCTCGACGTAAGGCAGCAGATTGTTGAACTTCAGCCGCTCCTGCGGCTTCGAGGCATCGAACTTGAAGGTGAATTCGGCGGCGGTCAGCGGGAAGAGCTGCAGCACGCCGGCGTCGAACAGGATATCCTGTGCGGCCAGCACGGTCGGCGAGCCCATCGGGCCTATCATGGCGAAGATCTTGTCGCGCTCGACCATCTTCTGCGAGGCAAGCACGGCCTTCTTCGGATCGTAGCCGTTGTCCTCGAGGATCATCCGGAGCTTGCGGCCATTGATACCGCCAGCCGCATTGATCTCCTCGACCGCCATCTTCATGCCGTTGGAAACAGGCACGCCCCAGACCTTGATCGGGCCGGACAGATCCTGATGGGTGCCGATGACGATCTCGTTGGCCGAGATGCCTTCATTGGTAACCTTGGTTTGCGCCAGGGACGGCTGACAGGTGAGCGCCAGAGCACTCACAGCAAGGCCGAACGCTTTCCACGATTTCGACATTGACGTCTCCTCTCCTTAAGGCCCGTATGACGCGAAGGGCGGGGCCATCACCGCTTCGCCTTGTTGTCTGCGCGCGCATGCGCGCGGCTCAAGCCACCGCGCGCTCGCGATACATCGCGTCGATCTCGGCGGCGTAGCGCTTGTTCACGAAATTGCGCTTCAGCTTCATGGTCGGCGTCAGTTCCTCGTCCTCCGGGGTGAGCTGGCGTTCGATCAGGTAGAACTTCTTGATGGTTTCGACGCGGGCGAAATTGCCGTTGACAGCCTCGATCTCGTGCCAGATCAGGTCCTGGATTTCGCCGGCACGGCAGAGGCTGGCGTAATTGGTGAAGGGGATGTCGTGATCCTGGGCGAATTTCTCGACATTCTCCTGGTCGATCATCACGAGGCAGGTGAGATAGGGCCGTTTGTCGCCGACCACAACAGCGTCCGAGATGTAGGGCGAGAATTTGAGCTGGTTCTCGATCTCGGACGGCGTGATGTTCTTGCCGCCAGAAGTGATGATGATGTCCTTCATCCGGTCGGTGATGCGGACAAAGCCTTCATTGTCGATGGTGCCGACGTCGCCGGTGTGCAGCCAGCCGCTGACATCGATGGCCTCCGCCGTCTTCTCGGGCTGGTTCAGATAGCCGGTGAACAGAAAGTCGCCCTTGATCAGGATCTCGCCGTCAGGCGACAGCGCGACCTCGCCCCAGGGCACCGCCTTGCCGACCGAGCCGAGCTTGATGCGCTCCCCCGGCATCATGGTTGCGACGCCGCAGTTCTCGGTCTGGCCGTAGACCTCGTGGATGTCGATGCCGAGCGCGAGATACCAGCGGATCAGATCCGGCGCGATTGGTGCCGCGCCCGTGAAGGCAATGCGGCAACGATCGAGCCCGATCATGCGGCGGATGTTGCGGAAGGCGAGATGATAAGCGATGCGGTTGGCAATGCGCAGAGCCAGCGGCGGCGTCTGGCCTTCGATGCGGCAATCCACCATGCGATAGCCGACCGCGATGGCGCGACGATAGACCCACTGCTGCAGCGGCGTCGCATCCTTCAGGGCGATAGTAACGGCGGAATAGAATTTTTCCCAGATGCGGGGCACCGCGAGGAACACGGTCGGCTGCACCTCGCGTAAGTTATCCGGTACGGTCTCCGGACTTTCGGCAAAGTTCATGACAGATCCAAGCGCTACGGAAATGTAGTAACCGCCGATCCGCTCTGCGACATGGCAGAGCGGCAGGAAGATCAGCCGGTCCTCGTCCTCGCGCGCCGGGATGAAATCGTTGGCGTGGCGCATCTGGTGCGTGACGCTACGGTTGGCATGCATGGCGCCCTTGGGCGGACCTGTCGTGCCCGAGGTGTAAACGAGAACGGCAAGATCATCGGCACTGCGGCTGTCGATCATCTCCTGCCACAACGCCTCGCGGCCGATCATGTGATTGCGGCCGAGTGCGCGAAATTCGTCGAGCGACATCACCATGTCGTCGGAGAAGCCGCTAAGGCCCTCCATGTCGAACACGACGATCTTTTGCAGGCTGGGGCAGCGAGCCCGGCAGGCGAGGATCTTGTCGAGCTGCTCCTCGTCCTCGGCGAAGATCACGCGGGTCGTTGAATCGTTGATGAGATATTCGACCTGGGACGAAGCATCGGTCGGATAGATGCCTGAGGAAACACCACTGGCGCAGAGGATGCCCATGTCGGCATAGATCCATTCGGGCACGGCGTTGGCGATGATCGAGGCGACGTCGCCGGGCGTGAAGGCGATGGCGCGCAAGCCGTAGGCGATTTCTTTCGAGATCTGCAGCCATTCGCGCCAGCTCGTCGGCTGCCAGATACCGAATTTCTTCTCGCGGATCGCAGGCCTGTCGCCACGCACCTCTGCAGCGCGCAAGAAGCTCTTTGCGATCGTATCAGCGACCGTCAGCACCGCCGGTCGGGCCATGCGCATCTCCTCGTTGCCGCTTAGTACCTCATCGCCAAGTTCTCATCGCCACGTCTTCTTCTTTTTCCAGCGCCGCTCGCCTCGCGCGCCCTGTTCCTTGGCGCCAAGGTAGAATTCCTGGATATCCTGGGAATGCATCAAGCGGTCGCAGCTGTCGTTCATCACGACGCGGCCGATCTCGAGCACATAGCCGTAATGCGCCGTCTCCAGCGCTACGCGCGCATTCTGCTCGACCAGCAGGATCGACATGCCCTGCTCCTCGTTGACGCGGCGGATGATCGTGAAGATCTCCCTCACCAGGATCGGCGACAGGCCGAGCGAGGGCTCGTCGAGCAGCAATAATGTCGGCCGGTTCATCAGCGCGCGCCCGATAGCGAGCATCTGCTGCTCGCCGCCGGAGAGCTGCCCGGCCGGCTGGTTGATGCGCTCCTTCAGCCGCGGGAAATAGCCGTAGACCCGCTCAAGATCGTCGACGACGCCGTCGCGGTCGCTGCGCGGATAGGCGCCCATCATCAGGTTTTCGCGCACCGAGAGGAACGGGAAGACTTCGCGCCCCTCGGGCACATGGCTGAGGCCGAGCCGCACGATCCTGTCAGCCTCCATGCGCTGGATCGGCTTGCCCATGAACTCGATCGAGCCCTTTTGCGGATCGAGAATGCCGGAGATGGTCTTCAGCACTGTGGTCTTGCCGGCGCCGTTGGCGCCCAGCAGCGTGACGATGCGGCCGCGCGGCACCTCCAGCGAGATGCCGCGGATCGCCATGATCGGCCCGTAATAGCTCTCGATGTTCGAGAGTTTCAGGATGATATCGGGCGCCACGGTTGCATCCATGCATCACGCTCCCAGATATGCGGCGACGACGTCGGGGTGCTGCTGAACCTCGGCCGGCGAGCCCATCGCCAGCACGCGGCCGTAGTTCAGCGCGATCACGCGGTCCGACACGCGATTGACCAGCGACATGTCGTGTTCGACCATCAGCACGGTGACGCCGAGATCGCTCTTCATATCGCGGATCCAGAATGACATGTCGTCGGTCTCCTCGACATTGAGGCCGGAGGACGGCTCATCGAGCAGGATCAGTTTCGGCTCCGAACAGAGAGCGCGCGCGAGCTCGATCACCTTGCGCACGCCATAGGGCAGGCCCGAGATCAGCTTGTCGCGATAAGGCTCGAGGTCGAGGAACTCGATGACCTGCTCGACCCGACGACGATGCACTTTCTCGTTGGCGCGAACGCTCGGCAGGAACAGCAATTCCTGCCAGAGCTGCGTTGTCGAATGTCGGTGGCGGCCGACCAGCAGATTCGACAGCACCGTCGCGTTCTCGAACAGCTCGATGTTCTGGAAAGTGCGGGCGATGCCGAGCCTGGCGATATCGTAAGGCGGTTCCTCCGTAATGTCCTGGTCCTCGAAGAAGATGCGGCCCGAGGTCGGCCGGTAGATCCGCGAGATCAAATTGAAGATCGAGCTTTTCCCAGCACCGTTCGGACCGATAATCGAGAGGATTTCGCCCTTCTCGACCGCGAACGACACCGCATCGACGGCCTTGAGGCCCCCGAAATGCAGCGACAGGTTCTCGGCGCGGAAATAGCTCATCGATTCCGCTCCGACTTCACGTAGATCTTCTGCCGCTTGAAGGTCGCGCGCTTGTAGAGCGGAAACAGCTGGAAGAAGAGCTTGATCTTCAACCAGCGGCCATAGATGCCGAGCGGCTCGAACAACACGAACAGCATGATGATGATGCCGTAGATCGCGCCCTTCAGCCCGTTCAGCGAGGCAAAGGCCGCGACCTTGGACTGAATGTTTCCCGCGGTTGCCGTGCCTGCGCCGAAGGTGGCAGCAATGCCGGCGATGATGCCGGGCATGTCGTCCTTCAGATAGGTCAGGAACGGATCGATCATCACGATGAAGATCGCGCCCAGCACCGCGCCGTGCAGGCTGAAGATGCCGCCGATCAGGATCACGATGATGAACTCGATCGAGAGCTGCAGCGTGAACATCTCCGGCGAGATGAAGGAGAGCTTATGCGCGAACAGCACGCCGGCAAAGCCTGTTATCGCCGCGGAGATCGCAAAGGACTTCACCTTGTAGAGCGCGACGTTGACGCCCATGCTGCGCGCCGCGGTCTCGCTGTCGCGGATCGCGACAAAGGCGCGCCCCGTCGGCGAGCGCAACAGATTGAGCGTGCCGACGATCGTCAGCACCAGCACCGCGAGGCAGATGAAATAGAAGGTCGGACTATCGCGCGAGACGGTGACACCGAGCAGCGACAGCGCCTTGACGCGCATGCCTTCGTTGCCGTTGGTGACGCTCTCCCAGCGCGCGAGGATCTCCTCGACGATGAAGGCGAAAGAGATGGTGGCGATGACGAGGTAGATGCCCTGAAGCCGCAGCGCGGGAAAACCGACCAGTGCGCCGATACAACCGGTCAGCGCGCCTGCGGCGAGGAAATAGACCGGAAACGGCACATTGTACTTCTGCAGGTACGCCGCCGTGTAGGCGCCGATCGCAAGGAACGCGGCGTGCCCCAGCGAAGCCTGCCCCGTAAAGCCGGTCAAGATCATCAGCGCCACGCCGACGATCGCATAGATGCAGACGAAGACGAGCTGGCTCATCAGATAGCTGGAGAGCACGTAGGGCGCGATCAGCAGCACCGCGAGCAGCAGTCCGTAGGAGACGACATAGCCCGAATGCGGGAACAGCCTGATGTCATCCTCATAGTCGGTCTTGAACAGGAAGCGCATGCGTTCAGACCTTCTTGCGGGCGTGAAGGCCGAACAGGCCTTCGGGCTTCAGCAGCAGCACGGCCAGCAGCACGATGTAGGGCGCGACATCTTTCCAGCCCTCGGGCAGATAGAACCCGGCCATGCTTTCGATCACGCCGATCAGGACGCCGCCGACGACCGCGCCGGGAATCGAACCGAAGCCACCGAGCACGGCGGCCGGAAACGCCTTCAAGCCGAGCACGAGTCCGACATTGGAGTGGATGAAGGTGATCGGAGCCAGCAACACGCCGGCACAGGTCGCAACCGCCGCGCTGATCGCCCAGACGACCGACACCACGCGCTTGACCGGGATGCCCATGTAGTACGCTGCGAGCATATTCTCGGAGCTGGCGCGCATCGCCGTGCCGAGCGTGGTCTTGTTGAAGAATAGCCAGAGCAGCGCGCAGAGGATGACCGTCGCGGCGATCACCGAAAGCTTGTCATGGGCGAGTACCAGCGAGCCGATGCGCAGCACGCCCTGGCTGAACGGCGTCTCGATCTTGAAATCGTCGGTGCCCCAGATCATACCGGCGACCGAGCGCAGGAAGTAGCCGAGGCCGATGGTGGCCATGATAATGGAGAATTGCGGATAGCCGAGGATCGGCCGCACCACGATGCGTTCGGCCAACATGCCGAACAGCGCCATCGCCACCACCGCACCGGCAAAGCCGATCCAGTAGTTCAGGCCCATCATGCCGATGAAGGTGAAGGCGAAGAAGCCGCCCAGCATCATCAGATCGCCCTGGGCGAAATTGACGACCTCGGTGGCCTTGTAGACGAGCACGAAACCGAGTGCGATCAGGCCGTAGACACAGCCGAGCGCAACACCGCTGACCAGCTGCTGAACGAAATCCAGCATCGCCGCGTCCTCCTGATGCAACCCGCGGTTCTTGACGACCGCCTTGCCGCATCTTGTGTCCAGCCGCTACGCAGTCGTTTCGCTGCGTGAGCGCCAAATGTCCCGGCGCCAATTCAGCCTGAAGCGCCCTGCACTGTCAACAAACGGTGACTTCAGGGCGTCTTGCCATTAGTCCAAGGTCGATGCCGGAATTTGCGGCGGCGCGATTCACTGGGCCGAAACATCTTCAGGTCATGGTCGCGACCGATGCAAAACCTGTTAGTGTGGCCGTCATGAAGCCGGACAGCTCGGCACTGGAAGTCCGAGGGTTAACGAAGCGTTTTGACCGTTTGGCGGTCGATAGCCTCGATCTCACCATCCATGCCGGCGAATTCTATGCGCTGGTCGGCCCGAACGGCGCCGGCAAGACCACCACTTTGCGCATGGTTGCAGGCCTGCTCAGGCCCGACGCCGGCGGCGTCTCTATCTTCGGCATCGATGCACTCAGGGATCCCGTTGCGGCCAAGCAGGTGATGGCGTGGGTCTCCGACGAGCCCATGATCTATGACAAGCTCACCCCGCTCGAGTATCTCGAATTCGTCGCGGGTCTCTGGGGCATTGCTCCGTCAGTGTCGAAGCCGGTCGCCGAGGAACTCGTGAGCTCGCTCGGGCTCGAGCCGCACCGGCACGAGCGCTGCGAAGGTTTCTCCAAGGGCATGCGCCAGAAGGTGGCGCTTGCCGGCGCGCTGGTGCACGATCCCCGCCTCATCATTCTCGACGAACCGCTGACCGGCCTCGATGCCGTCTCGGCGCGCCATGTGAAGGGACTGCTCGGCGATCGCGTCCGCGCCGGCTGCACCGTCATCATGACGACGCATATTCTCGAGGTCGCCGAGCGCATGGCCGATCGTATCGGCGTGATCGCCACAGGCCGGCTCGTCGCCGAGGGCACGCTGACCGAATTGCGCCAGCAGAACGGACATGCCGACACCAGTCTCGAAGATCTCTTCATTGCCTTGGTGACGCTCCAGGACGCCGCATGAGCTCGGCGACCGCCCTGTCGTGGTTTGCCCGCCACGAGCTACGGCTCGCCTGGCGCGAATGGTTTGCCATGATGACGGGTGGTCGGCGCAAGCGTGCCCGCGCCGCGGTGATCGGCCTCCTGTTCTTCGCTGCACTGCTGCATCTGCCGGCCTGGGCCGTGATCGGCCGCTTTGCCAATCTGCAACTGCCGCTCGACAAATCGTCGCTGATCGTGATCTCGGCGACGATCTTTCTCGCCTGGACCTTGATGCTGTCGCAGGCGATCGAATCCGTGACGCGGGTGTTTTACGCCCGCGCCGATCTCGATCTCATCATGTCCTCGCCGGCAACGCTCGCTAATCTGTTCTCGGTGCGCATCGCCGCGATCGCGCTCACCGTCACGGTGATGGCGCTGCTGTTCTCGACACCCTTCATCGATGTGCTGGTGATCGGTGGCGGCGCGCGCTGGCTCGCCGCGTTCGGCGTGGTGATCGCGATGGGCCTGTCGGCGGCGGCGATCGCGATTGCCGTCACTATCCTGCTGTTTCGCCTGATCGGCCCGGCGCGGACGCGCTTCGTCGCCCAGATCCTGGCTGCGATCATCGGCGCAGGCTTCGTGATCGCGCTCCAGGTGGCGGCGATCATTTCCTACGGCACATTGTCGCGCTTCACCATCCTCACCTCCGGCACCTTGGCCGCGCACGCACCTGACATCGACAGCATCTGGTGGTGGCCGGCACGGGCGACCATGGGCGACAGCGAAGCGCTGCTGCTGCTCCTCGCACTCGGGCTTGTACTGCTCGGATGCGTCATGGCGATCTTCTCGGGCCGCTTCGCCGACACCGCGATCGAGGCCGCCGCCTATGGCACATCCGGCCGCAAGCGCGCGAAGGAGCGTCCGTTCCGCCGCGGCTCCCGACAGCAAGCGCTGCGGCGCAAGGAATTCGTGCTGCTCTGGCGCGATCCCTGGCTGATCTCGCAGACGCTGATGCAGCTACTCTATCTGGTACCACCGGCGCTGCTGTTGTGGCGCAGCTTCGCCGACAGTTCCGTGGCGCTGACATTGATCTCGCCGGTCATCGTGATGGCGGCAGGACAACTCGCCGGCGGCCTCGCTTGGCTGGCGATATCAGGCGAGGACGCGCCTGATCTGGTCGCGACCGCGCCGCTCACGCCTACGAGCGTGATCCGCGCCAAGATCGAGGTGGTGCTGATCGCAATCGCCGCGATCTTCAGCCCGCTGGTTGCCGCGCTGGTTTTCGCCTCGGCATTCCAGGCGGCGATCACGGCCGCCATGATCATCGTCGGCGCCGCCTCGGCGACCGCGATCCAGCTCTGGTTCCGCGTCCAGGCCCGGCGCAGCCAATTCCGCCGCCGCCAGACCTCGTCGCGGCTTGCGACCTTCGCCGAGGCCTTCTCCTCGATCGGCTGGGCCGCCACCTCCGCGCTGCTGCTCACGCTCCCGGTCGCCGGCATCGTCAGCGGCCTGATCACTGCGGGCCTGGTGGCGGGCACCTGGAAATTCAGTCCAAGGCGCGAGTGAAGGTGCGGCATTGACGCGCTGTTGATCGCGTCCTGTTGGCCACGCGCTGCGTTGCACGCTAGACTTTCCCTTGATGTCACCGGGGATGGATTCATGCGGCGACTTGTTTCGACGGCATTTGCGCTGTTGAGCGCATGTCTCTCACCTGCCCTCGCCCAGCAGCCCCCACGCAGCGAATGCCTGGCGATGGCCAACGCCGCGCCTCGCGCCGTGCCGGTTGCCTTCCGGCAGGCGGCAGCGGCGCCTGAGGTCGAGATCACCTATGCCGGCCACTCCACCTATTTCATCGACACGCCGGGCGGCGTGCGCATCGCGACCGATTACAGCGGCGCCTATCAGGTTGGCCGGCTGCCTGACGTCGCAACCATGAACCGGGCGCACAGCACCCATTATTCGCTCAATCCTGACAAGCGCATTCCCCATGTGCTGCATGGCTGGGGCGAGGACGGCAAGCCGGCGCTCGTGTCGGAGCGCATCGGCGACACGTTCATCCGCAACGTCACGACCGACATCCGCCGCTATTTCGGCGACGATTCCGGCACCGACATGATCCGCGACGGCAATTCGATTTTCATCTTCGAGGTCGCTGGCCTCTGCATCGGCCACCTCGGTCACTTGCATCACAAGCTCGACGACAGCCATTTTGCCCAGATCGGACGGCTCGACATCGTGATGGTGCCGATCGACGGCACCTACACCATGTCGCTCGACGGCGTCTCCGACATCACCAGGCGGCTGCGCGCCTCGGTGGTGTTGCCGATGCATCGCTTCGCCACCCCGCTCGACGAGTTCATGCAGCGCGTCGGCAAGCAATTCGAGATCGACCGCCGTACCGAGCGCTCCTTGCGGATCTCACGGGATACGCTGCCGACGACGCCGACGGTGATCATCCTCGACGGGGTCTAAGGCAATTTTCTCCAAGTCGGCTGACGGCCGATCGTGCTGATCTCCGGAGCGACAGGAGATCGATATGACCGACTTCAAGAGATTGCTGCACGCGGATGGACCCAACCCCGAACACGCGGCAGCGCTTCAGCTCTATGGCCGCTTCGTCGGCGATTGGGACGCCGAGATCACCGCTCGCGGCGCTGACGGAACGAAACACAACGCGCCTGGCGAGATCCATTTCGGCTGGGTGCTGGAAGGGCGCGCCGTCCAGGACGTCTGGATGATTCCGCGGCCTGCCGGCGCACCGTCCTTTCCGGTCGCCGGCAATTGGTACGGCACGACGCTGCGGATCTATGATCCCACAATATCCGCGTGGCGCATTTCCTGGTTCGATCCCGGACGCAGCGTGTTCCGTCAGCAGATCGGCCGCCCGCGCGGCGAGGACATCGTGCAGGAAGGCACGACCGAGGCCGGCGACTTCACGCGCTGGAGCTTCGTTGACATCACGAACGATTCCTTTCACTGGCTCGGCGAGGTCAAGCCGGCCAAGGCAACCGATTGGCGGCTGGTCGTCGATGCAAGAGCGAACCGGCGCAAGACCTGAAGACAGCGACGCTGCGCTCGCGACGGAGGGCGCGGTTGCACAACGCGCGCTGCTGCGTAACGAGATCAAGTGCTAGGCTCCCGAAAACACAGGGAGCGAAATCGATGGCTGCAAGCGGTCTGCCTGCCAACACCAGCGGGCTTTTCGTCGAACCGCGCGAGGACTGGCTCGCGCAACACCACGAAGAGATCATCGATCCCCTCAGGCCGGTCGTCGATCCGCATCATCATCTCTGGAATCGCGGTCATCGTTACCTGATCGAGGAGATGGCCGCCGACATCGCCTCCGGCCACAACATCATCGCCACCGTCTATGTCGATTGCCGCTCGATGTACCGCGCGCACGGGCCCGAAGCGTTCCGGCCCGTCGGTGAGGTCGAGTTTGCCAACGGCGTCGCCGCGATGAGCGCAAGCGGCGGATATGGCAAGGCTGCAATCTGCGCCGGCATCGTTAGCCATGTGAACCTGCTGCTGGGCGACGCGGCCAAGCCGGTGCTGGAAGCAGAGATTGCCGCAGGCAACGGCCGCTTCCGCGGTATCAGGCATTCATCCGCCTGGGACCAAGACCCTGTCGTGGCCGGCATGTACGCGAACCGGCCGAAGGGCCTGTTGCAGGACCCCACCTTCCGCAAGGGCTTTGCCTGCCTTGCTCCCCTGAACCTCAGCTTCGATGCCTGGCTGTTTCATCCGCAGATCGGTGAGCTCACCGAACTGGCGCGCGCCTTTCCCGACACCAAAATCGTGCTCGATCATTGCGGCGGGCCGGTCGGCGTCGGCCGCTTTGCGGGACGGCGCGAGGAGGTGTTTCCGCAATGGCGCGCTTCGATCCTGGAGATCGCCAAATGCGAGAACGTCGTGGTGAAGCTCGGCGGGCTCGCGATGTGCCTGCTCGGCTACGACTTCCATTTCCATCTGCGCGAGAGGCCGCCGTCATCCGAGGAGCTGGCCGCGGCGTGGAAGCCTTATGTCGAGACCTGCATCGAGGCGTTCGGGCCGAAGCGCGCCATGTTCGAAAGCAATTTTCCGCCGGACAAGGGCCAGTGCAGCTATCAGGTGATCTTCAACGCCTTCAAGCGCATCGCCGCACCGATGAGCGACGCCGAGAAAACGGCGCTGTTCTCGCAGACCGCGACCGATTTTTACCGGCTTGAACTGCCGTCATGACGCGAAAAAGGGGCCGGGATATTGGGCCCGCCCCCTCTTCCGTCGTCGCCGCTGGGAAGCGTCGTTGAGACTTGATTAACCGGCACCCATGAGAGACGCGGGGCGGCGCTCGCCGGCCGAGAAAAACATCCGCTTCAGCTTGTTGACGACGCGAACCATGAGGCCGATGACGACGGGGTTGGTCTTGCGGCAGAAGGCGATCTTCTTGACGTGGCCTTCGACGTGCCATTTGGCGTGCGCGCCATCGCGGAAGAAGATGACATCGCCGACGCCATAGCGCTTGGGCGGGAGCCCGTCGCTCTCCAGCACGATCGATCCTTCCAGGATCATGATCGTCTCGTCGAAATCATAGTACCAGTTGAAGCGGCCTTCGGTGCAGGACCAGATGATGGTCGAGGAGGTGCCATCCGAGCTGGTCGACAGGATGTGCGACCGCGAGACGGGATTGCCCTCGATGATCCAGGCCGGCTCGATCGGCCGCAGCTCCAGATCCACATTGCAACTACCGATTTCAACCAATGCGCGCGACATCTTCGTCCCCAGGCGATATAATATCAATGGCCGGGTCTTGGCCCGGATCGTTTCGAAAGATGTCTGGAACGCTAGTAGCGGGTTTTTAATTCTTTCTTACGCAGGCCCCGACAATCAGCCGCAAGTTGCAGGTGCGAAGCTGATAACGTCAGGATTTCCTTGCAAATCCGCGCACATGAACCCTTCTTTTCCAGGGTGCGACAAAGTGCGGCGGAATGACTGAGAAGGAGCCCATCGATGCCCCTGACCCCGGAGGTTCTGGCCGCCCAAGGCGAGGTCGTCGCCTGGCTCGGCAGCCTCGACGTCTCATTTGCACCGGACGACGAGCCCTGGTTCACGATCGACGGCGTCGAAGCCCCCCGGCAGATCGGCAGTGACGCCTCAGGCGGCGCCTTTGTGTTGCTGCCGGCGCAGAATGTGCTCTACGTCTCATCGGAAGGGCGTGCAGGCATCATCGCTGGGAATTTCCAGGCGTTCGTCCAGCTCGTCGTCGCCCATCCCTACTGGCTGGACATCCTCAAATTCTCGTCCGGCGGCGACCTCCAGGAGATGCGGCGCGCTGCGGATGCGCTTGAAGCGACACTCGACGACGAGGACGACATCAACCAGGCGAGGGAGGAAATCCACGAGCGCCTCAACCTGCCGGAGGCGGACGACCCGGTCGATGCGCTCTACCAGGCGGTCGCGGCTTCCGACGCCATCGTGCGGGCCACCGACGGCAGCCCGTTCACAACGCTGTTCAACCGCTTCAGCATCGACAACAACCCGATGCTACGCAACGCCGCGGCGTGAGGGCGCGTTGATCGAACGTGCTCGGCCTTCATGGTTCGAGACGCGCCGGAAGGCGGCGCTCCTCACCATGAGGGTTTAAGACCTCGCCGCGAAACGAGACCTCATCCTGAGGAGCCCGCGAAGCGGGCGTCTCGAAGGATGGCCGCAAGACGCACTACTTCGCCCACTCGCCCTTGCGGAACACCGGCACCTTGCTGCCGTCGGCGAGGATGCCGTCGATGTCGGTTTCGGCCGAGCCGATCATCCAGTCGATGTGGATCAGGCTCTGGTTGCCGCCTTGCGCTGCGATCTGCTGCGGCGTGAGCTGCGCGCCGTTGACGAAGCACTTCGAATAACACTGCCCGAGCGCGATGTGAGAGGCCGCGTTCTCGTCGAACAGCGTGTTGTAGAACAACAGCCCGCTCTGCGAGATCGGCGAAGAATGCGGCACCAGCGCCACTTCGCCGAGCCGGCGTGCGCCCTCGTCGGTGTCGAGCACCTTGTTCAGCACCTCGGCGCCGCGCGAGGCCTTGGCGTCGACGATCTTGCCGTCTTCGAAACGCACGGCGATGTTGTCGATCAGCGTGCCCTGGTAGGACAGCGGCTTCGAGCTCACGACATGACCATAGACGCGCCGGCAATGCGGCGTGGTGAAGACCTCTTCGGTCGGGATGTTGGCGTTGCAGCTGATCCCGTTCTTGGCGGACGAGGCGCCGCCTTCCCATTCATGGCCGTCGGCAAGCCCGATCGTAAGGTCCGTGCCGGGACCCGAATATTGCAGTGCGCGGAAACGCTGGCCGTTGAGCCAATTGGTGCGCTCGCGCAGCACCGCATTGTGGCTCGCCCAATTCGAAATCGCATCCTCACGGTCGACGCGCGACGCCGCGAAGATCGCATCGGCAAGCTTGCCGATCGCGACCTCTTCGGACTCGTTCGGAAAGACCTGCTTGGCCCAGGACGGACTCGGATAGGCGATGATGTTCCAGTTGGTGTCGAAATTGACGATCTTCTCCAGCGCCGGCTGATAGGCCATGGAATTGGCCTTGCTGGCGCGCGCCACCTTGGACGGATCCTCGTCCGACAGCAGCATTGGATTGTCGCCAACGATGGCGAGCCGCGCGGTGTTCTCGGAGAACGCCTTGGCCATGCCCTCGTAGAGCCAGTTGGCGGCGCGATCGAAACTGTTGTCGTGGCCGTGACGGTAGCGCGCCAGCGTCATCTCCTCGTCGGAGAGGATCGGCGTCACGATGCCGGCACCGGCCTTGTAGGCGTGCGCAGCGATTCGTCGCACCAGCGGCAGCGCGATCGCGGGCGCCGTCAGCAGCAGGTCCTGTCCCGGCCGCAAGCCCAGTCCCACCTTCACCGCCACCTCGGCCAGCCGGTCGAGCTTCACGGGATCGATGGAATTGGTGGAATTGCGTTGATCGGTCATGCCGGGCCCTCTGTCGGAATCTCTCATTCAATCTAAGTCTAGCATCACGAGACACAAGTGCGCGAGCGTCTTGCAAGACGTGAAAGATACGCAGTTTGGTTTTCAACGCGTTGCCGATTTCAGCACCCGGTCGACCATATCTGACGCAAGACCGAGGTCATTTTTCGGTGAAGTGAGGGCCTCGATTGCGGAACGAACGATTCGGCTCGACTCCCGGGCGTCGGCGGCGCGTTCGTCGGCGGGCTGGCAGCCGGCGCCATCATCGGCGGCGCGGTCGCTGCGCCCTATTATTATGGCTCACCTGGTTATTACGAGTCGGGCTATCCGCCGCCGGCCGGTTATGGACCGCCGCCCGACGGGGACATCCAATACTGCTTGCAGCGCTACAAATCCTACAATCCAACCACGGGCCTGTACCTCGGCAACGACGGCAGGCGCCATCCCTGCCCGTAACTGGATGGCCGGTACCGACCGCGGTCGGCCAGGACACCCGATCGAGATCTTTTCAATCTGCATCCAACCTGTTCCCTGCGGAACAGGGTGGATGTGTTTCGACAAGTGGCTTGCGACCACTACTCCGGCATCATCTCGCCGCTGCCGCCGAACTCGGCGGGAAAATCTTTCAGCTTGGGCAGGCCATCGCGCATCGGCAGCACCGTCTCGGAATAATTGACGTGGACGCCGGGCGCGAATTTGAGCGTCGGGATCGTGGCGGTGAAGACGTCGATCATGCCGAGCGGCGGATGATTGGTCATGAGATGACCGCCGCACTTCTTGCAAAACTTGCGCTCACTGAGCGGAGTCTTGGCGTAGGTCGCGACATGCTCGGTGCCGGCGGTAACGCGTACGGCCTCCGGCTTCCACAGGCTGAACGCGTTCACCGGACCGCCCGACCAGGAGCGGCAGGACCGGCAGTGGCAATATCCCATCGCTTCCGGCTCGCCCGTGGCCTCGAGCGTGACCGCACCGCAAAAGCAGTTCCCGACGTGACTCATCGTGCTCTCCATTGATGCTTGTTTTCGAAACTTGGCAGTTTCCTCCATGCCTCGGTGTCGCATCCTCCTTTCGATGGACGCGGCGGAGGCACGCGAAGGTTACACCGACTTTCGCCAGGGAATAAGCATCGACACCCGTTGTTTGTACTGCCGGTATTCATCGCCGAAGAGATCGACGAGGTCGCGCTCCTCCAGCGCAATGCCGACAAAGATGTAGGCCGTGGTCACGGCCGCGAACAGCAAATGGCCTGCGGTCATGGTCGGGGCCGCCCAGAAGGCGATGATGAAACCGAGATAGATCGGATGACGGATGAATTTGTAGAGCAGCGGCGTCTTGAAGCGCGGCGGCTCGGCCTGCTTGCCGACGAGATGGTTCGTCACCTGATGAAGCCCGAACAATTCGAAGTGATTGATGATGAAGGTCGAGGTGAACACCAGCACCCAGCCCAGGAACGACAGCGTGATCAACGTCACGGCAAGATCCGGATTGGCGGCGTCCCATATGACTGACGGCAACGGACGCCACTGCCAGAACAGGAGCAGCAACGACAGGCTCGCGAACAGCACATAGGTCGAGCGCTCGACCGGCTTGGGGACGAACTGCGTCCACCACGCCTTGAAGCCCTGGCGCGCCATCACGCTGTGTTGAACAGCGAACAGCGTCATCAGGAGGAGATCGATGATCACAGCTTCAAACGCTGGTGTGATGGCTCCGGTATCGATGGTCTTCGGAACCACCAGCCCGGTCACGAAACCGATGGCATAGAGAATGGTGACGAAAAATACGAGATAGGCCGCAACGCCGTAGAGAAATGCAATGAACTTGAAAGCTTTCGAGCCCGACGCGTCGGGACGCAGGGAATCAATCTCATGATCAATTTGGGCCATTGGCAACTCCGTTGTGCCGAAGCATCGGCACTTCATTGGCCGCTGCACCATGCCCGTGTGAATGAGCGAAAGCTTTCGCGAGCGGTTGATTTTCGCCTGAGAGGGCTTTGATTTTTGCTTGAGACGACAGACACGTGAGATTTCTCTTTGAACATAATGTGCTCGACAGCGATCTGCGCGAGCTGACCTGCGCCGGCGCGTCCGTGCCGTTACAGCCGCAGGTGTTCGACCTGCTGCTCTATCTCGTCGCGGAACGCACCCATGTCGTCAGCAAAGGCGATCTTATCAGCCAGATCTGGAGCGACCGCATCATCTCCGATTCCGCGTTGAACAGCCGCATCAATGCCGCCCGCAAGGCGCTCGGCGACGACGGCGCGACACAGCGGCTGATCAAGACGATCCCGCGCAAGGGCTTTCGTTTCGTCGGCGACGTCAGGGAAGAGGCCGCAGCAAAACCTGCGCCGGCCTGGACCGTGCCGAGCCCCGCGCGCGCCATGGACCGTCCCGGCATCGCCGTGCTCGCCTTTGAGAACATGAGCGGCGATCACGCCCAGGACTATTTCGGGGACGGCATCAGCGAGGACATCCTCACCGCGCTGTCGAAGCAACGTCGGCTCATCGTGATCGCGCGCAATTCGTCGTTCACGTACAAGGGGCGGGCCGTGCACATCAAGCAGATCGCCGAGGAGCTCGGTGTCCGTTACGTCGTCGAGGGCAGCGTGCGCAAGGTGGACAACCGCGTGCGCGTCACCGCGCAGCTCAATGACGCCACCACCGGCGGCCATCTCTGGGCCGAGCGTTACGACCGCGAACTGATCGACGTCTTCGCCGTGCAGGATGAGATCACCGAGCGGATCGTCGCGGCGATCGAACAGCAGATTCAGGTCGCGGAGAGATAAGGCAATGCGACCAGGAATCTATTTCGCCTTGGCTTGCATCGCCTTCGGTGCGGGTACCTGCGCCCATTCCTTGTCGGCGCGCGGCCCGTTCAGATCGCCGGTGAGGCCGATGAGCTGACCGGGCTGGGCGTCGAGAGTCTGCTGCCAGGTCTGGGTCTGGCACAGGAACTTGATCAGACATCCCTTGAGCTTGAGACGGTCGGGCGATTCTCGCCACAGCGAGACCGAATAGAACTTGCCGTCCTCGGCATTATAGATATCGCCGGCAAACCTGCCCTCGGGCGTCGCCTGCAAACCCATGATGAGCTGGTGGCCGAGCAACGGGCGGGCACGCTTGTCTGCATCAGGGTTTTCCTTGTCGCGGAGAGGCTGGCCGCGCTTGTCTGCCGGATCCTTCATCCAGACGATGAAGCCGCAGATGCGATCTCGCGATGGACCGCAGCGCTCGAGCCTGATCCGCGCACGGCCGTCCTCGACAAGCCAGGTGCCGCTGGGATCTGCAGGCGCGTTAGCGCCAGCGCGGCCGCCAAGGGCCATCATCACGATGGTGATGGCGATACGCAGCAGGAAGCGAAGGAGAAGATTCATCAGAGACACCTTTCGTTGGATCGGATTGCCGCGTCAGTTCAGCTGCGCCATCAGCGCGTCGGCACCCTTGTCGACGCCGGCATTGGCGGCCGCGAGCGCGCCGACGCTGGCCTTGATGTCGTAGGCGCCGGGATATTGCTTGGTGACGTAGGCAGAGAGCAGGCGCGCGGTCGAAGCGTCGAAGATCTCGACGCCGTAGATCACCGAGCCGGTCAACATGCCCTCGCCGTCGCGCGCGGCCTGCACGCCGTTGTAAACCGCGCCGGCCATATCAAAGCGCGAGAGCGTGCCGAGCACCGGTGTATTGGTGACGGCGCCGGTCAGCGTCAGCCTGATCCGCAGCGTGTCAGGTCCGCGCTCGCGCACGAGAGTGAAGCGGCTGCGCAGCCGCTCGGCGAAACGGGTTTGCATGTAGGCGGCAAGCGTCGTCTTGTCCTTGTCGGACATGTCGCCGAACTGGTGATCCCTGCCGCGGTAGAGCACCACAGGCTCGAGGATCACCTTATGATAGGCGCGCCAGTCGACGGACGTGGAATAGCGGTAGGGCACGCGGCCGGAGGCATCCGATTTGTCGGGCGCCATGTAGGCCGAGGACGCCATCTCCGAATAGGGCACAGGCGCGACCGAGGCGCAGCCGGTCACGGCGGTGCCAAGCATCAGCGTTCCCAGACCGCGCAGGGCGATCGAGCGATCCATTCCAGAACTCCTCTTGCGACTTTGTCGAAAGGCAAAAGCGATCGCAGCCGCGTACGGGACCAGACGCGGCTGCGACGCTCACCTTTGCCAGCCCAAGGCCTCGTCCGGGGCCATGTCAGACGCCTTGGGCTGCTTCAGTGTCTTTGTTTATAAAACCGACTGGTTGGTTTGTAAATAGCGAAATGAGGGCTGGCACATTTGGCCGCGGGCGCGACCTTGGGCAGCGATCAGCAGGAATTCGTCAACGATAAATCAGGCGCGCTTGCGCGGGCTTGCAGCCTTTGGCGCCGGCACCGCACCGGACTTGGCGGAGCGCGCCTTGGTGGGCTCTTCCTTGGCAGGCTGTTCGAAGCCGGTCCACTGCTTGTCATCGAGCAGACGCGCGAACAGGCGATCATGCTCCGCCTTGCTGAGGGGAGACATGCCCAACAGGCTGCTCAGCAGCAGGCCTCTCGCTGCCGCCCAGCGCAGCAGCGCCAGATCCCGATCGACGGCTTCGGCCTTGATGGCTGCGACCCGCTCCATCTCGCGGTCGCGCGGAAGGGACATCAGCTGCGGATTCTCGACGATGGCCGCGACCAGCGCCAGCGCGGCCGAATTCGGCGAGCTGGCCGCTTCGCGCACGGTTGCGAGCTGGGTTGCGAGCGCGGGATTCGCGGATGTGGCGCTCACCTTTGCCAGATAGCGGCTCGAGAATTCCTCGAAATGGGCCATCTGCCGCTCGAGCAACGCCTTCAGCACTGCTTCCTTGGTGCGGAATTGGTGCATCACGCCGCCCTTGCTCAAGCCGCTCTCGCGCGCGATCGCATCGAGCGTCAGCCTACCGGGTCCGTCGCGCGCGATGATCGCGATGGCTGCTTCGAGCGCAGCATTGCGGGATCGTTCGGAGCGTGTGGCATTGTCCATGGGCCGACTTGTCTCCGTGACACGACAATGAATCAAGTGAAAACAGGACGCGCTTACATTTTTTGTGCAGATACTGTCGAGACTTTCATCTTGCGGACGGCACAGTTTTTCCCCGCGCCGAAGCACGCGTCTACGCGCGAGTTGCTTGCAACAGTGCCGGGATAAGAGGAGTGCGCGCCGGCGGCTGAGGCGCGGTTCCGTTCGGTATCCCGGTCCGCCTGATAGGAACAGATCGGTCACGGGCATTTTATCCTTTGTGAGCGCCTGCACGGCTGCAACGACGATGCCGGCACCCCACATCCACATGAAATGATTTCCATCATCTGATGATGGATCGAGCATCTATTTGGAGGCCAACATGGGCCAGATTATTCAGTTTGTTTCGAAATCCGAGCGAGAGCGTCTTCGCCTCATCCAGGAAGCGCGCGCGATCTACGACAGCATCTTCCCGCCGGCTGATCCGGCCGGCGAACAGTCGAGCGGAGCCAATGCGCGGCAGGGCGACAGGGGCAACCTCGCATGATCAAGATCATTGCCGTGCTCTGCAGCCTCGCCTCTCCGTCGAATTGTCACGAGCAGCTCGTCACCAGCTCCGACTTTGCAGATGTCTCGGTACAGTCCTGCATGATGGGCGCGCCACAGCTCGCCGAATGGATGAACCAGCATCCGGCTGAGCGCCTCGCGGCCTGGCGCTGCGTGATTGGTCAGCAGAACGGCCGCGGAATTTAGCGCACAAGGCCGCCCATCCGGGGGCGGCACGATCCGGTCGAACCGTGACGAGCAGGCGTCGCCAAGCTAGAGTGGCGATGTTGCCTGGCACAGGGGGACACCGGATGGAGGTCGCCAGCCTCGTTCTTCCCGTATTCGCGATCATCGTCACCGGCTGGCTCGCCGGGGCGTCGGGGTATCTGTCCCGCTCGCTCGCCGACGCGCTGGTGCATTTCGCTTACAACGTCGCTATGCCGGCGCTGCTGATCGTCACGATCGCGCAGGAGCCCGCACGCAATCTGCTGGAATGGCGCTTCCTGCTCGCCTTTGGCGGCGGCTCCCTGATCTGCTTCGTGCTGGTCTTCCTCGCGGTCCGCACCGGTGGCAAGCACGATCTCGCCAGCAGCACGATCCACGGCATGGCCGCGGCGATGACCAACACCGGCTTCGTGGCGCTGCCGATCCTCCACGCTATCTACGGGCAGCCCGCGGTCTTGCCGGCTGCGGTTGCGACGGTGTTCGTCGCCGCCGTGATGTTTCCGATCACGGTCATCCTGCTCGAAAGAGACACGCGCGGGCCTGCGCAGTCGGCCGGGCTGGCCAAGCAGATCCTGCTCAACCCAATGGTACTTTCGACGCTGATCGGCCTCGTCTGGGCAATCACGGGCTTGCCGATTCCGGCGACCGTCGCGGCCTATCTGAACATGATCGCCGCGGCGCTCACGCCTTGCGCGCTGTTTGCCATCGGGCTCGGCCTGTCGGTCGAAGGCCTGCGATCCAGTCTCGGGACGACGTTTGGACTCGCCACCGTGAAGCTGGTGGTGATGCCGCTGATCGTCTACGGCCTCTGTATCATCACCGGCCTCAATCCGCTCTACACCGTAGCTGCCGTCATCTGCGCGGCCGTGCCGACGGCGAAAACCGTTTACGTGCTGGCGCACGAACACAAGGTCGAGGAGAAACTGGTCGCGGCCACGGTCTCGGTCACGACGATGCTATCGGTCGCGACCTTGCTGGTCGCGCTGTATCTGCTCTCGGGCCTTGCGACCGGCGCGCACTAGCGGCGCTTGAACGCCTCCGCGCCCGAGGCGCGGCGATCTCACTTCGGATTGGTGTTGCTCCAGGTCGGCACTGAATTGGTGACGCCGACTGACGGCCAATTATAAGTCCCGATCGACGGCGCCGTGACCGTGCCGACCGTCGGTCCCGACGACCCGTAAGACGGCCTCGGCTGGGTCGCGGTCACGCCAGAGCTTCCATAGGTCGGAGCCAGCACGCTCGTGCTGTGGGACCTCTGTGATCTGGACTTCTTCGCTTCGGCCGCGAAGGGCACTCCTGCCAATCCAGTCGTGACAAGCGCTGCAATGATGAGCCTGATCGTTGTCATCGCTATCCCTTTATGCGCCGCGGGCCTGTTGAGCCATGTGGTCATTCACCGGGGAATTCCCATAGGCCCTCGTTCATAACTGCGTGTGGCCGAAAACGTGCCGGAACCCACCCTGGCCGTGTGTTGCGCACGGAGCCGGCTGTCCCGAAACCGGACTTGCCATTCGCGGTCGCTTAACCCTGTCCGCGGATGCCAGGGTAAACGGATGCCATCCGGATACATTGTGTAACCCGCCGCAACCTTTGCTTACCCTTCCGCCTCCTACCGTGCCAGGCGGAGGGGAAGTTCCAGATGACGACGATCGAGTTGCCCGCGGCCTCGCCGCCTCAAGCCGCTGCGCCGACGCGTATCCGGATCCTCTGCATTCTCTTCTTTTTCTCCGGCTTCCCGGCGCTGATCTACCAGCTCACCTGGCAGCGCAGCCTGTTCCGGATTTTTGGCGTCAACACGGAATCGGTGACCATCGTGGTCACCGCCTTCATGCTCGGGCTTGGCCTTGGCAGCCTCGCCGGCGGCTGGCTCTCGAAGCGCGACGGCATCAAGCCGCTGCTGCTGCTCGGAATCATCGAGCTCGCGACCGCGGCCTTCGGCCTGGTGTCGCTGTCGATCTTCGACCTGGTCGGCCGCCTCACGGCCGACATGTCGCTGCCGGCGATCGCCTTCATCAACCTGCTGCTGGTGCTGGTGCCGACGCTGTTGATGGGAGCGACGCTTCCGATCCTGGTCTCGTATCTGGTCCGGATATCAGGCCAGATCGGCAGCGCCGTCGGTACGCTCTATTTCGTCAACACGCTTGGTGCAGGCGCGGCCTGCCTGGTCTCGGCCGTGTTGATCTTTCCGTTCCTCGGCATGCACGGCGCGATCATGATCGCGGCCGGCATCAACACCGTGGTCGGTGCCGGCGCCATCGCGGCGCATATGCTCGGCCGCGCGCCTGTTGCAGCCGGACCGGAAGCTGCGGTCCACCTGACGGCAACGCCGGTCCTCGGCATGGGCTTCGTCACCGCGCTCGCGGCCGCCGGCGGCTTCATCTCGCTGTCCTACGAGATCTACCTGTTCCGCACCATTTCCTTTGCCACGGGCTCGAGCTCGCTCGCCTTTGCTATCACGCTCGGCAGTTTCCTGATCGGCATTGCCGTCGGCGCGCAGCGGGCCGGGCATATCTGCGAGACCCGTTCCGCCAAGGACGCGATGGGATGCGCGGCGAGGGACCTGGTCTGGGCCAACGGCTTTGCCGCGGCATTCCTGCCGCTGATGACGCAGCTGGCAGCCAACGTCGTCGCCATGCTGGTCGTCGCTGTGATCGCGACCTACCTGATCGCCCGGCAATGGGGTGCGTTGCTGCCCTATCTCTCGCAATTCGGCATCGCCGCCGACGCCCGCGCTGGTCAAAAGACCGCGCTGCTCTATTTCTCCAACATCATCGGCTGCGCCACTGGCGCCGTGCTGACCGGCTTCGTACTGACTGATCATTTCGGCCTGAAGCAGATGGCCGTGTTGCTGCTGGTGGCGGGAACGACGTGTGCGCTCGTGCTTGCCGTTGTCACCCCTGCCGCGACCCGGCGGGAGCGTTTGCGCTTCGGTGCCATCGCGACGACCGTTCTCGTGCTCGGTATCACCGTCAATGCGGTCTTCGCGCAGCGGCTCCTGGAGAATCTCCAGAGCAAGTCGATCGCCACTCATGATTTCGCCGAGGTCGTGGAAAACCACAGCGGCATCATCACCGTCGACACCAACGGGACGGTGTACGGCAATGGCATGTATGACGGCGCCTTCAACACCGACATCAAGCATGACCGGAACGGCATCATCCGCCCCTACACGCTGAGCCTGTTCCACCCGGCGCCGCGCGAGGTGCTGATGATCGGGCTTGCCTCGGGCTCCTGGGCCCAGGTGATCGCCAACAACCCCGACGTCGCCTCGCTGACCATCGTCGAGATCAACCGCGGCTATCTCGAGATCATCGCAAAGCAAGATGACGTCAAATCCGTTCTCGCCAATCCCAAGGTGAAGATCATCGAGGACGACGGCCGGCGCTGGCTGAGCCATCATCCCGATGCGCATTTCGATGCCGTGGTCGTCAACACCACCTGGCACTTCCGCGCCAATGCGTCCAATCTGCTGTCGTCCGAGTTCATGGAGCTGGTGAAGCAGCATCTCAACAACGGCGGCATCTATCTCTACAACACCACCAATTCGCGGCGCGCCCAGCGCACAGCCTGCACCGCATTCGCCTATGGCGCCCACTTCCTCAACCACATGGTGGTGTCGCAATCGCCGATCGACTGGAACACCCCGCGCTGGCGTCGGACGCTCGAAGCCTACAGCATCGACGGCAAGGCGGAATTCGCCGCCGGCAACGCAGGCGACCAGGCCGCGGTCGACCGCTTGATGACCGACTACCGCAAGGACGGCCCGATGTTCGAGCAATGCCCGCAGCTCCTCGCCGCGACCGAAGGCAAGACGCCGATCACCGACGACAACATGGGCACCGAGTGGCGTTACTTCCTCGACCTGGAATGACTTTGGAATAATTGAAGGACCACACGCGTGCTGTCATCGCCACAGGATCAACTCGAATCAGGCCTAGCGCGTTCCGCTCAACGCATTCTCGGAACGAACAGCATGACCGGCGCCGAACTGAAGCAGCTCCGTGACGACCTCTCCGACGCGATCGAGCGCAAGCTCACCGCGGCCGACATGGCGAAGCTCTGTGCATTGCCGGAGAAGGGCGGCGCCGACACCATCCGGCGCTGGGAGGTGCGCGGTCCGACGCTCGCCGCGACCAAGGTGCTACGCGTGCTCGCGATGGCGAGCGATCGCTATCCGATCCTGGAGAAGTTCGACATCTTCGACCGCCACGACGTGCGCGAGGAAGACCGGCCCGCCAAGCGCGCCGCCTTCCGCGCGCAGATGCGCGATGAAGTTCGACGACGTCTTGGTTAACGAAAGACGTGCGCAGGTTACCGGACGAGCCTCGAATTAAGCCTTCCTTCACCAGTCCTTAAGCCGCCATTAAGCACGAAAATCATTTGCAGCCCAATAAGTTACGTTGGGCACCGCTGTGCCATGCATGTGACAGCATTTTCGTCAAAAGCGAGCTATCTGCAAAACCAACGCGGCGCGGACGACGCGCTCGCCGGGGACCTTAGTGTTGGAGTTAGGACTATGAAGAAGATTCTGTTTGCGACCGTTGCGCTGCTCGCGATGAACGCGGCTGTGCCGGCGTTCGGTGCCGATCTCGGCGCCCGCCCCTATTACAACAAGGCGGCGCCGGCCTATGCCGCGCCGATCTACAACTGGACCGGCTTCTATATCGGTGCGCATCTCGGCGGCGCGTTCTCCAGCGACAACAATTTCAACGGCCTTTCCACCGGCAACAACGGCAACGGCCGTTTCCTCGGCGGTCTGCAGGCCGGTGCGGACTGGCAGGTCAACCCGAACTTCGTGGTCGGCGCCGAAGCCCAGTACTCCTGGCTCTCGGGCAGCGTCGGCGCGGTGTTCCCGGGCGGCGTGGCCTACACCAACAACCAGCGCGGTCTCGGCTCGATCACCGGCCGCGTCGGCTACACCTGGGGTCCGGGCCTGGTCTACGTGAAGGGCGGTTACGCCTATTCGGACAACAATGAGAAGGTGACGGTCGGCGGCGTGCCGGCCGCCTTCATCATCACTGGCGATCACAGCAACGGCTACACCGTCGGTGCCGGCCTCGAATACATGTTCGCTCCGAGCTGGTCGGCCAAGGCCGAGTACCAGTACTACAATTTCGGCGACGCGCACTTCACCGCGGGCCCGCTGGTCGGCACCGGCAACTTCACGACCGCCGACCACACCTTCAAGGCCGGCCTCAACTACCGCTTCAACTGGGCGAGCCCGGTCGTCGCGCGCTACTGATCGCGCCTGAAAATATCGTTCGTTAAGAGGGGCCGGCATTGCTGCCGGCCCCTTCTTTTTTCGCTCTGCGGAACTTGCCAAGCATTTGTGCAACTTGCGATTTTTTAACCTGCTCCAAGGATACTCCTCGGCGAAAACATAAGATTGCGGGCGTGGGGGAATTTTCTATGGCGATCCGTCTAAGCGTTGGCCGTTTCAAACCTCGTTTCAAAATGCCGAAATGGGGCCTGCGTGGCAGCCTGATTGCGGCCTTCGCGGTCATCGCAGGCATGGGCCTCGTGATCGCAGCCGGCGCCGGCTTCGTCTTCAACCATCTGGGCTCGACCATGATGGACCTGAGCGGCCGCGACATCCCGCGCCTCGCCGCCAGCCTTCAGCTCGCCTCGCAAAGCGCGACACTCGCAGCGCAAGGCCCGGGCCTGCTGGCGTCTCCCAGCGATGATGCGTTGAAAGAGCGCACCAAGAACGTGAAGGATATCCAGCAGTCGGCGATGGCCAAGCTCGGCGAGATCATCGAACTCGGCGCCGACCAGCAGACCGCGAACGCGCTGCGCGACACCGCCAAAAGCATCGACGATGCCACGCAGAGCCTGGTCTCGGCGGCACGCGAGCGGCTCGACACCGCCGCGCTGCACGAGAAGCAGTATGAAGCGCTGCGCAAAGCGCAGATCGTGTTCGTCGGCGCCGCCGGCCCCGCGATGCTGGACGCACAGACTCGCCTGAATGCGATCCTCGGTTCGGCGGAAGTCTCTGCCGACGATGCCACCGAAGCCGCCCGCACCGTCGCCCAGGTCTCGACCATCTCGGCGAATGGCAATCTGATGGCTGCCGACATGATGGCGGCACTCTCGGCCAACAGCAGCGACACGCTCGAGGCGATCGAGAAGGAATTCAAGACGATCCGTGAGCGCGTCAAGTCCAACCTCGAGGACCTCCCGAACATTCCCTCGATGCAGGCCGTGCGCGGAGCCGTGGAGAAGCTGTTCGCCTTCGGCGAAGGCAAGACCGGCGTGTTCAAGATTCGCCAGAAGGAGCTCGACTCCATCGACTACGGCCAGACCATTCTGGACGAGACCCGCAAGCTCAATGTCGGCCTCGGCATCAGCGTGCAGGCGCTCGTCGACGGCGTGCAGAAGGAGACCAACGCGTCGACCTTCCAGGCACGCCAGGAGATCTCGCTCGCCACGACCGCGATGCTGGCCCTGGGCGGACTGACGCTGATCGGCTCGGCGCTGTTCGTCTGGCTCTATGTCGGCCGCAACATCCTGCGTCGTATCCGTGAGCTTCAGCGCGCCATGCAGTTGCTCTCGGCCGGCGACCTCGACACCGAGATCGTCCGCTCCCGTCAGAACGACGAGATCGGCGCGATGAAGGAGACGCTGACGGTGTTCCGCGACAGCATGATCGAGGCTCGGGCGCTTTCGAGCGAGCAGGACAAGGATCGTGTCGTCAAGGCCGAGCGCGCCGCGCATATGGAAGCCAAGATCGCCGAGTTCGAAAGCACGGTGCGCGCCGCGCTCGACAATCTCGCGCAATCGGCCAATTCGATGCAGTCGACCGCGCAGAGCATGTCGACCACCGCCGACCAGTCCAACGCGCTGGTGAACGCGGTCGCGTCCGCTGCCGAGGAGACCTCGGTCAACGTGCAGACCGTGTCGTCGGGCACCGAGCAGCTGTCGTCCTCCATCGAGGAGATCAGCAAGCAGGTCGTCACCTCGGCCGCGATCGCCAAAAAGGCGGTCGACGAGGCCGGCGCCACCGATGCCACGGTGCAGAGCCTCGCCGACAGCGCCAGCCGTATCAGCGTCGTGGTCGACCTGATCCAGACGATTGCGTCGCAGACCAATCTGCTCGCGCTCAACGCCACCATCGAGGCCGCGCGCGCGGGCGAAGCCGGCCGTGGCTTTGCGGTGGTTGCATCCGAAGTGAAGAGCCTCGCCAGCCAGACCGCGAAGGCGACGGAGGAGATCCGCACCCAGATCGTCAGCATGCAGCAGGTCACGACCTCGGCCGTCGGCGCCATCCAGGGCATCGGCCGGATCATCGGCGAGATCAACGATGTCACCACGACGATCGCGGCTGCGGTCGAGGAGCAGGGCGCGGCCACCCGGGAGATCGCCCGCAACATCCAGCATGCGGCCGGCGGCACCAGCGACGTCTCCAGCAACATCGTCGGTGTCTCCACGGCTTCGGCCGAGGCTGGCGCTGCGGCCACCGAGGTGCTGAGTGCATCGGACGCCCTCCGCCGCGAGGCCGACATGCTGCGCGGAGAGATCGACTCGTTCCTCAACAACATGCGGGCGGCGTAAGCCGCCGTCCCGTAGCCCGGATCCAGCGAAGTTGTAATCCGGGCTACGGAAAACGACGCGGAATGACCGCCATGCAGGCGGGCCTCGCGTTCTTTTTCGGCTGGCGCCCCGCCCGCGCTGGGTTTAAGCCGGTAGCATGAACGCAAAAACCGATACCGTGCAGTCCTCGGCCGAGGCCCTGCGCTATCCCTGGGACCAGCATCCCGGCCCCGAAGAGGTCGTGGAAGTCAGGCCCGGCGTGTTGTGGGCACGGCTGAAGCTGCCGTTCCGCCTCAACCATGTGAACATCTACCTGCTCGCCGACGGCGACGGCTATGCGATGGTCGATGCCGGCTTCGGCAACGAGGAGACGATCGAGGCCTGGACCAAGCTGTTCGAAGGTCCGCTCAAGGGCGTCCACATCACGCGCCTGATCGTCACGCATTCGCACCCTGACCATGTCGGCCTTGCGGGCTGGATCGTCGAGCGCTTCAACTGCCCGCTGGTGATGTCGCAGGTCGAATATCTGCAATCGGTCTATCACCAGAACCGCGGCACCGAGGAACGGCGCGAGGCGCAGCGGCAATTCTTCCGCCGCCACGGCATGGATGAGTCGCTCACTGAAAAGCTGCTCGGCCGTGGCCAGGATTATCTCAAGCGCGTCTCGGTGTTGCCGCCGTCCTACCGCCGCATCTCGCATGGCGACGACGTCGTGATCGGCACGCGCCGCTTCAAGGTGATCACCGGTGGCGGGCATGCGCTCGACCAGGTGATGCTGTATTGCGCCGACGACAAGTTGTTCCTCTCCGCCGACCAGGTGCTGAGCAAGATCTCGCCGAACGTCAGCGTGTGGGCGGTCGAGCCCGACCAGAACTCGCTCGGTGAATATCTGGCCTCACTCGCGAGCCTCACCACCACCCTGCCCTATGATCTCTTGGTGCTGCCCGGCCACGGCGTGCCGTTCTACGGATTGAAGACCCGCATCAAGCAGCTCGCCGATCACCACGAGGAGCGCTGCCGCCTGATCGCGGAAGCCTGCCGCGAGGTGCCGCAGACTTCGCGCGCGCTGGTGCCTGTGGTATTCAACAAGCATGTGCTCGACGAACATCAGATGGGCTTTGCTGCCGGCGAGCTCGTCGCGCACGTCAACTACATGATCGTCGAGGGCCGGCTGACGGCCGAGACCAAGGACGGCGTGCTGCAGTTCCGGACGACGTGAGATCTTTTCGCCTCACCCCGCTTGCGGGGAGAGGCCGACACGCCCCGAGCGATGCGAAGCATCGTCTCGCGCGTGGCGGGTGAGGGGGCTCTCCGCGAGTCCCTCTGTCAGCTTCATTGCGGAAACAGCCGCTCACCCCAACCTTCTCCCCGTAACGGGGCGAGGGGGCGCACCACTGTCCGGGCCCGCCATTTACCTATTTGATGCAGAGCAACATCGCCCGTCGCGCGGACTTGATCGGGATCAAGTTTCAATTCTCCCGATAGGGCATTTTGCCCAAATGCCCCTCACGGCCAAATGTGGGATAGCGCATAGACATAAGAGCTGGAAAAGCTCTAAGAAGATGCGCCCTTTTGGTCAGTTCCGTCTCAGGTTGCACCGATGGATTACGCCGAGTTTTTCAATTCCGCCCTCGATCGCCTCCATACCGAGCGCCGCTATCGCGTGTTCGCCGATCTGGAGCGCACGGCCGGCCGGTTCCCGCACGCGGTCTGGCACTCGCCGAAGGGCAAGCGCGACGTCGTGATCTGGTGCTCCAACGATTACCTCGGCATGGGCCAGCACCCGAAAGTGGTCGGCGCCATGGTCGAGACCGCGACCCGCGTCGGCACCGGCGCAGGCGGCACCCGCAACATCGCGGGCACGCATCATCCGCTGGTGCAGCTCGAGGCCGAACTCGCCGATCTCCACGGCAAGGAAGCCGCGCTGCTGTTCACCTCGGGCTATGTCTCGAACCAGACCGGCATCGCGACCATCGCAAAGCTGATCCCGAACTGCCTGATCCTGTCGGACGAGCTCAACCACAATTCGATGATCGAGGGCATCCGCCAGTCCGGCTGCGAGCGCCAGGTGTTCCGCCACAACGATCTCACCGACCTCGAAGCGCTGCTGAAGGCGGCGGGCCCGAACCGGCCGAAGCTGATCGCCTGCGAGAGCCTCTATTCGATGGACGGCGACGTCGCCCCGCTCGCGAAGATCTGCGATCTCGCCGAGAAATACGGCGCGATGACCTATGTCGACGAAGTCCACGCCGTCGGAATGTACGGCCCGCGCGGCGGCGGCATTGCCGAGCGTGACGGCGTCATGCATCGCATCGACGTTCTCGAAGGCACGCTGGCGAAAGCGTTCGGCTGCCTCGGCGGCTACATCGCCGGCAACGGCCATATCATCGACGCCGTGCGCTCCTATGCGCCGGGCTTCATCTTCACCACCGCGCTGCCGCCGGCGATTTGCTCGGCCGCAACTGCCGCGATCAAGCACCTGAAGGGCTCGAGCTGGGAGCGCGAGCGTCACCAGGACCGCGCTGCCCGTACCAAGGCGATCCTCAACGCCGCCGGCCTGCCCGTGATGTCGAACGACACTCACATCGTGCCGCTGTTCGTTGGCGATCCCGAGAAGTGCAAGCAGGCCTCGGACATGCTGCTCGAGGACCACGGCATCTACATCCAGCCGATCAACTATCCGACCGTCGCAAAAGGCACCGAGCGCCTGCGCATCACGCCCTCGCCCTATCATGACGACGGCCTGATCGATCAGCTCGCCGAGGCGCTGTTGCAGGTGTGGGATCGTTTGGGCCTGCCGCTGAGCGAGAAGTCGCTGGCGGCGGAATAGCCTCCGGTCGTCCTGGCCTTCGCCAGGACGACATCGGGGTTTTCACCTTAACGACAACCCCAGTTCCCGCCCTGGTCCGGCATTTCGCTGTCGCCTCCACCCGCCCAACGCGCTAGATTTGCTGGGAAAATGAGATCTGGCGCCCTTGCGCGCCTTCGGAAGATCGGGCGCTACCGCGCCATGGGAGAAGCACGCTCGCCATGCTGCACGATTGGGGCGTGATTGCCGCCGCCTTCGGCTATATCGGCTTCCTGTTCCTGGTGGCGAGCCATGGCGACCGCCGCTCACCGGCCGGCCCCGGTCGTGCGTCCGGGCTGATCTATCCGCTGTCGCTGGCGATCTACTGTACCTCCTGGACCTTCTTCGGCTCGGTCGGCTTTGCCACCCGCACCTCGACCGACTTTCTCGCGATCTATGTCGGCCCGATCCTGATGATCGGGCTTGGCGCCGGCGTGCTCCGCCGCGTGATCCAGCTTGCGAAAGCGCACAACATCACCTCGATCGCCGACTTCATCGGCGCGCGCTATGGCAAGAGCCAGGCGGTGGCGGCGACAGTGGCGATGATCGCGATCATCGGCTCGGTGCCTTACATCGCGCTGCAACTCAAGGCGGTGGCGTCTTCGCTCGAAGTCATCCTGAGCGAGGACCAGGCGTTCTCCCACATCCCGATCCTCGGCGACATGGCGCTGATGGTGACGCTGGCGATGGCGGCTTTCGCGGTGCTATTCGGCACCCGGCAGACCGATGCCACCGAGCACCAGCACGGGCTGATGCTGGCGGTCGCGACCGAATCCATCATCAAGCTGGTCGCCTTCCTCACCGCGGGCATCTTCGTCACCTTCTGGATGTTCTCGCCGCACGAATTGATCGAGCGCGCGATGAAGACGCCGGAAGCGGTGCGTGCCATCGACTATTCGCCCTCGATCGGCAACTTCCTGACCATGACGCTGCTGTCGCTGAGCGCGTCCATGCTGCTGCCGCGCCAGTTTCACGTCAGCGTCGTCGAAAATTCCAGCGATGCCGAGGTGAGCCGCGCGCGCTGGCTGTTCCCGCTCTATCTCGTCGCCATCAACGTGTTCGTGATCCCGATCGCGCTCGCCGGCCTCATCACTTTCCCGTTCGGCGCGGTCGATCCTGACATGTATGTGCTGGCGCTGCCGATGGAGGGCGGCGCGGGCCTGCTCAGCGTCGCCGTCTTCGTCGGCGGCCTGTCGGCGGCAACCGCCATGGTGATCGTCGAATGCGTCGCGCTGTCCATCATGGTCTCGAACGATCTCGTGGTGCCGCTGGTGCTGAAGCGACGACCCGAAGGGCGCACCGGGACCACCGCTTTCGGCGACTTCCTGCTGCGCTCGCGGCGGCTTGCCATCTTCGCCATCATGGTGATGGCCTATTTCTATTATCGCGCGCTCGGCAACACCCAGCTCGCGGCGATCGGCCTTTTGTCCTTTGCCGCCATCGCGCAGCTCGGGCCCAGCTTCTTCGGCGGACTGCTGTGGCGGCGAGCGACCGCGCGCGGCGCCATCGGCGGCATGCTGATCGGCTTTGCGGTGTGGCTCTACACGCTGTTCATACCAAGCTTCATGGACTCTTCGACAGCAGGCATCTTGCTGCTCCAGCACGGCCCATTCGGCATCGAGGCGCTGCGGCCGCAGGCGCTATTCGGCGCCGATTTGCCGCCGCTGATGCACGGCGTGGTCTGGTCGCTCTCGCTCAACATCCTCACTTACGTGCTGCTGTCGCTGGCGCGGCAGCCTTCGTCCATCGAGCTGGTGCAGGCCGACCTGTTCGTCCCCAACACGCTCGCTCCGATTGCCCCGAACTTCCGCCGCTGGCGCACCACCATCACGGTGCAGGACATCCAGGCCACGGTCGCGCAATATCTCGGACCCGAGCGCGCCCAACACTCCTTCGAAGCCTTCTCAGCACGACGCAACATGCGACTGGAGCCCGGAGCACCTGCGGATTTCGAATTGCTGCAGCACGCCGAGCACCTGATCGCCTCGTCGATCGGGGCTGCATCCTCGCGCCTCGTGATGTCGCTGCTGCTGCGCAAGCGAACCGTGTCCGCCAGAGCCGCGCTGAAACTGCTCGACGATTCCCATGCGGCGCTGCATTTCAACCGTGAGATCCTCCAGACCGCGCTCAACCATGTGCGCCAGGGCATCGCGGTGTTCGACGCCGATCTGCAACTGATTTGCTCCAACAGGCAGTTCGGCGATCTGCTCAACGTGCCACCGCATTTCATCCAGTTCGGCACACCCTTGCGCGAAATCCTGGAATTCATGGGCGTGAGCGATCCCGCCGATCTGGCTGATCGCGAGGCGCTGATCGAGCAGCGGCTCGTGGCCTACACCACCGACAGCGAGCCCTATCTCGAGCGCCTGCCGGAACGGCATATGGTGATCGAGGTGCTCACCAACCGCATGCCCGGCGGCGGCTTCGTCATCACCTTCACCGACGTCACGCCGACCTTCGAAGCGGCGGAAGCGCTGGAGCGCGCCAATGCAACGCTGGAAAAGCGCGTGCGCGACCGCACCGAGGAGTTGACCCGCCTGAACTCCGAGCTGGCGCTGGCCAAGAGCAGCGCGGAGGATGCCAGCATCTCCAAGACGCGCTTCCTCGCGGCCGCCAGCCACGACATTCTCCAGCCGCTCAACGCGGCGCGGCTCTATGTCACGAGCCTGGTCGAGCGCCAGCACAATGGCGAGGAGACGCGGCTGGTCGAGAATATCGACGAGTCGCTGCAGGCGATCGAGGAAATCCTTGGCGCGCTGCTGGACATTTCCAGGCTCGATGCCGGCGCGATGACGACCTCGATCTCAAGCTTCAAGATGGCCGACCTGATGCGTTCGCTGGAGATCGAGTTCGCACCAATCGCGCGCGCCAAGGGCCTCAAGCTCACTTTCGTGCCGTGCTCGCTGCCAGTCGAGTCGGACCGGCTCTTGTTGCGCCGGCTGTTGCAGAACCTGATCTCGAACGCGATCAAATACACCCCGCGCGGGCGCGTGCTGGTCGGCTGTCGTCGCCGCGGCGCCGCGCTCAACATCTGCGTCTACGATACCGGCGTCGGCATCCCCGCAGCCAAGCGCGTCGAGATCTTCAAGGAGTTCCACCGCCTGGAGCAAGGCGCGCGGATCGCGCGCGGACTAGGGCTGGGGCTCTCGATCGTCGAGCGGTTGGCGCGCGTGCTCAACCACGGCATCGCCATCGACGCCAATGCGAGCGGCGGCTCGCTGTTTTCCGTGACGGTCCCGACGGCGAAGGCCGTGACATTGACCGCGGCCGTCACCAGCGCCACGCCGCTGGCGCGCAGGCCGATCTCCGGTGCGCTGATCGTCTGCATCGAAAACGACGCCGCGATCCTCGACGGCATGCGGACGCTGCTTAGGGCCTGGGACGCCGAGGTGATCGCGGTTGCCGATCCCGAGGGGGCTATCACCGCGATGGAGACTGCGGGCAAGCGCGTCACCGGGCTGCTCGTCGACTATCACCTCGACCGCGGCAACGGCATCGCCGCCATCCGCGACATCCGCCGCCGCTTTGGCGACACGATCCCAGCGATCCTGATCACCGCCGATCGCAGCCCCGCCGTGCAGATGGCTGCGCGCGACGAGAAGATCGCGGTGCTGAACAAGCCGGTGAAGCCGGCTTCGCTGCGCGCCTTGCTGGGGCAGTGGCGGACGCAGCAGATGGTGGCGGCGGAATAACGCGACCGCCACCATCGAAAATGCTCACGCGCCGCCGTCGACATCGATGACGGCCTTGGCAAAGGCCTGCGGCGCTTCCTGCGGCAGATTGTGACCGATGCCGCCGGTGACCAGGCGGAAGTCATAGCGGCCGGAAAACTTCTTGGCGTAAGCACTGGGATCGGGGTGCGGCGCGCCGTTGGCATCGCCTTCCATCGTAATGGCAGGCACGCTGATGATGGGAGCCGCCGCAAGCTTGTTTTCGATCTCCTCGTACTTCGCCTCGCCCTTGGCGAGCCCGAGCCGCCAGCGATAATTGTGGATCGAGATGGCGACGTGATCCCGGTTCTCGAAGGCCTTCGCGCTGCGATCGAAGGTGGCGTCGTCGAACTTCCACTGCGGCGAGGCCAGCTTCCAGATCAGCTTCGCGAAATCATGCGTGTACTTCGCGTAGCCTGCGCTGCCCCGCTCGGTCGCGAAGTAGAACTGGTACCACCATTGCAGCTCGGCAGCCGGCGGCAGCGGCGCGCTGCCCGCAGCCTGGCTCGAGATCAGATAGCCGCTGACCGACACCAGCGCGCGGCAGCGCTCCGGCCACAGCGCCGCGATGATGTCGGCGGTGCGCGCGCCCCAGTCGAAGCCGGCAAGGACGGCCTTCTTGATGTCGAGCGCATCCATCAGGGAGATGATATCGACGGCCAGCGCGCCCGGCTCGCCATTGCGCGGCGTCTCGCTGGAGAGGAAGTTCGTCGAGCCGTACCCGCGCAAATAGGGAATGATGACGCGATAGCCGGCCTGCGCCAGGATCGGCGCGACGTCGACGAAGGCGTTGATGTCGTAGGGCCAGCCGTGCAGCAGGATCGCCACCGGGCCGGTCGCAGGGCCAACTTCCGCGTAGCCGACATCAAGCACGCCGGCATTGATCTGCTTGATCGTGCCGAAAGAGGCGCTCGTTGCCGACGCCGGCGATACCGCCGTTTCGGCGCGCGCGAGGTCGATCGCGCCGAGACCGAAGGCAGCGGTTCCGGCTGCGATGCCGAGGAAGCGGCGGCGTTGCTGGTCGATAATCTGGTTCATCTCTGAGGTGCCTTGTTGGTGATCATCCGAGTCGTCAGGTCAGATGACACTGGCATCGCTCGGTTGGGCTCATCTTGCCGTCGCGCAACTGCCTATCAGCGGCTGCCCTGAAAGGCTTGTTTGGACTTGTGAGAAGTTGTGAGGCCGGCATGGAACCCGATTGCAGGGATCTGCAAGCATGGCTTGCTTAGGGCCTGGGAAGCCGGCGTCAACGCACTCTGCTGTGAGATTGACGGGCCTTTGCAATCAGGAATTCGTCATTGCGAGCAAGGGGCGGCATCGCCATCCTCCAATAGGCATTTCGACGTGCAGACATACTTTCGCGTCCCCGCGGCGCGTTTCGCCCGGGTTTTGCTCTCCGCGTCACGCTCTAGAATAGAGGGCGCAGGGAAGGCCGGGTGCCGGCCGGCACCCACGGTCCGCTGTGCGCGAGTAGCGCAAAAAGAACTGCACAGCGGCATACAGGTGTAGCCGAACACACGGCCTTCCCTGCGCGATGGTCGGACGGCTTATGCCGTGATCTCCCGGGAGCCGAATTCCTTCTGGCCTCCCTCGCCTTACGGAAGTTACCGGCACCGCGCCGGTTGACGCCGATGCCGCATCCGCAAAGAGCTTGGCCGTAGCGACGACGGCCGGGACCACACGGTTTTGCCGTACGCAAGATCAGGCGCCGTTCGTACAACGCGGCTTGCGAGACGCTCACGGGGGTCGGCTCAATCCATCGCCCCGCCCTGCACTCACATCCGCGACGGCGCTGCCCGCGTCCACCGCCACCTGATCCGCGGCTCGTGACGACGTACGACCGCCCCTTTTCGCCGGATCAGGATGGGCGACACATACGACAAATCCGAATTTCGGTAAAGTGGAATATTTTCAAAGGCGCCGATTGACCGAGCCATTGCTGTTTCGCCCGACGAACAACCAAGGGCTTGTGGGCGACGAGGGGGCGGATCTCAACGCCTCCGTGAGAAACATCACACAGCGGAGGCGCGGCACAGGGCGCTCGCCAATACGTGCGGGAGAATCCGCGCAGTTTGAACCGTGGGCAGAGACAGTGTGACCAACGTCGCAGAGTGAAGTGAAGGGTTCCAATATTTGCAACGGGATCGTTTCTTGGATCGATTCTTGGATCGGAAGCACTCCCGTGAAAAACCATTTTGCACTGCTCGATCCGCTGCGCTTCGCCACCGCTCTCGGAGTCGCCGTTTTTCACCAGATGTTCTGGTCATGGGCCTGGGTGTCGATTGGCGTCCAGGGCTTTGAGCGCTACGTCGCCGCCGAAGTCATCTATCCGTCCGCCGCGCCCTTCACGTGGTTCGGCTGGGTGGGCGTCGAGATCTTCTTCGTCATTTCCGGTTTCGTCATCGCGAATTCCGCGTGCAAGTCTTCGCCGGGCGAGTTTTTGCTCGGTCGCGCACTCAGGCTTTATCCGGCGGTTTGGGTTTGCGCCACCACGACTCTCCTCGTTCTGCTCATCTTCGGAAGTGGACCGGCATCCGCATTCATCCTGCCCTACATCCACGCCATGCTGATGGTCCCCAAGGGGGTTACCGGCGAGTGGCTCGATGGCGTTTACTGGACGCTTGCTGCCGAGACCGCGTTCTACGGGCTCGTGTACTGCGCGATGCTCACGAAGAAGGTCACCCTGAGGCACCTCGCCTGGGGTCTCACCATCTACAGCGCGATCTTCAATGCTTTCTCGCTGGTGGTGCTGTCGTGCACGACGCCGTCCGATTTGCCCTATCTCATCATTCTGATGTTTCGGGTTCCGGCCGCAGCATATCTGTTGAATCATGGCTGCTTCTTTGCACTGGGCATCTGGCTGTTCATTTCCGCCAACAGGGAATTGACGAAGCTCGAACGGATCGCCGTCGCCGTCACCTGTCTGTCGGGAGCCGCAGAGATCTACTATTTCGCGTCGTTCTTCCTGACGAGCATTCCCGCCATCGCCGACCAGTCAGCGCTCGTGCCGATCATGGTGTGGGCTGCCGCGGTGCTCCTCATCGCGTTCGCCGCGAACCGCAACAGGAACAGGCGCGCTGCAGGCACGGCTTCTCGTGAAGCGCCGGCCTATTGGAGAACGCTGGGACTGATCACCTATCCGTTCTATCTCATGCACAACGTCGTCGGCACCGCGATCATTCGTGCCCTGGTCGATGCCGGCCTCGATGCCACCATGGCCGTGTGTATCCAGTTGGGCATTCTTGTCCTGGTCTGCTGGTTCATTTGCGCGAAGGTCGAGCCCCTCATCCGAGCTGCGATGACCAGCACGATTGCGTATTTCGGACAGCTCCCGGCAAGACTGCCAAGATCGACGCGTCCGAAGTTTTCCCGAGGCCTCGGCCTTCGCCCGCCCGTCCCGGCAAAGATGATCGCTACGCTGCAATAGAAGATGGCCTGCTGGAGCCATCGCGCCTTAGACTGGCTTCCTGAACTCGGCAGGACGTGTCGGATGAAGGTCACCAGAGAGATGGTGGATGAAGACCTGCGCGGCCGATATGCCTTTGGGCGGATCATCGCAAGCTTTGTTCACACCAGATGGTTCTCTCTGCTTGTCTTCCGGTTCTCAGCTTCTGTCTTGCGGGGACGCAACATCAGGGGACTTGTCTGCCGGGAGCTGTACATTCCAAGTACGAATGGCGCAGCGCCCATTCGGGTGAGACTCTATCGGCCAACCGCGGCAACTGGACCGCTGCCGATCATGCTCTACATGCATGGTGGCGGTTACGTTCACGGCGTGCCCGAACAGTTCGGCTCGATCCTGAAGGATCTCATCGATACGGAGCCGTGCATCATCGTCGCGCCGGACTATCGAAAGGCCGTTGAAGCGCCGTACCCGGCCGCATTCAATGACTGCTACGACACGCTGCTATGGATAAGGGACAACGCGGCCTCCCTCGGCGGGAGAACCGACAAATTCATCGTGGCGGGCCATAGCGCGGGCGGAGGGCTTGCGGCCGCCGTCTCGCTCAAGGCAACCGATACGGGCGACGCAAGAATAGCGTTTCAAATGCCTGTTTATCCCATGATCGATGATCGGCAGACGAGCGCATCGGTCGTTGGAAACGATGCACCCGTTTGGGATGAAAAAGCCAACAGGCTGGCATGGGCCCGCTATCTCGACGGCGTGGAGACCATTACGCCCTACGCGGCTGCGGCACGCTGTACGGACTTTACGAAACTGCCGCCGACGATCACGTTTGTCGGCAGTCTCGAGCCATTTCGCGATGAAACGAAAATCTACGTCGAGAACCTTCGTCGGGCCAACATTGCGGTCGAGTTCGAAATGTTCGACGGCGCGTATCATGGTTTTGACATGATGGTGCCCGACGCGCCAATCAGCAGGCGCGCACATCGGTTCCTGATGGAAAACTTCCAGAAGTTGACTCAGCGGTATTTCGATTAGGTTTCGGCGACGCGAGCCAAATCATTCGGCACTGCCCTCGAGATCACCCCCGCACGGCAATAAGTCCGTGCCTTACCCCGTCGGCGTGCCCTGCTTCCACTGGCCGCCGGCGATCTTCGCCGCCGCGATCACGGCCTGCGTGCGGCTCTCGACGCCTAGCTTTTGCAGGATGGCCGAGACGTGCGCCTTGATGGTCGCCTCGGAGACGCCGAGCTCGTAGGCGATCTGCTTGTTGAGCAGTCCCTCCGATAGCATCATCAGCACCCGCACCTGCTGCGGCGTCAGCGTCACCAGGCGGTCGCGCAGCTTGGTCATGTCGGGGTCGGAAGCAGCCGTCAGGTCGGTGTCGGCGGGAACCCAGACGTCGCCTTCCATGACCTTGAGGATGGCATCGCGCAGCGTCTCGACGCCGAACCGCTTCGGGATGAAGCCGGAGGCGCCGAAATCGAGCGAGCGACGGATCGTGGCGCTGTCGTCGGAGGCCGAGACGATCACGACCGGGATCGCCGGATATTGCGCGCGCAGATAGATCAGGCCGGAGAAGCCGGAGATGCCGGGCATCGAGAGGTCGAGCAGGACCAGGTCGACGTCGGAGGTCTGTTCCAGGAGCTTGGTCAGATCCTCGAACGATCCGGCCTCGTCGATCTTCGCGGTGGTGAGGACGCCCGCCACAGCCTGCCGCAGCGCATCGCGGAACAGCGGATGGTCATCGGCAATGACGAGATGGGTGGAAGGAGCGCTCATCGTTCTCTTGCTGTTGTTCGTCACCGGGGCAGTAGTCCGGACCGGCGCAATGGTCAATTCTTCCCCGGCCAGCCGTGGCATGCAAGGGCACATTATTCCTTTGCCGGAAAGGGGTTAATCCGCAAGCCGGCTGCCGGGGCTCTGCATTATAACGCCGCACCGTCAGTTGCGTGTCAGTGCGCAAGGCCGAAAGTCGTATTGGGAGGGGTTTCACGCCGATGTTACCGTGGGGGTAAGACCCAGGTTGATCCGGCGTGGCCGGACAGCCGGGACGCGAGGAAACGAAATTCGGGGAGCGCATTCACGATGTCCACAATGGCTGCAACGTCGGCACGGTCGACCGGCATGACGAAGGATGAGCGGTTCGTCATCCTCGCCTCGTCGCTCGGTACCGTCTTCGAGTGGTACGACTTTTATCTTTACGGGTCGCTGGCCGGCATCGTCGGCACGCAGTTCTTCACCATCGCCGGCGCCGACGGCAAGCCGATGTTCGACCAGGCCACGCGCGACATCTTCGCGCTGCTGGCCTTTGCTGCGGGCTTCCTCGTGCGTCCGTTCGGCGCGATCGTGTTCGGCCGTATCGGCGACATCGTCGGCCGCAAATATACCTTCCTCGTCACCATCCTCATCATGGGTATGTCGACCTTCATCGTCGGCCTGCTGCCCGGCGCCGCGCAGATCGGCATCGCGGCTCCGATCATCCTGATCGGCCTGCGCCTGCTGCAGGGCCTCGCGCTCGGTGGTGAATATGGCGGTGCGGCGACCTACGTCGCCGAGCACGCACCGCCCGGAAAACGCGGCTACTACACCTCTTTCATCCAGACCACCGCGACGCTCGGCCTGTTCCTGTCGCTGCTGGTGATCCTGTTCACCCGCAGCGCGACCGGCGAGCCCGGCTTTGCCGGCGCTCCGGGCGCTTATTGGGGCGGCTGGCGTATTCCGTTCCTGGTGTCGGTCTTCCTGCTCGGCATCTCCGTCTGGATCCGTATGCGCCTCAACGAGTCGCCGGTGTTCCAGAAGATGAAGGACGAAGGCAAGACCTCCAAGGCGCCGCTGACGGAAGCCTTCGGAAACTGGGGCAACGCCAAGATCGTGGTCCTTGCCCTGCTCGGCCTCACGATGGGCCAGGCGGTGATCTGGTACACCGGCCAGTTCTACGCGCTGTTCTTCCTGCAATCGATCCTGAAGGTCGACGGCTACACCGCCAACCTCCTGATCGCCTGGTCGCTGCTGCTCGGCACCGGCTTCTTCCTGGTGTTCGGCGCGCTGTCCGACCGGATCGGCCGCAAGCCGATCATCCTGGCAGGCTGCCTGATCGGCGCACTCACCCTGTTCCCGATCTTCAAGATGATCTCGTCCAACGCCAACCCGGCGCTGGAAAAGGCCTATGAGACGGTCAAGGTGCAGGTGGTCGCGGATCCCGCAGGCTGCGGCGATCTGTTCAACCCGGTCGGCACCCGCGTCTTCACGGCGCCTTGCGATACGGCACGCGCCTTCCTCGCCCAATCGTCGGTGAAGTACTCCACCGTCCCGGGACCGGCCGGCGCGGTGAAGATCCTCGTCAATGACAAGGAAGTGCCCTACACGGATGCCAAGACGTCGAACCCCGCGATCACCGCGGCGGTGCAGGCGGCGGGCTATCCGAAGGTGGGCGACGCGGGCATCGTGAAGATGTCGAATCCGTTCGACATCTTCCGTCCGCAGGTGGCGGCCACCATCGGCCTGCTGTTCATCCTCGTGATCTACGTCACCATGGTGTACGGCCCGATCGCGGCGATGCTGGTCGAACTGTTCCCGACCCGCATCCGCTACACCTCGATGTCGCTGCCCTATCACATCGGCAACGGCTGGTTCGGCGGCCTTCTGCCTGCGACCGCTTTCGCGATCACGGCCTCGACCGGCGATATCTACTCCGGCCTGTGGTACCCGGTCGTGTTCGCGGCAATCACGGCCGTGATCGGTTTCCTCTTCGTCCCCGAGACGAAGGACGTCGACATCACCAAGATGTAGTCGCCGCGCAGACACCGACAAAACAACCGGCCGCGGAGCGATCCGCGGCCGGTTTGTTTTTGAGATTTTGTTTTGAGCGTGATCTCCGCGCAAACGCTCCGCGTTTGTCGCGAGGGAAAACCGCTTCGCACTTTTCCGGATCAAGCTCTATTGATTGCTGCCGATGAATTGCAGCACGACCTCACGATGGTGCGGACGCGCGCGATGCTCGACCAGGTAAATCGCCTGCCACGTGCCGAGCGCAAGCCTGCCATCCAGCACCGGCACCTGCAGCGACGTCTGCGTCAGCATCGTCTTGACGTGCGCGGGCATGTCGTCGGGCCCTTCGGTATCATGTGTCCACGGCACATTTTCCGGCGCGAGCCGCGACAGCGCGGTGGTGAGGTCGACCAGCACGGACGGGTCGGCATTCTCCTGGATCGTCAGTGACGCGGAGGTGTGGCGGATGAACAGCGTGAGTGCGCCGTCGCCGGCATGCGCCTCGTTGATGAATTTGGCTATCTCGCCGGTGAGATCGGTGAAGCTGCGGCCCTTCGTCTGCACGGTGAGCAGCGACGACGAGATGATGGTGGCTTGCACCGTCGATTGCGCGGAGCGTGTGACGGACTTGGCTGATGTCATCAAAGGTCTCTCAACGCGAAAGGTGCCGTAGGGTGGGCAAAGCGGAGCGTGCCCACGAATCCGCGCGACGATATCCAGATGGTGGGCACGGCGTAAGAACGCCTTTGCCCACCGGCACCACGGCAGTTCGCCGCGTCAAATCTTCCCCGACACGTCCTTCTGCACGCGGTTGGCCATGTCGATCAGCCGGCGCCCCATGCTTTTTCAAGGAACGACATCATGCGGTCCATGTCCTGATCGCTCGGCAGCGGAATCTCGAGCTTGCGGTCACCCTCGGCGACTTTCGGTTCCGCTTTCTTGAGCGGGTCCGATTTGGGCAACGCCTCGTCGATCTTGCCTGATACGGTCGGCCCGGCGGCGAGCTGCCCCTTCAGCTTTTCGACCTCGGCCTGAAGGCGGCCGATTTCGGCATCGAGTGCGGTGCGCTCGTCAGGCACGGCGTAGCAGGCCCAGCCCGAGCCATTCTTGGCGCAGGTCGAGACCGTGCCGGTGCGGGTATCAAGCCGCAGCACGCCTTCGGGGATCGGCGTCATGCTGTAGCGGCCGTTTTCGCCGTCGGGCGCCGATTGCGCGGCAACCAGGCCACCGCTGGCAACCGTCGCCGCTACTGTTGTCGCCACAAGCCATGATGTTGTGGATGATTTCGCCGGTCTCATCGGGCCCTCCGCCACGCCGCGCAGGTGGCACACGCCATTATTCTACACCCCGGCGGCCAGCGGCGCATCGCCAGCTCGCGCGAATCCGCCGTCAAAAACCGCATCTGCGAGATCAACGGTGGTGGCCGTCCGTTTGATCCGGGAGCACGGCGAAATGTCGGCCGTATTGGCAGATGATGCGGAGAGCTGCTGCGGTGCGGCGTCACGCTGTGCGCAGCGCTGGCGCGCAGGTCGATATCATCAATTAAATCAATAACATAATCGATCACGACGCGATCGTGACTTGGCTTGACTTGATTATGTGCGGTCAGTATGGTCCGCGCGGCTTTTGAGGGTGGCGGGCGTAATTTCCATTCAACCGCAGCGTTTCGGGTCTTCGTGGCATGGCTCAAGACACGGGACACAGCGGGAGTGGAGATCGCGATAGATCGTCCGAGGAGGCTGCGCTTTCCGAACGGCTCGGAAATCTTGATCAGCGGTTGTCCGAATTGCGCGGCCGCCACATCAAGACCGAGCAACCCGCAGGTGACGGTGGAAACGGAGCGGCCAGAGCCTCGGCGATGGCGCTTGGTTTCCGGTTATCCTCCGAGTTGGTCGCCGGGATTATCGTCGGGGCGGGGATTGGCTGGGGTTTCGACCGCTTGCTGTCGACGTCGCCTTTCGGATTTATCGTGTTCACCCTGCTGGGCTTCGTGGCCGGCGTGGTGAATGTGGTGAGATCGGCGGGCGCAGGTCAGAACAGGCGCGGTGGTTCTTAAGGCCAATCCGACAGGACAGGAATTGTCGCGCCGGTATCGCCGGTGCGTGCCGGCCCGGCCGGCAGACCGAGACACGCCGGCTCGTCCGGCAGACCAAGAGATGCCGCGCCGATGAAAATCGATCCGATCCACCAGTTCAACATCGAGCCTCTCTTTACGCTGGGCCATATCGGCAATAACACGATCGCCTTCACCAATTCGTCGCTCTACATGCTGGTGGCTGTGGCGGTCATCTCGATCCTGATGCTGGCGAGCGGCACGCAGCTCGTTCCGGGGCGCCTCCAGTCCGTTGCCGAGATCTCCTACGAATTCGTTGCCTCGACCATCCGTTCGACGGCCGGCTCGGAAGGCATGAAGTTCTTCCCGCTGGTCTTCTCTCTGTTCATGTTCCTCTGCGTTTCGAACCTCGTCGGCGTCATCCCCTACACGTTCACGATCTCCAGCCATCTGATCGTTACCGTGGCGCTGGCGCTGCTGGTCTTCTTCACGGTGCTGATCTACGGCGTCGCCAAGAACGGCCTGAAGTTCTTCAAGATTTTCGTTCCTCACGGCGTGCCCGGCTACATCCTGCCGCTGGTCATGTTCATCGAGATCCTGTCGTTCTTCCTGCGGCCGGTCTCCCACAGCGTCCGTCTGTTCGCCAACATGCTGGCCGGCCACATCGCGCTGAAGGTGTTCGCGGGCTTCGTCGCCATGCTGGGCTTCTCGCTCGGCGCCATCGGCTGGGTCGGCGGCGTGCTGCCGCTGGCGCTCACGATCGCCCTTTACTCTCTCGAGATCCTGGTCGCGTTCCTGCAAGCCTATGTGTTTGCGATCCTGACCTGCATCTACCTCAACGACGCTATTCATCCGGGACACTAAGCGGTCCGGGGAATTTCCACCCAAAACCCAATCTTTCTTCCAAGGAGTCTAAAATGGATCCGACAGCAGCAAAACTTATCGGCGCGGGCATCGCATGCATCGGCATGGGCGGCGCGGGCGTCGGCGTCGGCGTGATCTTCGGCAACTACCTCGCCGCAGCCGTCCGCAACCCGTCGGCAGCACAGGGCCAGTTCGGCAATTTGATCTTCGGCTTCGCCGTGACCGAAGCGCTCGGCATCTTCTCGCTGCTGATCGCGCTGCTTCTGCTGTTCGTTTTCTAAAGAACGACCTCTTTCGCGCCGCTTCATCCGAAGCGGCGCGTGACAGCAACAGGAGTACTCCATGGCCGAGAGTCATGGCGCGGCGAAAGGTCCGGCGACCGACGCCCACAGCGAAGCCGATGGCGGCCATCACGCCGGCGCGTTTCCGCCGTTCGAGAGCAGCACCTTTGCTTCGCAGCTGGTGTCGCTCGCGATTTTCTTCGCCCTGCTTTACGTGATTGTGTCCAAGCTCGCTCTGCCGAAGGTCGGCGGTGCGATCGAGGCGCGTCAGAACAAGATCGAGGGTGACCTCGCGGAGGCGCAGAAGCTGAGGGATCAGTCCGACGCGGCGCTGAAGGCCTATGAAGGCGAGCTCGCTTCGGCCCGCTCGCGGGCACAGGCGATCGGCAACGAATCCCGCGACAAGGCGAATGCGCAGGCGGAAGCCGAACGCAAGAGCCTTGAAGAGCAGCTGGCAGCCAAGCTCGCCGAGGCAGAGAAGACCATTGCCTCGACCCGCGCCACCGCCATGAGCAACGTCCGCGGCATCGCGGCCGATGCGGCAGGCACCATCGTGCAGCAGCTCACCGGCGTCGTTCCGGATGCGGCGTCGGTCAATGCCGCCGTTGATGCGTCCTTGAAGGGTTAGTCGATATGTTCTTCGATCCTGAAACCTGGGTCGCCGTCGCCTTCGTGATCCTGATGGTCGTGTTCGGCTATCTCGGAGTCTTCAAGAAGGCAACGGATGCGCTCGACAAGCGCGCCGAGCGCATCAAGGCCGAACTCGACGACGCGACGCGCCTCAAGCAGGAAGCCGCCAAGGTGCTGGCCGACTACAAGGCCCGCAGCGCCTCGGCTGAACGCGAAGCCGCCGACATCGTCGCTAACGCCAAGACCGAAGCCGAGCGCATCGCGACCGAGGCCAAGGCGAAGATGGAAGACTTCGTCGCCCGCCGCACCAAGACCGCCGAGAGCAAGATTGCGCTCGCCGAGGCCCAGGCCGTCGCCGACGTCCGCGCCGCAGCCGCGGAAGCCGCCGTCCAGGCCGCCTCGACGATCCTGTCGCAGTCGGTCAAGGGCCAGGTCGCCGACGATTTGCTCGCCAAGGGCATCACCGAGGTTCGGCAGAAGCTGAACTGAGGGCAGACGCCTCACCCATCAAAAAGCCGGCGCTGATCGCGCCGGCTTTTTTGTTGGGCGGTCTGTAGCCAAAAAATCCGGTGTCATGCCCCGCGAAGGCGGAGCATCCAGTACGCCGCGGCGGATCTGGCGAGAGGGCGCTCTCTAACGCCGGCCTCTGGAATACTGGATTGCCCGCCTTCGCGGGCAATTGAACTTGTGGGCGGCCTCGCCCTACTTCTTCTTCCGCGCCTTCGGCTCGGGCGACAGCGCCTGCGGATCGAAACCGACATAGAAGATGTAGCTATCGGCGACCGCAGCCGACGGCACCGGATAGGACAAATCCTCGGCGACGAAGGTAAAGGGCACGCTGCCGCCCTGGGTCATCTCGACCGTGGTCCGGTAGGCCTTTGAGGCGATCACCTTCTCGCCGATGCCGCCCTGCACCACGGCAATGCGCAAAGGCACTTCAACCGAGGGAGGTGCGCCAGCCGGGCCTGCGATGACGCGGCCCTGGATGCCGATGCGCGCGGTGATCTCGCCGCCGTTGCGGGCGCATTCGCGCGCCATCTTGGTAATCGAGGCCTGGAAACGCACATCATTGCCGACAGCGGGCTTGCCCGTCGCGCCGACGCCATAGGTAGAGGCTCCCGCGCGCACCGTGACCTGCGGGCAATCGATCTCGTCGTCGGCCGCCGGCTGGCCCGGCGCAGGCTTGGGCTGAGCCGGCTCGTCGGATTTGCCGCCGAATAGGCCCTTGAAGCGATCGGTCAGCGATTGCGCCGCGGCCGGCGAGACGGCCGCAAATGACACCGACAGCGCCAGTGCGATCACCGGGCCCCGCCGGAGCGCATTCCTCAATGATCGAAGCTCATTCATGAACGGCAGTACTCCAAGGCAACATCGAGACACATCCCGGCCGATCGGCCCGCTCGTGCGGGTTATATCGCCAAAATCGGCGATCCCAAGGCGAGAAAGCAAGGCAGGAAAAAAGGCTGAACCCGCGTGCGCGGAGGCTCGACTCAGCCGCGGAAATCCTCGTGCAGCAGGCCGAACAGCAGATGGTCTTGCCAGACCCCGTTGATGCAGAGATAGCGGCGCGCCAGCCCCTCGCGGGAGAAGCCACACTTCTCGAGCACCCGGATCGACGGTGCATTGGTGGGGATGCAGGCGGCTTCCACGCGGTGCAGGTTGAGCTCGCCGAACAACGTCGGCAGCAGCACCCGCAGCGCCGCAGTCATGTAGCCGCGATGGGCATGCGGCTGGCCCACCCAATAGCCGATGGTGCCGGCCTGGACGATGCCGCGCCGGACATTGGCGAGCGTGATGCCGCCGACCATGGCGCCGTCGAGCTCGCGGAAGACCAGAAAGGGATAGGAGCGGTCCGCGGCGATGTCCTCGGAATAGCGACGCAGGCGGCGGCGAAAACCCGACCGGGTCAGGTCGTCCGACGGCCAGATTGGCTCCCAGGGCGTGAGGTAATCGCGGCTGGTCTCGCGCAGATGCGCCCACTGCAGGAAGTCGGACATCTGCGGTGCACGCAGCAACAACCCGTTGCCACGGGGGGCGAGAGCGGCAGGTCCACTGGATGGCAGGCGAAAGAGGGCCATGGTGATGCTTCCCGGGGCAGGTCAGCCCGTGCGCGGCTCCTAGTGTAATCGCGCCTTGGCACGTGCCTTGGTCAATCCTTCCGCAAAAGACACCGCTGTGTCCAGACCCCTGCCACTGCCTAATGCGACAACTGCAGGGCGGCTACGCGAAAGCAGCGCACGCGCCGCATCGCGGGTCGATTCGACGCTGACGGCATCGATCCGGGCCACCAGTTCCTGCACCGTCTGCGGCCGTCCATAGGCGAGCACGTGCCGGGCCAACTGCTCGGCGCGCGAGGAGCAGCTCTCCAGCGCCATCAACAGGCCCGCCTTCATCTGCGCCTTGGCGCGGGCGATCTCGGCCTCGGTCAGGGTCTCGACCGAATCGTTCATGATGTCGACCACGACCTCCATCATCTCAGGCGCGTCGGCAGGATCAGTGCCGGTATAGAGGCCGAAGAAGCCGGTGTCGGTATAGGGCGCGTGGAAGGAATAGATGGAGTAGCAGAGGCCGCGCTTCTCACGCACCTCCTGGAACAGCCGCGACGACATTCCGCCGCCGAGGATGTTGGTGAAGACCTGGAGCGAGAACAGCGACAAATCGGTCTGCGGCACGCCTTCCAGCGCCAACGTCAGATGCGCCTGCTCGAGCTCGCGATGCACGACCTTGGCGCCGCCCTTGCCGAACAAGGCGGCCTGGGGCTTCGGCCCAGGCGTTGCCTCGAAACTCGCAAAGCGCTTCTCGACCTCGGCGACCACCTGCTTGTGATCGACCGCGCCGGCCGCCGCCACCACCATGTCGGGCCCGCGATAATGCGTGGAGAGATAATCGCGCAGGGAATCACGGCTGAAGCTTTTCAGCGTCTTGGCGGTGCCAAGCAGCGAGCGACCCATCGGCTGGTCCGGGTAGCAGAGCTCGTTGAGATGCTCGAACACGACGTCATCAGGCGTGTCCTGCGCCGCGCCGATCTCCTGCACGATGACGTTCTTCTCGCGCTCGAGCTCTTCAGGCTCGAAAGCGGGATTGGCCAGGATGTCGGCGAGCACGTCGAGCGCCAACGGCACATCGGCCTTCATCACGCGGGCATAATAGGACGTCGTCTCGGTCGAGGTGCCGGCATTGAGATCGCCGCCGACCGCCTCGATCTCCTCCACGATCTCGCGCGAGGAGCGTCCGGTGGTGCCCTTGAACGCCATGTGCTCGAGCAGATGCGAAATGCCATGCTCATTCGGCTTCTCGTCGCGGCCGCCGACGCCGGCCCAGACGCCAAGCGCGGCGGTCTCGAGGTGAGGCATGTTGTCGGTGACGACGGTCAGGCCGGAGGCAAGCTTGGAAATCTCGACGCTCATCCGGCAACTCCCTGTTTTGCGGCACGGCTGACCGACAGCACGAATCGCTCCACCTCGCTCTGATCGTTCTTCATCACCTTCATATGTTCGGATTTGGTCATGAGGCCGTCGAGCCAGGCCGGCAGTTGCGGGCGTTGGCCACATGCCGCATCCACGGCATCGGGGAACTTGGCGGGATGCGCGGTCGAGAGCACGATATTGGGCACGGTCGTGTCGGTGGTGTCGCGGTCGGCGACGGCGAGCGCTACCGCCGTGTGCGGATCGACCAGCTCGCCGGCCTCGCGCCAGGCGGCGCGGATCGCGGCGGCAGTTTCGGTCTCGTCGGCGCGGCCGGCATCGAACTCCTCGCGGATCGCGGCCAGCGTCGCATCCGGCAGCACGAAGCGGCCCGACTGTTTCAGCGAGTCCATCAACCGGCGCACGCTCGCCGCATCGCGCTTGCTTGCTTCGAACAGCAGCCGCTCGAAATTCGAGGAGATCTGGATGTCCATCGACGGCGAGGCGGTGGCGTGCACCTCGCGCACCTCGTAAATGCCGGTCTTGAGCGTGCGGGCGAGGATGTCATTGACGTTGGCGGCGATGCGCAGGGTGCGTACCGGGAGGCCCATGCGCTTGGCGACATAGCCCGCAAAGATGTCGCCGAAATTGCCTGTCGGCACGATGAAATCCACCGCGCGCGCCGGTGCGCCAGCGGCAACCGCCGAGGTGAAGTAATAGACCACTTGGGCGACGATACGCGCCCAGTTGATGGAATTGACGCCGGAGAGCGAGGTCGCATCGCGGAAGCGATGGTTGTTGAACATCGCCTTCACGAGCGCCTGGCAGTCGTCGAAATTGCCCTCGATCGCGAGTGCATGCACGTTGGCTGCGCCCGTCGTCGTCATCATCCGCTGCTGCACCTCTGAGATGCGGCCGTGCGGAAACAGCACGATGAGATCGACATTCTCCAGCCCGGCAAACGCATCGACGGCAGCACCGCCGGTGTCGCCCGACGTCGCAACCACGATGGTGGTGCGCTGGCCGCGCTTGGCGAGCACATGGTCCATCAGCCGCGAGATCAGCTGCATCGCCACGTCCTTGAAGGCGAGCGTCGGACCGTGAAACAGCTCCAACACGAATTGATGCGGCGACATCTGGCGCAGCGGCACCACGGCCGGATGACGGAAGGTGGCGTAGGCCTCGTTCGCCATGCGCCCGAGCTCGGCGTCCGAAATCTCACCGCCGACGAACGGGCGGATCACATCGACCGCGACCTCCCAATAGGGGCGCCCGAAGAAGCCGGCGATGGTCTCGGCCGACAGCTGCGGCCAGGTCACCGGCACATACAGGCCGCCGTCGCGGGCCAGCCCGGTCAGCATCACGTCGCAGAAGCCAAGCTCAGGGGCCTCGCCCCGGGTCGAAATATAACGAGTCAAACTGCCCTCCAAAGGCTGGACCGGCCCAAATCCGGGTCTTAAGCCTTTGATTTCACGATGTTCCTAGTTCTTGAGCCAGAGGCTTCGGGCACCATAGAGTGTTTTGCGGGACCACACCATGCCCAACGAAAAAGGGCTGCGGCGATGCCGCAGCCCCCTCTTGGAAGGTCTGTCGTTGATATGTGCAGACCCGATTTTCGTCGCCGGGGCGCCTGCCCCCGAAATTCGTGGTTCGAGCTATCGTCGCCTGTCACGGGATCGTCAAGAACAAAAACCGAGGGCAACGCCGAATGTTCCAGTTTTTCCCGACGCGACTTGGTTGCGCGGCAACCACACAACACTGCGCATACCGCTCCCATTGCTTCTTTTTCCCGAATTATGCGCGGGATCAGGAACGAACGCAGCGCCAGCCGATTGTGTCGGCGGAGGGTTCAGCCATCGTCCACACATTGCCCGGACGCGGCCACCCGATCCGTCGGCCGAACCGGCTGCATCCTGGAGCAGCCGGTTCGGCCCCTGACGGGTCAGTTCATCCCGATTTCCACCGCGATCCGGATCAGGTCGGAATGGTTCTTGGCGCCAAGCTTCTGCTTGAGCAACGACGTGGTGTTGGCGACGGTCTTGTAGGAGATGCCGAGCGCCTCGGCGACCTCGACGATCTTGTTGCCGCGCCCGAGCAGACGAAGGATTTCGAGCTCCCGCGGCGTCATTTGCGAAGCCGGATTGGCCTTGATCGCCGCGCCCGAGAACGTCACGGCTTCCGCGAGCTGCGGCGAGATGAAATTGTCGCCGGCGACCACCTTGCGCACGGCCTTGAGCAGGATCCGGGGATCGTCCCCCTTGGAGACATAGCCTTGCGCCCCGAGCTCGACCGCGCGCACCACGAAGGCCGGGTCCTCATTCATGCTGAACATGATGATCTTGGCGTCCGGGTCGTCCTTGCGAATCCGGCGCATCAGCTCGAAACCGGAAACGTCGGGCAGGCTGATGTCGATGACGGTGACATCAGGCCGCTTGCTTATATAGGCCTTGTGTCCCGATTTCGCGTCACTCGCTTCGTCGATGCGGATCGAATGGTCGGAGGCAAACAGGGTGCGACAACCTGACAGCACGACGGGATGGTCGTCGACGATAAGGACCCTGGTCGCCAGTTTGGCAGTATCTTGCATCGCGCACTCTCTTGTTTTGGCGACTCATAGACTGGCGGGAACAAATGGAAAGAGAGAATCCCGCCAAGGCGCGTTAGAATTGACCTAATGTGGCAACGACTGTCTTTCAGAATCCAACTGTTTCTTCCGCTTGGCGTGATGTTCATCACCGCTCTGCTCATGGGCGGTGTGCTCCTGCACGTCTTCACGACCGGCCAGCTCGCCGAGGAAAACGAGCCGGCGCAGCGGTCGACCCGAGCGGTCGCCGAAGCCCTGAACAGTGTCCTCCGATCATCCGACAACCCGCGTAAGACGCTCGACGATTTCGTCCTGAAACTCGACGCCTCGTCGGATATCCAATTCCATCAAGCGGAAGCTGGTTCTCCCCCTTTCGCGCCGAGGCCTCTGCAAGGCTCGCATGGCCCGCCGGGCTGGTTCGTCAATCTCCTCACCATCCCAGACCTGCATATCGCATTTCCGGTTACCATCGACGGCCAGCGCGTCGGCGACATCGTATTCTCGCCGGACCTGTCTGCTGCGCTGTTTGAGACATGGGCGGGCTTTCTCGCGCTGGCCGGCTTCGTCGTCGCGCTGGCCGCACTGACTGCGATCATAGCCTACGTCCTTGCGGGGTCGGCCCTGCGTCCGCTGCAAGATCTCGGCGCCGGCCTCACCCGCATCCGGCGCGGCGATTATGCGACCCCGATCCCGGTGGCCGGGCCGCCGCAGATTCGCCAGAGCTGCGACGAGGCCAATGCGCTGGCGAGGACGCTCGCGCAATTGAGCCAGGACAATCGCGACTTGTTACACCGGCTCGTGTCGCTGCAGGATAACGAACGGCGCGACCTCGCCCGCGAACTGCATGACGAGCTTGGCCCGCTGCTGTTCAGCATCCGCGCCGGCACGATCGCGCTCAGCGAAGCCACACCGCAAACGGGACATCTCGGCAACTCCGTGCAAGAGGTGATGCGATCCGTCGAGGCGCTGCAGCAGACCAATCGCCGCATCCTCGACCGGTTGCGGCCGCTCTATATCGAGGAACTGGGGCTCGAGGCCAGCGTGCAGACGCTGCTCCGCAATTTTCGCGCGCAAGCGCCGCATGTCGGCCTTACCGCAACGATCGATCCCGCACTCGATGTGATCGAAGGGCCGCTGGCGCAGACCGTCTATCGTGTGATCCAGGAGGCGTTGACCAATGTGCTGCGCCACGCCGGCGCGCAAGAAGCCCATGTGGAGGCGGTTGTATCGGGCGACGCGCTGACGGTCGAAGTCTCCGATGACGGCGCCGGCTTTCCCGCGGACAATGTCTTCGGCCGCGGCCTGACCGGAATGCACGAGCGCGTGCGCGCGCTCAGCGGATCGCTGTCACTGCTGCGCGCGGATGAACGCACCCATGTGCGCTGCCGCCTTCCACTCGGGGAACTCAGGGACGAACCGATTGCCGGCTAGCACGCGCCACAATCGTGCGAGCCCTGCTGCGCCGGCTCGCACTGCGTGCTGTAGATCTTGCCTTCCACGCTGAAACGAAACGAGGCGCGGACGCGCAGCGCACCAGCGACGGAATATTCGAGATCGATGCCGTTCTGTGCCGGGTGGATCTCCTCGAGGCCGAAACCCGCCGAGGAAAAGGCGCTGAGCTTCGGTCGCCAGAACGTCTCGAGCTCACGCCGGCCGCGATATCGTTGCGTGCCGTTACACGTGCATTCGACCTCGCCATCGTCGGAATAGAGGTCGAGCAAGGTCGCAAGATCGCCCCTGCGGCAGGCATCCACCCAATCGACGACAAGTCCCATCTGATCGAAATCGCTCAACGCCAGCAATCCTGTTTGCCACGGAAAATCTGGAAGCGGCTTAAGATCACCCTCGTGAATATGCGCTGAATAAGAAAGCCCGGACGATTGCGGGTTCCCACCGGGAACCTACGGACTCACGCTCGTTTGTCGTCGCCCCCTCAGCCAGACGGCAAAGGCGATCAGCACAGCGCCCGCCAGCGTGAACCACGTGATGGCGTATTGCAGATGATCGTCCTTCAGATGCACATCGAGTGGCCCGGGACGCGGGATGCCGTTCGCGGGCGCAGGCTGCTCGAGATCGATATAGAACGGCGCAACCGCGCCCCAATGAAGCGCGCTTGCGATCGCGAGATGATCACGCACGAACCACAATCGTTTGTCGTGGTTCGCCGCCGGTGTGAGCCAGCCCGGTGCTTCCGGAAATCGCAGATAACCTGACAGCGTGACGGGCGCGCCGGTGACGAGCTTCTTCACGGCGCGATCCTCGACGCTTCGCTCCTGCATCGTGTTCTCGACGAAGCCCGCATCGATCACCACGATCTCGCCGCTCGGCAGAAGCGCCGGCACAAAGGCCCAGGTGCCGGGGCCGGAGGCATCCTTGCGCACGCCGGAGCCCGACGAATAGACCATGGCATCAGGTGCAGCCGCGTAGGTCGCGGTAAAGGTGACGCGTCGAAATTCGTCACGCGCAGGCGTCAGCGCCGCCCATTGCGCAGGCGGCGGCAGCGCGACAGGTGCGGCCGCGAGACGCTCGGTGAGCGCAGCAATCAATTCGTGCTTGGCGGTACGGCGCTGCAATTGCCAGACACCGAGCGCGACGAAGGCCGCAGTCAGCAAAAGCGTGAACAGCATGAAGCCGGCCACGCGGGGCTTGCGGGCAGTCTCGTTCATTTCGCGCGGTCGATCAGACGGCCAGGTGCTGCCTTGTGGTGGAATTGCAGCGCGATCAGCAGCGATTTCATCGAGCGGAGCGGCAGCAGCGTGGTGGCGAGGATCAGCGGCAGCCACAGCACCGCATGCAGCCAGAATGGCGGCTGATACTTGACCTCGACGACGAGCGCGCACCCGACCACGATCGCGCCAGCCAGCATGATGATGAAGATCGCCGGGCCGTCGCCGGCGTCGATGAAGGCGTAGTCGAGACCGCAGCGATTACAGGACGGCGCCAACGTCAGGAAGCCCGCATAGAGCTTGCCCTCACCGCAGCGCGGACATCTGCAGGCGAGCCCGCGCAATGCGCTTTGCAGGACGGTGGGCTGGGCCTCTGGCGTGTCGGCAGTTTCGTTCATCACACGCAAGCCTATCACAGTTTCGGGGCGGACTCCGGCCGCTGGAAAGCGAAAGGGCGGCCCTGCGGCCGCCCTTTGCAGATCGAACCGTCGCGGCTCAGTGCGCGCCGTGGGCCATGGTCTCGGCGCCATGTCCCCAGACATAGATGCACAGGAACAGGAACAGCCACACCACGTCGACGAAGTGCCAGTACCAGGCAGCGAATTCAAAGCCGAGATGCTGCGTCGGCGTGAAGTGACCGGCATAGGCGCGGAACAGGCAGACCAGCAGGAAGATGGTGCCGACCAGCACGTGGAAACCGTGGAAGCCGGTCGCCATGAAGAAGGTCCCACCATAAACGTTGCCAGCGAACGAGAACGCCGCGTGGCTGTACTCATAGGCCTGCACGCAGGTGAAGGCCGCGCCCAGGAGGACCGTAAGGATCAGGCCATACTTCAGACCCTGGCGATCGTTCTCGAGCAGGGCGTGATGCGCCCACGTCACCGTGGTGCCTGAGGTCAGCAGGATCAGCGTGTTCAGGAGCGGCAGATGCCAGGGATCGAAAGTCTCGATGCCCTTCGGCGGCCACACACCGCCGAAGAGGGCTTCGCGGGTCATGTGGACGGGGTCGGCCGGGAACAGTGCCGCGTTGAAATAGGCCCAGAACCAGGCAACGAAAAACATCACCTCGGAGGCGATGAACAGGATCATTCCGTAGCGATGGCTGATCTGCACCACACGGGTGTGGTCGCCCTTGTATTGGGCTTCCTTGATCACGTCGCCCCACCAGCTTGCCATGGTGTAGAGCACGCCGACGGTGCCGACACCGAACACGATCGGCGCGGCCGCGTACATGTGGTGCATCCAGGAGATCGCGCCGACCGCCATGATGAAAGCCGAGACGGAGCCGACCGCCGGCCACGGAGAGGGATCGACCAGATGATAGTCGTGATGCTTGCCTTGCGCGGTAGCCATTGCGGTCTGTCTCCTCAATCCCGTGCCTATCGGGCACTTATCCCCTTAGTCCAACCCCGAGCGTCAACCCGGCGGTTGGAGATTTCCCTTGCGTTTGTCGTCATCACCGGATGCGAGCGGCTTCACCACCGGATCCTTCACCGGATAGAACGTGTAGGACAGCGTGATCGTGCTCAGCCCGTCATTGTCGTGGTCGTTGACGATCGACGGATCGACATAGAACACCACAGGCATCTCGCGCTTCTCGCCGGGCGCCATGGTCTGCTCGGTGAAGCAGAAGCAGTTGATCTTCTGGAAGTAGGACCCGACCGTCAGCGGCGCCACGTTGTAGGCGGCCTGGCCTGAGGTGGTGCGCGCGGCCTGGTTGGTCACGGTGTAATAGATCGTGGTGACCTGGCCGATATTGACCTCGATTTCGGTCTTTTCAGGCTCGAACTTCCAGGGCAAACCGGGCGCGACGTTGGAATCGAAGCGCACCGCGATCTTCCGCGCAATCGGGCCTGAGGCCGGGGCCGAGGTCGCGACCTGGGTCGTGCCGTTGAAGCCGGTGGCGCGGCAGAACCAGTTGTAGAACGGCACCGCCGCGTAGGACGCGCCGACCATCAGCGCGACCACGCCGCCGCAGATCGAGGCGACCAGCACATCGCGACTCAAGCCGCGGCGCACCGTCTTGGGGGTCACGTCTTGCGATATGGTCGGCTTCTGGTCCATCTCTCTCACATTGGCCGAACTAGAACCGCCGGTCCCTTGACCATGGTGACGGCGAAAAACAGGATGACGAGAACACCGAGCGCGAGCGCGATAGCGATCGAGCGCTGACGACGGCTCTTCTTTTGCGCCTCGGTGAGGACGATTCCAACTGGCTCTGGTTTATCAGCCATTCCTGCCTCATGCGCCCCAGACCATCGGAGCAAGCGCCCGGTAGACGACCTCGGCCAGCAAGGTCGCGAACAGCGCGAACAGATACAGGATCGAGAAGGCAAACAGCTTTCGCGTCGCGCGCAAGGACTGGCTGCGCTCGCGACGGATGTAAACGTTGATGGCGAGCACCAGCATGCCGGCGCCAAGCACCAGCGAGGTCACGCCATAGATGGCGTCGAAATAGCCTAGCGCCCAGGGCGCCGCAGCCACTGCGATCAGCACGACGGTGTAGAGCAGGATCTGGAGACGCGTCGCGTCGGGGCCGGCGACGTTGGGCAGCATCGGAATGCCGGCGCGCGCATAGTCGTCGGAGCGGAACAGTGCCAGCGCCCAGAAGTGCGGCGGCGTCCAGAAGAAGATGATGGCGAACAGCAGCAGCGGCTCGACGTCGACCCTGCCTGTTACGGCGGCCCAGGCGACCACCGGCGGCAGCGCACCGGCAGCGCCGCCGATCACGATATTCTGTGCGGTCCAGCGCTTCAGGCCCATCGTGTAGATCACGACGTAAAAGAAAATGGTGAAGGCCAGCAGCGCGCCCGCGATCCAGTTGACGAGGATGCCGAGCGTCATCACCGAGAAGAAGGAGAGCGTCATGCCGAACGCCATCGCCTCGGGCCGGGTGATGCGGCCACGCGGGATCGGGCGGTTCGCGGTGCGCGACATCTTGGAATCGATGTCGCCTTCGAGCGCCATGTTGAGCGCACCGGAGGCGCCGGCGCCGACGGCGATGCAGAGCAGCGAGGTGATCGCGAGCACCCAGTGGAAGTGTCCCGGCGCCATCGCCATGCCGACCAGCGCGGTGAAGATCACGAGCGACATGACCCGCGGCTTGAGCAGCGCGAGATAGTCGCCGACCTCCGCCTCGGAGATGCGGGGACTGATGTCGATGGCGTTCTGGTCGAGGACGGACACGAGTTCAACTCACTTCGTTATAGAGCCGCGGCGCCCGTCTCGGGCGCCGCGGAGATTGGCTTACTGCACGCGGGGCAGCACTTCGAACTGATGGAAGGGCGGCGGCGAGGACAGCGTCCACTCCAGCGTGGTGGCGCCTGCACCCCACGGATTGTCGCCAGCCGGGACCTTCTTCATGAAGGCATCCGAGCACGCAGTAGAGGAAGATCAGCACGCCGAAACCGGAGATGTAGGACCCGATCGACGAGATCAGGTTCCAGCCGGCGAAGGCATCCGGGTAGTCGACATAGCGGCGCGGCATGCCCGACAGGCCGAGGAAGTGCTGCGGGAAGAACACCAGGTTGACGCCCACGAAGGTAAACCAGAAGTGCGCCTTCGCCAGTGGCTCGCTGTACATGTAGCCGGTCATCTTCGGGAACCAGTAGTACCAGCCGGCGAAGATCCCGAATACCGCACCGAGCGACAGCACGTAGTGGAAGTGCGCGACGACGTAGTAGGTTTCCTGGAGCACGCGGTCGACGCCCGCGTTCGCCAGTACGACGCCGGTAACGCCACCGACGGTGAACAGGAAGATGAAGCCCACCGCCCAGATCATCGGCGCGCGGAAGTCGATCGAGCCGCCCCACATCGTGGCGATCCAGGAGAAGATCTTCACGCCGGTCGGAACCGCGATCACCATCGTGGCCGCGACGAAATAGGCCTGCGTCGCCGAGGACATGCCGACCGTGTACATGTGATGCGCCCACACCACGAAGCCGATGCCACCGATCGCGACCATGGCGTAGGCCATGCCGAGATAGCCGAACACGGGCTTGCGCGAGAAGGTCGAGACGATCTGGCTGATCATGCCGAAGGCGGGCAGGATCAGGATGTACACCTCGGGGTGACCGAAGAACCAGAACAGATGCTGGAACAGCACGGGGTCGCCGCCGCCCTCGGGATTGAAGAAGGAGGTGCCGAAGTTACGGTCGGTGAGCAGCATGGTGATCGCGCCGGCAAGCACCGGCAGCGACAACAGCAGCAGGAACACCGTCACCAGGATCGACCACACGAACAGCGGCATCTTGTGCAGGGTCATGCCCGGCGCGCGCATGTTGAAGATGGTGGTGATGAAGTTGATGGCGCCGAGGATCGACGAGGCGCCCGCCAGATGCAGTGACAGGATCGCGAAGTCGACGGCCGGGCCGGGATGGCCGGAGGCCGACAGCGGCACATACATGGTCCAGCCGGCACCGACGCCGTTGGCGCCCGGCTCGCCCTCGACGAAGGTCGACATCAGGAGCAGTGCGAAAGAAGCCGGCAGCAGCCAGAACGAGATGTTGTTCATGCGCGGGAACGCCATGTCGGGCGCGCCAATCATCAGCGGCACGAACCAGTTGCCGAAGCCGCCGATCATCGCGGGCATCACCATGAAGAAGATCATGATCAGGCCGTGCGAGGTCACGAATACGTTATAGGTGTGCGTTTCGTGGAATATCTGCACGCCCGGATACATCAACTCGGCACGGATCGCGATCGACATCGCGGCACCGATGATGCCCGCGATGACCGCGAAGATCAGGTACATCGTGCCGATGTCCTTGTGGTTGGTCGAATAGACGTAGCGACGCCATCCGGTCGGATGGGCGTGCTCGTGGTCATGTCCGTGGTCTTGCGCGTGATCGCCGTGTGCCGCTGCGCTGGTTGCCATTTTCAAATCCTGCCTTGCGTCCCGTTCGGACCTTCGGAGGTCCCGCCCTTTATGTCGCTTTCAGTCCCTCAAGCCGTCGCCCGGCGCTTACTGCGTCGGGCCGGCTGCGGAGGCGAAAGTGCTGGTGCCGCCGCTCGCATATTTCTTCTTCGCCGACTCAACCCAGGAGGCAAAATCCTTGTCCTCCACGACGCGAATCGCGATCGGCATGAAGGCATGGTCCTTGCCGCAGAGCTCCGAGCACTGGCCGTAGAACATGCCGGTCTTGGTGGCCTTGAACCAGGTCTCGTTCAGGCGCCCCGGAATGGCGTCGATCTTGACGCCGAAGGCCGGCAGCGCGAAGGCGTGGATGACGTCGGCGCCGGTGACCTGAACGCGAATCACCTTGTTGACAGGCACCACCATCTCGTTGTCGACGCCGAGCAGGCGGGGCTGCTTGTCCTGGGCCATCAGCGAGTCGAACTCGAACTTGCCGTTGTCAGGATAGGCGTAGGACCAATACCACTGCTTGCCGGTCGCCTTGATGGTCAGGTCCGCTTTCGGCACGTCGAGTTCGAGGAAGAGCAGGCGGAACGACGGCACCGCGATGCCGACCAGGATCAGCACCGGCACCAGGGTCCACACCACCTCGATCAGCGTGTTGTGGGTGGTCCGCGACGGCACCGGATTGGCCTTCGCGTTGAATTTCACGACCACGATGACCAGCAACGCCAGAACGAACAGCGTGATGACGATGATCAGCGCGGACAAGAAGTTATGGAACGAGACGATATTGTCCATCACCGGGGAACCCGAGGGCTGCAGGTGCCATTCCCACGCCTCCGGCTGCCCGAGCTCGGCGAATGCCACGCCGCCCGTTGCCAACATGATGCCAGTCGCCATCAAGGCGATGGTGGCCAATCCCAGCAACTGCCGGCCCACCCGACCCATCGACATCCTCATGCCGTTCGCGCTCCCCTTACGAAGTCACCCCAAGTGCGCCCCCGTGATTCCGGGAAACGCTTATTCGATCCGCCCGCCTGACAAACCGCCGCTCAAGAATACCTCTAAGAGGAATTGGGGCCAGATCGCTAGAACGCCGAAATCAAGCCTCTCAAACCATAATTCTTGATCTATCGCAATGCAGTCTTCGGACCGCTCTGTCACCCATCACCCGCAAGATATTTCCCAGCAACATCAGACAAAAATACCGCTTCCCGGGATGCCGCGGCTTGACAGCCGGATTGCCCGCTGTAGGCACTGGCGCGAGCCCGCGCAGGAACCTGATTCGCGGCAACAATTGCGGCCAGGGCGGCGCGGAATTTGCTTGTGAATTGCCTTCAAGACGCCGTCATTCCCGTATCAGTCCACCAGTGCGAGCGATCTGGGCGAGCAGAGGGACCGACCCTGATGGGGCTTTCGAGATGCATGGCAAGATCGGCTCCAGGATCGGCGATATGGCCGGCTAATAGCCTCAGGACGCTGATTGGCCCTCTGGCCGCGGCCTTTCTCCTTGCCCTCTCCGGCTTGGCCCATGCGCAGGGCGCGGTGCGCTCCGTCCATGGCGACTGGCAGATTCGCTGTGACACCCCGCCGGGCGCCCAGGCCGAGCAATGCGCCCTGATCCAGAGCGTGGTGGCGGAGGACCGTTCCAACGCCGGCCTCACCGTGATCGTGCTCAAGACCGCCGACCAGAAGAGCCGCCTGATGCGCGTGGTCGCCCCCTTGGGCGTCCTGCTGCCCTCCGGCCTCGGGCTGAAGCTCGACAATCAGGATGTCGGCCGCGCCGGCTTCGTCCGCTGCCTGCCCAATGGCTGCGTCGCCGAGGTCGTCATGGACGACAAGCTGCTCGGCCAGCTCCGCAGCGCCAAGACCGCGACCTTCATCATCTTCGAGACCCCCGAAGAAGGCATCGGCTTCCCGCTCAGCCTGAACGGGCTCGGCGAAGGGTATGACAAGCTGCCGTAGGGCGAGAGCCACGGCGAACCTATTGTTTCCGTAATGTGACGCGGCGCGCCCTCGCGGAACCGATCCGAAACCATTATCTTGCCGCACATCCCCCGATAATGGACGGACGCATGACCAACCCTGCCACAACCTCCCTGCTCGACCGCGCCAATCTCGACCGCGACCAGGTTCGCAACGAACTCGCGCGCGGGCTTGCCGGCGCTGACGACGGCGAATTGTTCCTGGAATACAGCCAGACCGAAGCGCTGATGTTCGACAATGGGCGGCTGAAGCAGGCGACCTACGATACCTCGCAGGGCTTTGGCCTGCGCGCCGTCAAGGACGATGCGGTCGGCTACGCGCATTCCTCCGACGTGTCGCTGCCGGCGCTGATTCGCGCCGCCGACGCGGTCGCAGCCGTCCGTGGCGGTTACTCGGGCAGCTTTGCCGCCCCGCCGGCGCATACCAACGTGCGACTCTATTCCGACGACAATCCTTTGGATGCGCCGGGCTTCGAGACCAAGGTCAAGCTACTGGCCGAGATCGACGCTTATCTGCGCGACAAGGATCCGCGGGTGCGGCAGGTCAGCGTCAGCCTGGGCGCGACGTGGCAGGTGGTCGAGATCCTGCGGCCCGACGGCGAGAGCTATCGCGACATCCGTCCGCTGGTGCGCGTCAACGTCTCCGTCGTCGCCGGTCAGGGCGACCGCCAGGAGAGCGGCAGCAAGGGCTATGGCGGCCGCGCCGGCTATGCCGAATTCATCGAGAGCAAGAACTGGCGCGATGCGGCCGACGGCGCGCTACGCGAGGCGCTGGTCAATCTGGAATCGATTCCCGCCCCCGCAGGCGAGATGGACGTCGTGCTCGGCGCCGGCTGGCCCGGCGTGATGCTGCATGAAGCGGTCGGTCACGGCCTCGAGGGCGACTTCAATCGCAAGAAGACGTCGGCGTTCGCCGGCCTGATGGGCCAGCAGGTCGCCGCCAAGGGTGTCACAGTCGTCGACGACGGCACCATTGCCTCGCGCCGTGGCTCGCTGTCGATCGACGACGAGGGCACGCCGACCAATCGCACCGTACTGATCGAGGACGGCATCCTGGTCGGCTACATGCAGGACCGGCAGAACGCGCGGCTGATGAACATGAAGCCGACCGGCAACGGCCGTCGCCAGGGCTACGCCCATGTGCCGATGCCCCGCATGACCAACACCTACATGCTCGCGGGCGACCGCGACCCCGCCGAGATTCTTGCGTCGGTGAAGAACGGCGTGTTTGCCGCGAATTTCGGCGGCGGGCAGGTCGACATCACCTCGGGCAAGTACGTGTTCCAGTGCACCGAGGCCTACAAGATCGAGAACGGCAAGATTGGCGCGCCGCTCAAGGGCGCCATGCTGATCGGCAACGGGCCGACTGACCTGCATCGCATCCGCATGATCGGCAACGATCTCGCGCTCGATACCGGCATCGGCACTTGCGGCAAGAACGGTCAGGGCGTGCCTGTTGGCGTCGGCCAGCCGTCACTTCTGATGGAACGTATTACGGTGGGTGGAACGGGCGCATGAGCGTTGAGAAGATAACTGCCGCTCCCAAGCGGAAGAGCAGCGGCTGGGCTGGGCAGATCACGCAGCTCGTTGGCATCGTCGCCGCTGTCTTCATCGCCAAGGGCGCTCTGGCCGAGCCGTTCTACGTGCCGTCGGGCTCGATGGAGCCGACGCTGCTGATCGGAGACGCGCTGCTCGCCTCGAAATTCCCCTACGGCTACGGCACCTCGTCGCTGCCGATCCAGATCAATTTGCCGGAAACCGGCCGCGTGTTCGCGGAAACGCCGAAGGCGGGCGATGTCGTCGTGTTCCGCTGGCCCGGCGATCGCTCGCAGGCCTGGGTCAAGCGCGTCGTCGGCCTTCCCGGTGATCGCATCCAGATGCGGCAGGGCCAGCTCTTCATCAACGATCGGCCCGCCGAATTGAAGCCGGATGGCCTTGGTGCCGCCGAGGATGACAATGGCGGCAGCGAGCCCGCTTATCGCTATGTCGAGACGCTGCCGAACGGCGTCAAGCATCTGATCTTCAAGATGCGCGACAACGGTCCGCTCGACAACACGCAGGAAGTGACGGTGCCGGCAGGCCATCTCTTCGTGCTCGGCGATAACAGAGACAACTCCGCCGACAGCCGCGTACCGCTGCGCTCCGGTGGTGTCGGCCTGCTGCCGGTCGACAATCTCGTCGGTCGTGCCGACGCGGTGCTCGGATCCTGGGATCTCGGCATGCGCGGCCAGCCGGTGTGGACCTGGCTCTCCGGCTTCCGCCTCGCGCGGTTCTTCACTGCCGTGCACTGAGCCGGCGTCATGACTTACGACGACGTCAGAAAATTTGTACTGACGTGGCCGGAGGTCGAGGACGGCACTTCCTACGGCACGCCAGCGCTAAAAGTACGCAAGAAGATGCTGGCGCGTCTGAAAGAGGATGGCGACAGCCTGGTGATGCCCGACGTCCCCCACGACGAGCGCGCCATGCTGGTCGAGAGCCAGCCGAAAATCTTCTACTTCACCGATCATTACGCCGACTATCCGATCGTGCTGATCCGCCTCTCCAAGGCGAAGCGCGCGATCGTCGAACCATTGCTGCGACGTCGCTGGCGCACGCTGGCCTCGAAGGCGGCGCGGGCGGATTATGACGCACGCGCGAACGCGTGACTGGTGCCATGGATGATGCCCGCTTCCTTGCGCTGGCGCTGAAGAACCCGGTCAACGTCGCGATCCTCGACGAACTTCATCGGCTCGCGCCGCCGGATGCGTGGCTGGTGTCGGGATGCCTCGTGCAATCGGTGTGGAACGTGCTCACCGACCGCGCCATCGATCACGGCATTGCCGATTACGACATCTTCTATTTTGACCCTGACACTTCCTGGGACGCGGAGGATGCCGTGATCCGCAGGCTGCAAGCGCGGCTCGATCATCTCGGCGTCAAGATCGAGACCCGCAATCAGGCACGCGTGCATCTTTGGTACCCGGCCAAACACGGCCTGCCCTATCCGCCCCTGTCCTGCTCGACTGACGGCATCGACCGTTTCCTCACGCAGAACACGCAAGTGGGTGTGAGGCGCACAGACGACGGCTTCGACGTCTATGCCCCGCACGGCTTCGACGATGTCGCGGGCTTGGTTGCGCGCCCCAATCCGGGGCCGAATTTCTCCGCGGCGAATTACGCGGTGAAGGCGGCGCGATGGAAAGCCCTATGGCCTGAGCTCACGGTGATTGCGGCGGAATGATCCGAACCTATCTCACCACGCCCGACGTGAACCCTGCCTTCCGCCGCGGTGGCTTGATGTCCTTTTTCAGGAAGCAGCGCGCCTCGCGTCCAGTGTAGCCGGGACGCGCATAGGTGAAGGCTCGGCACTTGTTGTCGGCGGTACAGGCGGCCTTGCAGACGTCTTCGCCCTCGCCTTCCTTGAGGTCGAAATTGCGCAAATCGCCGCCGGGGCGATCGATCGAGCTCTCCACGCCTTCGACACGCGGCTCGATCACGCCGGCGCCGCGCACGCCGGAGATGCAGCAATTGGCGGGCTGTCGCGGCGGCACGGTGTTCTTGAGCCAGCACACCGCCGCAGCGCCGTCGATGTCAGGGTAGCTGAAGCTCCAGGCGCGGCACTTGCGATCACGCTCGCAGAGCAGCGCACAGTCCTCGGGATCACCTGATGTCACGGGCGTGTTGAAATAATCGCCGCCGGGCCGGTCGAACGCCGTCTGCGCGCGCACGGGACTGCTCGCAACGACGAGCGAGAGCAGCGTGACGCAGGCCACGACGCAAGCCAAAGCCCTTGCCATCAAGGCTTTTGCCACGACGGCCCCGGACAGGCGGCCCTTCCCCATCGAAACAGCTTTCGAGTTATTGACGGCGCTCAGGTTTTTCGGACGGTCATTTGATCGCCGCAAACCTGTACGGGCGATGAACGGCCGAAATCCTGGTCGTTGGCCAATGGTCTGGCGCGGCCAATTGGCCTAGAACGCGTATTCCGAATAGGCCGGTTCCACCGAACCCTTCCAGGCGCCGTTGAACTTCTCGAGCATTTCCTCGGCCGGAGTCCGGCCGGAATCGATGATGCGATCGAGCGGCTCCAGATGCCGCGTTTCGTCGCGCCCGATCGAGTCGATACGGCCACGGCGACGCAGGCCCGCATGTGCCAGAACAAGGCATTCCTTGGCGATTTCGAACAAATAGCGGTCCTTGATCCGCGCCTTGAAGCCGAAGCGCGGCACATCGTCGCGCAGCGCCTGACGCTCGGGCGCAGTCCAGTGCTTCACCAGGTCCCAGGCGGCATCGAGCGACGCATCGTCATAGAGCAGACCGGCCCAGAACGCCGACAGCGCCGGCAGCCGGCCCCACGGGCCACCATCGGAACCGCGCATCTCGAGGTAGCGCTTGAGCCGCACCTCCGGGAAGATCGTCGAGAGATGGTTGGCCCAATCCGACAATGTCGGACGCTCGCCGGGAAGGTTGTTGTTGCGGCCGTCGAAGAAGGCGCGGAACGAAGAGCCCGACACGTCGATGTAGTCCTCGTCACGCTTGACGAAATACATGGGCACGTCGAGCGCGTAGTCGACATAGCGTTCAAAACCCATGCCGTCCTCGAAGGCCCACGGCATCATGCCCGAACGCGCGTTGTCGGTGTCGCGCCAGATCTCGGAACGGAAGGACAGGAAGCCGTTGGGCTTGCCTTCGGTGAATGGCGAATTGGCAAACAGCGCCGTTGCGACCGGCTGGAGCGCGAGCGAAACGCGCAGCTTCTTGACCATGTCGGCTTCGGAGGAGAAGTCGAGATTGGTCTGCACCGTGCAGGTCCGATACATCATGTCGAGGCCGTACTGGCCGACCTTCGGCATGTAATTGGACATGATCTTGTAGCGGCCCTTCGGCATCACCGGGATGTCCGCGCGCGACCAGGACGGCGTCATGCCGAGACCGAGGAAGCCGATGCCAAGCGGGGTCGCGATCTCGCGCACCTGCGCCAAGTGCGCCATCAGCTCGCTCTGGGTCTGGTGCACGTTCTCGACCGGCGCACCTGACAGTTCGAACTGTCCGCCGGGCTCGAGCGAGATCGCACCGCCGCCGGTAACGTCGTAGAGGCCGATGATGTTGCCCTTCTCCATGATCGGCTCCCAGCCGAGCAGGAGCTTCATGCCCTCGAGCAGCGCGCCAATGCCGCGCGCGCCCTCATAGGGCACCGGCCGGTGACCTTCGAGCGTGAACGGCGTCTTCTCGTGCTCGGTGCCCATGCGCCACTCGGACTCCGGCTTGCAGCCAGCCTCGAACCACGCGACGAGTTCGTCGCGCGACTGCAGCGGCGTCATATCGATCTGGTCTCGCGCCATATCAAACTCTAATCAAAAGGGCGCTTCGATCGAAGGCGCGCGGGTGACGGGGATGGACCGCGAACCCATCGGGGTACACGGACGAGCTGGTGTGCCGCGCGGTCATCGCGACGGCGAGGTTTCGTTGACGTTGGCGACGGGCGGCAGCTTCATCTCACCGCACGAGCAACCCAGACGGTCGAGCAGGCCGCTGAGCTTGACGGCATCGGCATCGGACAGTTTCGAGCCGACATATTTTTCGATCGCGGCCGAATAGGCGCCCCACATCCGCTTCTGCAATTCGCGGCCGGCTTCCGTGATCTCCACGAACTGGCCGCGCTTGTCGATCTTGCATTCGCGCCGCGAAGCGAGGCCTTCGTCGACCAGGCGATCAATCAATCGCGAGGTCGAGTATTGCGGGATCAGCATCTGCCGCTCGAGTTCCACCGGCCGCAGTTCGCCTGAAGGCGCGCGCGACAATTCGAGCAGCGCATCGTACCATGCCAGCGGCGGGAACCCGGCCTTCTTCAGGTCTTGCTCGACGCAGTCGAGCACACGGCTCTGTACCCGCATCAGGCGGATCCAGGCACTGGTTGCTTCGGTCGATGGTTTGCGTTTCATGGTCCCGCTCAAGCTCGTCGTCCGCTTCTTACCCCACTCGATGCACCTGCATCAATCTTGACTATTGGATGCAAATGCATGTAGGCGTTCTTTCGCCCCAACCAAGCGTCAAGAGGAGGAAATTCCATGAAACTGTATTACTCGCCCGGTGCCTGTTCGCTGTCCCCCCATATCGCACTCCTGGAGGCCGACCTGCCCTACGAGCTGGTCAAGGTCGATATCCGGGCCAAGAAGCTCGAAAACGGTGAAGACTATCTGAAGGTCAATCCGAAGGGTCAGGTCCCTGCGCTGGGCCTCGACAGCGGTGAGATCGTGACCGAAGGCCCGGTCATTGTCCAGATGATCGCCGACAAGGCCCCGGCCAAGGCGCTGGCGCCCGCACGCGACAGTTCCGAACGCTACAAGCTGCTCGAATGGCTGAACTTCCTCACCTCCGAGGTGCACAAGAGCTTTGGCCCGATGTTTGCGCCTGCGCTGAACGACGACGCCAAGGCGTTCTTCAAGGACCGCGTCATGGGCAAGCTGAAGCACATCGACAGCCAGCTCGCCGGCAAGGACTACCTCATGGGCAAGCAATTCTCGGTGGCCGACGGCTATCTCTTCACGATGCTGACCTGGGGCGACCGGATGAAGTTCGACCTCTCGGCGATGCCGAATCTCACCGCCTACAAGGCCCGCGTCGCGGCACGGCCGAAGGTGCAGGAAGCCCTGACGAAGGAAGGGCTGGCGCAGGCGAAGTAAGCCCGCACAGGACTGAACACGCAAAAGGCCGGATCCACGATCCGGCCTTTTTCTGTGTTGCCCCGGATGGAGCCGTTAGGCCGCCGTCTTCTTCGGCGCGAAGCGGCCGTAGAAGGTTTCGCCCTTCGCAGCCATCTCTTCCAGCAGCTTCGGCGGGGTGAAGCGCGAGCCGTACTTGGCTTCGAGCTTGTGGCAGAGCTCTACGAACTTCTTGGGTCCCATGAAGTCGATGTAGGACAGCGTGCCGCCCGTGAACGGTGCGAAGCCAAAGCCGAGGATCGAGCCGACGTCCGCCTCGCGCGGATCGGTGATGACGTGATCCTCGACCGTGCGTGCGGCTTCCACCGCCTGCACCACCAGGAAGCGCTGCTTCAATTCCTCGACGTCAAGCGTATCGGGGTCGAGCTGCTTCGGCTGCAACGCCGAGAGGCCCGGCCACAGGCTCTTCTGACCCTTGCCCTTCTCGGGGTAGTCGTAGAAACCCTTGCTGTTCTTGCGGCCAAGGCGGCCCTGCTTCTCGACCATCTCGACCATCAGCTTCTTCTGATCGGGGTTGATGGCGTTGGGGCCGAGATCGGCTTCGGTCGCCTTCATGATCTTGAGGCCGAGATCGAGCGCGACTTCGTCCGAGAGCGAGAGCGGGCCGACCGGCATGCCGGCCATCTTGGCGCAGTTCTCGATCATCGCCGGCGGCACACCTTCCAGGAACATCTCGTTGCCCTCGGCGACGTAACGGCCGACGCAGCGGTTGGCGAAGAAGCCCCTGGAGTCATTGACCACGATCGGCGTCTTGCCGATCTGGCGGACATAATCCAGCGCGGTCGCGAGCGCGACATCGCCGGTGTTCTTGCCCTTGATGATCTCGACCAGCATCATCTTCTCGACCGGCGAGAAGAAGTGGATGCCGACGAACTTGCTCTGGTCCTTGAAGCTCTCGGCCAGCGAGGTGATCGGCAACGTCGAGGTATTCGACGCAAAGATCACCTCCGGCTTCATGTGCTCCTGCGCCTTGGCGAAGGTATCCGCCTTGACCTTGCGGTCCTCGAACACGGCCTCGATGACGAGGTCAACATCCTTCAGCGCAGCGTAGTCCGCGGTCGGCGTGATGCGCGCGAGCAGCTTCTCGGCATCGTCAGCCTTGGCGCGGCCCTTCTTGATCTGATCCTCGATCACCTTCTGCGCGTGGGCCTTGCCCTTGTCGGCGCTCTCCTGGTCGCGATCGATCAGGACGACGTCGAGACCGGCGCGGGCCGAGACGTAGCCGACGCTGGCACCCATGAAACCGGCGCCGATCACGGCGATCTTCTTCACCTTGGTCGCGGGCACGTCCTTCGGACGGCGCGCGCCCTTGTTGAGCTCCTGCATCGACAGGAACAGGCTGCGGATCATCGCAGCCGCTTCCTTCGAGCGCAGCACCGAGGTGAAATAGCGCGACTCGACGCGGAGCGCGGCGTCGATCGGCAACTGCAGGCCTTCATAGACGCAGCTCATGATCGCGCGCGCGGCCGGATAGTTGTCGTAGGTCTCGCGGCGATAGATCGCGTTGCCGGCCGGGAACATCATCATGCCGGCCTTGGAGAACACCGGGCCGCCGGGCAGCTTGAAGCCCTTTTCGTCCCACGGCGCGACGGCCTTGCCGCCGCCCTTGATCCACTCCTTCGCCGCCTTGACGAGATCAGCGGCCGGAACGATGGCGTGAATCAAATTCAGCGCCTTCGCCTTCTCGATCGTGACCGGATCACCCTTGAGGAGGATGGTCATCGCGTCCTGCGGCGGCACCAAGCGCGGCACGCGCTGCGTGCCACCGGCGCCGGGGAACAGGCCAACCTTGACCTCAGGCAGGCCGAGGCGCGTCTTGGGATTCTCGGCCGCTACGCGATAGTGGCAGCACAACGTGATCTCGAAACCACCGCCGAGCGCGAGGCCGTTGATCGCGGCCGCCCACGGCTTGCCTGAGGTTTCGATCGAGCGTAGCACCAGCGAGAAGCGGCGGCTCTGATCGAACAGCATCTGGTTCGCTGCCGTCTCGCCCTGCTCCCCAAGAACCTTGGCATAGGCCTGGTTCATGCCTTCGAGCATGGACAGGTCGGCGCCGGCGCAGAATGCTTCCTTGGCGGAGGTGATGACGACGCCCTTCACGGCGGCGTCAGCGGTCGTCTCCTTGACGATCGCGTCGAGCTCGCTGGTGGAGGTCTCGTCGAGCACGTTCATCGAGCGGCCGGGGATATCCCAGGTGACGAGCGCGATGCCGTCGGAGTCGGTCTCAACCCGAAAATTCTTGTAAGCCATGTTGGTTGCTCCCCTACCCCTTAGACGCGCTCGATGATGGTCGCGGTGCCCATGCCGCCGCCGATGCACAGCGTGACCAGGGCGGTGGACTTGTTGGTGCGCTCGAGCTCGTCGAGCACGGTGCCGAGGATCATCGCACCGGTCGCGCCAAGCGGATGGCCGAGCGCGATCGCGCCGCCATTGACGTTGATCTTGGCATTGTCGATGTCGAAGGCCTGGATGTAGCGCAGCACGACGGACGCAAAGGCCTCGTTGAGCTCGAACAGATCAATGTCCGTCTTCTTCATGCCAGAGCGCGCGAACAGCTTTTCGGTGACGTCGACCGGACCGGTCAGCATCATCGCCGGCTCCGAGCCGATATTCGCGAACGCGCGAATTTTTGCACGCGGCTTCAGGCCGTACTTCGCGCCCGCGTCCTTGCTGCCGAGCAGGACTGCACCGGCGCCGTCGACGATGCCCGACGAATTGCCGGCGTGGTGCACGTAATTGACGCGCTCGATCTCCGGATGCGACTGCACGGCAACGCCGTCGAAGCCGCCCATCTGCGCCATCATCGTGAACGACGGCTGCAGCTGCGCCAGCGACTGCATCGTCGTCGAGGGACGCATGTGCTCGTCCTTAGCGAGGATGGTGAGGCCGTTGATGTCCTTCACCGGCACGATCGACTTGTTGAAGCGACCTTCCTCCCAGGACTTCGCCGCACGCTGCTGGCTCTGCACCGCGTAGGCATCGACGTCGTCACGCGAGAAGCCGTATTTCGTGGCGATCAGATCGGCCGACACACCCTGCGGCATGAAGTAGGCCGGCACCGCCATCGACGGATCCATCGGCCAGGCACCGCCGGAAGCGCCGATGCCGACACGGCTCATGGATTCGGCGCCGCCGCCGATGACGAGGTCATGCTGACCGCTCATCACCTGGGCTGCAGCAAAGTTCACGGCGTCGAGGCCGGAGGCGCAGAAGCGGCTGATCTGCACGCCGGGGACGGCTTCACCGAGGCCCGCCTTGAGCGCTGCAAAGCGCGCGATGTCGGACCCGGCTTCACCGACGGGATCGACCACGCCGAGAATGACGTCGTCGACGGAATCTTCCGGCAGGTTGTTGCGGTCCTTCAGCGCCTTCAGCGGCACAGTGGCAAGCGCCAGCGCAGTGACTTCGTGCAGCGAACCGTCCGCCTTGCCGCGGCCACGGGGGGTGCGAACGTGATCGTAGATGAATGCCTCAGGCATGACGCCCTCCTGATCTGTTGTTCGAATTCTGTGAGCGCGGAAGCAGGCTCAGAACGCTTCCGCCGGCAGTTCCATGATGGTGGCGCAGCCAGACTGGATGCGCGCGAGATTGGCCACGGTTTCCGGCAGCATCCGCTCCATGAAGAAACGGCCGGTGACGAGCTTGGTCGAGAGATAGGGCGTCGCCCCGCTGGCGGCAATCTTGGCCTGAGTGACCTTGGCCATCTTCGCCCACATGTAGCCGAGCGCGACGAAGCCGAAGAGATGCAGGTAATCGGTCGCGGCGGCGCCGGCATTGTCCGGCTTCATCATCGCGTTCTGCATCAGCCAGGTCGTCGCCTGCTGGAGATGTCCGAGCGAGGTCGAGAGCGGGGTGATGAAGGGCTTGAGCGCCTCGTCGCCGCCGTTCTCCTTGGCGAAGGCCATGACCTCGCCGAAGAAGGCCATGATGGCGCGGCCACCGTCGCGCGGCAGCTTGCGACCGACGAGATCGAGCGCCTGGATGCCGTTGGCGCCTTCATAGATCATGGCAATGCGGGCATCGCGCACGAACTGCTCCATGCCCTGCTCGGCGATGTAGCCGTGACCGCCATACATCTGCTGCGCCTGCACCGCGTTGGCAAAACCGTAGTCGGTGAGGAAGCCCTTCAGCACCGGCGTCATCAGACCCATGTGATCGTCGGCGGCCTGGCGGTCCTTCGGATCCTCGGAGCGATGAGCGACGTCGCTCTTCAGCGCGGTCCACATCACGAACGCGCGCGCGGCTTCGTTGAAGGCGCGGATCGAGAGCAGCGTGCGGCGCACGTCGGGGTGCACGATGATCGGATCGGCCTGCTTGTCCGGCGCCTTCACGCCGGTGAGCGAACGGCCCTGGATGCGATCGCGGGCGTAGGCCGCCGCGTTCTGATAGGCGACCTCGGACTGCGCGAGGCCCTGCACGGCGACGCCGAGGCGGGCTTCGTTCATCATCACGAACATGCCCTGCATGCCCTTGTTCTCTTCGCCGATCAGCCAGCCGGTGGCGCTGTCGTAGTTCATCACGCAGGTCGAATTGCCGTGGATGCCCATCTTGTGCTCGATCGAGCCGCAGACGACGCCGTTGCGGGCACCGACTGAGCCATCCGGCTTCACAAGGAACTTGGGCACCACGAACAGCGACACGCCCTTGATCCCTGCTGGCGCGCCCTCGATGCGGGCGAGCACGAGGTGGATGATGTTCGGCGCGAGATCATGTTCGCCGGCCGAGATGAAGATCTTGGTGCCCGTGATCTTGAAGCTGCCATCTGGCTGGCGCACCGCCTTGGTGCGGAGCATGCCGAGATCGGTGCCGCAATGCGGCTCGGTCAGGTTCATGGTGCCGGTCCATTCGCCGGCGACCATCTTGGGCACGTAGGTCTGCTTCTGCTCCGGCGTGCCATGGACGATGAGTGCAGCGGTCGCGCCCATGGTGAGGCCGCCATACATCGAGAACGCCATGTTGGCGGAGATCTGGAATTCGTTGACCGCCTGCGAGAGCGTCACCGGCAGGCCCTGGCCACCGAACTCGGTCGGCGCCGACAGGCCGAGCCAGCCGCCCTCTGCGACCTGCTTGAAGGCGTCCTTGAAACCCTTTGGCGTGGTGACGCTGCCGTCATCGGCGCGCTTGCAGCCTTCGAGATCACCGACGCGATTGAGCGGCTGCAGCACTTCTTCGGCGAGCTTGGCGGCTTCACCCAGGATCGCCTCGCGCACGTCACTCGACGCATCGGAGAAGCCGGCGAGATTGTCGTAGTGGTCGATCTGGAAGACGTCGTTCATCAGGAAGTTCACGTCTTCGACGGGGGCTTTGTAGATCGGCATTGCGGTCTCCCGGAGTTCTCTAGGATTGGGCGGCGAGCTGCTCCGCCATCAAGCGGTGCAGCATGTTGATGGCCTTGAGCGGACGCACCATCACCTTGAAATTGGTGATGCGTCCCTCGGCATCGAAGGTGATGATGTCGACGCCGTTGATCTCGATACCGTCGATGACATTCTTGAATTCGAGCACGGCACCGTTGGCACTCTTCCATTCACCGACATAAGTGAAGCCGGGACCGCCGAGCACCTTCTCGGCGCTGGCGAGATATTTGAAGGTAATCTCGCGCCCGCGCTGCGGCGAGTGCACGACGGGACTCTCGAACACGGCGTCAGGATGGAGCAGGTCCCAGAGCGCTTTCGCATCATGGGACTTCATGAAGGCGTACCAGGAGTCGAGACCGGTCATTGTCAGCTGCCTCCCAAAGGGCTTTGGCAAAAACGCGAAAACAACCCCATGCACAGTAGCGCCAAGGGCTTCCTCCGGGGTCTGGAGCCCCGCTTCATATGCACATTGACGCATATGCGTCGATACGCATAAAGTCAAGCCGGTTGGTCAAGGTCACGGGGAGGCAGGTCACATGGCACTGGGCGACGCGATCCTCGCATGCCTCACGGAACGTCCGATGACGGGCTACGAACTCGCCAAGACGTTCGACTCCTCGGTCGGCTTCTTCTGGAAGGCCGACCACCAGCAAATCTACCGCGAGCTCTCCAAGCTGCGCGACCGCGGCTACATCCAGGGTCGCGAGGTCGTGCAATCAGGCAAACCCAATAAGCTCATCTATACGCTCACTCCGGAAGGGCGAACAGCGCTGCGGCACTGGGCCGCGAGGCCGAGCACACCGCCCTCGATCAAGGACGATCTGCTGGTGCGGCTGCATGCCCTCGACAGCCTCGACATCGAGCCCGTACGCACCGATTTGATGGACCGCCTCGAGCATCATCGCGACCGGCACGAGAACTACGAGCGAATACTAAAAAAGCGATTCCCGGAAGGGACTGCATCTGACGTTCTCGACCTCGGCAATCTGCTGCTGCTTCGCCTCGGCGCACGGCACGAGCAGATGGTGGCCGATTTCTGCGAGGAAGCCCTCGAGGCGCTGTCCGCCATGAGCGGCAAGGGTACGGCGACGGGTACGGTGGTGCCGCTGGACGACGGCAAGCGCGAGAAGGGCTGACTGAGGGGGACTCTCCGGCCACGCACCTTCACCACACCCCACCACTGTCGTGCCCCGCGAAGGCGGGGGAGCAAGCCCTCTCCGCCCCCGCCGCCCAACTTTAAGACCCCGGCGACGTGTTCCTTAACCCGTTATTTACCGTAACGGACAAAAGTCGGAATTCGAGGCAGACGACCCGCGCCGAATTCGATTGTCTTGCAATCGGAACGCGTGGGGAGACTGGAGGCGTCGGGTGGGACGCCGGAGTCGGAACCGGACAGAGTCATGAATTCGCGCGTATCGTGGAGTGTTGACGGCATCGATCCATCCGTCAGGGAGCGGGCCGAAGCTGCTGCGCGTCGTGCCGGCATGTCACTCAACGATTGGCTGAACTCCACGCTCGGCGAGACTGCGCAGCCGAACTTTCGCGGGCCTTACGACCAGCCGCGCCAGGAACAGCGTCCCGATCCACGCGCCGCGCAAATGCAGAGTCAGGAGAGTCGCGAAGTCGCCGACATCCATCAGCGCCTCGACGCGATCACCCAGCAGATCGAACGAATTTCAAAGCCCGCAGCGCCGCGCCAGGACGGTTCAAGACAGGACGGTTCACGACAGGACGTGTCGCGCGAGCAGGGCGTCGCGCGCCAGCTCAACGACGCAATCTCGCGGCTCGATGCCCGGCTGTCGCAAATCTCGCGGCCCCAGCAGCCTCAGCCGCAAGCGCAGCAGCCTCAGGCGCCGCGTCCGGCGCAAAACCCTGTTGAATCGCGCCAGCGCCAGGCCGATGCGGTCGAGCGCGCAGCTGCGCAGGTCTATCGCAATTCACCTCCGCTGAGCCCCGCTTCGTTCGACGTGGCTGTCGCCGAGATCACTGCACGGCAGAGCGAACTCGATGGATTCGCGCCGCGGCAGCTGCCGCCGCGCGCCGCGCCGTCGATCGCCCCCGCTGCGGCGCCCTACGCTCCCCCGATGGCTCCGCCCGCGCCGGCCTATGCGCCGCCACCGCAGCAGCCGGGACCGGATTTCTCGTCGCTTGAGCGCCATCTGCTCAAGATCACGAGCCAGATCGAGTCGCTGCAGCGTCCCGACAATACCGCACAGGCGATCAACGGCTTCCGTTCCGAGCTCGCCGAGATCCGCCAGGCCATCACCGAGGCGATGCCGCGGCGTGCGATCGAATCGATCGAGAACGAGATCCGCTCGCTGCACCGTCGCATCGACGAGACCCGCTCCAACGGCACCGACGGCCAGGTGCTGTCAGGCATCGAGCGCGCGCTGTCCGACATCAAGCAGGTGCTGCGCACGCTGACGCCTGCCGAGCAGCTCGCCGGCTATGACGAGGCGATCCGCAATCTCGGCGGCAAGCTCGACATGATCCTGCGCGCCAATGATGATCCCTCGACGGTGCGCCAGCTCGAAGGCGCGATCTCGGCGCTGCGCGGCATCGTCTCGAACGTCGCCTCCAACGACGCACTGGCACGGCTTTCGGAAGACGTGCAGCTGCTGGCGTCCAAGGTCGACCAGGTCAATCGCGCCTCCGACCGCGGCGACAGCTTCGCCGTCCTGGAACAGCGCATCGCTGCCCTCACCGCTGCGCTGGAAACGCGCGAGCGGCCGCAGCCTGTCGAGAGCACCGAACATCTGGAAGCCGCGATCCGCGCGCTGTCCGACCGTTTCGACCGCATGCCTGTTGGCAACGACTCGGCCTCGGCCTTCGCGCATCTGGAGCAGCGCGTCTCTTATCTGCTGGAGCGGATCGAGAACAATTCCGACTCGCGTGGCGGCAATCTGAGCCGTGTCGAGGACGGGCTGCACGACATCCTGCGCCACCTCGAGCGGCAGCAGGCCACCTATTCCGCGCTCGCAGAGAGCCGCAATTCGGCGCCCGCCCCTGATTCCGGAATGGTCGATCTCGTCAAGCGCGAGCTCTCCGACATCCGCTACAGCCAGGCCGAGACCAACCGCAGCACCCAGGATTCGCTGGAGGCCGTGCACAACACGCTCGGCCATGTCGTCGATCGCCTCTCCATGATCGAAGGCGATCTGCGCGCCGTGCGCACCGCTCCGCCTGCTCCCGCTCCTGCGCCGATGCCGATGGCCGCGCCCCTGCCGATGCCAGCTCACGTCGAGCCGGCGCCGATGGCGCGCGAGCAGTGGCAGCCACAGCCGCCGCAGCCGAAATACGATCCGAAGCCCGAGCTGCCAAATCCCGCGGCCGCGCAGCAACATCCGCATTCCACCTTCGTAGCCGCGCCGCGCGAATTCCATGCCGCCTCGCCCGCGCCCGCAGCGCCGCCGCCAATGCCGATGGCACAACCGGTCCCACCGCGCGCGATCAGCGAAATCCTCGAGCCGCACACGGCGCCCGCGCGCGCTGCGATCGCGCCCGAATTGCCGCCGGATCATCCGCTCGAGCCTGGCACGCGTCCGAACGGTCGCCCCGCCACGCCGTCCGAGCGCATTGCCGCGTCCGAAAGCGCGATCAGCGAAATTCCCGCAGCTCCCAAGGAGCCGGTGTCGTCGTCGAGCTTCATTGCAGCCGCGCGCCGCGCAGCTCAAGCTGCCGCCGCGCAGCCGCCGGAGAAGCCCGCCCGTGGCGCCAAGGCTGCCATCGCGGCCCGCGTCAAGGACAAGGGAAAAGCACAAGCCGCAGGTCAAGAAGGCGGCTCGACCATCACCTCGAAGATCCGCTCGCTGCTGGTCGGCGCGAGCGTGGTCGTGATCGTGCTTGGCACCTTCAAGATGGCGATGAACCTGCTCGAAGGCGGCGGTGCGCAGCCGGCGCCGCAGGCGATGGAAAACACCTCGAGCCAGCCCGCTCCGCAGGCCCAGCCGCCGGTCGAGATCAAGCCGGCTGCGCCCGAGCAGGTCACGCCGTCGATGACCTCGCCGACGCCGATCGGCAAGCAGTCCCAGAACAACGCTGCACCGGCGCCCGTGACGAACTCGGGAAGCACGGCTTCGGTCGAAATTCCGTCCGCTCCTGCGGCTGCGACGCCGCCCCAGCCCGCGGCCAACAGCGATATCACCGGTGCGCTGTCGGGCACGAGCCGCGCACGACTAAGCGCCGTCCAGATCCCGCCGAGCGAGAAGCTGCCTGACGGCATTGCTGGTCCGGCCCTGCGCGTCGCTGCGATGAAGGGCGATGCGACTGCGGCCTACGAGATCGGCGTGCGCTATGCCGAAGGCAAGGGCGTGGCTGCGAACTACGACGAAGCTGCCAAATGGTACGACCGCGCGTCGCAAGCCGGCGTGGTGCCCGCGACCTTCCGCCTCGGTACGCTCTATGAAAAGGGCCTCGGCGTGAAGAAGGACGCCGACATCGCCCGCCGCTACTACACGCAGGCTGCCGAGCGCGGCAACGCCAAGGCGATGCACAATCTCGCGGTGCTCGATGCCGACGGCGGCGGGCGCGGCGCCAACTACAAGAGCGCGGCGCAGTGGTTCCGCAAGGCCGCCGATCGCGGCGTTGCCGACAGCCAGTTCAACCTCGGCATCCTCTACGCCCGCGGCATCGGCGTCGAGCAGAACCTCGCCGAGTCCTACAAATGGTTCACGCTCGCCGCCGGACAGGGCGACGCGGATGCGGCGACCAAGCGCGACGACGTCGCCAAACGTCTCGACCCGCAATCGCTCGCCGCCGCCAAGCTCGCGATCCAGACCTTCAGCGCCGAGCCGCAGCCCGACGACGCCGTCAACGTCCAGGCCCCCGCCGGCGGCTGGGACAGCGCACCGCAGGCGGCCACGAAGCCCGCGCCGAAGCCGGTCGCGACGAAGAAGTCGGCGTCAGCGGCGCATTGAGGCTCTCGGTGTCGTCCTGCCGAAAGCCAGGACGACGATGGAGAGCTACGGCGCTTCAACCACCGTCGGCACGCCGGGCTCCAGCAGCCTCAGCCTTGTCCCGAAACCGAGCACATCAAAGGTCTTGCGCAGGTCCTCGCTGTTCTGGCGGAAATGCGCCCAGCCTTCGGTGTGCACGGGCACGATCATCGCATCGGGGAAAGCGCGCGCGGTTTCGATGGTGTCGTTGGTGTCCATGGTGAGATGGAAAGGCCCGCGGGTCTGCGCGGCGCCCGCAAACGGCAGCACCACGCCGCATTTGAAGCGGCGCGCAACTTCGGCGACGCCGTCGAACCAGGTGGTGTCGCCGCTGATATAGACCGCGCTGGTATCCTTGCGGCTCGATTGCACCACGAAGCCGATGACGTCGCCCGACAACGGCTCGATGCCGGCGGGGCCGTGGCGCGCCGGCGTCGCGGTGATCGTCAGGGTGTTGCCGTCGTCGTCCTTCAGATGCGCAGTCGCCCAGGGCGCGAGGCCCTCGACATGACCGCCGAGACGTTTTGCGCCGGCCTCCGTGGTCAGTGCACGTCGCGCTTTAAGCAGATAGTCGCGGCCGGAATTGTCGAGATTGTCCGCGTGCTGGTCGTGGCTGAGCAGCACGGCATCGATGGGGCCGATCGCATCGGCCTTCATCGCCGGGCCGATGGTCTTCTCCAGCTTCACATGCGGAAGCTGGTAGGCACCGGGCGCATCGAAGGTGGGATCGGTGAGCAGGCGAAAGCCGTCGATCTCGATCAGCGCGGTTGGGCCGCCGATCAGCGTGATGGAAATGGGCATGGGGAACTCCTCTTACGCCGCGGGCTTGGCAGGGCGCGTCACCAGGTAAATGCCGAGCGCCACCGGAATGATCCCCAGCAAGTCGCGCGCTTCGACGTGTTCGCCGAGCACGATAAAGGCGAACAGCATGCCGAGCGGCGGCATCAGGAAATGATAGGCGCTGGCAGCGGTCGCGCCACACACTTTCAGGAGATGAAACCAGAGCCAGTAAGCGAGGATGGAGCCGCCGAGCACGAGGAACGCGAAGGCGCCGATCAGGCTCGGGGTTACGTCGATCGCATGAACATCGGCGAAGGTCAGCGCGACCGGCGTCAGCACGATGCCGGCGGCGAGATTCTGAACGCCGTTGCCGATCCACAAGGATCCCTTCGGCGCGAGCAGCTTGAACAGGATGGTGCCGAGGACGATCGAAGCGAGCGACGCCAGCGTGAAGATGATGCCGTGCAGTGAGTCAGTGCCGACCGACAGGCGATGCCAGACGATCAGCATGACACCGACGATTCCGAGCAGGAGGCCGCTGGCCTTGCGCCACGTCATGCCCTCGCCAAGCAACAACGCCGCGAGCGCGGCCGTGAACACCGGATTGGCCGAGACGATCAGGCCGCCGAGGCCGGCGGAGACCGATTGCAGGCCGGTGTAGCCGAGCCCGAGATAGAGCGCGTTGTTGGCGATGCCGAGCACGGCAAAAATCAGCGCATCGCGCCACGACAACGACCAGTCGCCGCGGATAGCCGTGGCGCCGAGGATGAGGATGCCGGCGAGCGAGAAACGCGCGGCGAGCAGGATCAGCGGCGGGCAATGGGTAACGCCGATCTTGCCGGCGACAAAAGCGTAGCTCCAGAGCAGGCAGAAGACGCCGATAGCGAGGGGCAAGGTGTTGAAGCGGCTGCGGGGAACCGAAATCGAGGGGGCAAGCGACATGCACATTCTCCTGAGCCCTCGATCTAGGGACCCCGCTTGCCATTTGGAAATTAAATGATTAACTCGTAGTCAGTTGATTTTCGAATGGAGGCTGAGATGCTCGATCTGGAGCTTTTGCGCAGCTTCGTCTCGGTGGTCGAGGCCGGCGGCTTCACCCGCGCCAGCGAGCGCGTTCACCGCACGCAATCGACCGTCAGCCAGCAGATCAAGCGGCTGGAGGAGGATGTCGGCCAGGTGCTGCTGCACCGCGACGGCAAGGACGTGCGCCCGACCGAGGCCGGCGAGCGGCTTCTGTCCTACGCGCGGCGGCTGCTGGCGCTGGCGGAGGAGGCGCGCGACGTGCTGCGCGAGCCCGACGGCGGCGCAGTCCGGCTCGGCATCCCCGAAGATTTCGCGGCCTATCGCCTGGCAAAACTGCTGGGCGCGTTCTCGCGCTCGCATCCGAATTTGCGTCTGGATGTGCGCGCCGACCAGAGCAAGAATCTCGCCCGCGATCTCGAGCGCGGAGAACTCGATCTCGCGCTCTACAAGCGCGAGGCCGGCGGCAAGGACGCGATCGCGATCTGGCCCGAAGAGGTGCACTGGGTCACCAGCAAGAGCCATCCCGTCGACATCAACGTGCCATCGGTGCCGCTGATCGGCTTTCCGCTCGGCTGCCTCTATCGCGCCGGTGCCATCCATGCGCTCGAAACCGCCGGCCGTGCCTGGCACATGTCCTATATGTCGTCGAGCCTCGCCGGCATCCAGGCCGCGGTCGCCGCCGGCATGGGGCTGAGCATTTTATCCGAGATGTCGATCCAATCAGACCACCGAGTGCTGACGGCGAAGGATGGTTTTGCACCGATCAACAAGACCGAAGTGGCGCTGATGGCCGCACCGAACGCGAGCTCAGCAACGCTGCGGCTGGCGGATCGGCTGGCCGAGTTTTGCGAGGACGTGCAGGCAAAGGCGGCGTGAGCTTGCGGGATGCGTAGGGTGGGTTAGCGCAGCGTAACCCACCTCTTTGATCTCCGCGGAGACAGACGTGGTGGGTTACGCCGTGCGAACTGCGGCTTCGCGCAGTCGCAGGGCTAACCCACCCTACAAAGCTCGGCTTCAATAGCACCGTGACGCGGCGATGGCGTGCACGCGGCGATCGCCGAGGAGATGCGCGACAAAACCGTTCTTCGGAAAGATCTTTGCGAACGCGACATCGCGGATGCTGAGGCCGCCGGCGTAGGCGCCGAAGGCGGGCATCACGGCGCGTCGTCCGTCGCTGGCGAAACAACGTCGCTCCATGGAACGGCCGCGCGCGGAGACGCGGGCCTTGGGATGCAGATGACCGGCGATCTCGCCATGCGCACCGGTCGGCTCGTGACGGAAGGTGATCGGACCGATCGCCACTTCATCCGCGATGGTGCCGCCGAGATCGCGCGGCAGCATCGGATCGTGATTGCCTGAGATCCAGATCCAGTCGCGGCCGGTCTGGAGCGCTGTGACGGCGTCGCGGTCGTCCTCCGACAGGCGCTCATGCGCAGAGCGATCGTGAAAGCTGTCGCCGAGCGCGATGACCGTTTTGGGATTATGGCGGGAGATGACAGCAGCGAGCCGGCTGAGCGTCGCGATGGTATCGTAGGGCGGAAGCAGCACGCCGCGGGTGGCGAAGCTGGACCCCTTTTCGAGATGCAAATCGGAGACGACGAGCAGGCGCTGCTCTTCCCAGAACAGCGCGCCGGAGAGATCGGCGACGAAAGTCACATCGCTGATTGTGACTTTGGAAACGCGCATGTCGTCGACATCCTCTGAAACCAGCGCGCCCAACGTCACGTCAAAACCTGCTCTATCCCATCGCTTCCTTGACCAGCTCATTGGCGGCTTCGGCCAACAGCTCGTCTGCAGCTTCGCCATAAACTGACTCGCGTCCGATTTCCAGCATCACGGGCACCGCGAGCGGGGAGACGCGGTCGAGTTCCCGATGGGTGATGCGGCCCTGGATGCGCATCAGCATGTCGCTGAGGCGGCGCAGATCGAGCAGGCCGGTGGCGGCATCGGCGCGCGCGGCGCGCAAGAGGACGTGATCGGCCTGATGCTTGCGCAGGACGTCGTAGACGAGGTCGGTCGAGAACAGCACCTGGCGGCGGCTCTTCTCTTCGCCGGTGTGACGGCGCGCGATCAGCCCGGAGATGATCGCGCAATTGCGGAAGGTGCGCTTCATCAGGGCGGACTCCGCAAGCCACGCCTCGAGGTCGTCGCCGAGCATGTCAGGGTCGAACAGCGCATTGAGGTCGATCCTGTTGTGGCGGATCATGAAGGAGAGGTCGCCGAGCGCCCAGATTGCCACCGCATATTCATTGGCGACGAAGCCGAGCGGCCGGGCGCGGGCGCGTTCCAGCCGGCGCGTCAGCAACATGCCAAGCGTCTGGTGCGCGAGGCGGCCTTCGAAGGGATAGCAGACGATGTAATGCTTGTTCGCACGCGGAAAACTCTCGACCAAGAGCTCGCGCACCGCGGGCACTCTGCTGACGTCCTTCTGTTGCGACAGCCAGTCGCGCACCTGCTCCGGCAAGCCCTTCCAGGCGCTGACATCATCGAGCAGACGGCGGACACGTTCGGCGAGATAGGTCGAGAGCGGAAACTTGCCACCCATATAGGACGGCACTTTCGGGTCCTTGTCGTTGGCGCGTGAGACATAGACCTGGTCCTCGACCAGGGTCTCGTAGCGCACCACTTCGCCTGAGAACACGAAGGTATCGCCCGGCGAGAGGCCCTCGATGAAGGCCTCCTCGATCTCGCCGAGCAAGCGGCCGCCGCGCGCGATCACGCCGGTCGATCCGCCTGCTTTTCCTGAACCACTGCCACGCGAGCGCACCAGCCGTACCTTCAGCATGTCGTCCTCGACGATGGTGCCGACATTCATCCGGTAGCTCTGCCGCACTTTGGGATTGGCGACGCGCCAGCGGCCCTGCTTGTCCTGCTTGATGCGAGCGAACCGCTCATAGGTCTTGAGCGCGTAGCCGCCGGAGGCGACGAAATCGACGACGTCGTCGAAATCCTGCCGCGACAGATTTGCGTAGGGCGCAGCGGTGCGGACCTCACCATAAAGTTCGTCGCTGAGAAACGGCTCGCCGCAGGCGCAGCCGAGCACGTGCTGGGCCAGGACGTCGAGCGCGCCGGTACGCAAAGGCGGCGTGTCCTGCGCATTCTCGGCGATGGCGTCGATTGCGACGCTGCACTCCAGCACCTCGAACCGGTTGGCGGGCACCAGCACGGCGCGCGAGGCTTCGTCGAGACGGTGATTGGCACGGCCGATGCGCTGCATCAGGCGCGACGAGCCTTTGGGTGCGCCGATATTGACGACGAGATCGACATCGCCCCAGTCGACGCCGAGGTCGAGCGAGGAAGTGCAGACCACGCCGCGCAGACGCCCCGCCGACATCGCATCCTCGACCTTGCGGCGCTGGGCAACGTCGAGCGAGCCGTGATGCAGCGCGATGGCGAGATTGTCGTCGTTCATGCTCCAGAGGTTCTGGAACAGCATCTCGGCCTGGCTGCGGGTGTTGACGAAAACGAGCGTGGTCTTGTTGGCCTTGATCAGCTCGTAGATTTCAGGAAGCGCATGGCGCGCACTATGGCCGGCCCAGGGCAGCCGTTCGCGCGTATCGAGCATCTCGACCTGAGGAGGAGCGCCGCCGCCGGCGATGACGATGTCGGCCGACTCGGCTTTGTCCTTGGGTTGCGGCACGAGAAAGCGCGCAAGCGATTCCGGCTCGGCCACGGTCGCGGACAGGCCGATCGCGCGCATCTGCGGCGCCAGCCGCCACAGCCGCGCAAGGCCGAGCGAAAGCAGATCACCGCGCTTGGACGTGACCAGCGCGTGCAGCTCGTCGAGCACGATGCGCTTCAGCGATGAAAACAGGAACGGCGCGTCGTCGGAGGACAGCAGCAGCGCGAGTTGCTCGGGCGTCGTCAACAGAATATCGGGCGGATAACGCCGCTGGCGCTGGCGCCGCGACACCGGCGTATCGCCGGTGCGGGTCTCGATCTTGATCGGCAGGCCCATCTCGGCAACCGGACGTTCCAGGTTGCGCGCAATGTCGACGGCGAGCGCCTTCAGCGGTGAGATGTAGAGCGTGTGGAGACCGGCGCTGCGTTGAACGGCACGGCCGGTGGAGACGACGGATTTCGTCGGCGAGGTCGGTGCAGAGCTCAGTTCCACCAGCGTCGGCAAAAATCCCGCCAGCGTCTTGCCGGCGCCGGTCGGCGCGATCAGCAGCGCCGAGCGATCCTCGCGCGCCTTCTCCAGCAACGCGAGCTGATGCTCGCGCGGCGACCATCCGCGCGCCGCAAACCATTGCTGGAAGCGGTCGGGCAGCAGCGCTGGCCTCTCGGCCGGGATCTTGAGGACGCGGGGCGGCACGGCATAAGAGGTAAGCCGTGGGGATGGGTTCGTCGAGGGGTGGCTCTTCACCTCGCCCCCCGCTTGCGGGGAGAGGTCGGAATTTGCGCGCAAGCGCGAATTCCGGGTGAGGGGGAGTCTCCGCGAGTCCAATTGCCTCCGTCCCCGCGGAGGCTCCCCCTCACCCTACCCTCTCCCCGCAAGCGAGGAGAGGGGAAGAGGCAGGAGCGACCTACTCCACCACCGGCTTGTCCGAGACCTCCCAGTCCTTGCCGTTGAAGACCTGGGTGAACAGCGTCTTCATCGGCGTGTAGTCATCGGGGGTGTAGCTATAGGTAACGCCGTCGAGGAAGAACGGCGAGTGGAAGCCGTTGAGGGTCGAGGCCTGCTTCAGCACATTGGCGCGGGTCAGATCATCGCCGCAGCGGCGCAGGATCTCGCCCATGGTGACGGCCTGACCGTAGCCGGCATAGGCGATCGTGTTATCAGGCGCGACGTTCGGCAGATATTTCTTGCGCAGCTCCTCGAACGCCGTCGGGCCCGGATCCTTTTCCCAGCGGCCAGGACCTGCATCCTTCGCGTAGCTGATCGAGACGATGTCCTTGGCGTTCTCGAAGCCGGCGGCGCTCAGGATGGATTTGCCGGTTGAGCCGGCCGAGAGCAGCTGCAACGGCTTCCAGCCGAGCTCGGCCACTTTGCGGATCGACTGCGACGTCGCCTTGCCGGTCGAGATGTTGTAAAAAACATCCGCGCCCGATTTCGAGAGATTGATCAGCTGAGAATCGACCGTGGGATCGGTGAGATCGTAGGTCTGCTCCATGATGACAGATGCGGTGCCGCCGGCATCGGCCAGCACCTTCTTGAACGGCCCGAGGAAGTCGCGGCCGAAATCGTCGTTCTGATAGAGGATGCCGATCTTGGCGTTCGGCTTCACCGCGAGGACATGCTTGGCCAGGATGCGCGCTTCGGTCGGATAGAGCGGCAGGCCCGCCATCGTCCATTTGAACTCTTTCGGGTTATTCCACTTCGATGCACCCGTGTTGAGCAGCAACTGCGGCACGCCCTTGGAGTTCAGGTATTTGTGCACGGCGGTCTGCGGCGCGGTGCCGAGCGAGCCGTAGAGCGCGAGCACTTCTTCCTGCTCGACGAGCCGCCGCGTCGCCTCGACGCATTTCGGCGCGCTGTAGGCGTCGTCAAGCGTGAGGAAGGTGACCTTGCGTCCGTTGATTCCGCCCCCTTCGTTGAGCATCTGGAAATAGGCCTCGCCGACGCGGCCGAGCACGCCGTAGAGCGAGCCGGGGCCGGAATGCGGCACGGTCTGCCCGATCTTGATCTCGGTGTCGCTGGCGCCCACGTCGTATTTTTTCTCCGCGGCCCGGACAAAGGGCGCGGGCAACACGGATGCGGCAAGGGTGGCGAGCGCGGCGGCGCTGACATCGCGCCGCGATGGATTCTTCGTCATATGGTGTTTCTCTCCCTAATGCGCGCATTGTGCTGGCATCCGCAGCGCTCGCAAGTAGGAAGTTCGTCGCCTGACGAGGCAATGGCCCTCAAATCACAGGAAGACTAGCGCCTAGACTCAAGTTTCTCGGCGACAACGACCAGGCCGCGCACCGGCTCGTTGTTCTCGATGCGCGGAGAGCACGGCTCCAGCGTCAGCAGCTTGAGCCCGGCCTTGGCGATCGCGCCGCGCACATATTCCGCAGAGTGGGCATAGCGCAGGCCTTCGCCGAGCACGATGCCATCGCCCGCATGCGTCTCCAGCGTGAAAGCGAGCGTGCCGCCTGAGACGAGAACGCGCCCGGCCTCGGTGAGAACAGGCGCGAGATCGGAGAGATAGACGAACGCATCCGCGGCGACGACGAGGTTCGCGCTCGCATCAGGCTTCGTGCGCAAGCCATCGATCATGTCGGCGACCTCGAGCTCGGCATAGAGTTCGGTGGCGCGCGCCTCCTTGATCATGCCTGATGACAGATCGATGCCGATGAAATGATCGACCTGCCTGGCGAAGGCGGCAGCCGCGAGCCCGGTGCCGCAGCCGAGATCGATGGTGCGTTTGAAAAAGGCCGGCTTCTTCGCCGCGACGCGCGCGGCGAGCACGGCCTTGAAGATCAGATCAGGCGCGCGGTAGTCGAGATCGTTGATCAGCGTATGCTCGAAGCGCGGCGCATATTGGTCGAACAGTGCCTGCACGTAAGCCTTGGGCATCTCCGCCATTTGGGCGTCGCCGAGACGGATCAGATGCAGGGCGGCGCCGTGCTGATCCCCCGGATCGGACTCGCGCGCTTTGCGGAACGCTGCGATCGCCTTGTCGCGCTCGCCGAGCTGCTGACGGATTTCGCCGAGCGTGAACCAGGCGGAGGTGAAGTTTGGCGCGAGCTCGATGGCCTGCTCGATCAGATCGGCGGCGGCGGGCAGATCGCCCTTGAGCTGGAGGTCGCGCGCGAACTCGAAACGGCGGTCGGCCATGAGATCGCCGGAGGTCAGGAACAGGCGGAGCGGCATTGGGAACCAGGAAGCGAAACGGGTGATGACTCGAAGATGCGGTGAAGCGACCTATATAGCAGGGCATGCGCCCACAAGACATCCTGCTGCCAACTGCTGACGGTCTGTGCTGCAAGCCCGGCGGCTTCCACATCGATCCTGTCCGCTCCGTGGAGCGCGCCGTGATCACCCACGGCCATTCCGACCACGCCCGCGCCGGCCATGGCGCCGTGCTGGCGACGCAGGAAACGCTGGACATGATGCGGCTGCGTTATGGCGAGAACTTTGCCGGCTCGACGCAAGTGATCAGCTATGGCGAGGAGATCAGCCTTGGCGACACCAGAGTGAAATTCCACCCGGCCGGCCATGTGCTGGGCTCGGCGCAGATCGCGGTGACCTGCAAGGACACCTGCATCGTCGCCTCAGGCGACTACAAGGATGCGCCCGACCCGACGTGTGTCCCGTTCGAGCTGGTGCCCTGCGACGTCTTCATCACCGAGGCGACATTCGGCCTGCCGGTGTTTCGCCATGGCGACGCGGCCCTCGAGGTGAAGAAGCTGCTCGCGTCCGTCGCGCTGTTTCCGGAGCGCGCGCATCTCGTCGGCGCCTATTCGCTCGGCAAGGCCCAGCGCGTGATCGCGCTGCTGCGTCAGGCTGGGTACGACGCACCGATCTATCTGCATGGCGCGATGGAAAAGATCACGTATTACTACCAGAGCCGTGGCATCGAACTCGGCGAGCTCAGGCCCGTGGCCGGCATGAAGAAGGCTCAGCTTGCCGGCACCATCACGCTCGCCCCGCCGTCCGCGACGTCGGATATCTGGGCGCGGCGCTTTCCCGATCCCGTCACCGCCTTCGCCTCGGGCTGGATGCGCGTGCGCGCCCGGGCGCGGCAGGGTGGCGTCGAACTGCCGCTGGTGATCTCCGACCACGCCGATTGGGACGGTCTCACCGCAACGATCGCGGCAACCGGCGCCGGCGAGATCTGGGTCACCCACGGCCAGGAAGACGCGCTGGTGCACTGGTGCAAGACGCAAGGTCTGCGCGCGCGACCGCTCGATCTCGTCGGCTATGGCGAGGAGGAAGAGAGCGAAACGCCGGCCCAGGGCGAGGCCGAGGCATGAACCGCTTCGCCGAACTTTTGGACCGCCTCGCCTACGAGCCCGGCCGCAACAACAAGCTGCGGCTGCTGACCGGCTATTTTCGCGAAGTCGGCGATCCCGACCGCGGCTACGCGCTGGCCGCACTGACAGGCGCGCTCAGCTTCAAGCACGCCAAGCCCGCGCTGATCCGCGATCTCATCGCGGCGCGCACGGATGAGGTGCTGTTCGGGCTATCTTACGACTACGTCGGCGATCTCTCGGAGACGGTCGCGCTGATGTGGCCGAAGGCCGCGATGGCGGCCCACAACAACCCGCCGCCGCCAACCCTCACCGAAGTCGTCACCACGCTGCGTACGCTCGGCAAGACCGAGCTGCCGAAGCAGCTCGAGCGCTGGCTCGACGAACTCGATGAGACCGGCCGCTGGGCGCTGCTGAAACTCGTCACGGGCGCGCTCCGCATCGGCATCTCCGCGCGGCTGGCGAAAACCGCGGCCGCCGCGCTTGGCGACAAGGACCCGCATGAGGTCGAGCTGATCTGGCCGGGCCTCACGCCGCCCTATCTCGACCTGTTCGCCTGGCTGGAAGGCCGCGCCGAGAAGCCTGTCAATCGCGATCCCGCACCGTTCCGCCCGGTGATGCTGGCGCACGCGATCGAGGACAGTGATTTCGCGAGCCTCGATCCGGCCGACTATGTCGCCGAATGGAAATGGGACGGCATCCGCGTGCAGGCCGTGGCGGGCCGCGACGAGCACGGACAGATCACCGCGCGACTCTATTCACGCACCGGCGAGGACATTACCGGCAGCTTTCCGGATCTCGTGCCGTCGCTGCGCCTGCCGGGCGCGATCGACGGCGAGCTGCTTGTTCTGCGCGAAGGCCGCGTGCAGAGCTTCAACGTCCTGCAGCAGCGGCTCAATCGAAAAACCGTCTCGCCGAAGCTGATCAAGGAGTATCCGATCCATCTTCGCGCCTATGATCTGCTCGGCGATGACGAGAACGATCTGCGCGAGCTGCCGTTCGCGGAACGGCGCGGGCGGCTTGAGACCTTCATCGCAAAGCTTGGCGATCCCCGCATCGATCTCTCACCCACCGTCCCCTTCACGAGCTGGGACGCGCTCACCGCCGCCCGCGCCGATCCCGCGAGCGCCGGCGCGGGCGAGGATGCCGACGCCGTCGAGGGCGTGATGCTGAAGCGGCGTGATGCGCCCTATCTCCCTGGGCGGCCGAAGGGCCAATGGTGGAAGTGGAAGCGCGATCCGCACATCATCGATGCCGTGCTGATGTATGCGCAGCGCGGCCACGGCAAGCGCTCGTCCTATTATTCCGACTACACCTTCGGTGTCTGGACCGAGACCGAGAACGGCGAGGAGCTGGTGCCGGTCGGAAAAGCCTATTTCGGCTTCACCGACGAGGAGCTGCTGCAGATCGACCGCTTCGTCCGCCGCAACACCACGGAAAAATTCGGTCCCGTCCGCCATGTCGTGCACGAGGGCGACAAGGGGCTGGTGCTGGAGGTCGCCTTCGAGGGCCTGCAGCGCTCGCCGCGGCACAAATCCGGCGTCGCGATGCGCTTCCCCCGCATCAGCCGCCTGCGCTGGGACAAACCGCCGCGGGAGGCCGACCGACTGGAAACGCTGGAAAAAATGCTGAAAACGGAGGCGGCGGAGATTGTGGCGTGAATTGCCGCCACGACGTCGGTGCGCTCCCTCGCCCGCTTGCGGGAGAAGGTTGGAGCGCCGCGCTGGATCGGTCCCGCGTCATAGCCCCCGTCTCCTCGCCGTCGCGCTTTTGCGCTATGCTCGCTCCGGTAGCATCACCCGGAGGGGCATATCGTGGAGCACTCGGCCAACACCACCCCGAAAAACCTCGTCATCTGCTGTGACGGCACCGGCAACGAGATCTCGGAGAACATCTCCAACGTCCTGAAGCTCTATCGCTGCCTGCGCAAGACGGACAAAACCCATCCGCGGCAGATGGTGTTTTACGATCCCGGCGTCGGCACGGTGACGGAGCCGTCGACGTGGAACAGGTGGAAGTCCAACATCAAGCTGGTGCTGGGGCTCGCCACCGGCTACGGGCTCGATGACAACGTGCTGTCAGCCTATTGCTTCCTGGTCGAGCATTATGCGCCCGGCGACAAGATCTATCTGTTCGGCTTTTCGCGCGGGGCCTACACGGTTCGCGTGCTGGCGGGGCTGATTCACAAGGTCGGCCTGATCTCGCCGGAGCAGGCGAACCTCGCCGGCTCGGGCCTCGTCGCCTACAAGCAATATTCCGGGTCCGGGCGCGGCAATGACATCGAGGATATCAAGGATATCGCGGTCGACGAGCAGGGGCCGCTGCCGAAGGATGAATTCGACCTCGCCGCGCAGTTCGCGCGCATCACCTCGACGCGCTGGCCGACCATCCACTTCATCGGCGTGTGGGACACGGTGGCGAGCGTGATCGTGCCGCGACGCGACGTGTTCTTCCTGGTGTTCAGCCTGGAGGAGCTCGCCTTCACGCTGCGCAATCCCAGCGTCAACATCTTCCGCCAGGCCATCGCGATGGACGAGCGGCGCTGCATGTTCCGCCTGAAGGAGTATGACGAGCCGCAGGAATTCTGGAGCCACCGCTACGTGCCCGATGAGAAGAAGGTGCCGCAGGACATTCTGCAAGTGTGGTTCGCCGGCGTGCATTGCGACGTCGGCGGCGGCTATCCCGAAGAGACCAGCGCCGAGTCGAAATATCCGCTGCTGTGGATGATCGAGGAGGCTGACAAGGCGGGGCTGCAGTTCAACCCGAGCACCGTGAACCAACTCGCCTGGGGCCGGGAGCGCAAGAACTCGCCGTTCAAATACGTCGCGCCTGCGTATACCGGCGAGGCGGGCCAGCTGCACAATTCGATGAGCGCTGCCTGGCGCGTTCTGGAGTATGTGCCCAAGAGCGCGACATACAAGGAATGGCCTGAGCGGAAGGTGTTTCTCGGGTTCTACATTCCCGATTGCGAGCCGCGCTTCATCCCCGAGGGCGCGCATGTGCATGAGAGCGTGGTGAAGCGGATGGCGGCGGATGCGAGCTATCGGCCGGTGAATTTGCCGAAGACGTATGTGACGGTGCCGATGCCGGTGGAGCCGGGCCCCGGTGTTGAGGCGGGGGTGAAGGTGGCGGGGGTGTGAGGCGATGGCGGGCGTGTGAGGACACAGGCTCGCACGACATTCTCAGCTGTCGTCCTGGCTTTCGCCAGGGCGACGGCGGAGATTGAGGCGGCAGCCGAGCCGATCACCGCCCTGACACCGCCCCCACCCCACTACCTCCGCATTCTCCATTCGCCGCTACTTTTCATTAAAATTCTCCGCCCCACCTTAGCCGGATCGCAGAAACTCCCCCTCATCATTGGTTCCCAAGCCCACCGCGCTGTCCGCGGTATTGGAGGAGAGTGCCAATGCATCCGCGTCGACATGCCCGAGTGAAACCCGCCGGCCTGGTATCCCGCCAGGCCAAGATCATCACCGACCCGCGCGCGCCCGTCATCGTGTGCACGCTGATCGACTATTCGCCGGGAGGGGCCTGCGTCGATCTCGGCGGGCAGGTGAAAATCCCTGACAGGTTCGAGCTGCTGCACGTGAACACGAAGAAGCGTTGCCGCGTGGCGTGGAAGCGCGGGACGAAGGTGGGCGTGGTGTTTTGAGGATTGTCTAGATTCGGACGTCACCACATTAAAGGTGGGCTCCCTCTCCCGCTTGCGGGGGAGGGCTGGGGTGGGGTGTCTCCGCGATCGAGAACCCCCGAGAGGAGAGAGCCCCACCCGGCGCTTCGCGCCGACCTCCCCCGCAAGCGGGAGAGGTTGCACCGAGCTTGCCGCGCGATCTATTGCAACAACTACCGCTGCTACATCCGCATCCTGGCCTTCGTCCCCGCAACGATCTGCATCGCGACGCCGGCGATCCAGCTGAGCAGCACCAGCCAGGTCAGCGCGTCGTGCGGTTCGAGGCGGAGCACAATGACGGCGACGGAGGCGAGCGCTGCGAGCGCGGCGCAGAGGGTGCCGGCGGAGCTCAACAATTCGGCGGCGTCGATCTGGCTGTGCGCGTCGTCGAAGGGCAGCTGCGGCGTGTCGATGCCGAGATAGAAGCCGATGACGCCGAGCAGCATCATCAGCAGCAGAAAGCCCTGCGTGGTCAGCACCGGGATTGCCGATCCGACATAGGCGCCGACGAATAGCCCACACGCGGCACCCGCCATCGCGAGGCCCAATCGCTCGAAAACGTGCGCAGTCTTGCGAACACGAAACCGCATGGCCGGCCTCCGTGATGCCCCTGACATCAGGAGGTTAGGCCAGTTTGGGCTGGGGTGGAAGGTGAGGAGAGTTACGGATGCGTGAGGTGGCGGGGTCGTGAGCAAGGCGCGCGGCTGCCCCCTCACCGCGCCCCGAACGTCGTCTTCCCGAACAGCGCCTTCTGTGTCGACGGCTGCGAGCGCCAGTATTGCGGCGGAGCCTCGACTTCGCCACCGAGTTCGGCGGCGGCGTGCCAGCCCCAGCGGGGGTCGTAGAGCATGCCGCGGGCGAGTGCGACCATGTCGGCCTTGCCGCTCGCGACGATCTCCTCAGCCTGCTTGCCTTCGGTGATCAGGCCGACCGCGATAACAGGCAAGCCCGTCTCCCGCTTGATGGCATCGGCAAACTGCACCTGATAGCCGGGCCCGAGCGTAATCTTCTGCAGCGGCGAGACGCCGCCCGAGGACGCATCGATCCAGTCGACGCCGCGCGCTTTCAACGCCCTCGCGAATTCGATGGTCTGCGCGAGATCCCAGCCGCCCTCGACCCAATCGGTCGACGACACCCGCATGCCCACGGGCTTGTCGTGTGGGAACACGGCGCGCACGGCGTCGTAGATTTCCAGCGGGAAGCGCATGCGGTTCTCGAGTGAGCCGCCATATTCGTCGGTGCGCTTGTTGGAGATCGGCGACAGGAATTCATGCATGAGATAGCCGTGCGCGCCGTGCAGCTCGATCGCGTCGATGCCGATGCGCTCCGCGCGCTTGGCGCTGTCGACGAAGGCCTCGCGGATGCGCTTCAGCCCCGCGGCATCGAGCGCTACGGGTGCCGCTTCGCCGTCCTTGTGCGGGATCGCCGACGGCGCCACCGTCTGCCAGCCGCCTGAGCTGATCGGGATGAGCTGGCCGCCGTCCCAGGGCTTCGCGCTGGACGCTTTGCGGCCCGCATGCGCAAGCTGCATCGCGATCGCCGTGCTCGAATGCTTGCGGACCGAGGTGAGGATCTGCTTCAGCGCGGCCTCGGAGGCATCGCTATAGAGCCCGAGACAGCCCGGCGTGATGCGGCCGATCGCTTCCACATGGGTCGCCTCGATGCAGAACATCGAAGCTCCCGACAGCGCCAGATTGTTGATGTGGGTGAAGTGCCAGTCGGTGGGCACGCCGTCCTCGGCCGAATACTGGCACATCGGCGACACCACGACGCGGTTCTTCAGCGTCAGGCCGCGCAGCTTGATCGGGGAAAACAGGGCGCTCATGCAGGGGGATCCGGGGATGGAGGAATGGAAGCAATTGCATGAAGTGTAGGTGGGGGACTGGCGGATTGCGAGGTGCGTGAGGGGCATGGCAGCGGGTGGGGCCATGCATTGCGGGGAGCGGGGGTGCGTGGTCTCTCCCCATCGTCGTCCTGGCGAAAACCAGGACCCATACGCCGCAGCAATGGTTATCGCGCGAGATCGACAATGCCTGTTTTCGTCAAGTTTCTGCGGCGGGGTGTGGCTCCCGGATCGGCGCTTCGCTTGTCCGGGACGACGGTGAAGGATGTCGCGCTCCTCCCCACTAATTCGAATCCTCGAACTTCCCCGGCTGCGGCTTGCCCATGCGGATCTTGCCGTCGGGCAGCAGTTCGCCATCGGCCTCGGCCGAAAACTCGATCGTGCTGCCGCCGCCGTCGCGCTTGCTCGCCTTGCCGAGGGGGCCGAGCTTGTCGGCGAGCTTGGTGTCGTCAGCAACGAACACGCGGTAATCGGTGAGATGGAAGCGGCGCGGCGCGAGCCAGGTGAACTGCGGAATGGACGAGCGCATGTCGAGATCGTTGGCACCATCGACCGCGCGGCCGGTGACGTCGCGGAACAGATCAGGGCCGTTGAGCAGCTTCGCGCGTGCGCCGTCGACGGCGTAGATATTCAGCGTGACGATGTGGCGCTCGCTGCGGAACGACACCGCGACTGTGCGTGAGTCCGCCGACCACGCCGCGTGAAAGGCATCCGGCGCAGAGTCCAAAATGTTGTCGTCATTGACGCTGTCGAGCGTCATCAGCTTGCGATGGCCGGGCTCGGCCATCAACGAAAGGCGGAAATTCTCCGAGCCGGCATCGCCCTCGCCATGCGCGGCAACGGAAAGCTTCCCGTTCGGCGCCTTGCCGCCGAGGATGATGGCGTATTCGTTCTTCGCGTATTTGTGCTCGGCCGTGGCGAAGGCCGGCGATACGGCGAAGGCGAGAAGCAAAGCGAGGACGGCGCGGCGATGGGGCATGTGAATTTGTCGCAGGACTGCGCGCGACGTTCAAGGCGTCGTCGCAATGATCCATGCCCTCGCCACACATTCGGCCGTCGTCCCCGCGAAGGTGGGGACCCATACGCCGCAGCAGTGCTGTGGCGCAATATGGTCATTGCCTGCCTTCGCCAAACCATTGCTGCAGAGTATGGGTCCCGGATCTGCGCTTCGCTTGTCCGGGACGACAGCGGGGGGCTACTCCACCAGCGTGAACTGCAACAGCAGCGTCCGCTGCAGCAGCGAGAAATTATCGTCCGACACCATGGTCAGCACGGTCTCGCCTTCAGGCGTGACATGGGCGTCGATGCCTTCCATGTTGTCGACCTCGTGGCCGAGATCGGCGCGAAACAGCTCGGGGCCGTCGACCAGCGCACCTGATGCGATCGATTTCAGGGGGATCGAGCGGATGCGGATGTCGATGCCGGTGAACCAGGAGAATTTGCGCTCGAGGATCAGCAGCTCACCCGACGCCAGCAGCACGGCATCGCTGATGTCGAACTTCTCGGTGCGACGCACGGCAAACTGGCCGGGCGACGGACCGCCGATCAGGAAGGCGACCAGGTTGCCGTCGGCATCGAGCCCGCGCTCGGAGAACGCGATCAGCGTGCCCGCGAGCGCAACGTTGTTGTCTTTGCCCTTAGGCACGAACACCAGCGCTTCGAGCCCCTTGTTATAAGGCAGCTTGCGGATCGCCGGCGGCGAGGCGATCACCTCACCGCGGGCGCGCGTGCCGCCCTTGGCGAAATCGAAGCGCATGATCTGGTTGACGCGTTCGAGCCCGACATAAAAAGTCGACCCGTCGCGCGCGAGCGACTCGGTATCGTACCAAAGTCGCTTCTCCGTGATCGGGCGTCCCTCGCTGTTCAGCATCGGCGCGGCCTCGACGTCGGCAAGGGCAACCATCTTGCCGTCGGCATAGCGGATGCCGCCGGTGAACCAGGTGCCTTGATCCGACAGCGCCAGAAAGCGCTCGCCCTTGTCATCGAGGAAGCGGAAGCCGGAGAGGCCGCCGAAGCCGCGATGCGGCGAGGTCAGCACCAGCCCGCTGCGATATTGCAACGAGCCGAAGCGCACGCGCGAGCGATCGCGCGGCTCGAAGGACGGAATCGAGCGCGCATTGACTTCAATGCTGACGGGTTCGTTGACGGCGTGCTCGGGCTGCGTCTGTTTGGGCGCGGACTGCGCCTGCGCGAGCCGAGGCAGTGCAAGAGTGGAAAATCCCGCCGCCGCGTGGCCAATGAAGCTGCGGCGGGATGAGTGCGTGCTCACGAATGCAATTTGCGTCGCGGGCGATTGGCCGGTTGCGTGGGCGCCGTGTTGGTCTCGCTGAACAGTTCGGCGAGTTTTTCGGTGATGGCGCCGCCGAGCTCTTCGGCGTCCACGATCGTCACCGCGCGGCGATAGTAGCGCGTCACGTCATGGCCGATGCCGATCGCGATCAGCTCGACCGGCGAGCGGGTCTCGATCTCCTCGATGATGTGGCGCAGATGCCGCTCGAGATAATTGCCGGGATTGACCGACAGCGTGGAATCGTCGACCGGCGCACCGTCCGAGATCATCATCAGGATCTTGCGCTGCTCGGGCCGGCCGAGCAGGCGCTTGTGCGCCCAGTCGAGCGCCTCGCCGTCGATGTTCTCCTTCAGCAGGCCCTCGCGCATCATCAGGCCAAGGTTTTTCCGCGCGCGGCGCCAGGGCGCGTCGGCGGACTTGTAGATGATGTGACGGAGATCGTTGAGGCGGCCGGGATTGGCCGGCTTGCCGGCAGCCAGCCATGCCTCACGCGATTGCCCGCCTTTCCAGGCGCGCGTGGTGAAGCCGAGAATCTCGACCTTGACGCCGCAACGCTCCAGCGTGCGCGCGAGAATATCGGCGCAAGTCGCAGCCACCGTGATCGGACGTCCGCGCATGGAGCCGGAATTGTCGAGCAGCAGCGTGACGACGGTGTCGCGGAACGTCGCTTCCTTCTCGTGCATGAAGGACAGCGGATGATAGGGATCGGTGACGACGCGCGACAGGCGCGCGGGGTCAAGGATGCCTTCTTCGAGATCGAATTCCCAGGCGCGGTTCTGCTGCGCCATCAACCGGCGCTGCAGACGGTTGGCGAGGCGCGCCACGATGCCCTGCAGATGCGCGAGCTGCTTGTCGAGATAGGCGCGCAGGCGCTCCAGCTCGTCATGGTCGCAGAGATCTTCAGCCGCGATAACCTCGTCGAACTTCGGCGCGAAGGCGTGATATTCGGGCCCGCGCGGCTCGTTCTTGCCATGCGAGTTCGGACGCGTCGCCTCGCCCGGCGTCTCGTCGTCGCCGAGCTCGCCGTCGTCGAAAGTGTCTGATGTCGAGGCCTGCGCGCTTTCCATCGCGCTGTCGCTCATTTCTTCCGAGGAGGCCTGCGCCTGGTCGGCGCTCATCTCCTGCGCGGCGTCGGAATCGGGCGAGCCCTCGGCGCCGGACTGATCGTTGTCGCCGTCCTGGTTCTCGTCGTTGTCCTCATTGTCTTCGCTGTCGGCGCTGCGCTCGTCGCCGATGTCGAGCGCGGTCAGCAAATCATGCACGGCGTCGCCGAACTTGGTCTGGTCCTCGACCACCCCGTCGAGCCGGTCGAGCCGCTTGCCGATCTTGTCTTCGAGAATCGGACGCCAGAGATCGACCATCTTCCTCGCAGCCGCGGGCGGCGCCAGGCCCGTGAGGCGCTCGCGCACCAGCATCGCCAGCGCATCGGCCAGCGGCGCGTCGGCGCGGTCGGTGATCTCGTCGAACTTGCCGCGATGGAAATGGTCGTCGAGCATCGCGGTGAGGTTCTTCGCAACGCCCGCCATGCGGCGCGCACCGATCGCCTCGACGCGGGCCTGCTCGACCGCCTCGAACACGCCGCGCGCCTGCGGATTGCCCGGCATCAGCTTGCGATGCAGTTTGGCGTCGTGGCAGGCGATCTTGAGCGCGATGGAATCCGCATGGCCGCGCACGATCGCCGCATCACGCTTGGTCATCTTGCGCGCCGGCTCCGGCAGCCGCGCCTTGCCCGGCGCGAGGCCGGGACGCTCGGCCGCGAAGGACACTTCGAGCTCGGGCGACTTGGCGATCGCCTTCAGGCAGGACGCCACCGAGCGCTTGAACGGCTCGGTCGGCGCTTCCTTGGTGTTGCGGAATTTGGAGTTGGAGGTGGTCATCTCGCCCTATCCGTCGTCCCGGCCTATGCGCGATTGCGCACGGGGGGCCGGCACCCATAACCACCGGCCGTAGTCGGTCAAGAAAACTATCAGCTCAGCGTCACTGAGAGATCACGCGGTATGGGTCCCGGCGTTCGCCGGGACGACATACCGGGAGAGATCAGGACAGCGCCACGTTGACGGCCGATTCCGGCAGCTCCGCGTTGAAGCAGCGCTGGTAGAACTCGGCGACCAGGGGGCGCTCGAGCTCGTCGCACTTGTTGAGGAAGGTGACGCGGAACGCGAAACCGATATCGCCGAAGATGTCGGCGTTTTCGGCCCAGGTGATCACCGTGCGCGGGCTCATCACCGTCGACAGATCGCCATTGGCGAAGGCGTTACGCGTGAGGTCGGCAAGGCGCACCATCTTATTGACGATGTCGCGGCCTTCCTGGGTGCGATAGTGCTTGGCCTTCGCCAGCACGATCTCCACTTCCTCGTCATGCGCCAGATAGTTCAGCGTGGTGACGATCGACCAGCGGTCCATCTGGCCCTGGTTGATCTGCTGGGTGCCGTGATAGAGGCCCGAGGTGTCGCCGAGGCCGACCGTATTGGCAGTCGAGAACATGCGGAACGCCGGGTGCGGCTTGATCACCTTGTTCTGGTCGAGCAGCGTCAGGCGGCCGGAGACTTCCAGCACACGCTGGATCACGAACATCACGTCCGGGCGACCGGCGTCGTATTCGTCGAACACCAGCGCGATATTGTGCTGCAGCGCCCAGGGCAGGATGCCGTCACGGAACTCGGTGACCTGTTTGCCGTCGCGGACCACGATCGAGTCCTTGCCGACGAGATCGATACGGCTGATGTGGCTGTCGAGGTTGACGCGCACGCAGGGCCAGTTCAGGCGGGCGGCGACCTGCTCGATATGGGTGGATTTGCCGGTGCCGTGATAGCCAGTGACCATCACGCGGCGGTTGCGGGCGAAGCCGGCAAGAATGGCAAGCGTGGTGGCACGGTCGAATCGGTAGTCGGAATCGACTTCGGGCACGTGAGGATCGACTTCGGAATAGGCCGGCACTTCGAGATCGCTGTCGATCCCGAACACCTGGCGCACCGACACCTTCATGTCGGGCAGACCGGAAACTTCCTCAACTTTGGACATGGCGGCGGTCGTCATCAATCCTCCGAGGCCCCGGGCGGTCCCGAGACCAGTTATTTGCACGTTGGCTGCGGCTGGGTGCGGACGCGAACCTATCAGAGACAACGTGCCGGCAGAAGCCCGCGCGCCAATCAAAGTTCCGTTGTCTTTTCATTTAGATAGGCAAGGAACGCGATTTTTGGAAGGCTGCCCTGCAAATCTCGCCCAAATTTCGCCCCGGACGGACGCGCTGCCGAAGCGAATGGCACTATCACCACCTCTTCTTACTTGTGTAAGGGTCTGAACCCGATCGCCCCAGCCTGCTACAGAGACCTCGTGACGTCTTTCCTTGATCCCCTCATCTCATTCGTTTCAGTCCATGCGTGGCTGGCCTATCTGACCCTGTTCCTGGCGGCGCTGCTCGAAGCGGTGCCAGTGGTGGGCTCGGTCATCCCAGGCTCGACCATCATCCTGGCGCTGAGCGCGCTGGTTCCCGGCGGGGACCTGAAGCTGCAATGGGTGTTGCTGGCGGCCGCGGTTGGTGCCGTGATCGGCGACGGCTCGGCCTACTGGATCGGGCACCGGCGGCAGCGCGAAATCCTCAACACCTGGCCGTTGACCAGATATCCGCGCGTGGTCGAGGAGAGCGAGAGCTTCTTCCACCGCTTCGGCACCTGGGCGGTGTTCTTCGCCCGCTTTGTGCCGCCGATCCGCGCGTTCGTGCCGGTCACATCAGGTGCGCTGGGAATGCCGCCAGCGACATTCTATGCTGTCAACATCCCCGCGATCCTGGTCTGGGCGCCGGCGCATGTGCTGCCGGGTGTGCTGGCTGTGTCGGCCTTCCACCAGTATTTCGGGACGCACCATGGACACCCGATCAGGCACATCTGGATGCTCGGTGTAGTCGGCGTCGCGATCATCGCCGGGCTTGCGATCTGGTACTATCGCCGCAGGCCGAGCGGCAGCATCGCGGTGGTCAAGCCGCCGGCTTAGGCCATCTGCTGCATACCAGATGATCTCAGAGAGAGCATCGACTAGACCAAACCCAAACAACCGTTGGTCTCAGTCACACTTGATCGCGGCATTCAATTCGCGAGGCGATGCTTGCTCATTCGCAGGTCGACGACCACACCCTCGTCCGACCAGTCAAAAGCAATGGTACCGCCGAGCTGGGACGCCATGCTTCGGTGCACCATCTTGCTGCCAAAGCCTTCCAGCTTCTTGGGAGCGACGACGTGAGGGCCACCCCGTTCAGTCCACACGACCGCCACCTCGTCCCCATGAGCGTTGCACGACACGTCCAAGGTGCCACTCGAAATCGATAGCGCGCCATACTTCGCCGAGTTGGTTGCCAGTTCGTGGATCACCAGGGCCAGCGCCGTGCTCGAAGTCTCCCCCACGTTTATCTTGGGGACCGAGACGCGGATACGGACGCTAGCTTCCTTTTCGTCGTACGGCGCAAGCAGGACCGAAATGAGGTCGCCCAGAAGCGTGGCCCCCGTCTTCCGACCCGGTACTGGACGAATGAGTTCCTGGGCACGTTCCAGCGCGATCAGGCGACTGGTCAATTCACGGACCATGTCTTCCTTTGTTTCTGCCGAGCGCGACGTGATTTGCGTGAGAGCCGTCGCGAGGGTCAGAAGGTTTTTCACCCGGTGACTCATCTCGCCGGCCAGCAATTCGTTGGCTTCCTCAGCCTGCTTGCGTTGGGTGACATCGAGGAAGATGCCGAACATAATGCGGTCTGCTATGTCGGCGTCATCGCCCTGGCCTCGAGCGGAGATCCAGCGAACATCGCCGCCAGACAAAACCCGGAAATCGATCTCGTACGCACCGACAACGGCTCGCGTCGCCGCAAATGCCGATCTGACCCTTTCGAGATCGGCAGGGTGAATACTTCTGGACAGTATTTCGAAAGTGATTTTCAGTTCGCTTTTGGGAACTTCCCAAAGGTCATACGCAGCCTCATCCATGGTGATGGCGTCAGTATCGACGTTCCAGGACCACAATGCGACGCCAGCGGCGCGCGTTGCGGCCCGCAGGTGTTTTTCGTGCCATACCGGCATAGTCACGTCTCTGAGAGACATCGCGCTTTGTTTCCCTGTTCGCCTTCGAACGCGCTTGCTGCCGCTAGCGTGAGAGAACAGCCTCGGGCGGCGCCGCGACTGAACCAAGCGGCACATCCAAGGAATAGATGAATCCAGCCGGCTCGTAGGCGAGCTGGACCCGACCGCTCAGTTGCCGCCCGAGAGACTCCATCATGCGGGTGCCGAAGCTTCGCCGCGTTGGAGGCTCGACCACCGGCCCCCCTCTTTCCGTCCATACCAGGCGGAGCCGCTGCTTCGGCTCATCGATCGTCCATGCAATTTCGACCCGCCCCGTGGCGACCGACAAGGCCCCAAACTTGGTGGTGTTGGTGCACAGCTCGTTCAAGGTCATTGCGAGCGCGATGACCGCTGCGGAGGTAATCCCGATATCCGGTCCGTTGAAATGAAAGCGTCTGTCCCCCTGCTCGTCATACGGCTCTGTCGCACTGCTCAGCGTGTGAGTGAGGCTGGCATCCGCCCAACTGACCTGCATCAGCAGGTCGTGGGCTCGTCCCAAGGCAACCAGCCTCCCCTCCATTGCCTTCTGTCCATGCTCAATACTCGGGGCTGCGCGGAAGCTCTGGGACGCGATGGCGCTGACCATCGCCAGCGTATTCTTGACGCGGTGATGAAGCTCTCCGAGGATCAGCCTCTGCAATTTGTCGGCGGCCTCTCTCCGCTCGGCATCGATCCCGGCCTGGATAAGGAGCGCCTGCGCGTCAATCCCAGCCTGTTCGAGCAGCAGGCGAAGGCTGTCATTCTCCGCGGAAAGGACGGCCTCCTGGGCTGGCCAGGAAGCGGGATCACCCGAGGCTGATGCATGAAGCGCCTGATCCACTGGCCACCGGGTCGGATCCGGAACGATCCTGAGTGCACCCGCGCCTACCATGTTCTGCAATTCGGTAATCATTTGCGCGACGCCGAGCGGTTTGCCGAAGAAGCGGCTGTTCTCCGGCCTTTCCGCGTCGGATGGCTTCATTTGACCTGAAACCAGAATGATCTTGATCGAGGGCCAGCGCTCGTGCACCGCATGAGCGAGTTTCAGGCCATCGATGGTTCCCGGCATCTGGATGTCCGTGAAAAGCAGCGAGATGTCCGAGCGGGACTCGAGAATCGAAATTGCCTCGTCGGCGCTAACGGCCTCGACGGGGTGAAAGCCGGCATCCTCCACGATGTCGACCGCGCGCATGCGCAGGACCATCTCGTCCTCGACGACAAGCACATTCGGCACCGAATTTGGATCTGCTGACATGGACGGCCTCACTCTTTCGAAAGGAGCTGGATCGGTCAGGAAGCTTGTTCGCGAACGGCGAAAAGGGCTTACCCAGCCACTCAGCGGCTCGACGCGGTCCGTGATGGCTGCGTCTGTCGCACGAGACCACGGGCATTCGCGGCTACCGTCAGCGCGTCGTCTCCGATGAACGGATGAAGGGAATCAGGCCTATCTCCGGGCGGTCACAAGACGAGCTTCCACGATTTTTGCGCCCGAGCCTCTGTCTTGCAAACAAGAGGCGGAGAAATCGGGCCAGGTCTGCGTGGAGCAATGCGAAGCTGCTGCCCGGACTTCAAGCCGGTCCCCCCTGGCCATCGCGACGACCTCACTGGATTGCACCTGGGGGGTGAAACCCGGGAGGACGATAACCAAAGCTCCGACGAGCGAGAACATCGCCGCCGCCGAGAGTAATCTGACCATTTTGGGCTGCTGACTTTTTGATCTTCGGTCCCGCCACTTTCGGGGACCACGTTGGCAACAACCAAAACGGCAAGTAGTTCCACGAAAACAACTTGTATTTGTTCCGGCTCCCCGGAATGGTGCCGTTGCAGTTGGCAGTCGGCGTTAGGGCCCTCAACCGTCCCTCGTCCTCCTCATCCGCGTGGTCGGATAGGACGTCCCGGGTTGCGCAAGTGCCGTCACCGCTGACTTGAGAAGTTGAGCCCCGCTCTCCCCGATTCTATCCGCAAGCGGCAACTGGCCTAATTTGCCTTAGCGAGTGAACCGGCGCGCCACTCCCTAGCTCTTGAACGCGGTAGCCGTCCCTCTCCGCCCCGGCGCCGGGCCCACATAGCGCGCCCGCGGCCTGATCAGCTTGCCGAACTGCAATTGCTCGCTGGCGTGCGCAACCCAGCCGACGCTGCGGGCCATCGCGAACAGGGCGAGCTCGCTGCCCGCCGGCAGGCGCAGCGCGTGCACGAGCACCGCGAGCACGTAGTCGATGTTGACGAATTCGCCGGTCGCTTCCGCAATCCGCTCCGGGACTTCCTTGGTGAATTTGCGCGGCGCGCCGGCACGCGCCAGCGCGTTCAGCAGCGATTGCGCGCGGGGATCGCCATGCTTGTAAACGCCGTGGCCGAAGCCCGGAAAGCGCTCGCCGAGCGCAACGCGCTCGCGCACCATCGGCTCGACGTCGCGATCGACCAGCGCCTTGACGAGTTGCGAGGCCAGCACGCCGGCGCCGCCATGTTTTGGGCCTTTCAGCGCGGCGAGGCCTGCGATGACGGAATCGTAGAGACTGAGGCCGGTCGAGGCTGCGCAACGCGCAGTGAAGGTCGATGCGTTCAGCTCGTGATCGGCCAGCAGCACCAGCACGCGGCGGATCAGATCCGGTGCGTGTTTGTTGTCAGGCGCCCACATGCGGGCGATCTGCTGATGCAGCGGCTCGGATGACGGCTCGGAGTTCAGCATCGTGGCAACAAGGAGCCGGACGATGCGTCCACCGACCATTGCGCGGCCATCGGGCGCGCGGGTGAAGGCACGCGAATCAGCGCTGGTCGCAAGCGCCAGCACGGCGATGGCGCGATCGATCGGCGCGGCGCGGCGCGCGGCGTCCGCGATCGCGCGCATCTCGTCGGAGATTTTTGGCTGATTGTCCTGATCGAACGGATCGACGTCGGAGACGTCCCAGAGCAGCGTCGCGGTATGCTCCAGCGTGTCACGTTCCGAAAGATCGACGCAGTTGACGCCCCGATAGATCGCGCCCTCCTCGGTGATGGTCGAGATCTCCGTGTCCATCACAGGCAGATCGGCATCAAAGCTGCGCAGGCCGCGCGGCTCCGGCGACGGCACCCGGCGCTCCTTCAAGGCGCGGACGTCCTCGGCGCGGTAGCGATTCTTGCGCGAGTCCGGCGTCGGCTCGGAGCGGATCAGGCCGCGGCTGACATAGGCGTAGAGGGTGGCCGGGGAGATCGCGAGCTCGGCAGCGGCTTCCCGGGCGGAGAGGTAGAGGCCTTCCGAATTATTCATATTGATTGATGTAATCAAGATTGATCAATCTGTCGAGAGGCCCGATTTTCTCCTGGTGCACTGCAAAAGGGAGATTTGGGCCATGAACATCCACCTCACCAAAAGCCAGATCGGGCTGGACGGCGTTCCCGCAGCCGAAACCGTGCTGAGCCATGTCGACGGCGAGCGCGGCGAGCTGATCATCGCCGGCGAGCATGTCGGACGCCTCGCCGCCGTCTCGAGCTTCGAGGGCGTCACCGCCCGGCTCTGGAATGGCGCGAGCAACACCAACCTCACGGAAGCCAATGTGCGGGCGAGCCTGGGAGCTGCACGCGAGCGCGCCTTCGCGCGGCTCCCCGAGCTGCTGCCGGCAACGCAAGCCATGGGCATCATCGACGGGTTTCGCGCGGCGGTCGCGGGCCTGCGTGCCGAGCACGGGCTGGAGCATGAGGTGACCATCGTCGGCGCATTTCCGGTGATCGCCGGCGCGCTGGTCCGGCGCGCGAAAGGTCTCGAGCCCGTCGCACCAGATCCGAACGTCAGCCATGCCGCCGATACGCTGCGCATGCTGCACGGGCGGGCGCCCGCAGCGCGCGAGGTCACGGCGCTCGATGCCTATCTCGTCACCGCCAGCGACCACGGCATGAACGCATCGACTTTCACGGCCCGCGTGGTGGCCTCGACGCAGGCCGATCTGTTCGCCGCTGTCACCGCCGGCTATTGCGCGCTGACGGGACCACTGCACGGTGGCGCGCCGGAGCCGGTGCTGGAAATGCTCGACGCGATCGGATCGCGCGAGCGGATCCAGCCCTGGGTGGATGCCGCATTGGCACGGGGCGAGCGGATGATGGGCTTTGGTCACCGCATCTATCGCGTCCGCGATCCGCGCGCCGACGTGCTCAAGACCGCTGTCGAGGCACTCGCCTCCAACGGCACAGATTTGCCGTTTGCCGGCGAGGTTGAGGCCTATATCCGCTCAGCGCTGCGCAAGAAGAACCCGGAGCGGCCGCTGGAGACCAATGTCGAGTTCTTCACCGCGATCCTGCTCGATGCGCTGGCGATTCCGCGGCAGGCCTTTACGCCTATCTTCGCGGTCGCGCGCGTGGCAGGTTGGACCGCGCACGCGATGGAACACCGGCGCACGGGGCGGCTGATCCGGCCGAGTTCGTCCTATGTCGGCGCGATGCCGAAATAGAACTCGTTCGGGCAACAGACAAACATGTCGTCCCGGCTTTCGCCGGGGCGACATAGGGAGTGTGGCGACGCCTATGGCGCTGGCGCCTGCCCTTCCCCGAACACCATCCCCCATCCCTTGCGCGTGTCCATATACTCACGCACCTGGCTGATGCGTCCGCCCGAAACCGTGAAGACGAAGCAGTAGTCGTTCTCATACGGCTTGCCGCCGGGAAGCATAGCGCGCATCCGTTCTTCGACGACGACAGTCTCGCCATCGGCGTAGACGCCGCGAAACGCGATATCGATCGCGGTGAACAGGCGGTGCATGTCGCCGGCGATGAAACGCGCGATCTGCTGCGGCCCGATCATGTGATCGGTGTGATCGAGCGCAACCGCCGTCGCATTCCCCTTGGGGGCGATCCACTCGGCATGCTCCGTAAACACGCCGGCGATACGGTCCTGATCGCGCGACGAAAACGTCTTCCATGCATTCAGCACGGTCTCTCTGGCAGACAGATTGGTCATGAGCGGCTCCTTGCGTTGACGAGAGGTCCGCCTCTTAACGCCCGCGCCGGTCGCAGGCTCGTCACAATCGGACTCGGTCATTTTCGAGAGGCTTTGCTGCCTGCCCACACACGCTATGATCTGCCGATGCTGAGCTTCGACGCCTGCAATGCCGCCCGCCTGCGGCGCGATCCGCGTTACGACGGCCGGTTCTTCACGGCGGTCAAGACCACGCGGATCTATTGCCGCCCGGTCTGTCCGGCAAAGCAGCCGTTGACGCGCAACGTCGCCTATTATCCGACTGCAGCTGCGGCCGAGGCTGCGGGGTTCCGGCCCTGCCTGCGCTGCCGTCCCGAAACGGCGCCGTTCTGCCCGGCCTGGAACGGAACACGCTCGACGGTCGCGCGGGCCTTGAGGATGATCGATAACGGCGCGCTGGATCAGGCGTCGGTCGTGGCGCTGGCCGACAAGCTCGGCATCAGCGCGCGCCACCTGACACGGCTGTTCGAGCGCCATGTCGGCGCAAGCCCGCAGCAGCTCGCCATGACGCTGCGGCTCCAGCGCGCCAAGCGGCTGCTCAACACTGGCAATTCCACCATGACGGAGATCGCATTTCGCGCGGGTTTCCAGAGCGTCCGCCGCTTCAACGCCGCCTTCGCCAAGCTCTACGGCCGTACCCCGTCGAGCCTGCGGGTGGCGGCGGGGCGCTGAAGCTAGCGCATCTCCAGAGCGGCGGCGAGGCTTACGCCTCCCGCACCACCGTCTTCAGGTAATTATACGCCTTGATGATCTCGATCAGGCGATCCTCGGTCGAGCGGTCGCCGCCATTGGCGTCGGGGTGGTGTTGCTTCACCAGCGCCTTGTACTTGGACTTGACGTCGGCGAGCGTGGCACTGGGGCCGAGGCCCATGACCTGGAGCGCCTTGCGCTCGGCGTTCATCACCTTGCGCGTTTCCGCCTTGGGCTGGGCGGCCTCTGGTCCCTTTCTCCAGCCGGTGCGACCGTTGAGCTCCTGGAACATGCTGAAGGGATCGAATGCGCCGTCGATCTCGGCTTCCGCGCCCTTCTTGACGCCACCATTGGCGCCCATCTTCCAGGTCGGACGATGGCCGGTCAGCGCATCCTTCTGATAGCGCGCGACAGCGTCGGCATTCATGCCGGAGAAGAAATTGTAGTTCTGATTGTACTCGCGGACGTGGTTCAGGCAGAAGTGCCAGTACTCGCGCTGGTTATCACGGCCCTTCGGCGCGCGATGCGCGCCCTTGTTCTGACACCCGGTCCACTCGCAACCGACCACGGTGTCGCGCGGCTTCACCTCGGGCTGCTTGCCCCGCGGCTTTACGCGGATGGAGTCGAAGAACTTTGATGAATCGATCGGCATGGCTGACTTTGACTACGCAATGCAAAAACCTTCAAGTCTTGACATTGCAATTAGCTGCGAACCCGGCAAATAACGGAGTGTGGTCTCTGCACCTGAATGGCACACACACATGGCTATGAGCGACATTATCAGCAACAAGTTGCAGGAAGCTTTCACGCCGGAAAGCCTGCAAGTCGTCGACGAGTCACATTTGCATGAGGGCCATGCCGGCCATCGGCCGAGCGGCGAGACGCACTTCCGCGTCTATATTGTGTCGCAAGCTTTCAAAGGGAAGGGCCGGGTCGACCGCCACCGCATGATAAATTCGGCGCTGGCTGCGGAACTCGTCGGCAGCGTACATGCGCTGGCGATCCACGCGCAGGCGCCGGGGGAAGGCGGGACTTAAGCTCCGCTGTCATGCTCCGCGAAGGCGGGGCATCCAGTACGCCGCGGCGGATGTGGTGAGAGCAAGCTCTCCAACGCTGGCCTCTGGGATGCTGGATCGCCCGCCCCAGTGCGCAATTGCGCACAAGGCGGGCGATGACACCAACTGCAGCGTCAAAACGATGTCCCGGCCCGCCTCGGCTTCGCCTCTTCGATTTCCCCGTCACGCGACACCGGTGAAATACGGAGCGCGGTGATACGGTTGCGTTCGCGGCGGAGGACGCGGAAGCGGAAGCCGTGGAACGTAAAGCTCTGGCCGCGGTCGGGGATCGATCGCGCTTCGTGAATGACGAGACCGGCAACCGTGGTTGCCTCTCCATCGGGCAATCGCCAGTCCATGGCGCGATTGAGGTCGCGGATCGGCACCGAGCCGTCGACCACGACGGAGCCATCAGGCTGGGCTCGCACGCCCGCGACCACGACGTCGTGCTCGTCGGAGATGTCACCGACGATCTCTTCCAGAATGTCTTCCAGCGTCACAAGACCTTCAACCTCGCCGTATTCGTCGACGACGAGCGCGAAATGGGTCTTGCGGCGACGGAACGCCTTAAGCTGCTCGGAGACCGGCCTCATCTCCGGCACGAACCAGGGCGGCAGCGCGATGGTGGAGACGTCGATGCGCGAGGTGTCGCCGTCGGAGGCGCGGATCGCGCGCAACAAATCCTTGGCGTGGAGCACGCCAATGATGTTTTCCGGCTTCTCGCGCCAGAGCGGGATGCGGGTGTATTCGGTCGCCAGCACCTCGCGCACCAGATCCTCCGGCGGCAGGTCGGCGTTGATCATCATCATCTCGGTACGATGGATCATGACGTCGGAGACCTGGAGCTCGCGCAGATCGAGCAGGCCGCCGAGCATGTCGCGATCCTGCTTCTCGACCTTGCCCTCGTGATGCAGGAGGTCGACGGCGCCGCGCAGGCGTTCGGTCGGCGACAAAATCGCCTGGTGCTCGCCGGCGAGACCGAAACCGCGCATCAACAGCCGCACGATGACTTCCACCACGCGCAGCAGCGGCCCCAGCACGTACATCGTCAGCCGCATCGGGCGCGCAACCGCGAGCGCCATGCGGTCCGGCGCATTGATGGCGATGGTCTTGGGCAGCACCTCCGCGAAGATCACGACCAGCGCCGTCATCAGGCCGGTGGCATAGAGCACGCCGACATCGCCGAACCAGGCCGTGAAGATGCTGGTGGCGAGCGCGGAGGCGCTGATATTGGCGATGTTGTTGCCGAGCAGCAGCGCGCCGATCAAGCGCTCGCGCATGTCGAGCAGTTTCGAGACCACGTCGGCGTCGTGGTTACCCTGCTTGGAGAGCCGCAGCATGCTGGCGCGCGAAGCGCCGGTCAGCGCGGTCTCGCTCGCGGCAAAGAAGCCGGAGACCAGCAGGCAGATGATGACGATGGTGAAGCCGAGCCAGTCCATGAACCACTCTGGTTTCTTGCTTGAGTGCCGTTCAGCCGCGCATCAGGCCTTTTGCGCGAGCTTCTCTCACAGCTTTTCTTGCCGCTTTTCTTGCAGCTTTTCTTGCAGGAAGTCGCGCACCGGGGTCGGCTCGACGTCCTTGGCGATGACGGCGCGCCCGACGGCTTCCAGCAGGATGAAGGTGAGCTTGCCGCGCTTGACCTTCTTGTCCTGGGCCATCAGCGCCATCAGCGCGTCGGCATCGGCAAGGCCCTCCTGCGCGAAGCCGGCAATGTCCTGCAGGCGTGTCGGCAAACCGGCTTCGATCAGGTGACGCTCGACGCGGGCTGCATCGGCCTCGCCGATCATGCCGAGCTTCGTCGAGAATTGCGCCGCCAGCGTCATGCCGATCGAAACGCCCTCGCCGTGGAACAGGCGATCGGAGAAACCGGTCGCGGCTTCCAGCGCATGACCGAAGGTATGGCCGAGATTGAGCAGCGCGCGCTCGCCGGTCTCGCGCTCGTCGCGCGAGACGACGCCGGCCTTGGCGCGGCAGGAGGTTGCGATCGCGTGCTCGCGGGCTGAGCCGCCTTTGAAGATATCGGAGTGGTTCTTCTCCAGCCAGGTGAAGAAGGCTTCGTCGCCGAGCACGCCATATTTGGCAACCTCGGCATAGCCGGCGCGGAATTGCCGCGGCGACAGCGTGTCGAGCACCGCGGTGTCGGCGATCACAAGCACCGGTTGGTGGAAGGCGCCGAGCAAATTCTTGCCCTGCGGCGAGTTGATGCCGGTCTTGCCGCCGACGCTGGAATCGACCTGCGCCAGCAACGAGGTCGGCACCTGCACGAAGTCGACGCCGCGGCGCAGGATCGCGGCCGCAAAGCCGGCGAGATCGCCGACCACGCCGCCGCCGAGCGCGATGACGAGATCGTTGCGCTCGATCTTGGCAGCGATCAGGGCCTCGCTGACCTTTTCCAGGCCGGCATAAGTCTTGGAGATCTCGCCTTCCTCGACGACGACACGCGAGGTCGGAATGCCGCTGGCCGCAAGTGAGGCTTGCGCCGGCTCGAGCCAGTATTTGGCGACGGTGCGATCGGTGACGATGGCCGTGCGCACGCCGGGGCGCAGCGCCGCAACGCGTTCGCCGAGCGAAGACAGCACGCCGCGGCCGATGACGATGTCATAGGCGCGATCGCCGAGCGCGACGTCGACATTGACGGGATCGGAATGCTTCAAAGGCGCAGTCATCTCAACGAACTCGCGACGTCGGCATGTGGCGGGGGCATGGGCGGTCCGCCGCAGAGATGCGCGTGCAGCGTCTCGATGGTCTCGTCGACAATGCGGTCGTGCGGCACGTCGCGCGAGGCGATGGTGAGATCGGCACGGCCATAGATCGGCTCGCGCTCGGTGAGCAGGCGCGTCACGGTCCCCTCGGGGTCGGCGGTCTGCAGCAGCGGACGATCGGCGCGGCGGCGGACGCGGCGCATGATGACGTCGTGGTCGGCCTTGAGCCAGATCGAGATCGCCTTCGCCGCGATGCGGGTCCGCGTCTCCTCGCGCATGAACGCCCCGCCGCCGGTCGCCAGCACGATTGGCCCACCCTCGAGCAGGCGCGCGATCACGCGGGCTTCGCCGTCGCGGAAATAGGGCTCGCCGTGGGTCGTAAAGATTTCCGGGATCGTCATACCGGCGTGGGCTACCTCGATTTCGACATCGGCGTCGAAAAAGCGCAGGCCAAGCCGCCCTGCCAGGCGCTTGCCGATGGTCGATTTGCCGACCCCCATCATGCCGACAAGCACGATCGAACGCGCCCCCAGCGCCGACAGGATGTCGGCCTCAGGGCTCGTTTGTGCTGGCAACACGGCGTCGGACATCATCTCGCTCGATGGATCTCGCTCAAACTGCCGCCAAAGGCGGCATCCCGGCCACCTATACGACCCCCTCGGGGCCCTCGCCAGAGGACTCTTGCCACGAAACGGCGAACATGTTGGATGATTTCATTGGTTAATTTGCCAACCTGAGACTTCGCCCGAGACCTTGCCCGATGCCCAGCCTGTTCCGCTTCCTGACGGCCGTCGCCGTGATTGCCGGCATCGTCTATGGCGTGGTGTTCGCGCTGGCCAACTTCGTCAATCCGAAGCCGCGAGAAATGACGGTGACGATCCCGCCGGATAAGTTTCTCAAGAAATAGGAGCTAGCCTCCAGGGCATGCGCAAATCGTCCGCCAAGCCCTCTGACGCCAAGCTCACCAGCCTATTCCTCGACATGCTCGCCGCGGAACAGGGTGCCGGACCCAATACGCTCGACGCTTACAGGCGCGACCTTACCGATTTCTCCGAATTTCTCGCCCGCGACGGCCACAACTTTGTGGACGCGGAGACGCAGATCCTGCGCGATTATCTCGGCGATCTCGATGCGCGCGGCTTCAAATCCTCCAGCGTCGCGCGGCGGCTATCGGCGATGCGGCATCTGTTTCGTTTCCTGCTGAACGAGCGCGTCCGAACCGAAGATCCCGCAGCGATACTGTCCGGGCCGAAGCGCGGCCGCGGCCTGCCAAAGGTGCTGTCGATCTCGGATGTCGACCGCATGCTCCGCCGGGCGAAGGAGATGAGTGAAGCCGCAGATGCTTCACCGTCGCAGCGCCTGCGGGCTCTACGGCTCTATTGCCTGCTCGAGGTGCTCTACGCCACGGGCCTGCGCGTCTCCGAGCTGGTGTCGCTGCCGCGCACGGCCGCCAAGCGCGATGCCCGCATGATCGTGGTGCGCGGCAAGGGCGACAAGGAACGGCTGGTGCCGCTGAACGAAGCCTCGCGGCAGGCGATGGCGGATTATCTCGCCGCGACGGAAGCGGCCAAAGGCGAGAAGAAAGGCAGCCTCGCCGCCGCGAAATGGCTGTTTCCCTCGTTCGGCGAGAGCGGGCATCTGACGCGCCAGCATTTTGCCCGCGACCTCAAGGAGCTCGCGGTCGCCTCGGGGCTTCAGGCGCGGCTGGTCTCCCCGCACGTGCTGCGGCACGCCTTTGCCAGCCACCTGCTGCACAACGGAGCTGATTTGCGCATCGTCCAGACCCTGCTCGGCCATACCGACATCTCGACCACCCAGATCTACACCCATGTGGTCGAGGAGCGGCTGAAGAGCCTGGTGCGCGACCTGCACCCGCTGGCGGAGAAATAAACAGGTCTCGTGCCCCGGACGCAGCGCAGCGTTGCCGGCGATGCCAAGCATCGTCCGGTACGGTGCGCTGCAGAGCCGGGGCCCATGCCGCTTGCTCGGTCCCGGCTCTGCGCAGCAGCGCTATAGACGCGCTGCAGCGCGTCCGGGACACGAGATCCCAGCCGGGAAGACAACCGAAACCGCCTTGACTTCGGCCACATCTCCGCAGAAAGAGCCGTGGCCTTATCCCTGATTTGGCGCGTTCCCGGGAGCGCACAGGTCAACCTCTTGAAGAAGCTACACTTCTTTGACTGAAGCCTACCTCGCTTCGCCTCTCCGCCCCGTCCCCCTATATTGAGTTGATGCCAGATCAGATGCGCAGCTATCTCGACTTCGAAAAGCCGGTCGCCGAGCTCGATTCCAAGGTCGACGAGCTCAGGACGCTTGCCGCCTCCGGCACTGACATCGCCGAGGAGATCGGCCGGATCGAGGACAAGGCGGCGCAGGCGCTGGCCGACCTCTATCTCAACCTGACGCCGTGGCAGAAGACGCTGGTCGCGCGGCATCCGCAGCGGCCGCATTTCAACGATTTCATCAAGGGCCTGATCACCGAATTCACCCCGCTCGCCGGCGACCGCAAGTTCGGCGAGGACGAGGCGCTGGTCGCGGGCTTCGGCCGCTTCCGCGGTGAAGCCATCTGCGTGATGGGCCAGGAAAAGGGCGATTCCACCGAGAGCCGCATCAAGCACAATTTTGGCATGGCGAGGCCGGAAGGCTATCGCAAATGCGTGCGGCTGATGGAGATGGCCGAGCGGTTCGGCCTGCCTGTGCTGTCGCTCGCCGATTCCGCCGGCGCCTATCCCGGCATCGGCGCCGAGGAGCGCGGCCAGGCCGAAGCCATCGCGCGCTCGACCGATGCCTGCATGGCTCTGACGGTGCCGAACGTCGCCATCATCACCGGCGAGGGCATGTCGGGCGGCGCGATCGCCATCACCACCGCCAACAAGGTGCTGATGCTCGAGCACGCGATCTACAGCGTGATCTCGCCGGAAGCCGCCTCCTCCATCCTCTGGCGCGACGGCAGCAAGGCGCAGGAAGCCGCCAACAACATGAAGATCACCGCCCAGGACATGCTGCGCTTCGGGGTGATCGACAGCATCCTGAAGGAGCCGGTCGGCGGCGCCCACCGCGACCCCGCCGCCATGATCGCCACCACGGGCGATGCCATCGCCAAGGCTTTTGAGGAGATGCACGGCCTGGACGGCGACGCCATCCGCAAGCAGCGTAGGCAGAAATTCCTCGATATCGGCCGGAAACTGGGCTGATTCGGGCGGTTTTTGGCGCCGCATCGGCGGTGCGCCCCCTCTCCCGCTTGCGGGGGAGGGTTGGGGTGGGGGTCTCTCCCCTCGCGACACTCCCAATGCGGCGCGAGCCCCCTCCCGGCCTCCCCCGCAAGCGGGGAGGTGAAGAGGTGCCCCAGTAACCCCGCGTTAACCCTTTTTTTGCCCAAATCGGCGATCTCAGTACCGGTTTGGCTGCAAAGCCCAAGTTCCGGCCCAGTTTAAGTCTCTGTTGACCACGCTCTCTCGCCAACGGGCTCGTGATCCCCGGTCGGGTTGCGACCCCAAGGCTCGGAGGTTAGAATTTTAATCAATGGCTTCAGGGCATAAGCGCTGGGGCTTGGTCTGAGAAAGTCCGGACATTCCGGTCAGATCATGCCCGACAGATTGGGGTTCGCGCTCCTTGCCCGGCACGTTGTGGGGTCCATCTTGAATTCTCGTTCGCTTGCTCGCGCGCTCTTGGCTTCGGTTGCGCTTGCCGCCAGCATTGTGCTGGCCGGCTGCGATACCGATCAGGTGTCGCTGGCGACCAACGCCAAGGCCAACCAGCCGGTCTCACCGAAGCTCGTCGCCGCGATGGGCGAGAAGGACATGGATCTGAATTCGCCGATCCTGATCCGCCTGTTCAAGTCGGAGGCCGAGCTCGAGATCTGGAAGCAGACCCGCTCCGGCCAGTTCGCGCTGCTCAAGACCTATCCGATCTGCCGCTGGTCGGGCGACCTCGGTCCGAAAGTGCGCGAAGGCGACCGCCAGGCGCCGGAAGGATTCTACTCGATCAATCCGAGCCAGATGAATCCGCAATCGGCCTATTACCTCTCGTTCAACACCGGCTTCCCCAACGCGTTCGACCGCGCGCTCGGCCGCACCGGCTCGCAGCTGATGGTACACGGCGATTGCTCCTCGCGCGGCTGCTACGCGATGACCGACGAGCAGATCGCCGAGATCTATTCGTTGGGGCGCGAATCCTTCTTCGGCGGCCAGAAGGCGTTCCAGTTCCAGGCGTATCCCTTCAGGATGACGCCGGTGAACATGGCCAAGCACCGCAACAATCCGAACATGGCTTTCTGGAAGATGATCAAGGAAGGCTATGATCATTTCGAGGTGACGCGGCAGGAGCCGAAGGTCGACTTCTGCGAGAAGAAGTACGTGTTCGACGCGACACGCGCGCCCGACGCCAAGCGCGATCCCGTGTTCGACGCATCCGCCAAGTGCCCGGCCTATATCGTCCCCGAGGACATCGCCAGTGCCGTGCGCGAGAAAGAGCAGCGCGACGAGGCCGAGTACAGCAAGCTCGTTTCCCGGGGCACGCCGGTGGCGCGCATGAACACCGGCATCGACGGCGGCATGAACAAGATCTTCGCCGCCAAGATTCCAGAAGGCTCGACGGGCCTGTCGGAAGGCGCAGAAGGCAATACGCTGCAGATGCTGGCGATGTCGAAGGCGCCGGGCACGATCCCCGGCACCGTCAACCCGCCGAAGCCGAATTTCGAACCTGTCGCCGCCACCCCGCAGGACGAGCCGGTCGTGGCCGTCAGCGCGCCCGCGACCAACACCCGCGTCGCAACCGCAGAAAAGTCCGGCGGCTTCTTCTCCAATCTCGGCCGCAAGATGGGCATGAGCACCGCCGACACGACTGCGACGACACCGTCGCCGCAAGCGACCGCGTCGGTCGCACCGGCGCCGGCAGCGCCGAGCACGGCCTCCAAGCTGAAGGCCGCGGTGACGAAGTTGATGCCGGGTCACGACAAGTCCAAGGATAACGCAGTCGCGGCCGCAAAACCTGCCGAGCCGGCAAAGCCCGCCGAGACCAAGCTCGCCGCAACCCGTCCCGTGCTGAAGCCGTCGGTGAACGATGGTGCTGCGGCAAGCAGCGGCGGCCAGCTCGCCGGCGCAGCACCGGTGGTGTCGTCGAACTCGTTCGACAGCCGCTTTGGCGCGGTGAAGTAAGGCGGTCGCTCCGTCCGCCGGCCTCCTACGGCGCCAGATACCGCATCAATTCCGGATTGCCCCTCACGTCGCCCGCCGCGCCTTGCAGCGCGACCCTTCCGCGATCGAGCACATAGGCGTAGTCGGCGACGCGCAGCGCCAAATCGAGATGCTGCTCGACGATGATGACGGCGATCGTCTTCGCCAGCTCGATCAGGCGCTCGGTGATCTCTTCGATGACGCCGATCCAGACGCCTTCGGTCGGCTCGTCCAGCAATAGCAATTTTGGATCGCCCAGCATGGCGCGGCCGATGGCGAGCATCTTGCGCTCGCCGCCGGAGAGCGTGCCGGCGGGCTGATCGAGGCGCTGGCCGAGTTTCGGGAAGATCGCAAGCACGCGGTCGACCGCGGTCGTGTCCTTGTTGAAGAGCGAGCCGACGGCGAGATTATCGCGCACCGACAGGCGCGCGAACACCGAATGCTCCTGCGGCACGTAGCCGATGCCGGCGCGGACGCGCTCCTCGGGGCGGCGGCGGCTGATGTCGCGGCCGTCGAAGCCAAGTTCGCCCTTCCACGCCGGCAACTCGCCGACGATAGTCTTCATCAGCGTGGTCTTGCCGGCGCCGTTGCGTCCGAGCACGGCGACGCCGCCGCGCCAGGGGATGCCGAGGTTGACGTCGAACAGGACCTGACTGCGGCCATAGCCGGCGTCGAGATGCTTGATGTCCAAAAATTCAGGCACGGCGCAGATAAATCTCCTGGACGGATGTGTTGGCCTGGATCTCCGGCACGGTGCCCGAGGCCAGCACCTTGCCTTGGTCGAGCACGGTGAGGCGATCACAGATATCGCGGATGAAATCGAGGTCGTGCTCGACGATGACGAGCGAGCAATGCTGTTTGATCGGCTGGAGCAATTCGCCGGTAACACGGCGCTCCTCCAGGCTCATGCCGCCGGTCGGCTCGTCGAGCAGCAAGAGCTTCGGCTTGCCCGCGAGCGCCATCGCGATCTCCAGCCATTGCTGCTGGCCGTGCGAGAGCGCGGCGGCCGCATCGAAGGCGCGGTCGGCAAGACGGAACTGCGTCAGCATGGTCATGACCTGATCGTGCAGCGCGCCCCGCGTGCGCGAGAAGACGAGGTCGAACAGCGAGGACTGCGCCTGCAGCGCGAGCAGGATGTTGTCGTACAGCGTCAGCGACGGCAGCACGGATGTGATCTGGAATTTCAGGCTCATGCCGGCCCGCGCCCGCTCGGTCGGCGTGAACGCGGTGATGTCGGTGTTGATGAAGCTGACCTTGCCCTGGGTCGGCACCTCGGCGCCGGCGATGCACTTCATCAGCGTGCTCTTGCCGGAGCCGTTCGGGCCGATCAGGCCGTGAAATTCGTTCTCGCCGACCGTGAGCGCTGCGCCGTCGAGCGCGGTGAGCTTGCCGAAGACCTTCTTGATGCCGGCGGCTTCAAGGAGCATTTTTCTTCTCCTTGCTCCTGGCACCGAAGCTGCCGACCCGCTCGCGCTCGCCGAGGACAAAACTGATCAGGCCGAGCGGACGGAACAGGATGACCAGCAGCAGCAACAGGCCCAAGATGATCGGCCAGATGTCGCGATAATTGTCCGAGAGCCAGAAGCTGACGCCCTCGACGATCACGGTACCGATGACGGCGCCGATCAGCGTGCCGGAGCCGCCGAACAGCACGTAGAGCACCACCTGCGTCGAGACGACGACGCCAACCATATTGGGCCAGACGAAACCTTCGTGGAAGGCATAGAGGCTGCCGGCGAGGCCTGCGATGGCGCCGCCGATCGCGAAGATGATCGCCTTCAGGTGCTGCGCCTTGTAGCCGAAGAAGGCGATGCGCTGCTCGTTCTCGCGCAAGCCCGCGAGCGCGAGGCCAAACTGCGAGCGCACCAGGAAGCGGCAGAGCAGGTAGACGACGACGAGGATGCCGAGCACGAGATAATAGAACGCCGGCCCTTCCGAGAATTCGTAGCCACCTAGCGTCATCGACGAAATCGAGGGGATGCCGTTCTGGCCGCCGAGATAATACCAGCCGCGTGCGAGGCGATCGGCCGCATAGGAGCCGGTCAGCGTGCCGAGCGACACGAAGATCACACTGGATGGATGTCGTCCCAGCAGCAGAAAGCCGCCGAGCAGCAGCGAAAAAGTGAGGCCAATGAGCGTCCCCGCCGGCAGCACCAGGAAGATGTTGGTGATGTCCAAATCGCGCGCGAGCAGCGCGACGCCATAGCCAGCCGAGCCGAAGAACAGCGCCTGGCCAAAGCTCATGATACCGGCATAGCCCCAGACCAGATCGAACGACAGGGCGAACAGCGCCAGGATGACCACCCGCGTTGCGAACACCGTGAGGTAGTCCTGCAATACCAACGGCGCGGCGAGCGCGGCGACGAGCACCACACCCTCCACGATCGGCAGGATCCTTCGTCCGGCGACAGCCTGGGCTGTCGCGACGCGTTCAGTCATTGCGACGTCCGTCTCCGCGCCGATCTCGGCGGGGATCGCCTGTTTCACTGCGCCCATCGACTTCGGCATTCCAGTCTAGCATTCCTTGGGATCGACGAGGCCATCGCTGCGTCCGACGATCTCGTAATTCCCGGCCTTGGCGACCGCCGTGTACATCTTCATCTTGCAGTGCCGCTTGCCCGGCACCATCTCGGCCGGCCCGCCCGGACCTTCGGCGATCTTGGCATGATCGAGCGCTGCGGCGACCGAGTCGCGGTCGACCTTGCCGGCTTCCTTGACGGCGGCTTCCCACAGCTTGAGGCCGCGATAGGTGCCGGTCGCGGCGCTGCCGGCGGCGAACAGGAAATTGCCCGGAAAATCCTTTTCGTAGGCCGCCTGGATCTTGGCGTCGAACGGGCTCTCCTTGGTCAGCACCTTGAAATAGTCGAGACAGCTCGCAAGGCCCTCGATCTCGGCGGCCTGGTTGATGTTGAGCGTGTTCTCATCATAGTAGACGCAGGCGAGGCGTCCGCCGTTCTTGAGGAAGCCGGCTTCATAGAGTTGCTTGAAGAACGGGCCGACGCCCGGCGGGATGACGGTGTTGAAGACGACGTCGACCTTGTTGGAGATGATCCGGTTGACGGTCGCGGAGAAGTCGATCTGATCGAGCGGATAGTATTCTTCGAACACGACCTCGCCGCCGTTCGCCTCGATCACCTTGCGGGCATAGACGTTGAGCGTGTGCGGCCAGACATAGTTGGCGCTCGGCAACGCAAACTTCTTGCCGCCGTTCTTGATCAGCCAGGGGATGAACTCGTCGCATTGCTGCGCCGGCGTCGGCCCGGTGCAGAACAGATAGGGCGTGCACTCCTTGCCTTCGTAGAGCTGCGGATAGATATAGAGCGTCTTGCCGCGTGCCACGATCGGGTCCTTGATCGCGTTGCGCATCGACGAGGTGATTCCGCCGAGCACCATGTCGACCTTGTCGCGCTGGATCAGTTTTCGCACGTTGCCGACAGCGACAGATTCATTCGACGCGGTGTCCTCGATGTAGAGCTCGAGCGGACGGCCAAGCAGGCCGCCGCCAGCGTTGATCTCCTTGATCAACATCTTGGCGACATTGGCGTCGGCATTGCCGGCATAGGCGATCGGACCGGTGAGATCGGTTGCGATGCCGACCTTGATCGGGGCTTCGGCCGCATTTGCCCAGGGCGCCGGGATCACCCAGCTGCCGACGCCGGTCGCGACCGCGCCGGAGGCGAAAGCGAAATTGGACAGGAAGCGGCGGCGTGAAAGTTGATGATCGAACATATGACTAAACCCCTTTTCCAGCGATGAGGCCCTGCGGCCGGAATTTGATGAAGGCAATGGCGAGAACGAAGACGAGGACGTCGGCGACCACAGGCGCCATCACCCAGGGCAGCGCGGCGCTGAGCGTGCCGATCACGCCGGCACCGGCGACCGGGCCGATGAACGAGCCGACACCGCCAACCATGACGGCGACAAAGCCCTGGATCAGGAAGCGGATGCCGAGATCGGCGTAGAGGCTGAACACCGGCACGATCAGCGCGCCGGCAAGGCCGGCGAGCGCCGACCCGAACGCAAATGTCGCGCCGTACATCAGGGGCGTGGAAATGCCTGAGGCCCGCGCCAGTGACGGGTTCTCCAGCGTGGCGCGCATGCGGAGCCCAAAGCTCGTGCGCGACAGCAGGAGGTAGCAACCGACCATCACCAAGAGCGTGATGACGATGATGGTGAAGCGCCACGCCGAGATGTGCATGGTGCCGATGTCGATCGAGCCACCGATCGGCTCGGGTACGGTGAGATAGAAGCCGCCGATCAGGCCGCGCACAACTTCGCGGATGATCAGGCCAAGTGCGTAGGTGCCGAGCATTGCCACGATCGGCGCCGCATAGAAGCGGCGGATGATCAGCGCCTCCAGCACGAAGCCGAGCGCGCCGACCAGGAAGGGCGCAGCAACCATACCAGCCCAGATCGGCAAGCCGTGGGCGTAGGCGAGATAGGTGATGTAGGCCCCGAGCAGGACGAACTCGCCCTGCGCGAAGTTGAAGATGCCCATCATGCTGGCGATGATCCCGAGCCCCAGCACGATCAGGACGATGATCGCGCCAAAGCTCAGGATCTCGAACGCCGCGACGAATGCGTTAGCCATGCGATGGTATTCCGCCCGCCTGCATCAAATCCTCGCTCACATCTTCTTCCAGTCGCCGATCTGTTCGAAGGCATGCGCGGCGCGGTAGATGGTGGATTCTTCGAACATCCGGCCGACCAGCATCAGGCCGACGGGCAGGCCGTCGACCATGCCGCATGGCAGCGACATCGCGGGATGATGGGTGATGTCGAACGGCGCCGTGTTGGAGATCATCTCCAGCGCGCGGGCGACGTAGTCCTCGCGGCTCGCGGTCGGCTCCGGCAGCTTGGTCGCCTTCATCGGCGTTGTCGGCAGCAGGAGCAAATCGTAGTCTTTGAACGCCTTGTCGTAGGCCGCGGTGAGGCGGCGGGAAATATTGAGCGCTTTGCCGTAGTAGCGGGGACCGAACGTGTTGTTGATGTAGGTGCCGAGCATCAGGAACAGTTTTGTGGTCTCGGACAGCGAGTCCGCCTGCCGGCGCCAGCCGCGATGGAAGTCCATCAGCGTGGTCGAGTAGAGGTCGGCGCGGGAGAGTCCGTAACCGTCGCCATACATCATGGTCTGGGTCATGCCCTCGGTGCCGATCGGCGTCCAGATCGCGGGGCCCATGAGGTGCATCGGGATCGAGACGGTCTCGACCGTCGCGCCCAGATCCTTGAAACGCTTGGCCGCTTCGCGGACGCTTTCGTTGACGGCGGCCTCGGCGTTTGCCTGCTCGAAGCCTTCCTTGAGAATACCGATCTTCATGCCCTTCACGCCCTGACCGAGCGCCTTGGTGTATTCCTCGACTTTCGGAGCCTTGATGCGGGGATCATAGCCGTCGTCGCCGGCGAGCACTTCGAGCAGCAGCGCATTGTCGGCGACGGTCGCCGTCATCGGGCCGGTGTGATCGACGAAGATCTCGATCGGCATGATGCCGGTATAGGGCACGAGGCCCCAGGTCGGCTTCATGCCGTAGGTGCCGCAGAACGACGACGGCATGCGGATCGAGCCGCCTTGATCGCCCCCGATCGCCATGTCGACTTCGCCGAGCGCGACGACGACGCCCGAGCCCGAGGACGAGCCGCCGGCGGAATAGCCCATCTTGTGGGGATTATGGACGGCGCCGACCGCATTGGTATGGCTGCCGCCGGACATGCAGAAGGATTCGCAGTGCACTTTTCCAGCGATCTCTGCGCCAGCATCGAGCATGCGCGTGACGATGGTGGCGTCGAAGTCAGGGACATAGCCCTCCAGCGTGGTCGAGCCGTTCATCATGGGCACACCGGCGAGCATGATGTTGTCTTTCAGCGCAACGGTCTTGCCCTTGAGCTTGCCGCTGGCGGCGCCCTTCACGGTCGACTTGCGATACCAGGCGTTGCGCGGATTCTCCTCTGCCGACGGCTGATAGCCGGGCGTGCGCGGATATTTCACCTCCGGCACCTCATCCGGCATCGCGCCGACGAGATTGTAGGCATCGATCGAGCCCTGCATCAGGCCGCGGAACGAAGCGACGTCGGCGTCGGTCAATGCAAGGCCGCACTGCTCCGCGACGCTGCGAAGCTGGGCTGGCGTGGGAAGGACAACTGTCACGGCGCTCTCCTTGAGGCTTCTTGATCCATAGATTTGAACGGATGGCCTTGAACGGACGGCCTTGGATGGATGGCTTTGGACGACAGCCCCACGGCTCACGCCTGCACGGCGCGGGCCCATCGGCGTCGCCTTGATACTAGAGACGGAAATATTTTCCTTTTCAAGTATTATTTTGCCTGGAGGCCGTCGCGGATTGTCGCGCGCGTCAGATCGGCTTGATCAGCTTGAAGTCGAGACCGTCAGCCTCGGCGAGATGCATCGGCATCCGCACGTGACCGTTGCGGACCGTGACCTGTCCGCGGGCGCCGCTGTAGACGATGTTGCGGCCGGCCGCGACCATCGGCCCCATCGCCAACGAGCCGGCCTTGTTGGCGACCGCCTCGAGAAAGCGCATGCCTTCGTAACCTGATTGTCCCACCGAACCGATCGGCGGCGCATTCGGGCCAAACATCGCGCGATAGCGGCTCTGGAAATCGTCATTGGCGCGCGCGCCGGTGCCGGTGAAATAGCCGGAGGCGCAGAACATGTTCTCGCTGTTGTCGGCGCCGATACCGAGCAGAACGGTGTCGTCCATGGCGCCCGCAAACCGCAGCGTGGTGGCACCCAGGCCGCACTCGCCGAAGGCTCGATTGAAGGCGCTGCTGTCGGTGCCGATCAGCGAGATCAGCACAACGTCAGGCCGCGCAGCACGGATGCGCGCCAGATGCGGCTCGTGATTGTCCTCGCCGAGGGGAACGAACTCCTCGCCGACGACGTGGCCGCCGGTTTCCCTGATGTAGTTTTTGACGGCACGGTGCGACTGCCAAGGCCAGACGTAGTCGCTGCCGATCAGGTACCAGCGCTTCGCCTTCTTGACGTCGGCGAGCCAATGGATCGACGGCCGGCTCTGCCAGCGCGGCGTCTCGCCGATCGCCATCACGCCGGGCGTGCGCTCGCCGCCTTCGTAGACGGGCGTGTAGATGTAGGGAATGCGATGCCGCGTAATGAGGTCGCGTAAGCCGACACGGACCGCGCTGGTGTGCAGGCCGACGATGAGATCGAGCTCATCGAAGGCGATGGCCTGCTCGGCGCGGTTCAGGACCTCGTCGAGCGGGCCGCCGGCGTCGTAGACGGAAAACTCGATCTCGCGCCCGAGGATGCCGCCACGCTTGTTGATCTCGGCAACGGCGAGCTGAGCAGAGTTGGTCGCGCAGGGGCCCCAGACGCCGGGGGATCCCGTGCAGCAGATGAAACCGCCGACGCGCAGCTTGTTGGTGCCGCGCCGCCGGAGAAGGGCGTGGTCGCTCGGCGACAGCGCGCCATCAGCCGCCGATGACGACAGATTCCTGAACAGCAGGGACGGCGGCAACGCCGGACCGCCGTGAGCCGGGAAATTTACCGTCGCGCGCACGCCAACTCCTGTCTGGCACCAGACCTGAAAAGCACATCGAGCAGGCGGCCGCGGCTTCCGCCCTTTTGTTAGGCAATGATCCTATTTTGAAAATATTGAATATTCAACAATTGAAGTGCATATAGATGCAGCATTGATTGCAAGACATTCACTCATTTGGGTCAAGACGAAGTCTTAGCCGTGGCAAAATCGAACGCTCCCATCACCGAACACCTCGCCTACCTGCTCGCGCAAGCCAACCGGGAGATCAACCGGCAGCTGGAATTGCGCTTGAGCAAGGAGGGAGTTCCCGTCGAGCAATGGCGCATCCTGAAAGTGCTGTCGGACGGCGACGGCCATTCGATGGGCGAGCTTGCGGATGCCGTCCTGCTCAACCATCCGACGCTGACCAAGATGATCGACCGCATGGTCTCCGACACGCTGGTCTATCGCGTGCAGGACCCCAACGACCGCCGCAAGGTGCTGATGTTCATCTCCGACCGCGGCAAGGTGCTGTGCAAGAAGCTCAACTCGCTCGCGGTGGATCAGGAAGAGCACATCCTGGAGAGCTACGGCGACAAGTCGACGAGCGAGCTCAAGCGGCTTCTGGAAAGCTTGATCGACAGCTCGAATTGAGCGGCGCGTCTTCGCTACACGCCCGCAACCCTAGCAACCATTCAGCGCCTGGATTGACGAGATCAGATTCTCGTCGCGGATTCGAATCGTCTTGACGATCGCCGCTCCGTTGCAACGCTTTGAGCCGCTCGCGACGAATGTGTAGTGGACGCGATACTGGTCTGATGTCACCGGCACGACATCCTGAAGCATCAGGGGTTCGTCCAGTGCGCCGTAGAACTTTGTCATGGCTACTGCCGAAAAGGGTCCTTTCATCCGCTTCTCGGGAACGATGAAGCGCGCCGCCTGCTCGCCGCTGCCCGCAGCCAAGGCGAGGTAAAAACCCTGGACCGTGGTCATCGCCGTGCCATAGGCCTCGGTGGGATCGCTGTCCCGGTCAATCGAGGAGAAGGGAAGCAGGAGTGGCGCATGGTGGTGGCCGGTATGTGCGCCGAATGGGGACTTCCCCTCCACCCTCACGCGCGTTCCGACCAGCGCGCGTAGCTTGCTGTACAACGCTGGCGCAAATTCCGGATATAGCTGCACCCGGTCGATTTGTGCGTTCGGATCGACGAAGTCGTCGCCCTGGGCGCAGACCGGCTGATCGAGCTTCAGGATGTAGGTCGGCTCGGGCGTGTCGCCTTTCGTGACCCCGCCATTGTAGGGCGGCCCGCCAAAGATCTGAAACGTCAGCGTCCCCCGCAACGTCAAAGGATTCGGCGAGGCAACGTTGAGACATTCGCTCCGCGCCTCCGATGCGAACGAGAACAGCGAGCAGGCCAAGACGACTGCCAAAGAGACGCTGATCCGTGACATGCCCAATCCGATCCAAGTCAGGCCGAAATGCAGTTCAGAGACGGATGTGATCGAACCGAGAAGCCGCGGCGTACCGAGTTGCCCGGTCCTGATGCGCAATTGCGCATAAGGCCGGGCGACGACAGTGGAAAGTGCGGCGCCGGTGTTTGCGCCTCACGAAGACACTCAATCGCTAACCGTACCGCCCGTGGCAGTGCTTGAATTTCTTGCCTGAACCACACGGGCAGTCCTCGTTGCGGCCGACCTTGCCCCAGCTGGCCGGGTTCTTCGGATCGCGCAGCGCGGCGTCGGTGGCCTGAGGGGCCAGCGTGACGTTGGCCATGGCCATCTCGTCTTCGCCCGTGTTGGGATCGAACTTGTGCGCTTCCATCTGCGGCAGGACAGGCGCTTCCTGTTCGGGCGGGACGATCTCGACGCGCATCAGCTGCGCCGTGACGGCCTCGCGCAGATGCGCGCTCATCTCCTGGAAGAGATTGAAGGCTTCGGTCTTGTACTCCTGCAAGGGATCGCGCTGACCGTAGCCGCGCAGGCCAATGACCTGGCGCAGATGGTCGAGCATGATCAAATGCTCGCGCCAAAGATGGTCGAGCGTCTGGAGCAGGATGGTCTTCTCGACGTAACGCATCACGTCGGGACCCCATTGCCCGACCTTGGCCGCCATGTGCTCGTCGGCCCTGGTCTCGATGCGCTTGAGCAGCTCCTCGTCGGCGATGCCCTCTTCCTTGGCCCAGTCCTGGACCGGCAGGTCGAGATCGAGCACGCGCTTGAGCTCGTCCTTCAGGCCCGCTGTATCCCACTGCTCGGCATAGGCATGCTCGGGCACGTGCTTGGCGACGAGATCGTCGATGAAGGCGTGGCGCATGTCGGTGACGGTCTCGGCGACGCTGTCGTCCTTCATCAGGTCGACGCGCTGGTCGAAGATCACCTTGCGCTGGTCGTTCTGGACGTTGTCGAACTTGAGCAGGTTCTTGCGGATGTCGAAGTTGCGGGCCTCGACCTTCTGCTGCGCCTTCTCGAGCGCCTTGTTGATCCAGGGATGGATGATCGCCTCGCCCTCTTGCAGGCCGAGACGCTGGAGCATGCTGTCGAGACGATCCGAGCCGAAGATGCGCATCAGATCGTCTTCCAGCGACAGGAAGAACTTCGAGCGACCGGGGTCGCCCTGACGGCCGGAGCGGCCGCGGAGCTGGTTGTCGATGCGGCGGGATTCGTGCCGCTCCGAGCCCATGATGTAGAGGCCGCCCGGCTTCTTCACGGTCTTGGCCGGTTTCGAACCCTTGGCCGGTTCGATCTCGACGATCTCTTCGGCCTTGAGCACGATGTCGCGGAAATGGGCGATATCGGCCTTGATCTGCTCGATCTTCGTGGCCTTCTCGGCCTCGTCCTCGATCCCTGCGGTTTCCTGGCTGAGCCGCATCTCGAGCGAGCCGCCGAGCTTGATGTCGGTACCGCGGCCGGCCATGTTGGTGGCGATCGTGATCGCGCCGGGGACGCCGGCTTCGGCGACGATATAGGCTTCCTGTTCGTGGAAGCGCGCATTCAGCACTGCGAACAATTTCGCCGGCTTGCCGGCGCGCGCAGCCGCATAGAGCTTGTCGAGCGCGTTGTCCTTGCCGAAATCGATCTGCTTGTAGCCGTTCTTCTTGAGGAATTCGGCGAGCACTTCCGACTTCTCGATCGACGCCGTGCCGACCAGCACCGGCTGCAGCCGCGCGTTCGCCCGCTCGATCTCGGCGAGAATAGCGGCGTATTTTTCGTTGTGGGTGCGATAGACCTCGTCGTCCTCGTCGAGACGGCCGACGGGCACGTTGGTCGGGATTTCCACGACTTCGAGCTTGTAGATGTCGAAGAGTTCGTCGGCTTCGGTCAACGCCGTTCCGGTCATGCCGGCGAGCTTTTCGTACATCCGGAAATAGTTCTGGAACGTGATCGAGGCCAGCGTCTGGTTCTCGGGCTGAACCTGCACGTGCTCCTTGGCTTCCAGCGCCTGGTGCAGACCTTCCGAATAGCGGCGGCCGGCCATCATGCGTCCCGTGAACTCGTCGATGATGATGACCTCGTCGTCGCGGACGATGTAGTCCTTGTCGCGGGTGAACAGCGTGTGGGCACGCAGAGCCTGGTTGATGTGGTGCACGACGGAGACGTTCTCGACGTCGTAGAGCGAGTCACCCTTGAGCTGACCGGCGTCGCGCAGCAGGGTCTCGATCTTCTCCATGCCGCCTTCGGTCAGCGTCACGGTGCGCTGCTTCTCGTCGACCTCGTAGTCGGACTTGTCGAGCTTGGGCAGGAAACCGTCGATGGTGTTGTAGAAGTCCGAACGGTCGTCGAGCGGGCCGGAAATGATCAGCGGCGTACGCGCTTCGTCGATCAGGATGGAGTCGACTTCGTCGACGATGGCGTAGAAGTGGGGCCGCTGGACCATGTCCTCGAGCCGGTACTTCATGTTGTCGCGGAGATAGTCGAAGCCGTATTCGTTGTTGGTGCCGTAGGTGATGTCGCAGGCATAGGCGGCCTTGCGCTCGGAATCGTCGAGACCGTGGACGATCACGCCGGTGGTCATGCCGAGGAAGGTATAGATCTGGCCCATCCAGCCGGAGTCGCGGCGGGCGAGGTAATCGTTGACGGTGACGACGTGGATGCCCTTGCCGGCGAGCGCGTTGAGATAGACCGCCAACGTCGCGACCAGCGTCTTGCCTTCGCCGGTCTTCATCTCGGCGATATCGCCCTCGTGCAGTACCATGCCGCCGATCAGCTGGACGTCGAAATGGCGCTGGCCGAGCGTGCGCTTGGCGGCCTCGCGCACGGTGGCGAAGGCGGGCACCAGCAGGTCGTCCAGCGTCTTGCCCTCGGCGAGTTGCTTCTTGAACTCGGCGGTGCGAGCCTTGAGCTGTTCGTCGGAAAGTGTGGCGAGCTCGGGCTCCAGCGCGTTGATCGCGGCGACACGGGCCTGATATCCCTTCACCCGCCGGTCGTTGGAGGAGCCGAAAAACTTGCGGGCGAGCGCGCCGATCATGACTAGTTCCTGTGTTCGCGATTTAACCGCGTTGTAGCCAGTAGGTTGTCACCCACTTGCCTTCAACTCACCGTGACGCCGTGTGGTGTCAGTGCCCGACTGCGGGGTCATCCGCCATATGGGTGGGAATTGGGCAAGTCAGGGTTCAACGGCCAAAAACGCAGCAAAATAAACGCCATCGCCATGGACGCGACCCGGCAGAGATATGGCCGGCCTCCAGCCTTGTCAACGGCGGCCAATCTTGCCGCAAATTCATCATTTTGACAGACTTTTCGCGTTGCAAAGCCCCCCTGAATTGGGCGAGTGTCCGCCCCGCTCGAGCAGCCCCCTGCTTCAACAAAAGGATTTTCCATGACCACCTCGTTCCCGGTAACCACCGGCCTGCGTTTCCGCCAAGCGTCCGCCCTGGCTGGAGGCCTGGCCCTGGCGCTGACCCTGGCCTTCGCGGGCCCGCTCCGGGCGGCCGATGATCCGGTTCTGGCGAAGGTCAATGGGGCGGAGATCAAGAAGAGCGACGTCACCATGGCCGAGGAGGAGCTCGGACCGAGCCTCGCCCAGATGGATCCGGCGACCAAGGACGAGAACGTCCTCTCGTTCCTGATCGACATGAAGATCGTGTCCAAGGCCGCCGAGGACAAGAAGGTCGCCGACGGCGAGGAATTCAAGAGGCGGATGGCCTTCGCCCGCAACCGCCTGCTGATGGACAGCCTGCTGGCCCAGGAGGGCAAGGCCGCCACCAACGACGACGCCATGAAGAAGGTCTATGAAGAGGCCTCCAAGCAGATCACCGGCGAGCAGGAAGTGCGCGCCCGCCACATCCTGGTCGAGACCGAGGACGAGGCCAAGGCGGTGAAGGCCGAGCTCGACAAGGGCGCCGATTTCGCCGAGTTGGCCAAAAAGAAGTCCAAGGATCCGGGCTCTGCCGACGGCGGCGACCTCGGCTTCTTCACCAAGGAACAGATGGTGCCCGAATTCTCGGCCGTCGCGTTCGCGCTGGAGCCGGGCAAGATCTCCGACCCCGTCAAGTCGCAGTTCGGCTGGCACGTCATCAAGGTCGAGGAAAAGCGCAACCGCAAGGCGCCGGAGTTCGATCAGGTCAGGCCGCAGATCGAGCAGTACGTCACCCGTAAAGCCCAGGCCGACTACGTCGCCAAGCTGCGCGCGGAAGCCAAGGTCGAGCGTATGGACCAGCCGGCGCCAGCGGCGGATGCCAAGCCGGCTGACGCGGCCAAGCCTGCCGATGCGAAGCCTGCCGACAGCAAGATGGCGCCCCCCGCCAAGAAGTAAGAATTCGCTGTCACTTCGGTGACGCGAAGAGTATTTAAGCCTATCTGATGCCCGGCCCCACAACGAGGGGCCGGGCATCTGCATATCCAGACCTCACAACACCAAGGCACAAGCCAAGGCGCCCCGCGATGTCCTCCTCCGTCTCCCCGCTCGCCCCCAAGAACGTCCCTGATATGCCCGTGATCGCGGGCGTCCGTCTCGCGACGGCCGAGGCCGGCATCCGCTACAAGAACCGCACCGACGTGCTGCTCGCGATCATGGACAAGGGCACGGCAGTTGCCGGTGTCTTCACCAAGTCGAAGTGCCCGTCCGCGCCGGTCGAATGGTGCCGTGCCAAACTGAAGGGCGGCAAGGCCCGGGCCCTGGTCGTCAACTCAGGTAATGCCAACGCCTTTACCGGCAAGACCGGCCGCAGTTCCACCGCGCTGACCGCGAAGATCGCCGCCAAGGCTGTCGGCTGCAGCGAGAGCGAGATTTTCCTGGCCTCGACCGGAGTGATCGGCGAGCCGCTGGATGCGACCAAGTTCGACGGCGTGCTCGGACGCCTGGCCGAAACCGCGGAAGCCGGCGATTACCTCGCCGCCGCCAAGGCGATCATGACCACCGACACCTTCCCCAAGGTCGCGACTGCGACCGTGAAGCTCGGCAAGGCCAAGGTCACCATCAACGGCATGGCCAAGGGCGCCGGCATGATCGCTCCCGACATGGCGACGATGCTGTCCTTCATCTTCACCGACGCCCCGATCGCGCCCGCTGCCCTGCAGGCGTTGCTCAAGGCCGGCGTCGAAGACACGTTCAACGCGGTCACGATCGACGGCGACACTTCGACCTCGGACACGCTGCTGGCGTTCGCGACGGGCGCTGCCGCTGAGCATGGCGCACCCAAGATCAGCCGCGCCAGCGATCCGCGCCTGAAGGCCTTCACCAAGGCCTTCAACCAGATCCTCGCCAACCTCTCCGAGCAGGTCGCCCGCGACGGCGAAGGCGCGCGCAAGCTGGTCGAGATCACCGTCGAGGGTGCCAAGACCAAGGCCTCCGCGCGCAAGATCGCCATGTCGATCGCCAACTCGCCGCTGGTGAAGACTGCAATTGCCGGTGAGGACGCCAATTGGGGCCGCGTGGTGATGGCCGTCGGCAAGGCCGGCGAGCCGGCTGATCGTGATAAGCTCTCGATCTCCTTCAACGGCATCCGCGTCGCCAAGAGCGGCGCCCGCGATCCGTCCTATGACGAGAAGCAGGTGTCGGAAGCGATGAAGGCCCCTGAAATCGCGATCAAGGTCTCGCTCGGCCTCGGCAAGGGCCGCGACCGCGTGCTGACCTGCGATCTCACCAAGGAATATGTCGCGATCAACGGGGATTACAGGTCGTAGTTTCGTCTCCCTCGCCCCGTTCTTACGGGGGAGAGGTGAACAGGAATCACCCCGAAATGCGCGCGTCGGCGACGGCCTTCTTGAACAGCGCGTTCATCGCATCCGAGATGCCTTGCGTCGGGCTCACCTCGAAATAGAGCCCGGGCGAGGCGCAGGTCTGCATGTTCTGCGCGATCTGGCTGTTCGGTGACGGACCGAACGGTCCCTGGTTGAAGGGATCGATATAGGTCATGTACCAGGAATTGGTCGGCAGCTGCAGATAGGTGGTGTAAAGCACGGCGATCTTGACGCCGCGGCTCTTGATCGTGGTGCAGAGCGAGACATCGATCGGCGACTGGCAGCGGCCGCCGCTCACCGTCGGCTTGGAGCAGCCGGTGTTGTATTCGTCGGCGACGCCGTCCGAGACGAAGAACAGATATTTCATCGGCGCCGCCGACGTGCCCGCACCGGGCGTGCTGATCGCCGTGTTGATCGCCGGAAATACCGCGCTGAACTGGCTATCCTTGTCGGCGGTATAGGCATCGTTGTTGCCGTAGACGCCCATCAGATCGATACTACCTGCCGCCGTCTTGGCACTTGATAGGCTCCCGGACAGGGAGAACAGCGCACGCAGGCCGATGGTCTGCGACGACGCCCCGAAATCGTAGATCGCCATGCGGAACTGGTTCGAATAGGTCTCGGTGGCACCGGCCGTATCCATCAATGACTGCGTCGCACTGCGCAACACGTCCATCCGCGTCGTCACGCCGAGCGTCTTGGCGAGGTTGTAGTAGTTGTTCGGATCATTGTAGTCGTGACAGGCGAAGGCGCACTTGTCGGACGTATTGGCGACCATCTTGCTGACATCGGCCGGCGTCGCCGCCACACCCATCGACGGCGAATTGTCGAGCAGGAGGTAGAAGTCGACATAGAGCGGCATGTTGACGGTCGAGGTCGACGTGCCGGTCATGGTCAGCACGCTCTTGCCGATCAAGCCGAGAAACATGGTGTTGATACTGGCGCTGAACGTGACCGTGGAGGTAACGGTCGAGCCGCTCTTGACCACGGTCGGCGTGACGCCGGTGAGCGTATAGCCGGTCAAATTGTAGCGGTTGGCATCGAAGATGTTCTGGGCGTCGGTCACGCCGACGGCAATCGAGCCGTCCGACGTCATCGATCCCGCAGCCAGGAAGGCCGGCGAGGCCTTGGCGATCGAGCCGACGCTGGCCGCATCGGCGGCGGCCTGCAGCTTGGCCCGGGTCTGGGTCGCGCGCGAATAGTCGATCGTGCAGCCGATCGCGGTGATCAGCGGAACGCAGGCGATCGCGAAGATCACCGCGATATTGCCGCTGGTGTCTTGGACGAATCGGCGAATGAAAGTGCGAAGCGCAACGCGCATGGCTCGGGCCCGGAATGGTACTAACCGTTCCCATTCTAGGAGCCGTCCATTAAGTATGACTTAGTGGGCCCGCAGAAACGCGGATCCTCAGGGGTTAACAAGCCGTTACGATCATCAGCGAGCGACAATCACGCATGGCCGATCTCAAACTGACACTGGTGGTGGCGTGCGCGCTGGTCGACGCCGACAAGCGCGTCCTGATCGCGCAGCGTCCCCCGGGCAAGACGCTGGCCGGCCTCTGGGAATTCCCCGGCGGCAAGTGTGAACCCGGCGAGCGGCCGGAGCAGAGCCTGATCCGCGAGCTCCACGAGGAGCTGGGCATCACCGTCGCCGAGCCGTGTCTGGCGCCGCTGACCTTTGCGAGCCACGGCTACGAGACCTTTCATCTGTTGATGCCGCTCTACATCTGCCGGCGCTGGGAAGGAATCGTCGAGGCCCGCGAAGGCCAGACGCTGGCCTGGGTTCGCGCCAACAAGCTGCGCGACTATCCGATGCCGCCGGCGGACATTCCGCTGATCCCGCATTTGATTGATTTGCTGATGTGAGGTGGGCCGTGCCCCGGACGCAGCGCAGCGCTCTTGCGATGCGCTGCAGAGCCGGGGCCCATGCTTGCGGCGGAGCTGGGTCCCGGCTCTGCGCAGCAGCGCAAGAACGCCGCACCGCGTCGGGGACACGCTCACTCTTTCCCCGCCTTCTTCACCGCCTCAGCCAGGCTCGCTTTGGCCGATCCCGGTTTCAGCGGCTGCTGCTGGCTCGCATGCGGGGCCCAGCCGGAGAGCCAGATGATGTCGAAGGTCGCGCGGATGCGGCCATCGGCATCGGCAAAGCGCTCGGCGTAGATCTCGGCCATGCGCAGCAATGTCGCGCGCCGGGTCGGCGTGCGCCGCCGCTCGATCAGCACATTGGTCGCGCCCATGCGGCGGAGATCCTGCATCAGCGCGAACGCGTTGGAATAGCGCACCACGACGCGATCGACGTCGGTGACCGGCAGTGCAAAGCCCGCGCGCTGCAACAACGCGCCGATGTCGCGCAAATCGGCGAACGGAGCGACGCGCGGGGAGACACCGCCTTCGCATTCGGCTTCCGCCGCGGCGAAGGCCTGTCGCAGCTCGGTCAGGCTGTCGCCGCCAATCATCGCGGCCAGCAGCAAGCCATCCGGCTTCAGCGCACGACGGATTTGCGCGAGCACGCCCGGCAGGTCATTGACGAATTGCAGCGCCAGCGCCGAGACGACGAGATCGAGGCTGTCAGGCGCAAGCGGCAATTTCTCTGCACCCGCTGCATCGAGCGCGATCTGCGCGATGGAGGGCAGCCGCGTTTTCAGCCCCGCGAGCCCCCCGCCGGGTGACCAGAGATCGGCCGGCGAGCGAAACTCGCGCATCACCGCAGCGAGCCGGTCGGACATGTCCTCGGCGGCCCGGTCGAGCAGGAACGTCACCTCGCCCAGCGCCTGAGCACGCCGCTGCCGCCCATGCAGCAAGGCACGATCGAACAAGGCAGGCGGAGTTTGCGGGGTCTGAGCCATGCCGCTGGTTACGCCGATCGCGACGGTTCTGGCAATCCGCTGAATGCGGCGCTAGCCTCCCCCCATGGACGCCGACGCCGCACCCACCCGCTCCTTCGCCGCACCGCTTCGTGCCGCATGGACGGCTGGCCGCCACGTGCTGACGCATGCGGCAAGACTGGCGCTTGACATTGCGCTGCCGACGCTTTGCGTGTCCTGCCGCGAGCCTGTCGATGGCGACGGCGTGTGCGCGGCGTGTTGGGCGAAGCTGTCGTTCATCGAGCGGCCCTATTGTCCGCGGCTCGGCATTCCCTTCGTCTACGATCCCGGCCCCGACATGCTGTCGATGGAGGCGATCGCGAGCCCGCCCGCCTATCAGCGGGCCCGCGCCGCTGTGCGTTACGACGACGTCGCACGCACGCTGGTGCATGCGCTGAAATACCAGGACCGCACAGATCTGGCGCCCGCCATGGGCCGCTGGATGGCGCGGGCGGGCGGCGAGCTGCTGTCAGGCGCTGACATGCTGGTGCCGGTACCCCTGCATTGGCGCCGGGCCTGGCGTCGCCGGTATAACCAGTCCGGCGCACTGGCACAGATCATCGCACGGCAGAGCGGGGTGAAGGTGCGCAGCGAGGTATTGCGCCGGGTGCGCGCCACCGAGCAGCAGATCGGCCTGTCGCGGGCCCAGCGGGCCACCAATGTGCAGGGCGCATTCCAGGTATCCCAGGAACGTCAGGCGGAGGTTCAGGGCCGGCGCGTCATCCTGATCGATGATGTCCTGACGTCAGGCGCGACTTTGGACGCCTGCGCGCGCGCTCTGCTGCGCGCGAGAGCAGCCCAGGTCGACGTGCTGGTCTTTGCCCGGGTTGTCGAGATCAGGTAAACTCCCATATAATTCAATAAATTCATGACATGAGAGCGCTGGACGCCATGACCGCTGCCGTCGAGATCTACACCAGGCCGGGATGCGGCTATTGTTCCGCTGCCCGGTCGCTGTTGACCCGCAAGAAGGCGACCTTCACGGAATTCGACGTCGCCCAGAATCCGGCCTGGCGCGAAGAGATGTACGACCGTGCCGGCGAGGGCTCGACCTTCCCGCAGATCTGGATCGGCGGAACCCATATCGGCGGCTGCGACGACCTGTACGCGCTCGACCGCGAGGGCAAGCTCGACGGCCTGCTCGGAAGCGTCAAGGCGGTCTCATGAGTGACGTCAGAACCTTCACCGCCGCCATGGTGCAGATGCGCACCGGCCTGCTGCCCGAGCCGAGCCTCGCGCAGGCAACGAAACTGATCCGCGAGGCGGCTGCCAAGGGCGCCGACTACGTGCAGACGCCCGAAGTCAGCAACATGATGCAGCTGAACCGCAAGGCGCTGTTCGAGCATCTGCAGAGCGAAGAGGACGATGCCTCGCTGAAGGCCTATCGCGCGCTCGCGGCCGAGCTGAAGATTCACCTCCATGTCGGCTCGCTGGCGCTGCGCTTCTCGGAAGAGAAGGCGGTGAACCGCTCGTTCCTGATCGGGCCCGAGGGCCAAGTGCTCGCGAGCTACGACAAGATCCACATGTTCGATATCGAACTGCCAGACGGCGAGAGCTATCGCGAATCCGCCAATTACCAACCGGGCGAGACCGCCGTGATCTCCGACCTGCCCTGGGGCCGCGTCGGCTTGACGATCTGCTACGACGTACGCTTTCCCGCGCTCTATCGCGCGCTGGCTGAAAGTGGCGCCTCCTTCATCACGGTGCCCTCCGCCTTCACCCGCAAGACCGGTGAGGCGCACTGGCACATCCTGCTGCGGTCGCGCGCGATCGAGACCGGCTGCTTCATCTTCGCGGCGGCACAGGCCGGCACCCACGAGAACAAGCGCGAGACCTATGGCCACTCGCTGATCATCGATCCCTGGGGCGAGATCCTCGCCGAAGGCGATGTCGAGCCCGGCATCATCATGGCCAAGATCGATCCCGCAAAGGTCGAGACCGCGCGCCGCGCGATTCCTTCGCTCCAGCACGGCCGCCGCTTCGGCGTTGCCGATCCCAAGGCCGGCCCGGACCATCTGCACCTCGTGCGGGGATCGGCATGATCCGCTACGCGCTCCACTGCGACCGGAACCACGAATTCGAGAGCTGGTTCCAGAGCTCGTCGGCCTATGATTCGCAGGTGAAGCGCAAGCTGGTGACCTGTCCGATCTGCGGCTCGGCCAAGGTCGACAAGGCGATCATGGCGCCGCGCATCGTCGGCAAGAAAGGCCGCGGCCCCGCAACGCCGCCGCCGGAGCCGGCCACGACCACGGCGCCCGAGGCTGCACCGTCCGGTCCGACCTCGCTGATGATGGCGCAGGAGAAAGAGCTTCGCACCAAGCTGAAAGAGCTGCGCGACCACATCGTCAGGAACGCCGACAATGTCGGCGAGCGCTTCGCGAACGAGGCCCGCGCGATGCATTACGGCGACAAGGAGCACCGCCCGATCTACGGCGAAGCTTCGCCTGACGAGGCAAAGTCGCTGATCGACGAAGGCATCGAGGTCTCGCCGCTGCCGACCTTGCCGGAAGACCGGAACTGACGCGCGAGGCGCGTCAGAAGCCCACGAGCAGCGCTACGCCGACCACGATCAGCACAATGCCAATGATCTCGCGCGATGCGATCGGCTGCTTGAACGAGTAGTAGGCCACGGCTTGTGCGAACAGCACCTCGATCAGCGCGAGTGTGCGAACATTCGCGGCCGCCGTCAGCGCAAACGCCAGAAACCAGAACTGCGAGGCGAAGGCGCCCATGAAGCCGGCAAGCAGCGACGGCTTCCATAATCCCAGGATCGACTGCAGCACCTTTGGCGCGCGCCAGAGCAGGTAGATCGTCAGGATCAGTGTCTGCACGAACAGACCGAGCACCAGCGTAAATGAGGCCGCCGTCACGAAAGAGACGCCCGGCACGTTGATGATGGCGCCGCGGAATCCGACCGCGGAGAGCGCGAAGGCTGCCGCAGCAACGAGGCCGGTGATGGTCGGCTTCAGCTCGGCAAAACTCTTTTCACCACCGGGCCGCAGCGCGGTGATGACGACGCCGACAGTGGCGATCACGATCGCCAGCACCTTCAGCCCGGTCAGGTGATCGCCGAGGAAGACGAAGCCGAAGATCGCGGTCTGGATTGCCTCGGTCTTCAGATATGCGGTCGTCACCACGAAAGAGCGGTCGTTCATCGCGAGCAGCATCAGACCCGTGGCGATGATCTGACTGAGCGCGCCCAGCAACAGCCACGGCCAGAATACTGATGGCGGCATGCCAATGTGATCGCCGGTCGCGACCAGCACGGCGCCTAAAAACAGTAGCGAGAACGGGAAGCCGAACAGGAAACGGATATTGGTCGCACCCCACGTCCCCAGCGGCTTCGTCAGCGACCGCTGCATCGCATTGCGCGCGACCTGGCCGAGCGCAGCGACAACGGTGAAGGGAATCCAGAGGCTGGCGATGGTGAACATGGGGGGCTAGTGCGGGAATGGTGGCGCTAACCTGCAAGCTGCAGCCGACGCGGTCAACCGCACGGAAGTCATGGGAGCGATGCCGACGCCACAAATTCCGCCGTCGTCCTGGACAAGCGAAGCGCAGATCCAGGACCCATTACCCCAGGGAGTAGTTTTGCGAAGACTCGTGGTACTAGCCTTCGCCTAACTTGGTGTTGGGGTAATGGGTCCTGGCTTTCGCCAGGACGACGCCTTTGGTGGTGAGACAGCGGACCCCGACCAGCAGCCGCGCCCTCACACCATCCCTTCCGCCACGACCATGTAGTTCACGTCCATGTCGGACGAGAGGGTCCATTTGTCGGCCAAGGGGGAGTAGACGACGCCGGTCTGCTCAGTGATGACGAGGCGGTTGTCGAGGAGGTGCTTGGTCAGCTCGTCGGGGGTGACGAACTTGTTCCATTCATGGGTACCGCGGGGCAGCCAGCGCAGGACGTATTCGGCGCCAACGATGGCGAGCGCAAAGCTCTTCCAGTTGCGATTGAGGGTGGAGACCACCATCAGGCCGTTCGGCTTCAGCATCGAGGCGCAGCGCTTGAGGAAAACGCCGACATCGACGACGTGCTCGACCACTTCCATCGCCAGCACGATGTCGAAGCGCTCGCGCGGGTCGATCTCCTCGACCGTGGTGCAGCGGTAGTCGATCGACAGATGGCTCTTGTCGGCGTGCAGCTTTGCGGCCGCAATGTTGCTCACTGAGGGATCGACGCCGATGACCTGCGCGCCCAGCCGCGACAAAGGCTCACACAGAAGGCCGGCGCCGCAGCCGATATCGAGCACGCGCAGGCCGCCGAGACAGTTGAGGCTGCGTACATTGCGCTCGAACTTGCGGCAGGCGGCATCGCGGATATAGCCGAGCCGCAGCGGATTGATCCGATGCAGCGGCGCCATCTTGCCCTTGGGGTCCCACCACTCGGCCGAGAGTTTTGAGAATTTCGCGATTTCGGCGGCGTCGACGGTCGAGCCCGCCGGCGGGGTGGCAGTTGCGGAACTATCTTGCTGCATGCTCATGGTTACGCGCGGTCCTACCGCGTGGTGATCGAACTACGGAAGGCGAGTGGCGAGGCGATGGTGCGAATGGTCTCGCGACCTTCGCCGACGCCGTTGATGGTCACGTCGCCGTAGTTGAGAATTCGTCCAAGAATCGTCTGGTCGACATCGACACTCTCGACCTTATCGAGCGCCATTTCAAAGGTGCGGCGCTTGATGAAGCCGACTTTGTGCACAACCCTGAGGTTGGTGACGTCGGTCTCGGTGGTAAGCCGGTGGAACCAGCCCCTCACCGTCCAGTAGAGGGCGGCCAGCGCCACCAGGCCAGAGCCGAACAGGCACAGCATTTCCACGCTGTAGATATCGCTCCGGCGGGAGACTGCGAACAGGACCAGGGCCACGATCCAGGCCAGAATGGCCGGGACATAGAAGATCCAGTGCGCATTGGTCGAATACAGCACCCGCTCTCCGGGCTGCAGGATTTCGTCAATATAGCGCGCCATAACCTCTGATAACCCATTGCCCGGATTGGGCCCTGCAGGAACCCGCTTGCCCCCGGCCCCGCCCCTCTGTATACGCGCGGTCGGTATCCCCCAGGGCATCCGTCCGGCGCGGGTCACCATACTGATCCTCAACAGGGAATGCACGCGTCGTCATGAGCCGCCTCGTGATGAAATTCGGCGGCACATCCGTCGCCAACATCGAACGTATCCGCAACGTCGCACGCCATGTGAAGCGTGAGGTGGACGCCGGCCACGAAGTGGCTGTGGTCGTCTCGGCGATGTCGGGCAAGACCAACGAGTTGGTGGCCTGGTGCACCGAAGCCTCGCCGATGCACGACGCGCGCGAATACGACGCCGTTGTCGCCTCCGGCGAACAGGTGACCTCGGGCCTGCTGGCGATCGTGCTGCAGGGCATGGGAATCCAGGCCCGCTCCTGGCAGGGCTGGCAGATCCCGATCAAGACCAGCGACGCCCATGCCTCGGCCCGGATCGAGGACATCGACGGCAGCGAAATCATTTCCCGTTTCAGGGATCGCAAGGAGGTCGCTGTCATCGCCGGCTTCCAGGGCATCGATCCCAGGACCAACCGCATCACCACGCTCGGCCGCGGTGGCTCCGACACTTCGGCCGTGGCGATCGCCGCCGCCGTCAAGGCTGACCGCTGCGACATCTACACCGACGTCGACGGCGTCTACACCACCGACCCGCGAATCGTGCCGAAGGCCAAGCGGCTCGACAAGATCGCGTTCGAAGACATGCTGGAACTGGCTTCCCAAGGCGCCAAGGTGCTCCAGGTGCGCTCGGTGGAACTCGGCATGGTCCACAACATGCCGATCTTCGTCCGATCGAGCTTCGACAAGCCCGAGGACATCGACCCGCATGCCAACCAGCCGCCCGGCACGCTGATCTGCGGCGAGGAGGAGATCATGGAAAATCACGTCGTCACCGGTATCGCCTTCTCGAAGGACGAGGCCCAGATCTCGGTGCGCCAGATCGAGGACAAGCCCGGCGTGGCCGCCTCGATCTTCGGCCCGCTCGCGGAAGCCAATATCAACGTCGACATGATCGTCCAGAACGTGTCTGAAGACGGCAAGACCACCGATTTGACCTTCACGGTGCCGGCCGCCGACTACGTCAGGGCCAAGGACACCATTACCGCCGCCAAGGCCAAGATCGGCTATCTCAGGCTTGATACCGCTACCGACGTCGCCAAGATCTCGGTGATCGGCAGCGGCATGCGCAGCCATGCCGGCGTCGCCGCCCAGGCATTTTCGGCCCTCGCCGGACGGAATATCAACATCCGGGCTATTACAACCTCCGAGATCAAGTTCTCGGTTTTGATCGACACCGCCTATACCGAGCTTGCCGTGCGCACCCTGCACACGCTCTACGGCCTCGATCAAGGTTAGGCTAATTTTCTCTTAGCGGTCGCAGCAAATGCGAAGGTGTACACACCTTCGCGTTTGGCAGGCGTTTTGCTTGGCAAAACAAGCCTCAATTCGCTATACGGCGAACAGGGTGGGCTGCCGCAGACTGTATCCCAGTTCAGGCCGCTGATTCGGTGCAAGCGTTGTTTGCACCTGCGCCGGACAAACAAATTGATTGTTTTTCTGGAATTTTAGGCCAGCCGCCGGCCAATATCGCCGGGTCCGGCAGACGGAGGAGATTGACGGTTCATGCGGAGCGCGTCGGGAGGTCCCCGCGTCTTGTTGAGACGGCTCCGCGAAACCATGGCGGAGCAGGTCTCGGCCCAGGAGCGGCTGGACAAGATCGTGGTGCTGATCGCCGCCAACATGGTGGCCGAGGTGTGCTCGGTCTATGTGCTGCGCATCGACAACACCCTCGAGCTCTACGCCACCGAAGGTCTCAACCGCGAGGCCGTCCACCACACCGTGCTGAGCGCCCATGAGGGCCTGGTCGGCCTCGTCGCCAGCGAGGCGACGCCGCTCAATTTGAACGACGCCCAAAGCCACCCGGCCTTCTCGTTCCGCCCGGAGACGGGTGAAGAGATCTACCACTCGTTCCTCGGCGTGCCGATCCTGCGCGCCGGCAATACGCTCGGCGTGCTGGTGGTGCAGAACCGCGCCAAGCGCACCTATGTCGAGGAAGAGCTCGAGGCGCTGCAGACCACCGCCATGGTGCTGGCGGAGCTGATCGCATCAGGCGAATTGTCCGCACTCGCCCAGCCGGGCCTCGAGCCCGCCGCGCGCCATTCCACGCAGAAGGCCGGTGCGATCCTCTCCGAGGGCATCGCGCTCGGCCATGTCGTGCTGCACGAGCCGCGCGTCGTCATCAAGGACTACATCGCCGAGGACCTGCCGAAGGAAATCAAGCGGCTCGACACCGCGCTCGCCAAGCTGCGCTCGGACCTCGACCGCATGCTGGAACGCGGCGACGTCGCCGAGGGCGGCGAGCATCGCGACGTGCTCGAAGCCTACCGCATGTTCGCCAACGACCAGGGCTGGTCGCACAAGCTGCACGAGGCAGTGGCCACCGGCCTCACGGCGGAAGCCGCCGTCGAGCGCGTGCAATCCGACACCCGCGCCCGCATGCTGCGCGTGACCGATCCTTATTTGCGCGACCGGCTGCACGATCTCGAGGATCTCGGCTACCGCCTGATGCGGCAGCTGGTCGGCCAGGACCACGCGCCCTCGCGCGAGCAGATGCCCGACAATGCCATCGTCATCGCGCGGGCGATGGGCCCGGCGGCGCTGCTCGACTACGACCGCAAGCGCCTGCGCGGCATCGTGCTGGAGGAAGGCACCGCCAATTCCCACGTCTCGATCGTGGCCCGCGCGCTCGGCATTCCCGCCGTCGGTGAAGTGCCGAACGCAACCGGCATCGCCGACCCCGGCGACGCCATCATTGTCGACGGCACATCGGGCGCGATCTATGTGCGCCCGTCGCAGGAAATCGAAGCAGCCTATGCCGAGCGTGTGCGTTTCCGCGCCCGCCGCCAGGCGCAATATCTGGCGTTGCGCGACCGGCCCTGCGTCACCAAGGACGGCGAGAAGGTCGAGTTGCTGATCAATGCGGGCCTTGCCATCGACCTGCCGCATATCGACGACACCGGCAGCGCCGGCATCGGCCTGTTCCGCACCGAGCTGCAATTCATGGTCGGCCAGAGCCTGCCGCGCACCAGCGACCAGCTTGCGCTCTACCGCGCCGTGCTGGATGCCGCAGGCCAGAAGCCCGTCACCTTCCGCACCCTCGACATCGGCGGCGACAAGGCGCTGCCTTATATGGAGACGGTGATCGAGGAGAATCCCGCGCTCGGATGGCGCGCGATCCGGCTCGGGCTCGACCGTCCCGGCCTGTTGCGCGGCCAGATCCGCGCGCTGTTGCGTGCCGGTGGCGGCCGTTCGCTGAAGATCATGTTCCCGATGATCTCGGAGGTCGCCGAGTTCGATTCCGCGAAGGCGCTGGTCGAACGCGAACTGACTTATTTGCGCCAGCACGGCCACACGCTGCCGGAGCGCATCGACATCGGCACCATGGTCGAAGTGCCGGCGTTGCTCTATCAGATGGACGAGCTCCTGAAGAAAGTCGACTTCATCTCGGTCGGCTCGAACGATCTGTTCCAGTTCCTGTTCGCCGTCGACCGCGGCAATGCCAAGGTCTCCGAACGCTTCGACACGATGTCGACGCCGATCCTGCGTGCGCTGCGCGATATCGCGCAAAAATCGCAAGCTGCGAAGAAGGCGCTGTCGCTCTGCGGCGAGATGGCCTCGAAGCCGATCGGCGCGCTGGCGCTGCTCGCGATGGGCTACCGCTCGCTGTCGCTGTCGGCGACCGCTCTCGGCCCGGTCAAGGCGATGGTGATCGACCTCGACGTCAAGAAGGCCGCAGCGATGCTCGGCCCGCTGCTGGACGCACCCACGGGGAGCGTCTCGATCCGGCAAAAGCTGACGGAATTTGCCGAGGCCGAAGGCCTGGCGTTGTAGCGGGCCTGCTGCCCCTCCTCGCCGCCTCGCTTCCCCTTTGCTATTGAGACTGAACCCATGTCGTCACTCCCCGAAGCCAAACTGGACGTCCTGCTCGCGCATCATGCCTCGCTCGAAGCCGAATCGCTGGGACAGCTTTCATCCGAGCGTTATGTGCAGGTCACGCGCGAGCTCGCCGAGATCAACCCGCTGATCGATGCGGTGAAGACTTATCGTGCGGCCGTGAAGGAGCTCGCGGACACCGAGGCGCTGATCGCCGATCCTGCGACCGATGCCGAGATGCGCAGCATGGCGGAAGCCGAGCGCGGCGAGCTCAACCCGAAGATCGAGGATCTGGTCCAGAAGATCCGTGTCGCGCTCTTGCCCAAGGACGCGATGGACGACCGCAACGTGGTGCTGGAAATCCGCGCCGGCACCGGCGGCGACGAGGCCTCGCTATTCGCCGGCGATCTGTTCCGGATGTACGAGCGCTTTGCCGCCTTACAGGGCTGGAAGGTCGAGGTGATCTCGGCCAGCGAAGGCACAGTCGGCGGCTTCAAGGAAATCATCGCGGAGGTGCAGGGCCGCGGCGCGTTCTCGAAACTGAAATTCGAATCCGGCGTGCACCGCGTGCAGCGCGTGCCCGACACCGAAACGCAGGGACGTATTCACACCTCGGCCGCGACAGTCGCAGTGTTGCCCGAGGTCGAGGATGTCGACGTCGAGATCAAGAACGACGATCTCCGCATCGAAACCATGCGCGCGCAGGGCGCCGGCGGCCAGCACGTCAACAAGACGGAATCGGCGATCCGCATCACCCACATCCCGACCGGCATCGTGGTGATGATGCAGGACAGCCGCTCGCAGCATAAGAACCGCGCCTCGGCCATGAACATCCTGCGCTCGCGCATCTACGACGCCGAGCGGCAGCGGGTCGATGCCGCGCGCTCGGCCGAACGCAAGGAGAAGGTCGGCTCCGGCGACCGCAGCGAGCGCATCCGCACCTATAATTTCCCGCAAGGGCGCGTCACCGACCACCGCATCAATTTGACGCTCTACAAGCTGCCGCAAGTGATTGCCGGCGAAGCGCTCGGCGAACTGACGGATGCGCTGACCACCGAGCACCAGGCCGCGCAGCTCGCTGCACAAGGCGCGGCAGCCTAAACCCTAGCGCTTCTTGGCCTTGAACGATCGCAGGATCTTGGCCAGAGCCGGCGCGGCGGCGCTCAATTCGTCCAGATGAATACGCGAGAGCGAACGCAGCTTCTGCTCGCCCTTGGCCGTCAACTTGACCAGGACACGGCGGGCGTCTTCGGGATCGGCTTGCCGCCCGATCAGCTTCAGTTTCGCCATGCGGTCGACCAGCTCGACGGCGGTATGGTGCCGGATCAGCAGAAAGCCTGCGATATCGCCGACGCTGGCGCCATTGCGATCGGCCAGTCCCTTGATCGCCAGCAGCGCCTGATGCTGCTGTGGCGTCAACCCGGCGTTCTGGGCCGCCGTTTCGCTGAAGGCCAGGAAGGTGCGGAGCTGATAGCGGAACTGCGCCAGTGCCGTGTAGTCGGCTTCGCGCATCGCGCCGCCCCTTGAGGGCGCCACGGTCGCCACACGTCCAGTCTTCCGCTTTGGTTCAGCCATTCCCTGCCTTCGACGTCGCGCCCCGCCGATCGCGCGGACGCAACGGAGATTAGCAAGGAAGGCGCGGTGGAACCAACCGGCTGGCGGTGCGGATGCACACTTATCAGCGGCTTCGCGGGCCGCCTATTCGAAGCTGGACAGCAGGATTTTCACCAGGATGACCTGAAACGCGATTGGGATGCGGACGCTTTTCCGCCGGATCGAGCGCTGGAGCGCGCTGACGATCTCCGCCCCGCTCAGGCTGCCTGCCGATGCATTGGCGATCAGTCCTGCCCACATCTCGGACAGAGAACCACCAGGCCGAAGCACCGGCATGATGGTGACGCCGCAGCCCTGTGCCCAGTCGACGATCTCCCGCATCGTGTGCGGGCCGCAATTGCGTGCGGTCGCAAGGCGTTCAGCGGTCAGGGCGCGCAGCAGATCGCGCGAGGGCGTCCAATCTCCCTTCGGTGGCTGTTCGCCTGTGAGCTCGACTGCGAGCTCCTTCAGGACATTCTGGGCACGCACGCTCAACCGCTTCATCGGCGCAGGCGCCCGCTTCGCCTGAACGGAGCCGACAGGGGGTCCACGCTCTGCGGTCGACCGATTGCGGGGCTCGGGCGCGCGGGACGCCTCGCCGGACTGAGGCGTCGTGCGCTGCTCGTTACCCTCCACGGGCCGCGCAGCCTCGGGCCGCTCCGCCGCCTGCGGCCAGGATTGTCGCTTCCGGGCACCCACCACTGTCGTCTGCCGCGCCATCTCTCTCGTCGAACCTGCCATCCTCGTACTCACAAAGACTAATATATATCGTGATCCGATATGTTTTCACGACATAATTTTCGTCGTTCGACCAAAGGCGAAATTGACAGAAGGGTTTCACAAGCAATGCTTACGCCCTAGAGCTACACGCGGATGTGACGTGCCCGGCGCGGGCAGGCCTGTGAGGCCGGCTGCCGCCGGACAAGTCGTGTTTTGCCTGCAAACAAGAATGACGTTCGGAGGAAACGACCATGACTGACGATCTCATCCGCCGCGGCCTTTCACGCCGTGGCTTGCTCCAGACCACCGCAGGTCTCATCGGCGGCTCGATGCTGCCGGTAATGCCGGCGTTTGCAGAGGACAAGCCGGCGATCGGCTCCTATCCCGCGGGTGTGTCGGGTTCCACGGCATTCATCGGCATCTCGGTGCCGCGCACCGGCACCTATGCGGTGCAGGGCGAGGACGAACTCAAGGGCTATCAGCTCGCGATCGAGCACATCAACGAAGGCCACGAGCTGATCAAGAAGATCTCGCCCAAGACCAGCAAGGGCGTGCTCGGCAAGGAACTCAAGTTCGGCGTCGCCGACTCGGCGGCAAAGCCGAACGAAGCGGTGCAGGCGCAGCAGCGCTTCATCAGCGAGAACAAGGCAATCATGATCACCGGCGGCACCTCATCCGCCGTTGCAGTCGCGCTGAACAAGCTTGCCCAGCGCGAGCACGTGCTGTTCGTGTGCGGCATCTCCGGCTCGAACGACACCACCGGCAAGGATTGCGTGCGTTACGGCGTCCGCCAGAACTTCTTCGGCCAGACTGCTGCCGCAGCGATCGGCCCGGTGATGGTGCGGGAATTCGGCAAGGGCAAGAAGGCCGCCTATCTCACGCCTGACTACACTTACGGCCACACCGTCACCAAATCGATGCAGGACTTCCTCGCGACGGCCGGCTGGACCACCACGACCAACCAGGTCGCCCCGCTCGGCGCTCCCGACTATTCGTCCTATCTGCTGAATGTCGCCAACTCCGGCGCCGACGTGCTCATCAACGTCAACTGGGGCCACGACGCGGTGCTCTCGACCCAGCAGGCCAAGCAGTTCGGCGTGCTCGACAAGATGAAGCTGGTCGTCCCCTACCAGGTGCCCTTCATCGCGCGCGAGACCGGCGGCCTGATGCAGGGCGTCTACGCGGCAACGGATTATTGGTGGACGATCGAAGACAAGTTCCCGCTGGCCAAGATGTTCAACGAGACCTTCGAGAAGAAGTACGGTTACAAGCCGGAATGGGGCGCCGAGAACGCCTATGTCAGCTTCGCCCACTGGGCCCACATGTGCGAGGAAGCCGGCAGCTTCAGCCCGCCCGACGTGATCAAGGCCTATGAGAAAGGCGAAACGATCCCCTCGCTGGTCGGCGACGTGCATTACCGCCCCGAGGATCACCAGTGCGTTCGCCCGGTGATCATCGTCAAGGGCAAGCAGCAGAAGGACATGAAGAACAAGGAAGACTGGTACGACGTCGTCGAGATCGTCCCGGGTGAGGGCTTGATGCAGAAGCCTGACGCCTTCGGCTGCCATCTCGGCGACTACACCTGAGCCCGACCTAACCCCTGTGACGCCGTAGGCCATCCTCTGGACCTGCGGCGTCGCCTTTTTTGACGCAAGCCTTCGCGCGTCACAACAGCGATTGTCGCATGATTAGTTGGCCCAATCTCGTTTCGCAGCTTTTCAACGGGCTCGCGCTCGGCGCCCTGCTCGCGCTGATCAGCTCCGGCCTGACCATCATCTACGGCACGCTCGGCGTGCTGAACCTCGCGCATGGCGCCATGTTCATGATCGGCGGCTACGCCGGCTACGTCACTTACCAGTACACGGAATCGTTCATCCTCGCCGTCATCGCGGGCTCGCTGTTCGTGATGCTGCTCGGCATCGTGATGGAACGCGTCATTATCCGCCATTTCTATCACCGCCCGCACGAGGATCAGCTGCTCGTGACTTTCGGGCTCGGCATCTGCTTCGTCGAGATCGTGCGCCTGATCTTTTCGAGCCAGTCGCAACTGGTGCCGCCGCCGGCCATATTCCAGGGCATCACCAATCTCGGCTTCATGTTCTATCCGACCTACCGCCTCGCCGTCGTCGGCATCGTCGCGATCGCGCTCGGCGCCCTGTTCATCATCCTCTACCGGACCCGGCTCGGCATGATCGTGCGTGCCGGCATCGAGGATTCGGTGATGGTCGATTCGCTCGGCATCAACGTCTACCGCGTCTTCATGATCGTATTCGGCATCGGCGCTATGGCCGCAGGCTTTGCCGGCATCGTCAACGCGCCGGTGGTGTCGCTGACCCCGGGCATCGGTGACGACATCCTGGTCCAGACCTTCGTGGTGGTGGTGATCGGCGGTGTCGGCTCGTTCCCAGGCGCTATTCTCGGCGGCCTGATCGCCGGCGAGATCATCAGCGTCACCTCCATGTTCAACCCCGGCTACGCCTATGTGATGCTGTTTGCGGCGATGACGCTCGTGCTCGTGGTGCGACCGCATGGCCTGCTCGGCGTGCAGGGCCGCGAATAAGTGATCCGCTGATGCTCAAGCAACGCCCATTCCTGATCGAGACGCTGACGGCCATCGGCCTGATCGTGGCTCCCTTCGTGCTGCCTCATCTCGGCTTTGCACCCAACACCGTGAACCGAATTCTGGTCTGGGGCCTGTTCGGCCTCGGCTTCGATATCCTGTTCGGCTTCACCGGCCTCTTGTCATTCGGCCAATCCGCCTTCTATGGCACCGGCGGCTTCGTCGCCGCTTACCTGCTGACCCGCGCCGGCTTCAGCAACGTGCTCGGCGCTCTGGTCATCGGCATGATTGCGGCAGCAGCAACCGGCTATCTGATCGGTCTGATCGCGTTACGCCGTACCGGCATCTACTTCGCGATGATCACGGTGGCCATCGCAGAAGTGTTCTTCTTCGTCGAGTTCAATCCACTCTCGGATTTCACCGGCGGCGAGAACGGCCTGCCGGGCGTGCCGACGCCGAGCTTCAATCTCGGCTTCACCACCATCCATTTCACCAATGGCTGGTCGCTCTATCAGTTCATCGCACTGTGCTATTTCATCGGCGTCATCATTGCGCTCAGGATCGTGCGTTCGCCGGTCGGCGCGATTCTGAGCGCAATCCGCGACAATCCGTTGCGGGCCACCGCTGTCGGCCACAACATCCACGGCTACAAGCTGACCGCCTTCGTGATCGCTGCCGCCTATGCGGGCTTTGCCGGCGGCCTGCTCGGCGTGCTCCAGGCCTTCATGCCGCCCGACGCCTTTACGTTCGACACCTCCGGCCAGCTCGTGATGCAGACCGCCATTGGCGGCCGCGGCACGCTATTCGGGCCGCTGGTCGGCGCAACAGTCTGGCTGTTTCTGCAGGACTTCTTGCAGTCCGCGCTGGGGCTGGGAGCAGCCTGGAAGCTCGTGCTCGGTGTAGTGTTCGTCCTGCTGGTCTGCTTCCTCCGTGGCGGCATCATCGGCGGGCTGGTCGATCTCTACGGCCTCATGTCCGGCAAGCGCAGGAAGGATGCCGAGGCGACCGAGGAAGCACAGGTCGAGGCTGCACAGGATATTCCGCCTGCACCGATGCAGATCAAGGAGGTCAAGCATCCCGCCTATTCCGGCCCGATCCTGAAAGCCACCGGCCTCACCAAGCGCTATGGCGGCCTCGTCGCCAACAGCGACATCGATTTCAGTGTCAATCAAGGCGAGCTGCGCGGCATCATCGGTCCCAACGGCGCCGGCAAATCGACCTTCTTCAAGATGCTGACCTGCGAGGTTGCGCCGACCTCGGGCCAGATCATGTTCGAGGGGCGCGACATCACGGGCTTGAAGGTCACGGAAGTCTGCCAGCTCGGCCTCACCAAGAGCTATCAGGTCAACCAGCTCTTCACTGGCCTGACGGTGCGGCAGAACCTGACGATCGCGGCTCTCGCCGAGCTGCGCGGAAAATTCCGGCTCGACCTGTTTCGTTCGCTTGCCGGCGTCAAGGGCCTGACCGAGCAGGTGGAGCACACGCTCGCTTTGGTCAATCTGACCCGCCGCGCCGACACACCCGTGTCGGAACTCGCCTATGGCGAGAAGCGCAGACTGGAGATCGGACTCGCGCTCGCGACTTCCCCGCGTCTGCTGCTGCTCGACGAGCCGCTCGCCGGCATGAGCCCGCGCGAACGGGTCGAGACCGTCAAGCTGCTCAAGTCGATCGCGCGCGGCCGCACCATGATCATCATCGACCACGACATGGATTCTCTGTTCGAGCTGGTCGAGCGCGTGACCGTGTTGCAGGAGGGCCGCGTGCTGGTCTCCGGCACGCCGGAGGAAATCAAGACCAACGCCGCGGTGCAGGAAGCCTATCTCGGTGGCGTGCATGGAGAGATCGCCGCATGAGCCTGATCGAGGTCAACGGCCTGAACAGCTATTACGGGGACTCCCACATCCTGTTCGACGTCGCCATGCATGTCGAGCGTCACGAGGTGGTCGCGCTGCTCGGCCGCAATGGCGCCGGCAAGAGCACCACGCTCAAGAGCCTGATGGGCGTGGTGACGCCGCGCAGCGGCAGCGTGAAGTTCGACGGCATCGACATCGCCGGCCGCCGGAGCCACAAGATCGCGCAGGCCGGCATGCAGCTCGTGCACGAGGAGCGCCGCATCTTCGGCAGCCTGTCGGTGGAGGAGAACATCCTGCTCGCCGGCATAACGGCGCCCAAACGCTGGCCGCTCGAACGCATCTACGAGATGTTTCCGCGGCTGAAGGAGCGGCGCAGCAATCGCGGCACCGAGCTTTCTGGCGGCGAGCAGCAGATGCTGGCGATCGCCCGCGCGCTGGTGCGCGATCCCAAGATCGTGCTGCTGGATGAGCCGTTCGAGGGGCTCGCGCCCGTCATTGTCCACGATCTCGTCAAGGCCTGCCGCGAGCTTGCCGCCGCCGGCCAGACCATCGTGCTGGTCGAGCAGAACCTTGCAGCAACGTTGGCACTGGCGACGCGAATTTACATCATCAACAACGGCCACATCGTGCATGAAGGGCCGGCGCAGGAGCTCAAGGCCCAGCCGGAGCTGCTACAGCGCTACCTCGGCGTCTAGTCACCGATGGCTGCGATCATCCGCTTGGCGTGATCGGCGAGCACGGCCATGTCTTCCTTGCGCGTCTGCGCCGGCAGCAGCTCGACGCCGGCCCTGACCGGCATGACATGCATGTGCAGGTGAAACACCACCTGCCCGCTGGCCGGCTCGCTGAATTGCTGGAGTATGATACCCTCGGCGTCGAACGCCTTCATCGCCGCGACGGCGACCCGCTTTGCCGTCCGGGCGACCGCAGCGAGATCGTTATCCGCGATGTCGAGAATGCCGCGCGCCGGCGCCCTCGGAATCACCAGCGTATGCCCGGGCGAGCGCGGCATGATGTCCAGGAAAGCGACGCTGCGATCGTCGCTGAAAACCTCAAAACAGGGAATCTCGCCGCGCAGGATCTTGGCGAAGACGTTTTGACCATCATAGGCTGCCATGGATGCCCTCCGTCGCTGCGCGGCGATCAAACGCGCTCCTTTCCGTTGACGCAAGCAAGGCCGCCGATCTATCCACGATGCCAGGCAGGATGGTTCCCTTGGCGACAGGCTTCGAATCCGGACACAGCATTGAGAGTGCGCGGCGTGCGCTTGCGACGCGGCTGCAAGCGGCCGGCATCGAGGAGGCCTCTCTCGATGCGCGCCTGCTCGTCGGCGCCGCGCTGGGGCTCGATCTGACCGGCCTAGTCACGCAAGCGGCCCGACGATTCACGCCCGAGGAGGCGAAGCGGCTCGAAGGATATGCGCGGCGAAGGCTCGCGCATGAGCCGGTCGCACGCATCCTCGGTACGCGAGAATTCTGGGGCCTTCCGTTCCGCCTGTCCGAGGCGACGTTGGTGCCGCGGCCCGATACCGAGACAGTGGTCGAGCTGGCGCTCGAGATTTTTCGCGAACGTGCAATCGCGGGACGGCGCCCGCGCATCGCCGACATCGGCACCGGATCAGGCGCGATCCTGCTCGCGCTGCTACACGAGATTCCCGAGGCGGTTGGCGTCGGTACAGACCTCAGCCTCACCGCGCTTCATACTGCCAGGAGTAATGCCGCCGCGCTCGGCCTTGCCGACCGGGCCGCTTTCGTCGCCTGCTCCTACGCGTCAGCGCTCGCGGGCCCGTTCGACCTGATCGTGTCGAATCCGCCCTATATCCCGTCAGCTGAGATCCCGAAATTGGATGTCGAAGTCCGCGCGCACGATCCGCATCTCGCACTCGACGGCGGCAATGACGGCTACGACGCCTACCGCGCCCTGATCCCGCAGGCAGCCGAACGGCTCTTGCCCGGCGGCGCCCTGATCGTGGAGGCCGGTCAGGGCCAGGCGCGGACGATTGAAACCTTGATGGCCGTCGCCACGTTATCAATCGACAGGCCGCCCAGGGCCGACCTGGCGGGTATCCTGCGGGCCGTCTCCGCCCGAAAAATGCCCCCATAAAAGCCGGATTGGGCTCGAAAAAACCTCTTGGAATATCCCGTGGGAACGACTACGTTCCGGTCAACACATCGGTGCCGGCCCCGTAGACCAACGGGCGAAAGCCGGGCTCTCGGGCGAGAGCTTTACTGATAAAGGTTCCAAGCCGCAGGTCCTGTTGAGCGCGATGGCCAGTTAAGCTGCGCTGCTTACCGACCGCAAAAGTGAACGAAAGCCTGATATTGCGCTTGAAAACTTACGCAACAAAGCTGGGCTTGTTTCGGCAGGCGATATGAATGGGTTCGCTGGCAATGAATGCTGGCGGGTGGGGAACGCGTCTTTGTTGAACGCGACGGGTCGACGAACATTGGCAGAGTTCAATCCGCCCTTGCGCGCGGTGCGCGCGAGGCATGTGAACCCCTGTCATCAGGTCACTCTCTGCAATCGGTAATGCGTGCAACCTTTAGGGCTGGAATTAAAGGCAGGACATGAGAAACGGTCAGAACAAGCAGCGGATGCGCAACCGCAACAATAATAACAACAACAACAATAATAACCGGCGCGGCCAAAACCCGATGACCCGGGTCTACGAATCGAACGGCCCCGACATCAAGATCCGCGGCACCGCTTCGCACATCGCCGAAAAATATCTTCAGCTTGCGCGTGACGCGCGCTCCTCCGGCGACCCGGTCGCCGCCGAAAACTACTACCAGCATGCCGAGCATTATTTCCGCCTGATCGCGGCAGCCCAGGAACAGTTCCGCCAGAACCAGCAGCCGCGCGGCGACGAACCTGCCAGCACCAGCAGCGACGATGGCGAGGACGACGGCGAGAATTTCTCGAATTTCGGCCAGGAGCCGGGCTTCGTTCCGCAACCGCCGCAGCAGCAACAGCCCTTCATGCGCGACCGCGACGGGCAGCGCGATCACCAGCGCGACTATCAGCAGCGTGATAACCGCGATAGCCAGCAGCCCTATCAGCGCGAGCAGCAGCAGCCGCGCGAGCACCGCGAACGCGAGCATCGTCCGCAGCCGCAATATAATCAGCAGCCGCAACCGCCGAACCAGCCGCAGCCCGTCGTTGCCGATGCCGGGAACGTCGATCGCCTGCCGTCCTTCATCACCGGCGCGCAGCCGCAGACGAACGGTACTCCCGGCAATTTCGAAGGCGGCAATGGCGGTGGTGGAGAGCGTTTCCCGCGGCGCCGCCGCCGGCCGCACAACGGCCCGCGCCCCGAGCGCGAGGCAGCTCCGGCCGCGACCAGCGACGATCTCGCCCCCGGCGAGTAAGGCGCACCAAATTTCCTGATCTTCACGACAATCGTCCCGGCTTCGCCGGGACGATTTGCTTTCAGGTACGGGTCACCGTCGTCGACGACGGAACCAGCACGGGCTTCGTCAACGAGGGAATCAGCCGCGCCCGTTCGCGTTTGGCGGGGATCGCGCGATAGACCTGCTTGGTCGCCTCGACGATGTGGACACCGGCAAAGGGCAGCGACAGCGCAGCTCCGGCGCGCTCCCACATCTGCGCCGATTTCAGCACCCAGCGCCCCGCATAAGGCGGCATGAACAACGCCTCGCCCCAGCCGGTCGGCGTGAACCAGGTCTGGCGCAGCAAATCCGTGATCTGCGAGCGCGAATAGGGACGACCGTGGCCGAACGGGGTGTTGTCGCTGCGCGTCCACACCCCGCGCCGGTTCGGGATCACCGCGATGACGCGCCCCGAGGGCGACAGCACCCGCCAGACCTCACGCAGCAGCGCAGCCGGGTCGTCCGACATTTCGAGCGCGTGGACCAGCAGGATGCGGTCCACTGCGGCATCGGGAAGCGGCAGCGAGAACTCGTCGACCAGCGTGGCCAGCGCCGGCCGCCCGGTCGGCCATTTCAAAACACCCTGAGCGGCCGGCATGAAGGCGAGACAGCGCTCCGCGTCCTCGCGGAACAGCCCGAGATAGGGCGTCGGATAGCCGATGCCGAGCACGCGCTGACCATCGGCATTCGGCCACCGCTCCTTGATGCCGCGATTGATCATCTGCCGCGCCACAATCCCGAGGCGACGGGAATAAAACTCGCGAAGGTCGACGACATCGATGGTCATGACGGCAATGTAACATGCACAAGGCGGCGGCTGCGCGCGGAATATTGCATTGCCTGCGCAACGCTAACGCCATATTTGTCTGACGGGGCTGAGCGCGATGGAGATGTCATGGCTGCCGAAATTCGTACTTTCAGCTGTTTAAACGATAATTTCGGTTATCTGATCCACGATGTGGAAACCAAGGCAACTGCGTCGATCGACGCGCCCGAAGCCGGCCCCATCCTCAAGGCGCTGGAGCGCGAGGGCTGGCAGCTCACCGACATCCTGATCACCCATCACCATGGCGATCATGTCGGCGGGGTCGCCGAGCTCAAGCAGAAATACAATTGCCGCGTCGTCGCGCCGCATGACAAGGCGGCCAAGATTGCCGACGTCGATTTGCGTGTCGCCAATGGCGACGTGGTCAAGGTCGGCGCCCTGCTCGGGCGCGTGCTGGAGACGCCGGGCCACACGCTCGACCACATCTCCTACGTGTTCGACACCGAGAAGACGCTATTCGCCGCCGACACGCTGTTCTCGATCGGCTGCGGCCGCGTGTTCGAGGGCACCTATCCGATGATGTGGGATTCGCTGCTGAAGCTCCGCGCCCTGCCCGACGACTTCAAGCTCTATTGCGGCCACGAATACACGGCGTCCAACGTCAAGTTCGCGCTCACGGTGGATCCGGACAATGCGGCGCTGCAGGCGCGCGCAGCGGAGGTTGCAAAGCTGCGGGCGGAGAACAAGCCGACCATTCCCTCACTGCTTGGTGATGAGAAGCGAGCAAACGTGTTCCTGCGCGCTGATGAACCGTCGGTCGCAGCCAGGCTACACATGAAGGGCGCGGATGCCGCCGCGGTGTTCGGCGAGTTGCGCGAGCGCAAAAACAAATCCTAAAGAACAAGTCCTGACGGGGATCGATGCCGACCGCAGCCGAGATCATCGCGCGCCTCGAACTCCGCCCGCATCCAGAGGGCGGACATTACCGCGAAACCTTTCGCGACCAGACCACCGACGCCAATGGCCGGTCGCGCTCAACCTCGATCTACTTCCTGCTTGCGCGCGGCGAGCGTTCGCACTGGCATCGCATCGATGCGGTCGAGACCTGGCACTACTACGCCGGAAGCTCGCTGACGCTGCGTATCGCCCATGACGGCTGCTCCCAGCACGAGGTTCGGCTCGGCACAGACCTTGTCAGTGGCGAGCGGCCACAGGCGATCGTGCCGGCGGATGCGTGGCAGATGGCGGAGACATCAGGCGAGTGGACGCTGGTCGGCTGCACGGTTGCGCCCGCGTTCGAGTTCGCAAAGTTCGAGCTCGCACCGAAGGGCTGGGAACCGTAGCGATTCTTGCTCTTGACGCGTTTTCTTCACACGAACCGGTATCCACTTCGCTCGAAAACGCTCTGCCCTATCTGGAATCGGGTGGGTTCGATCAACTCCTCCCACTACGACTGCGCTTCCAATCAAGAGGAGCGCACCATGCACGGAACACTTGGTCCCGCCGCCGTCCAGATCGACCCGGCCATTCTATATTTCGGAACGCCGGTCGTCCTGATCGGATCAACCAACGACGACGGTTCTCACAATCTCGCGCCGATGTCCTCGGCATGGTGGGTCGGATGGCGCTGCATGCTGGGGCTCGCGCGCAATTCGAAGACCACCGAGAACATGATTCGCACCGGCGAATGCGTGCTCAATCTTCCGTCGGCCGATCTCGTTGCCGCCGTCGATAGCCTCGCGCGGACCACGGGCTCGAATCCCGTACCGCCCGGCAAGCTCTATCGCGGCTATCGGCACGAGCACGACAAGTTCGGCATCAGCGGCCTGACTGTATTGGCGAGCGAAACGGTCAGCGCCCCGCGCGCCGCCGAATGCCCGGTGCAGATGGAAGCGAAGGTCGCCTATGTGCATCAGATGGCGCAGGACGATGCGGCCTGGGGTGGCAATCTCACTGCGATCGAGCTCCGCATCACCCGCGTGCACGCGCATCCCGAGATCATGACGGATGAAGCAAGCAACCGCGTCGATCCCGACAAGTGGCGGCCACTGATCATGAGCTTCCAGGAGTTCTATGGCTTGACGCCGCAACGTTTGCAGCGTTCCGAGCTCGGGCAGATCCCTGAAGCGATGTATCGGCCACCGGGCTGGCAGCCGGCGCTTTGAGGCGCCTCATCGCTTCCGCAACACCATGTCCTTTGCCGCGATCAGGCCGCCACCGGCGATCAGAATCGCTGCGACAGCGATGTTGGCGCTGGCTTTTGCAAAGCCGGCGGCGATGAGGAAGCCGGTCGACAACAGCGGCGTCGCATAGGAGGCGGCGCCGAGCACGCGGATATCGCCGCGCTTCATGCCGATGTCCCAGGCGTAGAAGGCCGCGCCGACCGGGCCGATGCCGAGCGCGATCACGGCAAGCCATTGCAGTGTGGTCTCGGGCCATACGGTGGTTTCCACCACACCGTGCATCAGCGCTGCGAGCACTGACGTGGCGAGGCAGAAGCCGGCGACTGCGTCGGTCGGCACGGCCTTCAGGCGCCGCGACAGCACCGAATAGGCCGCCCAGACGAACGCAGCGATGAAGGCCGCGACAAGCCCCGGTACAGCTCCCGGCGCGAAGCCGGATGTATTGCCGGCAAACAGCAGCACGGTGCCGACGAGGCCGAGCACCGCGCCGATGATGTGATGCACGGCGAGCCGCTCGCCCGGCAAGAAGGACGAGAACAGCACGATCAGCAGCGGCCACATGTAATTGAGGAGGCCCGCTTCGGCCGGCGGCGCGAATCGCAGCGCTAGGAAATACAGCGCGTGATAGCCGAACAATCCGCCGACACCGACGGCCCACACGACCAGCGGCTGACGCAGGCTCTTCGCCGCATCGCCGCGTCCGATCCAGGTGAGCAGGCCAACGAGACCGCCGATCGCAAAAGTCATCGCGGCGAGCTGGAAGGCGGGGATCTTTCCGGTCGCCACCGTCATCACTGATAACAGCGACCACATCAGGATCGCGGTCAATCCGATCAGTGTGGCGGTGCGCGGGGTCATGGATCACAAGGCTCTGAGGACGCTTATGCCCGGCACGAGGCCGGGCATTTGCGTCTTCACTATCGCCTTGTCATGCCCAACGCTACAGGCTTGACGTCTTATCAGGCCTGATACTGGCCGCCATTGATGGTCATGGTCGATCCCGTAATGAAGCCGGCATCGTCGGCTGCCAGGAACACCACCGCGCGCGCGATCTCTTCGGGCTCGCCGAGCCGGCTGACCGGGATCTGCGGGATCACGTTCTTCTCCAGGACGTCCTTCGGCACCGCCTGCACCATCTCGGTGTTGATGTAGCCGGGGCAGATCGCGTTCACGGTGATGCCGCCCTTGGCATTCTCCAGCGCCAGCGCCTTGGTGAAGCCGATGTCGCCGGCCTTCGCCGCGGAATAGTTGACCTGGCCGAACTGGCCCTTCTGGCCGTTGATCGACGAGATCGAGATGATGCGGCCGAACTTGCGCGCGCGCATCCCCTCGATCACCGGACGCGTCATGTTGAACAGCGAGCCGAGATTGGTGTTGATGACGGCGTTCCACTGCTCGAGCGTCATCTTGTGGAAGGCGGTATCACGGGTGATGCCGGCATTGTTGACGAGCACCTCGACCGGTCCGAGATCGGCCTCGACCTTCTTCACGCCTTCGGCGCAGGCATCGAAATTGCTGACGTCCCATTTGTAGACGGCGATGCCGGTCTCGGCCTTGAACTTCTCCGCCGCCGTATCATTGCCGGCATAGCTCGCCGCAACCTTGTAACCCGCCGCCTTCAGCGCCTTGCTGATCGCGGCGCCGATGCCCCGCGTACCACCCGTCACCAGTGCAACTCGTGCCATATCGTATTCCTTCCCTTGGACTCTTCGGACGTTTCTAAAGTGATCCTTTTAGTGATGGATTATGCGGCTGGTTTGACGGACATCAAGAACAAAACGCCCGGCGTCGAGCCGGGCGTTTGTATTTAGTCGAGGCTTGCGCAGTTGCGAAGAATATTTGATTTGCAACCGCTGCCTTTTTAGTCGCGTGCAACGCACTCACTGACGCGTGCAACGCACGCGTCAGTCAAGTGCAGGTTCAATCGCGCGCCAAACACATCGCGATACCCATGCCGCCACCGATGCACAGCGTGGCAAGGCCCTTCTTCGAATCACGCTTCTGCATTTCGTGCAGCAGCGTCACCAGCACGCGCGCGCCGGACGCACCGACCGGATGGCCGATCGCGATCGCGCCGCCGTTGACGTTGACCTTGGACGTATCCCAACCGAGGTCCTTGTTGACAGCACAGGCCTGCGCCGCAAACGCCTCGTTGGCCTCGATCAAATCGAGATCGCCGACGTTCCAGCCGGCCTTCTTCAGCGCGGCGCGCGAGGCCGGGATCGGGCCCGAGCCCATGATCTTCGGATCGACGCCAGCCTGCGCCCAGGACACGATGCGCGCGAGCGGCTTCTTGCCTTCCTTGGCAGCCTGCTTGGCGGTCATCAGCACAACGGCGGCAGCGCCGTCATTGATGCCGGAAGCCGAACCTGCGGTGACCGTACCTTCCTTCTCGAAAGCCGGACGGAGCTTCGCCATTGCATCGATCGTGGCGCCATGGCGCGGATATTCGTCTGCGCTGACGACCACGTCGCCCTTGCGGCCCTTGATGGTGACGGGAACGATCTCGTCGTTGAACTTGCCGGCCTTCTGCGCAGCCTCGGCCTTTTGTTGCGAATGGACCGCGAACTCATCCTGCTGGGCGCGGGTGATCTGCCACTGCTTTGCGACGTTCTCGGCGGTGTTGCCCATGTGGTAGCCGTTGAAGGCATCCCACAGGCCGTCCTTGATCATGGTGTCGATGAACTCGACCGCGCCCATCTTGACACCGCCACGCAGGTACTGGGCGTGCGGAGCCATGCTCATGGACTCCTGGCCGCCGGCAACCACGATCTCGGAATCGCCGTTGAGCAGCGCCTGATAGCCGAGCGCGACGGTACGCAGGCCCGAGCCGCAAAGCTGGTTGACGCCCCAGGCCGGGCTCTCCACCGGAATGCCGGCCATGATCGAGGCCTGACGAGCCGGATTCTGGCCCTGAGCAGCGGTCAGGATCTGGCCCATGATGACCTCGGAGACCCGGCCGGGCTCGATGCCACCGCGCTCCAGCGCGGCCTTGATGGCGACCGCACCAAGATCGTGGGCGGGAAGGGTCGCGAAGGCTCCGTTGAAGCTTCCGACCGGGGTGCGGGCGGCGCTGACGATGACGACATCGTCTGACATGGACATCTCCTGAGGCTTGAGGTTCTGAAGAAAGGGGCGGGCGGGCGCGGGAAAGGGGCCCGTCAGTCTCGTTCGGCATCCTGTTAACGTCGTTGAGGCATGTCAATGCCGCAGCGCATTCAAAATAGCGTTCCTGGCGCTTTCGCAAGCACGTTTTTTGCTGTGCAATTAACCGTGCCGCACAAAACGGTAGCGTGAGCCCTTTGAAAATGCTTATTTTGTTGCGTTGCGTACTCTTCCCGCCCTGCGGCATTTGCCCGCCGGGTTCCCGTTCTCCGCGCTTGCAAGTGAGAGCCCATGGCGAAATCAGACCAACCCACCACGATCAAAAAATACGCAAACCGCCGGCTCTATAACACCGGAACGAGCACCTATGTGACGCTGGAAGACCTTGCCGCCATGGTCAAGGATGGCGAAGATTTCCTGGTCTACGATGCCAAGACCGGCGACGATATCACCCGCTCCGTGCTCGCCCAGATCATCTTCGAGCAGGAAAACAAGGCCGGCCAGAACCTGCTGCCGACCACCTTTCTGCGCCAGTTGATCCGCTTCTACGGCGACAGCATGCAGATGGTGGTGCCGAAATATCTGGAGCAGTCGATCGCGACGCTGACCCAGGAGCAGGAGAAGTTCCGCAAGCAGATCGCCAATTCGCTGTCGGGCACTCCTTTTGCCCCGCTGGAAGAACAGGTCCGCCGCAACATGGAGCTGTTCCAGCAGACCTTCTCGATGTTCAAGCCGTTTGCCCCCGGCGCGGGCCGCCCGGCAACCTCGGAGCCGGAGCCTGATGCCAACGCCCCGGTGGCGGCTGACAGCAATATCGACGACCTGCGCCAGCAGATGAAGGACATGCAGGAACGCCTCGAGCGGATGTCGAAGAAGGACGAGTAGCTCTCTCGCTCCCTACCGGCACGTTCGCACACGCGGGCGTGCAAACTGCGAAATGAATTTCGGCATCGCCGTGTGCGCGCTGCCCTCCCGGCCAAGGCCCGAGCCGCCATGTCCGACCGCGCCACCCACTGGGACAACGTCTACGCCACCAAGGGCGAGGCCGAGGTCAGCTGGTTTCAGGACAACCCGGCGATCTCGCTCGAGATGATTCGCGCGACCAATCCGGATCGTCGCGCTGATATCATCGACATCGGCGGCGGTGCGTCGCGGCTGGTCGATGCACTGCTCCAAGACGGATACCGACATCTCACCATCCTGGACCTCTCCGCCAACGCGCTCGAGGCGTCGAAGAAACGAATCGGCGCGGCGGCGTCCACAGTCGACTGGATCGTCGCCGACACGACGTCGTGGCGCCCGGCGAGGACCTACGACGTCTGGCACGATCGCGCCGCGTTTCACTTCCTGACCGATCCGCACGACCGGACCGCCTACGTCGAGCGCCTGCGCATTGCGCTTGCGCCTGGCGGGCAGGTGATCATCGCGACGTTCGCGCCCGATGGTCCGGAGAAATGCAGCGGCCTGCCGGTGCAGCGGCACGACAGCGCGAGTCTTTCAGTGGAGCTCGGGCCGGAATTCGAGCTGGTCGAGACGCGCAGCGAGACCCATCACACGCCATGGCATTCGACGCAGGCGTTTCAGTTCAGCCGATTTCGGCGACGGACCTAGCTCGCATCAAGCCGCCAGCTTCACCGCATGCGCGAAGTCCCAATAGAGTTTTCGCGCTTTGGTGTAGAGCGGGCCCGGCTTCAGCTCGCGCTGGTCGATGCGAATGACTGGCGCGACTTTAGCAAAATTGCCCGTGGAGAAGATCTCGTCGGCGGCGAGAAAATCCTGATAGCGCAGCGTCTTTTCGATCACGGTGACGCCATCGCCGCGAAGCAGGCTGATAACGCGCTGACGCGTGATGCCGTTGAGGAAGGTGCCGTTCGGCACGGGCGTGAAGACCACGCCGTCTTTCGCCATGAACACGTTCGAATTGCCGAATTCGGCGACATTGCCGAGCATGTCGAGCATCAGCGCGTTCTGGAAGCCGCGCGAAGCCGCTTCCGCCAGCGCGCGTGAGTTATTCGGATAGAGGCAGGCGGCCTTGGCATCGACCGGCGCGCATTCGGCCGTCGGCCGGCGGAACGGCGACAGCGTAATCGCGTTGCCTAACGGCTTCGGCATCGGCGCTTCGTAGATGCACAGGCACCAATTGGTGGTCTCGGGGTCGAACAGCACGCCGCCGCCGGCGCCGTTCTCCGCCCAATACATCGGACGGACATAGAGCTCGGCATTCGGCGCAAAGCGGGCGATACCTTCGTTGGCGAGGCTGAGCCAGGTGCCAGTGTCAACCACCGGCTTGAGGCCAAAATTGATCGCCGACTGATTGGCGCGGGCGACGTGACGGTCGAGATCGGGCGCGACGCCTTCGAATGCGCGCGCACCGTCGAACACCACCGAGCCGAGCCATGCCCCATGCGTACGCGGCCCCATGATCGGCACGTTACCGTCGTGCCATTTGCCTTCGAAGAAGGTCCAGCTCGGCGAATATTCGATCGGCTTCTTGATCTCCGCCATATCAGGCCTCCCTCAAAAATATCCGGGCACTATTGTCCCAATTTCTAAACGATTTGCTGCGGCAAAGCACCAACCCTCTCCTTCGGGAGGTTAAGACAACGGCGCGCCCAAACCGGCTATAGTGTCGGGGTCACGGAGTTCCCATGCCGCTCGATCCGCTCGCAAAACGCTTATTGACCATGATGGCTGCGGCTGCGCCGCAGGCGCGGAGCCGGCCGAGCGTCGAGGCGCGGCGGCAGTCTTTGGCGAAGCTGATGCAGTTCGCGCGCGCCGACGCGCCGGGCGTGACGGCCTCCGACGGCGTGCTGCCCGGCCCCGGCGGAGACTTGCCCTATCGCCTCTATTCGCCCACGTCTCCAGGCGAACGCACGCCGGGCTTCGTGTTCTTTCATGGCGGCGGGTTGGTCGCCGGCAGCGTTGCGACCCATGATCGCATCGCCGCTGCGCTCGCGCATGCGACCGGCTGCCGTCTCGTGTCGATCGACTACCGCCTCGCGCCTGAGCACAAATATCCTGCTGCCGTCGACGACGCCATGGCGGCCACCGAATGGGTGGCGCGCGAAGCATCCTCGCTCGGCATCGATGCCGAGCGTCTGGTGATAGGCGGCGATTCCGCCGGGGCTACGCTCGCTGCGATCGTATGCCAGGAAGCGGCACAGAGCGCCGGCCTCTCCATCGTCGCGCAATGCCTGATCTGCCCGGTGCTGGATTTCGAGGAGAGCTCACCCTCACGCGAGGAATTCGCAGAAGGCCATCTGATCGACCGCGCCACCATCGAGGCCGATCTCTCCGACTATTTGCCTGCGGGACTGAACGCCGCAGATCCCCGCATCTCGCCCTTGCGCGCGACGCGGCTCGCGGGCCTGCCGACAGCGATCATCCATACCGCCGAGTTCGACCCGATGCGCGACGAGGGCAACGCCTATGCGCGCAAGCTGCTCGCCGCGGGCGTCGTGGTCGAGCACGTCTGCCATGACGGCATGGTTCACAACTTTCACGCCATGGGCGCCATCCTGCCGCAGGCGCAGCTCGTGCTGTCGCAGATCGGCGAGCAGGTCCGGCGGGCGGTCGGAAAGTAGTCACACGCGCGCGTCGAGCACGGCTCTCGCTGCCACGACATAGTCGGGCCAGCGCGCGTCCGCGTAGCGTTCGGCGTGGCGCGCGCAACTCTGGTCGGGCGCATGCGCGGCGGCAATTATGCGCGCGAAGCGTTCTTCCGCAACCGTGGCATCGCCGATCGCAGGCGCAGCCGCTACGGCCGTCGGAGCAACGGCGAGACCAGCCAGACCAGTGAGCAGGATGCGACGTGACGTGTTCATGGTTGTGGTCTCCAATATCCTGTCGGTATCGTGGCCAGTGAGTGTGTCAGGGCAATCACGACAGGGTAACCGCGCACATCCGTATCGTCCATGGCCCGCAGATGGACCTTGACCACACCATTGCCCGGCCGATCCTGCGGCCCGACCTCGACCGCATGAATGACAATGACAACCGTCTATTCGGCATCACCGCACAGATCGCGCTCGCGCGTCGCGGGTGGAGCGCCGTCGCAGCAACTGCTCAGCATTGCTTGTCAACCGGTTGTTAATCCTTAGGCAAAAACCTCGTCCGCGTTAGATTGCCGCAAGTAACCTTCAGAGAAACTGGATCGGCCTTTTCGATCCGTGTTTTCGTCCTGGAGACCGCAATGTCCCGCTTGGTACCGGAACGGACGTTCCTTTCCGGCAAGATCATCTTCAATTACGGCCAGTCGTCGATCGACTGCGTCGTGCGTCGGCTGACCGAAGAGGCGGCGACGCTCGAGATGCAGAGCGGCCTTGGCGTTCCCGATCACTTCCAGCTCAGACTCGCGGGACGCGATATCTTGAGCTGCCGCATGATCTGGCGATCGGACCGTCAGGTCGGGGTCGCCTTCGAGCAGCCGGATGCCACCGAGCGCTCCGCCAGCGGCGAACAGGAGCGCTCGTCTGAGTCGCTGATGCGCGCCCAAATGCTGGCCTTGCGGGCCGCCCTCGACCATGTACCGACCGGCATCGTGCTGCTCGACGACCGCCTCAGGGCGCGCCTCATCAACCGGTCGTTTCGTCAGATGTGGCGTCTGCCCGACCAGGTCGCCGACAGCAATCCTTCGATCCTTACACTGCTCTATCACGGGCGCGACACCGGAGCCTACGAGGTGCCGGACCCCGACCTCGACGCCCTGGTGAAGGAGCGCGTCCGTGTGATCGAAGCGGGCGATCCGACGCCGATCGATCTGCGCCGAACCAATGGCGACGTGGTGCGCGTACAGGTCACGCCGTTACCCGACGGTGGGCGCATGCTGACCTATACGCCTGTTACCGACATCGTGCGCGCCTCGGACGAGCTCAAGCTGCTGCGCGATGCTCTGGAGAACGTCCAGGACGGCGTTATCCTGCTCGACTCCGACTTGAACGCGCGCTTCATGAATCAACGCATGCGGCGCTTCTGGGAGGTCAGCGAGGAGGAAGCCGCCAGTCGCCCGGCCTATGCGTCGCTGGTCAGCCGCGCACAGCGCGCGAGCGCACCGGACCTCGCCGCGAGCGAACGGGCAAAATTCCCCGGCAAGCGCCTCGCCGAGGTCAAGGCGGGCGATCACGTTCGCGACCTTCAGACACCGGACGGGCGACAGATCAGGGCGCATTGCACCACGATGTCGAACGGCGGCCGCATGCTGACCTATGTCGACATCACCGACCTCAACAACAAGGCCAATATGCTGGAGCGGCTCGCGACGACCGATCCGCTCACTGGCCTGTACAACCGCCGGCATTTCCTCGGCTCGCTCGACGCGGAATGGAGCCGCTTCCAGCGCTACTACCGCTCGGTCTCCGTCCTGATGCTCGACATCGATCATTTCAAGTCGGTCAACGACCGCTACGGCCACGCGGTCGGCGATGAAGCAATCAAGGCCGTCGCGGCTGCATGCAACGAAGGCAAGCGCAAGTCCGATCTCGTCGGCCGCATCGGCGGTGAGGAGTTCGCCGTTTTGCTGCCCGAGACCAGCCTTTCGCGCGCCAAGCTCGTTGCCGAGCGAATCCGCAAGCGTGCAATGACGATGCGCCTGAACGCTCACCAGGTGCAGTTCAACGTCACCGTCAGCATCGGCATTGCCGAGGCCAGCGTCAGCATGTCCGGCATCGATGCACTGATGGGCGCAGCCGATCAGGCGCTCTACCAGGCCAAGGCCGAGGGCCGCAATCGTTGCATCGCCTGGAAGCCCCCGCCGCCTATGAACAAGGCGGCGGAGTGATCATGCACTCTGCGGATTGACGACATCGTCGACCGCGAGCGTCAGCGGCTGCGCCGTCTCGAGGAACGACGACAAGGCTGCTTCGAACGGCGCCGGATCGAGACCGCGTGCGGCGAGCCAGGTAGGCTCATAGTAGGTTTGCCGGTAACGCTCACCCGAATCGCAGATCAGCGTCACCAGCGATCCCGTCTGGCCTGCCTTTCGCATCTCCGAAGCGAGCCGGCACAGCGCCAGGAAATTGGTGCCGGTCGAACCGCCGACCACGCGACGCAGCCGGCGCGACAGCACGTTCATCGCAGCGATCGATGCCGCATCCGGGATCTTCATCATGCGGTCGACCACTCCAGGCACGAAGGACGGCTCGCAGCGCGGCCGTCCGACGCCTTCGATGAGTGAGGGGCGCTCGCAAACATGAGAGCGATCCTGCGTGCGGAAACACTCGAAGAAAGCCGAATGCTCGACATCGGCGACACACAGCCGTGTCGGATACTGGCGATAGCGCAGATAGCGACCGATGGTCGCCGAGGTGCCGCCGGTGCCTGCACCCATCACGATCCAATCCGGGAGCGGACGCGGCTCGCCTTTCAACTGCGCGAAGATCGATTCGGCGATGTTGTTGTTGCCACGCCAGTCGGTGGCGCGCTCGGCGAAGGTGAATTGGTCCATGTAATGACCGGTCAGCCGGGTCGCGAGCGCAGCGGCCTCCGCATAGAGCGCGCGACCATCGTCGATCAGATGGCAATTGCCACCATAATGCTCGATCGCGGCGATCTTCGCCGCCGAAGTCGTGCGCGGCATCACGGCGTAGAAGGGCACGCCGATCATCTCGGCGAAATAGGCCTCCGATACCGCTGTCGAGCCCGACGACGCCTCGACGACCGGCGTGCCCTGGCGGATATGTCCGTTGCAGAGCGCATAGAGGAACAGCGAGCGCGCCAACCGGTGCTTCAGGCTGCCGGTTGGATGCGTGGACTCGTCCTTCAAATAGAGGTCGATGCCTGATAGCGCCGGTACGATCAGCCGGATCAGATGCGTGTCGGCCGTGCGGCACTGGTCGGCTTCGATTGCCGCCACGGCCTCATCCACCCAGCCGCGCCGATAACTGGGGACAATGGGATCATGTTGGCGGAAGGGAAGCGGCTGCATCTGGCGAACCTCTCATGATGCGCGGTGCGCATCAACAGCAGCCGCTTAAAACTCCAGCGGAGCGTTGTCGACGACTTCCTTCATGACAAAGAAGGTACGGGTCTGGCGCACGCCGGGCAGCGCGATGAGCTGCTCGCCGTGGATGCGGTTGAAGTCCTCCATGTCGCCGACGCGGATCTTGAGGAAGTAGTCGAAGTCGCCGGCAACGAGGTGGCAATCGAGCACGAATTTCAGCCTGGCAATCGCCTGCTCGAAAATGGCAAAGCTCTCCGGGGTCGAACGGTCGAGCACCACGCCGACCATCACCAGCGTGCCCTTCGCCACCTTCTTCGGCGCCACCATGGCGCGGACGGCGGCGATAAAGCCGTCCTCAAACAGGCGCTGGGTGCGGCGATGGCAGGTCGCGGGGCTGATCGCGACTGATACGGCCAGCTCGGCATTGCTGAGCCGACCGTTATTCTGCAGCAATCTCAACATCTTGAGGTCGATACGATCAAGTCGAGACGACATGGAAGAAGCTTCCGCATAAGACCGCATGAATGGAAGAAATCTTAGCTGTTTTCGTCCGGAATGCAAGATTTCGTGCAACATGAGCGCAATATTCGAGAGCACCTCTTTGCGAGGCAATGCTAGCTACATCCCAGACACAACGCCAATCGGGGTGATCCAATGAACCTGGACAAATTCGCGCGCTATCCGCTGACCTTCGGCCCGACGCCCATCGAGAAGCTGGACCGGCTGTCAAAGCATCTCGGCGGCAATGTCGAGATTTATGCCAAACGCGAGGACTGCAATTCCGGCCTCGCTTATGGCGGCAACAAGCTGCGCAAGCTCGAATACATCATCCCCGACGCGATTGCCTCGAACGCCGACACGCTGGTCTCGATCGGCGGCGTGCAGTCGAACCACACCCGCATGATCGCGGCGGTCGCAGCCAAGATCGGCATGAAGTGCCGCCTGGTGCAGGAAGCCTGGGTTCCGCACGAGGACGCCGTCTATGACCGCGTCGGCAACATCATGCTCTCGCGCATCATGGGCGCTGACGTGCGCCTGGTCGACGACGGCTTCGACATCGGCATCCGCAAGAGTTGGGAGCAGGCGATCGATGAAGTGAAGGCCGCCGGCGGCAAGCCATACGCGATCCCGGCCGGCGCCTCCGTGCACAAATATGGCGGGCTCGGCTATGTCGCCTTCGCCGAGGAGGTGCGCAATCAGGAGAAAGAGCTCGGCTTCAAGTTCGACTACATCATCGTCTGCACCGTCACCGGCTCGACGCATGCCGGCATGCTGGTTGGTTTTGCCGCGGACGGCCGTGCGCGAAAAGTGATCGGCATCGATGCATCCTTCACCCCCGCGCAGACCAAGGCGCAGGTGCTCGAGATCGCGCAGAACACAGCGAAACTCGTCGAACTCGGCAAGGACATCGTTGCAGACGATGTCGTGCTGATCGAGGATTACGCCTATCCCGCCTATGGCGTACCGTCGGAAGAGACCAAGGAAGCGATCCGTCTCACCGCAAGGCTCGAGGCGATGATCACCGACCCCGTCTATGAAGGCAAATCGATGCAGGGCCTGATCGACCTCGTGCAGAAGAACCATTTCGAGAAGGGTGCGAAGATCCTCTACGCCCATCTCGGCGGCGCGCCAGCGCTCAACGGCTACGGTTACGCGTTCCGGAACGGGTGAGGTCGGATCGCGCCTCCTCTCCGCTGTCGTCCCGGATCGGCGCTGGGCTTGTCCGGGATGACGGCGGAGTTTTACCGCGTCTTCACGATCTGCAACAGCTCCTCGCCGTAATGCTCGAGCTTCTTGTCGCCGATGCCGGGGACGTTGCGTAGCTCGTCCAGCGTGGTCGGCCAGGCCCGGACGATGCCGTCGATGGTGGCATCGTGCAGAACGACATAGGCCGGCACACCGCGCTCGCGCGCGATATCTGAGCGCCAGGACCGCAGGCGCGCGCGCAATTCGGGATCGACATCACCCTGCGGCGCACTGGCCGCCGGCGCAAGATCGCCGCGGCGGGATTTTGCGCGGCTGGCGCGCACGCGCGTGGTGGGCGCCTCCTCGCGCAGCCACACCTCGGTCTCACCGCGCAGCACGCCGCGCGCGCTCTCCGTCAGCTTCAGCGCGCCATAAGCTTCGCTGTCGGCCTGCAGATGTCCCATCGCCACCAATTGCCGGAGCACGGTGCGCCACTGCTTTTCGTTGAGCTCGCGGCCGATGCCGAACACGGACAGCTTGTCGTGGCCGAACTGCGTCACCTTCTCGGTCAGGCGCCCGATCAGCACGTCGATCAGATGCATCGCGCCAAAGCGTTGCCCGGTGCGATAGGCACAGGACAAAAGCTTCTGCGCCAATACCTTGCCCTCGCGCATTTTCGGCGGCGTCAGGCAATTGTCGCAATTCCCGCAGCTCTCGCCATCCAGGGTCTCGCCGAAATAGCCGAGCAGCCGCTTGCGACGGCACTGCGCGGTCTCGGCGAGGCCGACCAGCGCATCGAGCTTCCCGATCGACACGCGCTTGAAGTCATCCGAGCCCGTGGATTCGTCGATCATGCGGCGCTGCTGCACGATATCGGAGAGCCCGTAGGCCATCCAGGCCGCCGACGGCTTGCCGTCACGCCCCGCGCGCCCCGTCTCCTGATAATAGGCCTCGATGCTCTTGGGCAGGTCGAGATGAGCAACGAAGCGAACGTCGGGCTTGTCGATGCCCATGCCGAACGCAATGGTCGCGACGATGACGATGCCGTCCTCGTTGAGGAAGCGGTCCTGGTTGCGCGATCGCACACTGCCGTCGAGCCCGGCGTGATAAGGCAGCGCCGCAATGCCGGCCTCGTCGAGCGCGGCGGCGACCTCCTCCACACGGTTGCGCGAAAGGCAATAGACCACGCCGGCGTCACCGGTATGGCGCTCCCGGATGAAGTCCTTCAACTGCGACACCGCGTTGCGCTTGTCGACGATCTCGTAGCGGATGTTGGGCCGGTCGAAGCTCGAGACGAATTGCGGGCTATCCGTCAGTTGGAGCCGCTGGACGATTTCCTTCCGCGTCAGATCGTCGGCGGTCGCAGTCAGCGCAATGCGCGGAACGTCTGGGAAACGCTCTGCGATGATCGACAGGCCCACATACTCAGGCCGGAAGTCGTGGCCCCATTGCGAAACGCAATGCGCTTCGTCGATCGCGAACAGCGCGACCTTCGCCTGCGCCAGCATCGACAAGCAGCGCGGCGTGACGAGCCGTTCGGGTGCCACATAGAGCAGGTCCAGATCGCCCGCGATCAGGCGACGTTCAATGTCGGACGCCTCCTGAAACGTCAGAGACGAGTTCAGCGCGGCGGCATTGACACCCGCTTCGATCAGGCCCGCGACCTGGTCGCGCATCAGCGCGATCAGCGGTGAGACCACGATGCCGCAACCTTCGCGCAAGAGTGACGGCAGTTGATAGCACAGCGACTTGCCGCCGCCGGTCGGCATCAGCACCAGGCAATTGCCGCCATCGGTGACGTGCCTGACAATCTCACCCTGCGCCCCGCGAAAGCCGGGCAAGCCAAACACCGAATGCAGCACCGACAGCGCATCGCGGCCATCGGCCGGCGCAGGCAGCGGAGCGGTGGAAGGGGCGGACATGGGCGTGTCGGGGGCTTGCGAGATTCGTCACAAGGCCAGTCGCATGACCGCGCCGGCGTTGCAAGTCCATCTTGTCCCCGGCAAGCGGAGAGAGGTGAAAAGCTACGCCCCGATCCGGCGCAGGGCCTCGGCAACCGTCACGATCGGCATGTCGCGCTTGTCCGCCGACTTCAGCGCATGACGCAGCAGGGCCGGTGTGCAGCCATAGGGGCTCGGCTCATCGACGACATCGTGACCGTAAAAGATCAGCCAGCCGCCGCTTGCGACCGCTTCGTCGAAGTAACGCTCGACGCCCGCTGCATCGATCTCGCGATTGACCAGCGGCGAGGCGCGCAGGAATTGAAGGTCGATGACGTCGCTGTTGACGCCGGGAAGGATGCCGCGCGCCGAGCGGAAGCTCTGGGCGAGCTGCTGCTTGCGCCAGACTGAGGCGAGGCCATAGGGATAGGCAAAATTCTCAAGCCGGATCGAGGCGTCGATGCCGCGGAAATGGCTGCGGTTCCGTTCGATCTCCCGCGCCATAGCGCCCTCATCGAGATCGACGGCGCGCAGATGCGAGAAGGTGTGGCAACCGATCTCGTGACCACCGCGATGCAGCCGAACGATTGCATCGTTCGACAGGCCGCGCCAGAAATCTCCGGGCTGGTCGATCAGACTGCCGGCGAGATAGAACGTGCCGAGTCCGCCATGCGCTTCCAGCAGCGCGGCGCCCTCGCCTGCAGCGCTATCGGGGGCGTCATCGAAGGTGAAACTCACCATCGGGGCGTGCGCCTGCAAACGGTGCGGCGCGGCGCGGAAATGCCGGGCCAGCCGATTGCTCAAGCGTCCGTTGAGGGCCGACAACACGAGTGCATTCCCTGTGATTACATATTTCTAACACTGAAACATTTGCGCGCGGTCTGAGGCAAGCTTAACGCCAGGGTAATCCTAACGCGGAACCAACAGCCCCGGGTTAACGCGCGAGAAGCGTAGCATCGGTGTCCGCGCCGAGATATTGCAGCCAATTGCGGAAAATCGCTGCGGCGGCGCTGCCGGCCGCGATATTCGTCCGTAAAGTCAGTGCAGGCAGCTCGTTGGTCAGCGCCGGATGCCGCTGGTGTTTCGCGCGCTTTCCGAAGCGCGCCAGCTTCTCCTCGGTCACTGCGTCAAAGTAGCTCACCGGCACATGCGGATAGACCTCCCGCTCGCGCGCGAGATAACGCCCGATGTCGCGCAGATATTCGCGCTGGAGCGACAGCGCGTCATATTCCGGGTGCCCCTGGAAAAACACGAAACGGCTGGCATATTGCCGGGCGAAGATATCGACGCCGGCCCGGGCCGACAGCGTCAGCACTTGATAGCCGGCCTGTGTGAGATCGCCCTCCGTGACTTCGTTCAGCCGCGAATGCGAGACCTTGAGTGGCGCCGGCGCATCGCGCGTGAGAGGGTCGGTGGTCACGGCCGCGCAATCGAAAATGCCATGGCATTTGGACGGCAGGCGCTGCCGTTCGACGCGGTCGAGATGCAGCACCGCCGCATGCGCGGCAAGGCACGACCAGATCGTCGAGCGCGTGTTGGTCTTGGCCCAATCGATCAGCTCGGTGAGATCCTGCCAGTAGGGTTCCTGGTCGAGCTCGGGCGCGACCGGCTCAGCGCCTGTCACGATCAGTCCGTCGAACCTCTGGCGCTTGAGATCGGAGAGATCGGAATATTCGCTTTCGACGTGCCACCTTGCTTCCGGCGAGCGCTTCACCGATGGCAGCGAGAAACAATGGAAGCGAATGCGGCGTGGGCCCGCGACCGCCTGGAGCAGCTTCATGAACTGCCGCTCGGTCGCCTTCAGCGCCGTATCCGGCATGTTGTTGATCAGCCCGATGGTCAGCTCGGCGCCGGTGCGCTCGCGCGCGAGGTCGCCCTCGGCCGGAACCAGTGCCGGGCTCGCGATACCTTGATCCCTTGCGATCAAGACGCTCATCGGTCCCGTTGCCTATTCCGCGGCCTGAAGACGTGCGGCGGGACAAGCCTTTTCCAACGCCTGGTCGATGTCCTCGATGATGTCTGAAGCATGCTCGATGCCGATCGAGAGGCGGATCGTCTCCGGCAACACGCCGGCAGTGCGCTGCTGCTCCGGCGACATCTGCCGGTGCGTGGTCGAAGCCGGGTGGCAGGCCAGCGATTTGGCGTCGCCGATATTGACGAGGCGCGTGATCAGCTTCAGCGCGTCGTAGAAGGCCTTGCCCGCCTCCATGCCGCCCTTGATGCCGAAGGTGAACAGCGAGGACGCATTGCCGTCGAGATATTTCTGGACGAGCTGATAATAGGGGCTGTCCGGGAAGCCGGTGTAGTTGACCCAGGCCACGCGCGGATCGTTGCGCAGGAATTCGGCGACCTTGCGGGCGTTCTCGCAATGGCGTTCCATACGCAGTGCGACAGTCTCGATGCCCTGCAGCAACAGGAAGGCGTTGAACGGCGACAGCACCGAACCCATGGTGCGCTGATAAATGCTGCGCGCGCGCTCGATATAGGCGGTCTTGCCGAAGCGCTCGGCATAGACCAGGCCGTGATAGGAGGCATCCGGCTTGTTGTAGCCCGGGAAGCGGTCGGCGTGGCTGGCCCAGGGGAAGTTGCCGGAATCGACGATGGCACCGCCAAGTGTGGTGCCGTGGCCGCCCAGGAACTTGGTCAGCGAGTGCACGGCGATATCGGCGCCGTAGTCGAACGGCTTGAGCAGGATCGGGGTCGCGACGGTGTTGTCGACGATCAGCGGTACGCCATGGGCATGCGCGATCTTGGCCAGCGCCTCGATGTCGCAGACATTGCCGGCGGGATTGCCGATGGTCTCGGCGAACACAGCCCGGGTGTTCTCGTCGATCAGCCTTGCGATCGCGTCAGGCGCGTCGCTTTCGGCGAAGCGACCGGTGATGCCCTGGCGCGGGAGGATGTGCGAGAGCAGCGTGTGCGTGGTGCCGTAGAGCTGCGGGACGGATACGATATTGCCGCCGTGGTCTGCGACGTTAACGAAGGCGAAATGCAATGCGGCCTGCCCGGTCGCGACCGCGAGCGCGCCGACGCCACCTTCGAGCTGGGCGATACGTTTTTCCAACACGGCGCTGGTCGGATTGGCGATGCGGCTGTAACGGTAGCCTTCGGCCTCGAGATTGAAGAGCGCCGCGCCATGGTCGGCGCTGTCGAAAGCGTAGGCCGCGGTCTGGTAGATCGGCACGGCAACCGCGTGCGTGGTGGCTTCGGGCTCGTAGCCAGCGTGAATAGCGATCGTTTCGTTGCGCATCGTACCACCTCCGCGTGGGACGCGGGCCGCACTTATTGGCCTGTATGAGGCATGTGCGTTGTCCGCCGTCTCTCTGTTAGAGGCGGTGGGTAAAGCGGACAATAATTCGCCTAGACATCGAGGAAGTAACCCTAATGCCTGTTGGCGAATTGGCTAAAATTTGAGTCAATTTGGATTAACTCGCCGGCGTCACCAGGAAGCCAGCGCACCGATTCGGGGGCGCGATGTCACAAGAGACGTCGCGCCGCACGAAGCCCTAGGAGCAAGATCAGGCCATCATGTCCCAGAGCCGATGCGTCGGCACGCCCACGCGCTTCTCGATCGCAGCGGCAGCGTCCAGCGCGAGGTCCTCGCGATAGCGTCCGGCGATCAGTTGCACGCCGATCGGCTTGCCGTCGTGCACGGCGACCGGCACCACGGCGCCGGGCAGGCCGAGCACATTGATCGCCGAGATGAAGCGGATCTCGCCCCAGAAGATCTGCTGTACGCGCTCAGCACTGACGGTGTCGTCGCGCGGCCCCGGCGTCGGCTGCACCGTGGTCGGTGCCAGCACCACCGGGTACTCCTCGAAGAACAATTGCCAGGCGCGGATATGGCCGTTGCGGGCGGCGGTTGCCTGCATCCAGGCCTTGAGATCGAGACCATTGGCCTTGCTCTTCATGCCGTTCCACGCCTTGTGGAAGTCTTCCGACGTGACCTTCAGCATGCCGGCTTCCTGCATCACCATCGTCTCATTGGTGATGATGTCGCACCAGGTCTGCCAGACGCCGTTGATGTCGGGCACTTCGACCTCGCTGACGCGATAGCCGGACCGTTCCAAATGGTCCGCAGCTTGGCGCAGCGCCGCGCTGACCGCCGGATCGACTTTCATGTCTTCAGGGATTTTCGCCAGCGCGACCTTGATCGGTCCCTTCGGCTTCGGCCCGACCAGCGGCGCCGGCACCCACCAGGGGTCGCGCGGATCGCGCTGGCTCATGACTTCAAGAGCCAGCCTGACGTCTCCGACGTGGCGGGCGAGCGGCCCCTGCGCCGACATCAGATGCGCCAGCATCGGCCGCTCCGCCGTCGCACTTGCATTGAAGGCGGGGATGCGGCCCTGCGTCGGCTTGATCGTCGCGACGCCGTTGCAATGCGCCGGCCAGCGCAGCGAGCCGCCGATGTCGTTGCCATGCGCGATGGTGCCGATGCCGGCGGCAACCGCCGAGCCTGCACCGCCCGAAGAACCGCCGCAGGTGATATCGGGATTCCAGGGATTAAGCGTCAGCCCGTGCAGCGGATTGTCGGTAAAACCGCGGAACGAGAATTCCGGCGTGTTGGTGAGGCCGATGACGATCGCGCCAGCCTTCTTGAGGTTGCGGACGACAGGGGAGTCCGAGGGCGCAACGAGGTCCTTGTTGGCGGGGACGCCGTTGAAATTCGGCCGGCCCTTGTAGTCGACGTTTTCCTTGATGGTGACGGGCACGCCGTGCAGGAGCCCGAGCTCACCGCCCTTGGCGCGCTGCTTGTCAGCCGCATGTGCGGCCTTCAGCGCGTCGTCACCGAGATCGACCACGACCGCATTCAGCCTGGGATTGACCGCATGCATCCGCTCCAGATGCGCTTCGACGGTCTCCACCGCGGAGATTGCGCCAGAGCGGATCGCAGCCGCGGTGTCGACCGCGGACCATTGCCAGGCCGGCCCTTTGGGGCGACGGGCCGCGACCTTCTTGACTGCTTTCTTTGCCGGCTTCGCGGCGGCCACCTTGCGGACAATCGCCTTCTTGCTCGAGGTCTTCGTAACTTTCCTTGAAGCACTTTTTTTCTTGGTCGCCGTCTTCTTCGCCACGCCGCATCTCCTGAAATTGCGGCGCGGAGGTTACGGACGGTAACAGGGCCTGTACAGCGGCGTTTCTGCATGCCGCATTGGCGACCGCCGCCAGTGCGACGAATTGTCGGGGGATCGATGCCCTCACACAAGCGGCGGGTTCAGCTGCGCAAATCCCTCCTGGATGCGATGCGGCCGGTCTCGACAGCAATCGCCTCGAGCACGTCGACGATGACGAAGCCGGACGCTGGCCCTCACTGGCGCGGCGTCCCGGATGTCCGTGGCGAAGGCTCAAGTACACCGTCCGCCTATTCCGGCACCTGGATAAACCGCAACGCCATCGAACGTCGCGAACGGGATGTGCCGGTCTTGCAGATGACGGACGAGACGAAGCGCGACCTCCAGTACCGCGAGCGTCATGACTGTCATGATCGCAGTCGCCGCAAGCGAGCTGAGCACGCTACGGAGCTTCTCACACTTGTGAGCGACCTGTTCGCCACTCTCCATCAGTCGAACTCGAAGCTGTCTTGTAGTCGAGCTTTCCGAGCCGGCTGGTCTGCTTCCTTCACGAAGCGACTACCGATCACCAGTACCTCGATGTCGCTCCCCTTGAAGCAGCGTTGGGAGGTGCATTGCAGCTCGCCGATCTTCGCGTGCTACGCCAGGACTCGAAGGGCGACGAGACGGAAGGCTACCGCCTGACTCCCAAGGCCGACGAGACTCTGCTCGGGCGCTTGGTGACGATTGCTGGTCCCCAGGTCAATAAACCGGCGCGATGATCTGGGATTGATGCTTCCCGGTCTCATTGCCTTTGGCAGTTGAGCCCACAGAAGCCCTTGCCTCATTCCGGTTGCGAATCTTGAGCGGGATAAACCACCGTCCCGTCGTTGCGAACCACGGCGCCGGGTGTCAGGCTCGCCACATCGACATGCGATTTCCCGAGAATGTGCTCGACTTGCTCCCCTGCGGCGAGAAGGTAGTCGGCAATGATCCGGCGGTGGCAGCGCCACCAGACCGCTTCGGCGCACATGACGACGCACCGCTGCTCCGCACCGCGTTCCCGGAGCCGCGTCAGCCCGGTAGCGAATGGCGCCGTCAGAGCATAGTCTGCGTAGTTGCGAAAGCTGCGTACTCGCCAGTAGGTATTGGGCGAAGATTCTGAGTCGCGGGGCTTTCCGCGCAGGCCGCCGAGCTCGCTGATATGCTCATAGCCGATCTGCCACGGCGCCAGCGCTTCGGGGAGGCTCTGCTGATTGAACTGCGGGTTGGTGCGCGACCGGGGCATCGACCTTACGTCGACAACGAGGCCGGCGCCCGACTCTCGCAACAGATCGACAAATTCGACGATCGTCCTGGTCGAGTGGCCTATGGTGAAAAAGCTGTTCGTGGCGTCGCTCCGAGCGGCGAAGGCGCGTGGACAGCCCCGCCTCACTGTTGATCCTAAGCATCCGATACTGGAAACAGAAGCGCGCATTAGATTGGACGAAAGATATTGCGCTTTTAAGGAACCGACAGGAAGTGCACCGGTTGGTGCTGATGCCGCTCAAGTAAATGTGCATTCAACGCGAGAATTGCTCTTGGCAGTTCTTTTGCGGCATCGGATCGAACGACCGTGCCGAAGACCTTCAATATCCATGATCGCGTGAGTTGGAACTCTGAGGCGGGGCGCGTCAGCGGCACGATCACCCGCGTGCATACTCGCGAGTTCAAGGTCAAGGACTATACCCATCATGCGAGCGCAGACGATCCGCAATACGAGATCAAAAGCAGCAAGACGAACCACATCGCCTTTCATAAGGGTGCCGCGCTCACCAAGCTTGACGATTGACGTCCCCATTGTCAGGCGCGCTCGATGATAGGCGGCGATCGGCCAGTGCCGCCGCGTGCGCCATTTTCGCTGGCTGAGCCACTCCGTGCCAAGCTTAGCGATGCCGACGATCGCATCCGCCTCAATCACTGGATGCCTCCGCTAAGCGGGATCGCGCCCCGGATCCGCATTGGGCGGCGCTGGATCAACACGCTGTGGGGCCTGCCGGTTGCCGCTGCGGCGCTGCTCTGCCTGGTCGCCTTGGCTCAAAGCCTCCGCGAACTTCCCGGTGTGGAGGCCTTCATCCGACAGCATCCCGGCATTGCGCAGGCCGCGCCGTCGGTTGATTCGGGATTCCCGTGGTGGCTGCAGCTCCAACACTTCCTGAACATGCTCTTCATGCTGTTCATCATGCGGGCCGGTCTGCAAATCCTGGCCGACCATCCACGACTCTATTGGGGCCGCGATTGCACGCCGGGGACCGATTGGTTCCGCTTTCAGGTTCCGGTGCCGAAGGGTCGGATCTGGACCGCAAAGGACGATTCCGTCACCCTGCCAACATGGCTCGGCATTCCTGGCCTGCGCCATACCCTCGGGCTATCGCGCTGGTGGCATTTCTCGATCAACCTGCTGTGGCTGATCAACGGCGTGGCCTTTTATGTGCTGCTGTTTTCAACCGATCAATGGCGCAGGCTCGTACCGTTGACCTGGGAAGTCTTCCCAGCCGCGCTGTCCACGGCGATCCAGTATGCGTCACTAAACTTTCCGGTCGATCATAGCTGGACCCGCTACAACGGCCTCCAGCAGCTCAGTTATTTCGTCACGGTGTTCGTCGCAGCGCCGATTTCGATCGTGACGGGTCTGATGCAGAGCCCCGCGATCTCGAACGCGCTGGGATGGTTCGGCAGGCTGTTCAACCGGCAGGCGATGCGGTCGGTTCATTTCATCTCCTTTGTCTGGTTCGTGGGCTTCATCCTCGCACATGGCGTCATGGTCTTCGTCACCGGCATCAGGCAGAATACCAACCATATGTTCGGCGGCGTGGACAACGCGTCCTGGACGGGCTTTCCGCTGTTTGTGATTGCGATGGTCGTTCTGACGATCGCTTGGCTTCTGGTTTCGCCCTACACCATCCGGCATGCCCGTCTGGTCCAACGTGTCGGCTCGTTCATGATCGGTTGGATCATGGGATTAGCCGAAAGCTGGGATGCGCGCTCCCAGCTCACGAAGCACGATATCTCCCCTTACTTCTGGCCCAACGGCACAATGCCCAACTCCAAGGAGTTTGACGATCTCGTCGCGGAGGCGTTCGCCGGCTACAGGTTGCGGATCGGCGGGCTGGTCGAGGTGGCTCAGGAATTGTCCCTCGCCGACCTCAAGGCCATGCCGAAACAGGAGCAGATCACGACGCATTTCTGCATCCAGGGCTGGTCGGGTGTCGCCGAATGGGGCGGCGTTGCCATGCGCGACATCCTCGCTCTGGTGAAGCCGACGCCCGAGGCTCGCTACGCTGTGTTCTATTCGTTGGCCGAAGGCGCCGACGGCGGGCGCTATTATGACGTCCACAAGATCGAGAACATGCGCCACGCGCTGACGATCCTCGCCTACGAGATGAACGGCGCGCCCGTCAGCGTGCTGCATGGCGCTCCGTTACGGCTGCGATGCGAGAATGAGTTGGGCTTCAAGATGGTCAAGTGGATCGTAGCGATCGAATTCGTGCATGACTTCGCCGATCTCGGCGCAGGCCAAGGCGGTTATAATGAGGACCACGAGTTCTACGGCTATCGGATGCCGATCTGATCGCCGTTCGCGGTCTAGCTTGGTTCGTGACACCCTGAGGAGCTACGCATGCCGCGAGAAAATTCCGATATCTCTAGCGAGAGAGACCAGCGTCAACGCGCTCTGTCCAGATGGGATGACGAAGGCGGCGCGGGGGCCGACGGGCCCGCCTCGGCTTCGGCGCTCGACACCGAGGGAATGGAAATCCCTGATCTGACCAATGCCGAACTGGTGACGCTCCGTATCCGTGTCATCGCGTTGGAAAATCTGATGATTTCCGTGCTTGCGACGGCGTCGGATCAACAGCTAAAATTGGCGAAGGAAATGGCAGGCTATATTTCCCCGCGGCTGGGCTTTACCCAGCATCCTCTGACAATTCATGCGGCTGCCCGCATGGACGACTTGGTGAAGCGTGCCATTCATTTTCGAGATTTGGAATCTTGATTGTGCACCGCTGTTTGCGTTGCCTGCCGACTCATTCGATAGACACCGAGTTCCCGCACGCCAGAGAAAACAGGCAAGCTGACCTCCGCAGTCGCTTTTGAGCTTGTTTCCTTCGGTGACAACCCAAGCCGCATTTTTAGCAATGTCGCGGCGCCAAGCATCTCGCACCCGAGCGGTACTATTGGTCGCACGAGGCGTTGAAAAATCTTGGATCGGCGTAGTGCAGTAAACCCCGCGGCGCATTGCCACTGGCTCCCCGTCAAAAAGCGGTTTGAGCTTCAGGTCACCAGTCCGCGGGCGAAAATCAGAAAATATTGTAATCAACATGATATGGCGGAGAGAGTGGGATTCGAACCCACGGTACGGTTTCCCGCACACACGCTTTCCAAGCGTGCGCCTTAAGCCACTCGGCCATCTCTCCGGAGCGCCCTCTCTTGAAGGGACGCCAGTGATTTTGCAAGAGACCGCAGGGAAATCGGGCGAATTTTCCGCAACTTATTGTATTAACACAGGAATATATCGTGCCGCGGGACTACAGGGAATCCGTTTCAAGCTGAACCGATCGCGGGTTTGGCGCGACGATCCACTTGAAGACGCCAAACATGACCGGGGACGCCATGACCATCCGCAAGACCCTCGCCGCACTCACCCTGATTTCGACCCTTGGCGCGGGCTTTACGACGCCAGCTCAGGCCCAGGCCTGCAGTCGCCAGGGTGTCGATGTGACCTGCGACGACGGGCGGCGCGGGGTGCTGTCAGGCGATGCCATCCTCTGGCCGGACGGGACACGCTCCAGCTCCACGCCGCATCAGAGCGTGATCATCGGCAACAAGAGCTCGGTGCATGTCGGGCCCGGCGTGTTCGTCGGCCAGGGCAAGGGCATGGTGCCGATGGATGATCCCAACGCGCCGAACAAGCGGCAATGCGCGATCCTGGATGGCGTGTCGTATTGTTATTGAGGCCTCGAGCAAGGCTCTCAAATCAACCTGACACCCGAGATCGCCGATTTCAGCCAGCGCAGCGCCTGTGGTGGCTGGGCAGCAAGCGGAGCAGCCGCGACCTTCTCAACGCGGCACTTCTCCAGCTCGGCGACGAAATCGGACGCCCATTGCTGGATGGTGTGGCCGCGCAGCGTCTTCATCATCGCCTCCCAGCGCATCTTGCGCTCGATGAGCGGCATCGCCGCGGCAACCGCGATCGCGCGGGCCATGCCGTCGATATCGTGCGGATTGACCAGCAGCGCGGTTTCGAGCTCGTTGGCGGCGCCGGCGAATTTCGATAGCACGAGCACGCCGGGATCGGCCGGATTTTGCGCGGCCACATATTCCTTGGCGACAAGGTTCATGCCGTCGTGCAGTGGCGTCACCACGCCAATCTGCGCCGTGCGATAGAGGCCCGCCAGCACGGCCTGGCTAAACCCCTTGTTGAGATAGCGGATCGGCGTCCAGTCGACCTCGCCATGACGGCCGTTGACGTCGGTGACGAGACGCGCGACCTCGTTCTGGAGATTGCCATAGGCCTCGATGGCGCCGCGCGAGGGATTGGCGATCTGGAGCAGCGAAACGCTACGCGCAAACTGCGGCTGATCGGTCCAGAGCCGGTCGAACGCGCTGATGCGGTTGACGAGACCCTTGGAATAATCGAGCCGGTCGACGCCGATCGCAAGCCGTTCGCCATTGAGGCTGCGGCGCAGACGCGAGACATCCGGATGCGACGCCGACTTCGCGGCATAGGCTGCGAACTTTTCCGCGTCGATACCGATCGGAAACACCTCGCAGCGCGTGCGACCGTGCTGCGAGAGCACGACGCCGTCCTCGATGACGAGGCCGAGCTCGCCGCCGGCATAGCCTAGAAAGTTCTGGCAATCCGCCTCGGTCTGGAAACCGAGCAGATCATAAGCCAGCATCGCCGTGATCAGCTCACGATGATTGGGCACGCCCTGCATCACCGCGGCGACCGGCCACGGCGTATGCAGGAAGAAGCCGATCGGATCATCGACGCCGAGATCGCGCAGCTCCGCGCCGAGCGCGAGGAAATGATAATCCTGCACCCAGAACGCAGTCTGCACTTTACGAAATCGCATCAGGGCGCGAGCCATGAACGCGTTGACTTCGCGATAGCTGACATAATCGTCACGCGACACGCGGATCAGATCGCTGCGTGAATGCAGCGCAGGCCACAGCGCCGAATTGGCAAAGCCTTCGTAGTAGCCACCGTAATGTGCCGCCGGCAGATCCAGCGTCGCAATCGCGCCGGTGCCGAGCGCCTCGATCTCGGCGAACGGCTCCTTCTGATGGCCGTCACGCACGCGGCCAGAGGACCCCACCCAGATAGCCCCTGAATGCTCGACAACGGGAAGCAATGCCGCTGCGAGACCACCCGTCATGGGCTCATTGGGTTTACCGCGCGCAACTCGATTTGAAACGACGACTAAGTTCACAGGTCGTCCCCTCCTGTTCATTCCACCCCGTTTAACTGCCGTTCATCAATATGGTTCCTGTCATCATTTCTACGAAATGAAACCAAAGTCAGGCATGCGCGTTGGAACCAGTTTTCTTCGAGGGAACCCGGCGATTTCATTCGGAAAAGATTGATTCGCTCAGCACGAGCAGCGCGCGTAGCGGAACTGCCGTGCCCGACAATGTGGCTCTGCGATGACGCTGCTTTATTCTAACCTGGTGTCGTCGAGCAGGCGCGCGAGGAACGTGCGCACGTCCTTCGGCGCGTCGAAGTGACCGTTGACGCCGATGGCGCGACGGCCGACCGAGAAAGAAAGCCCGTTCATGTCGGGCATGATCGCAAACACCGTTTCATCGGTGACGTCGTCGCCGATGAAGATCGGACGGCGCCCCCTAAAAGGTTCGTGCTGCATCAACTCGCGCACGCCGGTTGCCTTGGTGAAACCGGAATGCTTGATCTCGCAAACGAACTTGCCGGGCAGCACCTCGATCGGCGCAGTGGGCAGATCGGCCCGGATCAGCGAGACGGCTTCATAGATAGCCTTCTCCGCATGCGGCGCGAGGCGATAATGCAGCGCCAGTGAATAGCCCTTGTCCTCGAGCAGGATACCAGGGCTGAGCTTTGCGATTGCGGCAAGCCGCCGCTTCAGTTCCTTGTCCATCGGCGGCGCATGCACATCATCGGCTTCTTTGTCCACCGACAGCCGCATCTCAGCACCGTGACCGGCGACGGCGCGAAACACATCGGGCGCAAAGATCAGGTCGATGTCGTTGAGTGAACGGCCACTGACCATGGCCAGCGCGCCGGAGGTGCGCTCCGACAGCCGCTGCAGCGTTTCCGACAGGCCCGGCGGCACCCAGACCTCGCGCGGCGTCGGCATCAGGTCGAGCAGCGTGCCGTCGATGTCGAGCAGGATCGCGGTTTCGCCGAGATGCGGGACGAGTGCATGCGGCACGGGCACCGCGTCGGGCGCTTCATCGTCTGGCATGGGACGTTTCTGATCCAGTTCAGCGAGTTCCGATTTCATAGTCTACTCCATGGAAGCAAGCGGCCGCGCGATTTGTTCGAGCGATTTGCGCTCCGCAGCGACGGCGTAGCGCCCCGCCACGATCGCAGCCGCGATCATCAGGAATGCCCCCAGCAAATAGCCGGCGAACACGCTGGTGCGCGATCCCGTGTCGATCAGCGCGCCGAACAGCGCAGGCCCGGCGACGCCACCGATGCCGGTGCCCACCGCATAGAACACCGCGATCGCCAGTGCGCGGACCTCGAGCGGGAAGGTCTCGCTCACTGTGAGATAAGCAGCACTCGCGGCGGGCGAAGCAAAGAAGAAGATCACCATCCAGGCAATGGTCTGGCCCTGCGCACTCAGCACGCCGATCGAGAACAGATAGCCCGACGCCGCCAGCAGCAGCCCCGAGACGCCGTAGGTGAACATGATCATGGTACGGCGGCCGAGCGTGTCGAACAGACGGCCCAGAAGCAACGGACCAAGGAAGTTGCCGGCGGCGAAGGGCAGCAGGTACCAGCCGACATGATCGGCCCTGATGCCGTAGAAGTCGGTCAGCACCAGCGCGAAGGTGAAGAAGATCGCGTTGTAGAAGAAGGCCTGCGCCACCATCAACACGAGGCCGACCAGCGCACGCTGGCGATAGGCGACGAACAGCGTGTGCAGGACTTCGCTGATCGGGGTGTGGTCGCGCATCTTCAGCCGCATCTTGGGGAAGCGGCTGTCGTTCGCGTCCCGATCGTGACCGACCACCGAGCGCTCGATGTCATCGACGATCTCGTGCGCTTGGTCGGGACGGCCATGGATCATCAGCCAGCGCGGGCTTTCCGGAATCCACATCCGCATCAACAGCACCACGAGGCCGATGGTGGCTCCAATGAGATAGGCAAGGCGCCAGCCGAGATCGGGGCCGATCACCGCAGGATCAAGCAGCACGATCGCCGCCACAGCGCCCATCGCCGCGCCGATCCAGAAACTGCCGTTGATGACCAAGTCGGTCCAGCCGCGATAGCGCGCGGGTACCAACTCCTGGATGGTCGAGTTGATCGCCGTATATTCGCCGCCGATGCCCGCGCCGGTCAAAAAGCGAAACAACGCGTAGCTTGCGATATTCCATGACAACGCGGTTGCCGCCGTCGCGGAGAGATAGAGCGCGAGCGTGATGAAGAACAATTTTTTGCGGCCGATGCGATCGGTGAGCCAGCCGAAGCCGAGCGCACCGAGCACGGCACCGGCAAGGTAGGCGGAGTTGGCGACACCGAGATCGAGATTGGAGAAGTGCAGCGTCGGGCTCTGCTTCAGCGCTCCCGAGAGCGCACCAGCAAGCGTCACCTCCAGCCCGTCGAGAATCCAGGTAATCCCAAGTGCCAGCACCACGCGGGTATGAAAGCCGCTCCAGGGTAGCGCGTCGAGCCGCGCGGGAATGCTGGTCTCGACGATGCGGTCGGTCGCGGCGGCCGCCGAGACTGCAGGTCCTTCATTCAGCGCTCGGCTCTGCTGCAATTCCATCGGGTTGCTGGGTCATGGGGGTGCGGCATTCCGCCTGCCGACTGCGACAACGTCTGCGGCAAGGGCAGGTTCCCTGAGCGCGGCGCTGGGAAGTGACAGTTTCAGATGAAGCTGCACGGAGTTAGCGCATGGCTCGCGTCAAAAAGACGACACATTCGCGGCGCGCACGAAGATGGAGCCGATGCGGGCGTTGGGAAGTAAGCCTATCCGTCGTCCTGGACAAGCGAAGCGCTGATCCAGGACCCATTACCCCGAATCTTAGTTTGGCGCAGGATCGGAGTTGCCAGCTCGCGCCACAACTCCTCGCTGGGGTAATGGGTCCTGGCTTTCGCCACGACGACATTTGAAAGAGGCGCTATAGCGGAGCTATTACGCTGCGCGAATATTCGCCATGAAGCGATCAAGCTCGGCGCGCAGCCGCGTGCTTTCGGACGACAGCGTCTTGGCCGAGTTCAGCACCTCTTCCGAAGCTGAGCCGGTTTCCGCCGCTCCACGGTTGACTTGGCCGATGTCGGTGGCAGCGGTCTGGGTGCCTTGCGCGACGTTCTGGACGCTGCGGGCGATTTCCTGCGTCGCGGCGCCCTGCTGCTCGACGGCGCTCGCAATCGAGGTCGAAATCGACGATATCTGGCCGATGGTGGCGCCGATCTCCTTGATCGCGGCGACTGATTCGGCCGTCGCGCCCTGCATCCCCGTGATGTGCGAGGAAATCTCGTCGGTGGCCTTCGCCGTCTGGCTCGCCAGCGATTTCACTTCGCTCGCGACGACCGCAAAGCCGCGACCGGCTTCACCGGCGCGCGCCGCCTCGATGGTGGCGTTCAGTGCAAGCAGATTGGTTTGCTCGGCAATCGCCGTGATCAGCTTGACCACGTCACCGATTTGCTGCGCGGCGTGAGACAGCTTGCCGATGCGGCTATCGGTTTCCTTGGCCTGCACCACCGCGGCCTCGGCGATACGGCTGGAATCACGAACCTGGCGGCCGATCTCCTCGACAGAGGCAGACAACTCTTCGGTCGCGGTTGCGACGGACTGCATATTGCTCGACGCCTGCTCGGAGACACCAGCGACCTGGCTCGACAGGGTCTGCGTGGTCTCGGCGGTCCGCGTCAGCGTGGAGGCCGAGGATTCAAGCTGGACTGCCGAAGCTGAAACGTTGGAGACGATGGCGCCGACGGCGCTCTCGAAATCATCGGCAAAGCGGATCAGCTCGCCGCGGCGGGCTACCACCTGTTCCTTGTTTTGGGCTTCGTTGGCGGCGGCGTCGCGCTCGGCCTTGGCAACCGCCTGAACCTTGAACTCCTCGACCGCGCCGGCCATTTCGCCGATCTCGTCCTTGCGCCCCAAGCCGGGCAGCACGACGTCGAAATTGCCCGAGGCGAGCTCACGCATCGCCTTGCACATCGCGATCATCGGCCGCGAGATGCCATTGCCGAGCATCAGCGCCAGCACGGCACCGATGGCGAGGCCACCCAGCGCCAGCATCAGGATCAGCTGCTCGGTTTCCCCGATCGTTGCATTCGCCCCTGCCTCGATGCGCTGCTGATCGGCCGACAAATCCGACCGCAATTCGCCCGAGAGCTTGAGGATGGACGCTGCCGTCTTGGTCATCTCGCCGTTCGACTTGGCGATGACCTTCACATTCTCGGACAGCTTGGCGAAAGACGCGCGGTATTGCTTCAGCAGATTGCCGATCTCGGTGACCCGGTCGGTGATCTTCTGGTCGTTGGCGTAGATCGAGACCAGCAGCGTCTCCAGAAACTTGATGCGGGCAACGACACCATCGGCAGTCTTCGGTTCGGGCTTTGCGACGAAGGCACTCACTGAGGTGGAGACCGCGAGATATTGCGAAGTGATATCCTTGGCCGTGGTCTGGACCGAGCTCAGGCCCGCCAGCGCCGCGGTATCGGCGAGATCGTCGAACTTGAAGCGGATCTTGTTGCCGACGCTGTTGAGCTCATCCGCTGCAATCTTGTTGTTCTCGCGGGTCAGCGTGATGATCTCGCTGAAAACGCTTGCGAAGCGCTGGAACTCGGCCTCGAGCTTGCCGACCTGCTCGCGGCGCGCCGCGCCAGATGTGGCGGACATCGACTTGGCGATCGCAGCCTTCAGCTTCTCTTCGGCCGCTTTGGCTGCCGTTTCGTCATCCGCTGTGCCGGTTAGCGTGTAGGCGCGAGTCAGCCCTTGATAGCCGATCAATTCGCGATCGACGGTCCGCGCGAGGTCGGCTTCCGCCACGCTGGCGCGGTAGGTCGCAACCGCGCCCGAGATTCGCTCGAAGCCGAAATAGGCAAATCCCATGCTGACGGCGAGGATGGCCAACACCGCTACGAAGCCGAGGATGATCTTTGCACGAAACCGCAAGGTGACGAGCTTCGATGAGCTCGGCTTCGACTTCACGGACATCCCCCACCCCATTCCATTCGCGGAAAACCAGGCGCAGCCCCGTAGCCGCCGCTCTCCGACTCATCTGCATGGTAAATGGCAAAGGATAAGCCGCGGTAAATTCGCCGCGGCGCAACTTGCGTTTGGTGACGCGGGGACTCGATCTGGCCCTTACGCCGCCCGGATGTTGGCCATGAAGCGGTCGAGCTCGGCACGAAGACGCGTGCTTTCGGACGACAGCGTCTTGGCCGAGTTCAGCACCTCTTCCGAGGCCGAACCGGTTTCGGCGGCACCACGATTGACTTGGCCGATGTCGGTGGCAGCGGTCTGGGTGCCCTGGGCGACGTTCTGGACGCTGCGGGCGATCTCCTGGGTCGCGGCGCCCTGCTCTTCCACCGCGCTGGCGATGGAGGTCGAGATCGACGAAATCTTGCCGATGGTCGCGCCGATCTCCTTGATCGCGGCGACGGACTCGGCCGTGGCACCCTGCATGCCCGTGATGTGCGAGGAAATCTCGTCTGTCGCCTTCGCGGTCTGGCTCGCCAGCGACTTCACTTCGCTTGCGACCACTGCAAAGCCGCGGCCGGCTTCACCGGCACGGGCTGCCTCGATGGTGGCGTTCAGCGCGAGCAGGTTGGTTTGCTCGGCAATCGCCGTGATCAGCTTGACGACCTCGCCGATCTGCTGGGCGGCGTGGGAGAGCTTGCCGATGCGGCCGTCGGTCTCCTTGGCCTGTACCACGGCGGCCTCGGCGATACGGCTGGAATCGCGAACCTGGCGGCCGATCTCCTCGACCGAGGCCGACAGCTCTTCCGTCGCGGTCGCGACCGACTGCATGTTGTGGGAAGCTTGCTCGGACACCCCGGCCACCTGGCTCGACAGGGTCTGCGTGGTCTCGGCGGTGCGGGTCAGGGTGGACGCGGACGATTCAAGCTGCACCGCGGAGGCCGACACGTTCGACACGATCGCGCCGACGGCGCTCTCGAAATCATCGGCAAAGCGGATCAGCTCGGAGCGGCGGGCAGCGCTCGCCTCCTTGTTCTGGGCTTCGTTGGCGGCGGCGTCGCGCTCGGCCTTGGCGACCGCCTGAACCTTGAACTCCTCGACCGCGCTGGCCATCTCGCCGACCTCGTCTTTGCGGCCAAGGCCCGGCAGTACGACGTCGAAATTGCCCGAGGCGAGTTCGCGCATTGCCTTGCACATCGCGATCATCGGCCGCGAGATGCCGGTGCCGAGCAAGAAGGCGAGAACCGCACCCAACAGCGTCCCGCCGATGGCGAGCATCAGCACCAGGTGCTCGGTCTTCCCGATGGTTGCTTCCGATTCCGAATCCAGCCGCTGCTGTTCGGCGACCAGATCCACCTTCATGGCAGTGGCGCCGCGCAGGATCGCACCCGCTGAGCCGCTCATCTCGGTGACGAGATCGTCGACCAGCTTGGCATTGGCGATCAGCTTCTCCAGCGCTTCGCGATAGGCGACGAGAATGGCCTTGGCGTCCTTCAGGCCGGCGACGATCTTGTCGTCCATGGAATAAACCGCGCCGAGCGAGTTCTCGACGAATTTCAGCCGCGCCAGCGCGCTGGTCGCGATCGACTGGTCGGAGGTCAACACGAAATTGGTGGCCGCGGCGCTGGCGGTCTGGAACTGGGCGTTGACCTGCTTGGTACCGAACTCGATGGCCTGCGCCTCGGAATCGGAGGCGTTGTTGCCGATGTCATCGAGCTTGTATTTCAGGAGATTGGCCTGGCGCGAGAGCTGGTTCTGCACGAGCATCGTGCTGTCGCGCTTGGCCTGGAGGACCTTGGCGAAGGTCGCGGAGAAGTTGGCGAACTCCTTGGCGAGCTTGTCGAGGCTGTCCTGCCGCGCCGGTGTCTTGGTGTTCTTGACGGCCAGGTCGATGGCGTTCTTCAGGCTGGCTTCGGCGTCCAGCGCCGCCTTGGCGTCATCTTCCTTGCCGGTGACGACGAAATATTTGACGGCCGAGCGGTAGCCGAGCAGCTCCCGGTCGATGTTGCGGGCGAGGTCGGCCTCCGAGACGCTGCTGCGATAGGAGCCGACGCCGGTCGAGACCCGCTCGAAGCCGAAATAGGCGAATCCCATGCTGCCGGCGGAGATCACTAGCACCGCGGCAAAGCCGAGGATGATCTTGGCGCGGAACCGGAGGGTCGGAAATATGCTGCGCTTCGATGGCGACGCGGTACGCCCGGACATTCCAACCCCCATTATTGTCTTCAGCCGCGACCCGGAGGCGCCCCGCCCCCAGACCCGGATGCGCAAAGCTAGGGCAGAATCGATAAGGGGCGGTAAATTCGCACGCCCATGCAATCCCGGGCTTCCATCGGCCATAGGCCGACCAGATGGAGTGACGGCTGACATCCAGCGGAGCTCAGCCAGGCCGTTGGGGACCGCCCCGCTCGTCCCGCAGACATCGCCCGCGGTCTGAATCAAATGACTTTTCCATGACCGGGACGACCAAAATCCTAGTTGCAAAGTCCGGGGGCGCTGTCTCTAATTAGAAACAATCAAAATCATCCCGGGAGGACTACAACCGTGTCTACAGTCAAACTGACGGTGAACGGCAAGGCCGTCGCCGTCGACGTCGAGGACCGCACGCTGCTGGTCCATGTCCTGCGCGATCACCTCAACCTCACCGGAACCCATGTCGGTTGCGACACCAGCCAGTGTGGCGCCTGCGTCGTTCATATGGACGGCAGGGCGGTGAAGTCCTGCACCATGCTGGCCGGCCAGGCGGACGGCGCCAGCGTCACCACCATCGAAGGCATTGCCAAGGGCGACGAGTTGCACCCGATGCAGGCCGCCTTCCGCGACAATCACGGCCTGCAGTGCGGCTATTGCACCCCGGGTATGATCATGTCGGCGATCGACATCGTGCACCGCCATGGTGGCCAGCTCGACGAGGCCACGGTCCGCCACGAGCTCGAAGGCAATATCTGCCGCTGCACCGGCTACCACAACATCGTCAAGGCCGTGCTGGACGCAGCCGGACGCATGAAGGTCTCGCAGGCGGCCGAGTAACCGGCGCGCCTCGAATAATAAAGAACTACCGCTGCTGCTTTCGAGGGAAAGCGCAGTCGAAACAATTCCGGTCGGGAGGACCAGACATGGGTGTTGAAGGCATTGGCGCGCGCGTCGTGCGCAAGGAAGACAAGCGTTTCATTACCGGCAAGGGCCGGTACGTTGACGACATCAAATTGCTGGGCATGACCCATGCCCATTTCATCCGCAGCCCGCACGCGCACGCCAAGGTCAAAAAGATCGATTCGTCCGCCGCGCTGAAGATGCCGGGCGTGGTCGCGGTTCTCACCGGACAACAGATCGTCGACGACAAGGTCGGCAACCTCATCTGCGGCTGGGCCATCACCTCCAAGGACGGCAGCCCGATGAAGATGGGCGCATGGCCCGCGATGGCGCCGGAGACGGTGCGCTTCGTGGGTCAGGCGGTCGCGGTCGTGATCGCCGAGAGCAAGAATCTGGCCCGCGACGCCGCCGAAGCCGTGGTCGTCGACTATGAGGAACTTCCGGCGGTCGCCGACGTCCATGCCGCCATCAAATCAGGTGCGCCGCAGCTCCATCCCGAAGCGCCCGGCAACCAGGTCTATGACTGGGTGATCGGCGACGAGGGCGCCACCGATGCCGCCTTCGCCAAGGCGGCCAATGTCGTCAAGCTCGACGTCACCAACAACCGTCTCGCCCCGAACGCGATGGAGCCACGCGCGGCGATCGCCGATTACGACGCGGCGGAAGAGCACTTTACTCTCTATACCACCTCGCAGAACCCGCACGTCGCCCGCCTAGTGCTGTCGGCGTTCTACAACATCGCCCCCGAGCACAAGCTGCGCGTGATCGCCCCCGACGTCGGCGGTGGCTTCGGCTCCAAGATCTTCATCTATCCCGAAGAGATGGTGGCGCTGTGGGCCTCCAAGAAGATCGGCCGTCCCGTGAAATGGACCGGCGACCGCACTGAGGCCTTCCTCACCGACGCGCATGGCCGCGACCATGTCACCCATGCCGAGATGGCGTTCGACGCCAACAACAAGATCACCGGCTTGAAGGTCAAGACCTACGCCAATTTCGGCGCCTACATGTCGCTGTTCTCGTCGTCGGTACCGACCTATCTCTACGCAACGCTGCTGTCGGGCCAGTACAACATCCCGGCGATCCACGCTGAGGTGGTCGGCGTCTACACCAACACCACCCCGGTCGACGCCTATCGCGGTGCCGGCCGCCCCGAGGCGAGCTACCTGATCGAACGTCTGATGGAGACGGCGGCGCGGCAGTTGAAGGTCGATCCGGCGGCTCTGCGCCGGTCCAACTTCATCACCCAGTTCCCGCACCAGACGCCCGTGATCATGGCCTATGACACCGGCGACTTTAACGCCTCGCTCGACGCGGCGATGAAGGCGATCGACTATGCCGGCTTTGCCGGCCGCAAGGCGCAAGCGAAGTCACAGGGCAAGCTGCGCGGCATCGGCGTCTCGTGCTACATCGAAGCCTGCGGCATCGCGCCGTCGAAGGCGGTCGGTAGCCTGGGCGCCGGCGTCGGTCTGTGGGAATCCGCGGAAGTGCGCGTCAACCCGGTCGGCACGATCGAGATCCTCACCGGCTCGCACAGCCACGGCCAGGGCCACGAGACGACATTCTGCCAGCTCGTCGCTGAACGTCTGGGCATTCCGATCAGCCAGGTTTCGATCGTCCATGGCGACACCGACAAGGTGCAGTTCGGCATGGGCACCTACGGCTCGCGCTCGGCGGCCGTCGGTCTCACCGCGATCCTGAAGGCTATGGAGAAGATGGAATCCAAGGCCAAGAAGATCGCCGCGCATGCGCTGGAAGCCTCAGAGGCCGACATCGTCATCGAGAACGGCGAGTTCAAGGTAACGGGCACCGACAAGGCGATCGCGCTGCCGATGGTCGCGCTCGCGGCCTACACCGCGCACAATCTGCCTGACGGGATGGAGCCGGGCCTGAAGGAAAGCGCCTTCTACGACCCCACCAACTTCACCTTCCCCGCCGGCACCTATATCTGCGAGCTCGAAGTCGATCCTGGTACGGGCAAGACCTCCTTCGTCAACTTCGTCGCGGCCGACGATTTCGGCCGGCTCATCAATCCGATGATCGTCGAGGGCCAGGTCCATGGCGGTCTGGTTCAAGGCATCGGACAGGCGCTGCTCGAGCACGCGATCTACGACAGCAACGGCCAGCCGGTGACGGCGTCGTTCATGGACTACGCCATGCCGCGCGCCGATGACGTGCCCTCCTTCAATCTCTCCCACACCACGACGCTGTGTCCGGGCAATCCCTTGGGCATCAAGGGTTGCGGTGAGGCCGGCGCGATCGGCGCCTCAGCGGCCGTGATCAACGCGATCACGGATGCGATCGGCAAGAACAATCTGGAAATGCCCGCAACCCCTGATCGGGTGTGGCGCACGATCCATTCGGCTTAAGGGAGGAACGAAGATGTACCAGACCAACTATCATCGCGCGTCCTCGGTCGACGAAGCCGCCAGCCTGTTCGGCAAAAGCAGCGAGGCAAAATTCCTGTCCGGCGGTCAGACGCTGCTGCCGGTCATGAAGCAACGCCTCGCGAGTCCCTCTGACGTCATCGACCTCGCCAAGATCAAGGACCTGATCGGCATCGAGGCTGCGGGCGACACGCTGACCATCAAGGCCGCCACGCCGCATTATGATGTGGCGACCAGCGATGCCGCGAAGAAGGCGATCCCTGCGGTCGCCTATCTGGCATCGCTGATCGGCGATCCCGCCGTGCGCTATCGTGGCACGATCGGCGGCTCGATCGCCAACAACGATCCGGCCGCGGATTATCCGGCCGCGCTGCTCGCGCTTGGTGCCACCGTGAAGACCAACAAGCGGTCGATCGCGGCGAACGACTTCTTCAAGGGCCTGTTCACGACGGCGCTTGAAGACGGCGAGATCATCACCGCCGTGTCGTTTCCGGTTCCGGCAAAAGCGGGCTACGCCAAGATGCGGCACCCGGCCTCGCGCTTCGCGCTGACCGCCGTCTTCGTCGCGCAGACGAAATCGGGCGAGATTCGTGTGGCCGCGACCGGCGCTTCGCAGAGCGGCGTGATGCGCGTTGGTGCGATCGAGGCCGCGCTGAAGGCCAACTGGTCGCCATCGGCGATCGACAGCGTCAGCATTCCCGCAAGCGGATTGCTGGCTGACATCCACGGCACGGCGGAGTACCGCGCCAACCTCGTCAAGGTGATGGCGCAGCGCGCGGTGATTGCTGCGGGCTGAAATCCTTCTCTAGCGACTCAACACAAATCTTCCGCGGCGCGCAGCAATGCGCGCCGCTTTTTTGATGCGCCCATGCATGAAAAGCGCTTGCCTCAATGGCGTGAAGGCGAGAAAAGTTAATCAGCCAATTAACTCGCCCACAGAGGAATGTCCGAGGCAATTGCCGAACTATCGGCATCTGCCCGCGGCCCGAGGAAACAACACGTGCTCGATAAACCAGCTCAGAATTCGTCCGTCCGCGCCTCCGGTCCGCTCGCAGGATTTCGCATCGTCGAATTCGCCGGCATCGGACCCGGTCCGTTCGCCTGCATGATGCTGGCCGACATGGGCGCCGAGGTGGTCACGCTCGACCGCGTTGGCGCGAAGAAGAGCATGAAGTCGGTCGCGGGGCGCGGCCGCAAGGTGATCGAGCTCGATCTCAAGGACAAGGCGGCGATCGCGCAAGCGCTCGACCTGCTCGCCAATGCCGACGCGCTGGTCGAAGGCTTTCGCCCCGGCGTGATGGAGCGGCTCGGGCTCGGCCCTGATGTCGTGCTCGCGCGCAATCTCAAGCTGGTCTATGGCCGCATGACCGGTTGGGGCCAGGAAGGCCCGCTGGCCAACGCCGCCGGCCATGACATCAACTACATTTCCATCACCGGCGCACTCGCCGCGATCGGCACCAAGGAAGCACCGGTGCCGCCGCTCAACCTGGTCGGCGATTTTGGCGGCGGCGCGCTCTACATGGTGGTCGGCGTGCTCGCCGCATTGCTGGAAGCGCAAAAGTCGGGCAAAGGCCAGGTCGTCGACGTCGCGATGTGCGACGGCGCAGCGTCGCTGATGTCATTTTTCTTCGATATGACGACGCTCGGTCGCTGGACCGAGGGCCGTAACCAGAATTTCCTCGACGGCGGCGCGCATTTCTACGGCGTCTACGAATGCGCCTGCGGGCATTTCGTCTCGATCGGCTCGATCGAACCGCAGTTCTACGCGCTGCTGCGCGAGCACGCCGGCCTCACCGACGTCGATTTCGACGCACAGATGAACCCCAAGGCCTGGCCCGCGCTGAAGGAGAAGCTGAAGGCCGTGTTCAAGAGCAAGACGCGCGAGGACTGGTGCAAGATCATGGAGGGCACCGACATCTGCTTCGCACCTGTCCTGACCATGTCGGAAGCGACCGAGCATCCGCACATGGTCGCCCGCAACGTCTTCATCGAGCGCCACGGCGTGAAGCAGCCCGCGCCCGCACCGCGGTTCTCGCGCACGCAGTCGACCGTGCGCGAGCCGGAAGGTGCCGAGATTGCGGCGGTGACGAAAGCGTGGAAGAGGTAAGGTCTGGCCTCGAGAAAAGTCTCGTAGGGTGGGCAAAGGCGCACAGCGCCGTGCCCACCATCTCTACGTGATCACGAAGGAAACGTGGGCACGCTTCGCTTTGCCCACCCTACGGCAGCGCGCCCGACGCCCTACGCCGCGTTCCCCACCTTCAACACGCCGCGCCGGATCTGATCTTCCTCGATCGATTCGAACAGGGCCTTGAAATTGCCTTCGCCAAAGCCCTCGTCGCCCTTGCGCTGGATGAACTCGAAGAAGATCGGACCGATCGCGTTGGCTGAGAAGATCTGCAGCAGCACCTTGGTCTGGCCGCCGTCGACCACGCCCTCGCCGTCGATGAGGATGCCGTTCTTCTGCAGGCGCGCGACATCTTCGCCATGCTTAGGCAGGCGTGCGTCGACCTTCTCGAAGTAAGTCTCGGGCGGCGACGGCATGAACGGCAGGCCGGCCGCGCGCAGCCCCTCGATCGTGCCGTGGATCTCGCGGCAGCCGCAGGCGATGTGCTGGATGCCCTCGCCGCGATAGATCGTCAGATATTCCTCGATCTGGCCAGAATCGCCGGCGTCCTCGTTGATCGGAATCCGGATCTTGCCGTCGGGGCTGGTTAACGCGCGCGAGAACAGGCCCGAGGCGCGGCCCTCGATGTCGAAGAAACGGATCTGGCGGAAGTTGAACAGCTTTTCGTAGAAGCCGGTCCAGACATCCATGCGGCCGCGATGGACGTTGTGAGTGAGGTGGTCGAGATAGAACAGGCCCGCACCGACGGGCCGCGGATCGGGCGCGCCTGACCATTCGAACTCGGCATCATAGGCCGAGCCCTTGGCGCCGTAGCGATCGACGAAATAAAGCAGACTGCCGCCGATGCCCTTGATCGCGGGCACGTCGAGCGTCTTGTGCGCCGATGACACGTCCGCAGGCTCGGCGCCGAGCGCGATCGCTCGGTCATAGGCCGCCTTCGCATCGACCACGCGGAACGCCATCGACGGCGCGCAGGGACCGTGCGCGGCGACGAACTCGGTGCCGTGGGTGCCGGGCTCTTCGTTGACGAGATAATTGATGTCGCCCTGGCGATAGACCGTGATCTTTTTGCTCTTGTGGCGCGCGACGGGCGCGTAGCCCATCAGCTTGAAGAGATCGTGCAGCTCCTGCGGATTGGGGTGCGCGTATTCGACGAACTCGAACCCGTCGGTGCCCATCGGATTGTCGGCGCTGATGGTGGCCGGCGGTGCATCGTGTGGAAACGGACCCATTGGCGGTTCTCCCAAATTGCTGCTGGGGAGAATTATCCTTCATGGAACGTGCAATGAGCGTGCAAACGGGACGTAATTTCGCTATCCTATGCACGATCCGTGCACGAATTGGACAGAACACGCATGCTTCAGGTGGATGCCTTCGACCTCAAGATCCTCAGCGCGCTCCAAGATGACGGCCGCCTGACCAACCAGGAGCTTGCTGAGCTCGCGGGGCTGTCGGCCTCGCAATGCTCGCGGCGACGGATGCGGCTGGAGGAGGAGAAGGTGATTGCGGGCTACCACGCCGATCTCTCCAGCGAGGCGCTTGGCTTTGGCGTAATCGCCTTCATCCAGGTCGGGCTCGCGACCCATTCACCGGACAACTCAAAACGCTTCCGTGCATTGGTGAACCGGATCGACGAGATTCAGGAGGCCTATTCGCTGACGGGCGACGCTGACTACGTGCTGAAAGCCGTGCTGCGCGATCTCAAAGGCCTCTCCAATCTCGTCAACGACGTGCTGATGCCACACCAGAGCGTGGCGCATGTGCGCTCATCGATCGTGCTGGACCGGCTGAAGGAGAGCTCAAAGCTGCCGCTGAAGGATTTGAAGGCTGGCTGAAATCGAGGGAACTGCGTCGTTCGCGTCGGGCGCGCGATCTGCGATGATCCCGGTCAATCCGGGAGATTCAACCATGGCCCTCCAGCTTCGACCGAACTGCGAATATTGCGACCGCGACTTGCCGCCTGATGCAACGAACGCGCGGATCTGCTCCTATGAATGCACGTTCTGTGCGCTTTGCGTCGAGACCATGCTCTCCAACGTCTGCCCGAACTGCGGCGGCGGCTTCGCCCCGCGCCCGATCCGTCCGACGCAGGAATGGCGGCCGGGCGTCTGCACGACAAAGCAGATGCCGTCCGACAAGCGGGTGCATCTGAAGTACAGCCTAGACGACGTCGCCGCGCATTGCGCGCGGGTCAAGGATGTGCCGCCGGAGAAGCGCTAGGCTACTCCGCCGCCAAAATCGTCCCTTCGACCTCGCCGAAACCGACGCGGTAGCCGTTGCCCTGGCACCAGCCACGCATCACGAGGCTGTCGCCATCCTCCAGGAACGAGCGCTTGACGCCGCCGGGCAGCTCGACCGGCTCGGTGCCGTTCCAGCTGATCTCGAGCAAGCTGCCGCGCTGGTTCTTCTCCGGCCCGGAGATGGTGCCGGATCCTAAGAGATCGCCGACATTCATCGCGCAGCCGGAGGACGCGTGATGCGTCAGCTGCTGCACCGATGACCAGTACATGTACTTGAAATTGGTGCGGCTGATGCCGGCAGGCGCGTTGGCGCTCGCCGCGCGCAAGGAGACATCGAGCTCCAGATCGTAGTTCTGCGGCTTGCCCTGCTTGAGATAATCCAGCGGCACCGGCTCCTGCGCCGGCCCATTCAGGCGGAACGGCTCCAGCGCCTCGCGCGTCACCACCCACGGGCTGATCGACGTCGCGAAGGCTTTCGCCAGGAACGGCCCGAGCGGCACATATTCCCATTGCTGGATATCGCGCGCGCTCCAGTCGTTGAGTAGCACGAAGCCGAAGATCATCTCCTCGGCCTGGCTCTCCGTGAGCATCCCGCCCATCGGCGAGGATTGGCCGATTACGACGCCCATCTCCAGTTCGAAATCGAGTCGCTTGCAAGGTCCGAAGCTCGGCACGTCGACATTCGGCGGCTTGAGCTGCCCGCGCGGCCGCTTCACTTTCGTGCCTGATACCACGACGGTCGAAGCGCGCCCGTTATAGGCGATCGGCATGTGCAGCCAGTTCGGCTGCAGCGCATTGTCCTTGCCGCGGAACATCACGCCGACATTGGTGGCGTGCTCTTTCGATGAATAAAAGTCGGTGTAGCCGGAGACCGCAAACGGAAGATGCAATCTTGCATCGCGCATCGGCACCAGCGCCTGCTTGCGCAGCTCCTCATTGTCGCGCAGCTCCGGATGATCGTGGCGCAGCAGTTCGCTGATCCGTGCGCGCGTCTTGGTCCAGACCTTCGGCCCCAGCGCCATGAACGCATTGAGCGAAGGACCGGAGAACACACCGAGCGGACCGACATCGAGCCGCGAGTCCTGCTCCAGTTCCCAGAGATCGAGCACGTAATCGCCGATCGCAACACCGACGCGCTGCGTCGGATTGGCAGGGGTCGAGAACACGCCATAGGGCAGGTTCTGGATCGGGAAGTCGGAGGAAGGGGAGACGTCGATGAAGGAGCGGAGGCTGGGATCGTTGGGGTGGGGCATTTGTTTCCTGCCGGATGTTTTTGACAGTTTCTCCGCCGTCATTCCGGGGCGCGCGGAGCGCGAACTCCGATGCGCGATTGCGCATCTGAGAATCCATACTCACGATCGTGGTTATGGATTCCGGGCCTGCGCCTTCGGCGCATCCCGGAATGACGAAGCAATTACGGCCTGCTCGGATCGAACCGCTTTTCCAGGCCCTTCCAGCAATCCGCGTAATCATCCTGCAGCGTCGACGCGTTCGCGGCATGCGCGGTGACCCGCTGCGGGTAGCGGGTTTCGAACATGAAGGCCATGGTGCCCGTCAGCTTCACCGGCTTCAGCTCGCCATTGCTGGCATGCTCGAAGGCGTCGCGATCGGGGCCGTGCGGCAGCATGCAATTATGCAGGCTGATGCCACCGGGCACGAAGCCCTGCGGCTTGGCGTCGTAGACGCCGTAGATCAGGCCCATGAACTCGCTCATGATATTCATGTGGTACCAGGGCGGGCGGAACGTGTTGTCGGCGACCATCCAGCGCTCGGGGAAAATCACGAAGTCGATATTCGCAGTGCCCGCCGTCTCCGACGGCGAGGTCAGCACCGTGAAGATCGAGGGATCCGGATGATCGAAGCCGATCGCGCCGACCGGCGAGAAGGTGCGGAGGTCGTATTTGTAGGGCGCATAATTGCCGTGCCAGGCGACGACGTCGATCGGCGAATGCGGCAACGTGGTCTTGAACAATGACCCACCCCACTTCACGAACAGCTCGGTCGGTGTGTCCTTGTCTTCGTAGGCGGCGACAGGCGTGAGGAAGTCACGCGCATTGGCGAGGCAATTGGCGCCGATCGGACCGCGCTCCGGCAGTGTGAAGGCACCGCCATAGTTTTCGCAGAGATAGCCGCGCGCCGGACCATCAGGAATCTCGACGCGAAACTTCACGCCGCGCGGGATCACCACGATCTCGCCAGGCTCGGCATCGATGCGCCCGAACTCGGTGATGAGCCGCAAATTTCCCTGCTGCAGCACGAACATCAGCTCGCCATCGGCATTGTAGAAGTGCTGGTCTACCATCGACTTGGTGATGAGATAGACATGCGCGGCCATGCCGGCCTGCGTGTTGACGTCGCCGGCCGTCGTCATGGTCTGCACGCCCTGGAGGAATGTCGTGTCCTCCTTCGGGATCGGCGCCGGGTCCCAGCGCAGCTGCGCGATGGGAAGATCATATTCATGGCACGGCGCCGAGCGCCACAGGCCCCCATCGGCCTTCTCGAAGCGACCGGAATGCTTCACCGACGGGCGGATACGATAGAGCCAGGAGCGCTCATTGGTGCCGCGCGGCGCGGTGAAGGGCGAGCCCGAGAGCTGCTCCGCGTAAAGCCCGTAAGCGCAACGCTGCGGAGAGTTACGGCCCATCGGCAGCGCGCCGGGCAGCGCCTCGGTCTCAAAACTGTTGCCGAAGCCGGACATGTAGCCCGGCGTCACCTGCGCCGAGCTGCGGATGATCTGATCAGGCGAGGTATTGATGTTCATGACTATCCTCCTCCTTGCAGGGCGGCCCACATTTCCTGGTCGCGCTTGTCGGTCCAGATCACGGGATCGTCGATGCCCGACGCTTCGTCATAGGCGCGCGACACATTGAACGGCAGGCAGTGCTCGTAGATGGCGAAGCTATGGAATTTCGGATCCATCACCTCGCGCGTCGCCGCCATGGATTCTTTTAAGCTGCGTCCCTTGGCGACCGAGACTTCGGCCGCGCCATAGAGCGAGGTGACGAAATCGCGTGTCATCGCGATGGCTTCGCGCACCGTGGCCGTGCCCTTCAGCGCATCGCCGCGACCGGGCGCGATGGCTTTGGGATTGAAGCTGCGGATCTCGTTGAGCGTCATCGGCCATTCGCGCAAATGCGCATCGCCGCAATAGCAGGCCGAGTGATATTCGATGAGATCGCCGGAGAACATCACCTCGGCATCCGGCACCCAGGCAACGATGTCGCCGGAGGTGTGACCGGCACCGAGCTGCATCAAGCGCACTTCGCGCTTGCCGAGGAAGATCGACATCTCGCCTTCGAAAGTCAGCGTCGGCCAGGTCAGGCCCGGGATGCTCGCCGCATCCTGAAACAGACGCGGGAAGCGGCCATACTCGGAATCCCAGTCCTGCTGGCCGCGCTCCTCGATGAGGCGATAAGTCTCTTGCGAGGCGACGATGCCCTGCGCCTTGTAGGCGGAGGCACCGAGCACGCGCACCGCGTGATAATGCGACAACACGACATATTTGATCGGCTTGTCGGTGACGGTCTTGACGCGCTCGATCACCTTGCTCGCCATCGCCGGCGTCGATTGCGCGTCGAACACCAGGCAGCCGTCATCACCGACGATGATCGCCGTGTTTGGATCACCCTCGGCGGTGAAGGCGTAGAGATCGGAGCCGATCTCGGAGAAAGTGATCTTCTTCTCGGAGAGATCGCCGGTGGATGCGAAGTTCTTCGCCATCAGTTCGTCCTTAGGTCTTGAGTTATTGTTGTTGCTGCTGCTGTTGTTGCTGGCTGTCGATCATACGGCGTCTCGCCAGCACGAGCGCGTCCCGGAGCACGTCGATGTCGCCGATATGGTTCGCAAGGATCAGCACCAGAGCCGCGTCGAAATCGGCGCTCTGTTCGTCGGTCAGGCCGCGATGCGCCTCGACGATGGCACGAAAGGCATCATCGGGCCGCGCGAAGTTGGAGCTGGTAGAAAGCGGCATGCGAAACCTCAATTCAATCCCGCGGCCCGCGACAGCGCCGCTGCGATGACCTCGCGCGTCGGATGGCGGAAGCGTGCGGCGACATAGCCATCGGGTCTGAGCAAATAGGCCGAACCTGGCTCGGCGTCATAGCGCTTCGCAACAAGGCCCTGGGGATCGGCAACCCCGCCCTCGACCCCGACGCGGATATCCTTGACGCCATCGGGCGCATCGATCGCGACGCCATTGCTGAACGTCAGCAGCGTAAAATCCGTTCCACCCTTGCGGAATGCGTCCGTCAAATAGACTTGTTGACCAATGGGCGCATCGAGCATGGAGCAGCCCGGCGATGGCCCGCCGCGCCAAGCATCCGCATCACGCGATGATAGCGGCGAGTCATAGCTGCACGGCACCGAGAGCCGGCCACCATTGACCATGCGCTTTCCGAATTCGGTTTCCTTGGCAAGCGACAGCACCGCCTGGCGCAGCCGCGCTTCCTGATGCGAGTTCGGCGCCATGAAGTCAGTCGAGCGGGTGGATTCGCGGATGTTCTCGTCAGCGGCGAGGCTGCGCTCGACATGGTAGCTCTCGAGCAGGCGCACGGGCGAGGTGCCACGCAGCACGCGGTCGAGCTTCCACGACAGATTCTCGGCGTCTTCGAGCCCCGAGTTCGCGCCGCGCGCACCGAAGGGCGAGACCTGATGCGCAGAATCGCCGGCAAAGATCACGCGGCCGTGGATGAAGCGATCCATCCGCCGGCACTGGAATTTGTAGAGCGAAATCCACTCGAACTCGAACTTATCGTGGCCGAGCATGCGCGCGATCCGCGGGCGCACGTTTTCTGGCTTCTTCTCGACGACCGGATCGGCATAGCGATTGAGCTGAAGATCGATGCGCCAGACGTTGTCAGGCTGCTTGTGCAGGAGCGCCGACCGCCCCTGATGAAACGGCGGATCGAACCAGAACCAGCGCTCGGTCGGGAATTCCGCCGTCATCTTGACGTCGGCGATCAGGAACTGGTCCTCGAACACTTGCCCGGCGAAGTCGGCGCCGACCATCTGTCGCAGCGAGGAGCGCGCGCCATCACAGGCGACGACATATTGCGCGTGCAGGCGATAGGCGCCCTCCGGCGTTTCGATCGTCAGCACGGCAGAGTCGTTACGCTGCTCGACCGCGGTGACCTTATTTCGCCAGCGCAGATCGATCTCAGGCAGATCGCTGATGCGGTCGACCAGATAGGCCTCGGCGTAATATTGCTGGAGGTTGATGAAGGCCGGTCGCTTGTGGCCATCCTCCGGCAGCAGGTTGAATTGATAGAGCTGGGACTCGCCGTGAAAGATGCGGCCGACGCTCCACACCACGCCCTTGTCGACCATGCGGTCGGCGACGCCGAGCCGGTCCCAATATTCCAGCGAGCGCTTGGAGAAGCAGATCGCACGCGAACCTTCGCCGATGCGGTCGGCATCATCCAGAAGGACGACGCGCTGGCCGCGCTGGGCGAGATCAATCGCCAGCGACAGCCCAACCGGGCCCGCGCCGACGACCACGACCGGATGCTCGGCCGGACTTTGGCCGGGGCGTTCCTGGTCCGGGTTACGGCGATAGCCGAACTGGGTTTTGGCCTGATGCGTATTGGCCGGCGCCATACACTAACCTCGGCTCTGGTCAGAAGGGGACTGATCTGCTAGATAGTCTCACGTGCAACTATTTTGGACCGGAGCCGGCCGGCCGTCAACTGGAATTCGGAGCGCTCTCCTTGGCGAGGACATCCAGCGACATCGCGCTGAAGACACGTGATGCAGACGAAGCATCACCACGACCGAAATCGCGGCTCGATCTGTTCAAGTTCCTGCCGTTCCGCCTCAACAGGCTCGCGGCCGAAGTCAGTTCCGCGCTCGCGGTCGAATATCAGGAGCGGCACGGTCTCGACATTCCGGCCTGGCGCGTGATTGCGACGCTCGGCTTCCGCAATGATGCCTGCAGCGCGCAGTACATCTCGCAATGTACCCGCACACATAAATCTACGATCAGCCGCGCGGTCACGACGTTGCTGAATGACAGCCTGATCGAGCGGGTCGAGAACGAAGCGGACCGCCGCGAATTCCGACTGCAACTGACGAAGAAGGGCCGTGCGCTCTACGAAGAGCTATTCCCGCAATTGCTGCGGCGGGAAGACGAGATTTTGGCGTGTCTCTCCGCGCAGGAGCGCAAGCAGTTGTCAGCCTTGCTCGGCAAGATCGAGGCGAGCCTCGATTTGATCCAGACCAGCGAAGATGCCGACGCCAAGCAGGCCTATTAACTTGAGCGCGCTCGATTGAGGCGAGAACTTCACCGCGACACATCAACGTGATCGGCTCGTGTTCGTTCTGCCGCCCGACAGGCATACCCGCCGAAACGGCCAAAAATCCCTGCGTTTTGAATCAGATTTCAAGTTGCAACCGCGCGAACCTTTCCGCCGCGGCAAGGTTGCTGACATCTGTGCAATGTAGCTGACGCCATTGCAACGTAGGTGATGCCGCGATGAACGGCGCATTCAGAAAAGCTTCGGGAAGCAGGGCGCATCTTTCGCTCACGGGTGGATGCCCCGCACCATCATGGTGCTCAACTTCGGAGAAGTTCGTCATGACCCGCGTCAGCAAGTTCTCGATGGTTGCAATTGCCCTCGCTACTCTCGGCTCATCCTTCACCGCGGCGTCGGCGACGCCCTGGCAGGCCAATCACCCGCGCCGCGTCGAGGTGAACGACCGCCTCGCTGTCCAGAACTTCCGCATCAACCAGGGTGTTGCCAACGGCAAGATCACGCCGCTCCAGGCCCAGCAGCTTCATGCTGAAGATCATGCCATCCGAACGGAAGAGCAGACCATGGCCGGCTTCAACGGCAGCCACATTACCAAGGGCGAGCAAAATCTGCTCAACACGCAAGAGAACAACGTCAGCAAGCAGATCGGGCCGTAAGCGACGCCATTTCGGAAATCGTGAGCCCTGTCGCCTCAGCCGCGGCAGGGCTCACGTCGTCAAACGCTCACGTCGCAAACGACCGCGTCGGCGGCAGATGCAGCGCCCAGACGTCGACCTTGTCGCTGGCGCGCGGATAGATCTCGGTGACGATCGGATCGTGACCGGGGATGTAGCGGTCGGGATGGCCGGCGAGACGCTCGATCGTCTCCCAGCCCACCGCCATGTCACCGACATTGTAGACGATCGGAAACGGGCTGCGGCGCCGCAGATTGGCGTAATAATGCGCGGCATCTGACGCCAGCACCACCGGCCCGCGCGCAGTCTCGACCTTGACCACCTGCAGGCCGTCCGAATGACCGCCGACCCGATGCACGGTCACACCGGGCGCAACCTCACCATCACCGGAATAGAAATTGACCCGCTCACCGTAGACATGGCGCACCATCTGCGTGACGTGCTCGACCGAGAACGGATGTCGCAGCAGTCCGTTGCACATGCAGCGTCCCGTCGCGTAGGCCATCTCGCGCTCCTGGAGATGGAAGCGCGCATTCGGGAAGCGATCGAGATTGCCGGCATGGTCGTAGTGCAGATGTGTCACGATAATGTCGCGGATGGCTGGCGCGGCGACGCCAAAGCGCTCCAGCGCGTCGACCGGATTGAGCGTCAGCTTGCGCGCGCGCAAGCCTGCCTCCTCGGCATTGAAGCCAGTATCGACCAGGATATCGCGGCCCTGCCCGCGGATCAGCCAGACGAAATAGTCGAGGTCCTGCGCCGCACTGTCATGCGGGTCGGGCGCCAGGAAATTCATTGCGGGGGTGCGCGGTGACATCGTCGCATAGCGCAAGGCATAGATTTCGTAGGCGTTTCCCATGACTTTGATCCTGGTCTTGATTCCGGCTTTTGCTTTTCTGGTTGGACCGTCGGGCTCACCAAGCCATCGCCCGCCGCAAAGGTCAAACATCGCAAGTTGCAGCGGACGCCGCCACAATGTGAGACCAATCACATCGTTGTCTCAGGTCCCGGCCTATCATGGGCCGCCGGAGCCCCAGGACGATCATGTGTCGAGTAGAACCGTGACTGCCCAATTATTCCCCGCACCGCCGGCCCACGCGTCGCGGTCAATTGTCGCGATAGTGCCGAATCTCCAAGCGGTTGACGCCCCCACTCGCCGGTTTGATAATGCACTTTGCGTAAGTTAAGGTCGCCGCGGCGCAAGCTGGAACGGCGCCTTTTTGGCTGGACCGCGCTGATTATGAAAACTCGCTTCCTTTTTCTGCTGCCTTTGCTTGTCACGCTCATCCCGATCGCCCCGTCGCTCGCGGCCGGCGACCGCTTCGCGCTGGTGATCGGCAACGCCAAATATCCTGATGCCGACAGTCCGCTGAAGGAGCCAATCAACGACGCCCGCGACATCGCCGATGAGCTCAAGCGTGACGGCTTTACGGTGGAGGTCGGCGAGAACCTGACCGGCGACGGCATGCGCCGCGCCTTCGACAAGCTCTACGGCAAGATCAAGCCGGGCTCGGTGGCGCTGTTGTTCTACAGCGGGTTTGGCATCCAGTCAGCGCGCCAGAGCTACATGATCCCGGTCGATGCGCAGATCTGGACCGAGTCCGACGTCCGCCGCGACGGTTTCAGCATCGAAGCGATTCTGGGCGAGCTCAACACCCGCGGCGCCGGCGTCAAGATCGCCCTGATCGATGCCTCCAGGCGCAACCCGTTTGAACGCCGGTTCCGCAGCTTCTCGGCAGGCCTGACCCCGGTGATCGCGCCGAACGGCACGCTGGTGATGTATTCGGCGGCACTGGCCTCGGTAGTGTCGGATGCCGGCGGTGACCACAGCCTGTTCGTGCAGGAATTACTCAAGGAAATCCGCGTCCCCGACCTCATGGCGGAGGAAACGCTGAACCGCACCAAGATGGGCGTCACCCGCGCCTCGCGCGGCGAACAGGTGCCGTGGATCTCGTCCTCGCTCGCCGAGGATTTCTCGTTCATTCCGGGTGCAAGCGGATCGCGTCCGACAGCGACGACTCCACCGCCGGCGCCCCCCGTGCCGTCGCCGACGCCTGTCGTCAACAACCCGCCCCCGGCTCCGCCGGCTCCTCCCGCGCCGCCGGCCCCACCACCTCCGCCTGTGGTTGCGAACAATCCGCCACCGCCGCCGCCCGCACCTCCGTCACCACCGCCGCCGTCGCCGAAGCCGCAAGTGGACGCGGCGTTGCCTCCACCGCCTCCGCCGGTCAAGCCGACCGATATCGCCCCGCCTCCGAACGCCGATAGCGGACCGAGCGCGGCCGAACTGGCGGAAGACCCCACCATCAAGGGCTTGACGGCCAAGATCGCCGCCAATCCTGACGACGTGAATGCGCTGTACCGGCGCGGCCAGGTCTATGCCAGCAAGAAGGCCTACGGCCTCGCCATCAAGGATTTCGACGACACGCTCCGGATCAATTCGAAGGACGTCGAAGCCCTGAACAATCGCTGCTGGACCCGGACCGTGGTCGGCGACCTCCAGGGCGCGCTGAAGGATTGCAACGAGGCGTTGCGACTGCGGCCGAATTTCGTCGATGCGCTGGATAGCCGCGGGCTGGTGAACCTCAAATCGGGGGCAGCGAAGAACGCCATCGCCGATTTTGACGCCGCCCTGAAGATCAACCCGCGCCTGACCTCCTCCCTCTACGGACGGGGTGTGGCAAAGCAGCGCAACGGCTCGGCCCAGGAGGGCGCGCTGGACATAGCCAACGCCAAGGCGATGGATCCGAACATCGTGCAGGAATTCGCAAGTTACGGAGTGCGTTGATATTTTTTTGATTTTAGGCGGGCAACGGCTCGAACCCCCGGCGGCGCAGCGAGACTAACCAACGGATGCCGCAAGCGGCCTTGCTGGGGGGCCTGTTTGCCAGGATTTTGGAACCGCGCGGATTCGCGCAGGAGGGACTGACAATGAGATTGGCTGCAAAGGGACTGACCGCAATCCTCTCCGTCATCACCATCGGCGCCGCCCTGTCGCTGACACTCCCGGCCGCCTTCGCCGGCGACGACGGCAACAGCAAGAACGTCACCGAGGACGAGATCGTCCGCGCGCTGGCTCCGGCGCCGAAAAAGCCCCTAACCCGCGGCCTCTCGATCACCCCGCAGGCCGATCCGGCGCCGAACCCGGCGGAAACCAAGCTGATCCAGACTGTCCGCGGCCGCGCGACGCGCTCGCTCTCGTCGACCGAGCGTGAGGAGCTCGCCTCCGCGGTCAAGGACAAGCCGAATATCGATCTCGAAATCACCTTCGACTACAACTCGGCCGATGTCAGCGCCAAGTCGCTGCCTTCGGTGCAAGCGCTCGGCCGCGCGCTGACCAGCCCCGAACTGAAGGGCTCGACCTTTGTTGTCGCCGGCCACACCGACGCCGCGGGCGGCGACAGCTACAATCAGGAATTGTCGGAACGACGCGCGGATTCGATCAAGCGTTACCTCGTCGAGAAATACAGCATCGCGGCTACCGACCTCGTCACCGTCGGCTACGGAAAGAGCAAGCTGAAGGATCCGAGCCAACCGATGGCGGAGGTGAACCGCCGCGTGCAGGTCGTGAATATGGAAAACAAAGCCACCGCATCGAAGTGACCACGGCCTAATCCTTTGCAGTGACAAGTCGTGATGTGGTGTAAAGTCTTAAGCTCAGCACGCGTCCCGCAGCCCTGCGGGACGCCGCTTCCTTTCAGGAAAACGCTCCCGACAACCTCGAGCCAGGCCAGGATGATCCGGCGATGAACATCTCCGAATATCTCAAGCCTGCCGGAACCGTGGCGTTCATCCTTGCGCTCGGCGTCGGCTATTACTGGTTCGAGCATCGGAAACATCCCGAGGAAAAGGAGACGCCGGGCGAGGCACTCGTCATCGTGGCGAAGTCGACCAATGCCTGCTTCTCTGACCTCGTGCGCGTGACCGGCTTCTTCGTGCCGCGGCGCGAGGCCGTGGTCGTAGTCGACCAGGAAGGATCGAAGGTCACCGATCTCTTCGCTACCGAGGGCGCCCTTGTCACCGAAAACCAGGAGCTGGCGCGCCTGTCGGCGCCGCCACAGATGCCGGGCCAGCCGCAACGACCGGGCCCGCAGGGTCCGATCTCGCTGAAGGCGCCCGCGCCGGGCCTGATCACGGAAGTCCGCACCATTGTCGGCGCGCCGGCCTCGCCGCAGGCAGGACCGATGTTCCGCATCGCCGTTAGCAATGAGATCGAGCTGGATGCGCAGGTTCCCGGCGTGCACATGTCGAAGCTCAGCCCGGGCGCGACGGTCCGGATCAGCCGGGATGACGCCGCCGATTTGATCGGCCGGGTCAGGCTGGTTTCACCCGAGATCGACCGCAACACGCAGCTAGGCCGCGTCCGCATCAGCGTCACCAACAATCCTTCATTGAAGTCCGGCATGTTCGCCCGTGCGTCGATCGACGCCAAGCGTAGCTGCGGCGTCGCAGTTCCCAAGACTGCGATCGACCATCTCACCGTGCAGGTTGTCAAAGGCAATACTGTCGAGACACGACGGGTGCGCGTCGGTCTGACATCCGATAGCCAGACGGAAATTCTGGAAGGCGTCGATGTCGGCGAGATCGTCGTGGCCGACGCCGGCTCTTCGCTCCATGACGGCGACCAGATCAAAACCATGTTCGCCGATGAACTCGATCGCACGCGGGGACGCTGATGGCACTCAATATCTCGGCATGGTCGATCCGACATCCGCTGCCGTCCGTCGTCTTTTCGTTCATCCTGCTGCTTCTTGGCTGGGCCTCATTCACCAAGCTCGCCGTGACCCGGCTGCCCTCGGCCGACATTCCCGTGATTTCGGTCGCGGTGTCGCAATTCGGCGCGGCGCCGGCCGAGCTTGAATCCCAGGTCACCAAGACGATCGAAGACGCCGTATCGGGCGTCGAAGGCGTGTGGCACATCACCTCGTCGATCACCGACGGCCTGTCGATGACCACGATCCAGTTCGCGCTGTCGACCAACACCGACCGCGCGCTCAACGACGTCAAGGACGCGGTGACGCGCGTGCGCTCGAACCTGCCGCAGAACGTCACCGAGCCGCTGATCCAGCGCGTCGACGTCATTGGCCTGCCGATCGTCACCTATGCCGCGATCTCGCCCGGCAAGACGCCGGAGCAGCTGTCCTATTTCGTCGACGACGTGGTCAAGCGTGCCATGCAAGGCGTCCGCGGCGTCGCCCAGGTCGAGCGCATCGGCGGCGTCGAGCGCGAGATCCTGGTCTCGCTCGATCCCGATCGTTTGCAGGCGATGGGACTGACCACGGTCAATGTCAGCCAGAGTCTGCGCGGCACCAATGTCGACGTTGCCGGCGGCCGCGCCGAGATCGGCAAGAACGACCAGGCCATCCGCACGCTGGCCGGCGCCAAGACGCTGAGTGATCTCGCCGGCACCATGATTCCGCTGTTCGCGGGCGGTGAAGTGCGGCTCGACGATCTCGGCACCGTCACCGACACCATCGCCGACCGCCGCACCTTCGCCCGCTTCAACGGCGAGCCGGTCGTCGCGCTCGGCATCAAGCGCTCCAAGGGCGCCAGCGACGTCGTCGTCGCGGCCGCCGTGCAGAAGCGCATCGATGCGCTCAAGGCGGCCTATCCCGACGTCGACCTGAAGCTGATCGACACGTCGGTCGAATACACCAAGGGCAATTACGAGGCCGCGATATCGACCTTGTTCGAGGGCGCCATCCTTGCCGTCGTGATCGTGCTGCTGTTCCTGCGCGACCTGCGCGCCACCATCATCGCCGCGATCTCGTTGCCGCTGTCGATCTTCCCGGCGTTCTGGGCGATGGACATCCTCGGCTTCTCGCTCAACCTCGTCAGCTTCCTCGCCATCACGCTCTCGACAGGTATTCTGGTCGACGATGCCATCGTCGAGATCGAGAATATTGTGCGGCACATGAACATGGGCAAATCGCCGTACCGTGCCGCGCTTGAAGCCGCCGACGAAATCGGTCTCGCGGTGATCGCGATCTCGCTGACCATTATCGCGATCTTCGCGCCGGCGAGCTTCATGTCGGGCATCGCCGGGCAGTTCTTCAAGCAGTTCGGCATCACGGTGTCGGTGCAGGTGTTCTTCTCGCTGCTGGCGGCGCGCTTCGTCACGCCGGTGCTGGCGGCCTACTTCCTCAAGCACCACACCCATGAAGAGCCGCCGCCGGGCCGCATCTTGCGGGGCTATCACAGCGTCGTCGCCTGGTCGGTGAAGCACTACTTCTTCACAGTGCTGATCGGCTTCGGGATCTTCGCGGCCTCGATCTGGAGCATCACCCTGCTGCCGCAGGGCTTCCTGCCAACGCAGGACAGTGCGCGATCGCTGATCGCCCTCGAACTGCCGCCCGGCACCCAGCTCGCCTACACCGAAAAGGTCACCGAGAACATCGTGATGCAGCTGCGCAAGCGGGCGGAGGTGAAGAGTATCTTCGTCGATGGCGGCCGCGTTCCGCCGGGCACCCAGGAAGTCCGGCGCGCATCGCTGATCATCAACTACGTGCCAAAGGCCGATCGCAAGATTACCCAGCGCGAACTCGAATTCTCCATCAGCCAGGAGCTGGAGAACATCCCCGATCTGCGCTTCTGGTTCCTGGACGAGAACGGTCTGCGTCCCATTTCGCTTGTTGTGACCGGCACCGACGCCAACATCGTCAACAACGTCGCAAGCGAGCTTGCGACGCAGATGAAGCGGATTCCGACGATTTCCAACGTGATCTCGGAAACGTCGCTGGAGCGACCCGAACTACGCATCGAACCGCGCGCCGATCTCGCAGCGCGGCTCGGCGTCTCGACGGAAAGCCTGTCGCAAACCATCCGTGTCGCCACCATCGGCGACGTCGGACCTGCGCTCGCCAAGTTCGACGTCGGTGATCGGCTGGTCCCGATCCGGGTGCAGCTCGAGGACGCCGCGCGCGGCAATCTGAAGACGCTCGAGCAATTACGGGTGCCGCTCGGCGAACATGGCGAGAAGGGCGGCGTTCCGCTGTCCGTCATCGCCGACGTGAAGCTCGATCAGGGCCCGACAAGCATCAACCGCTACGACCGGGATCGTCAGGCCACCGTTGCCGCCGACACCGTCGGCGACACGGCGCTCGGTGATGCCACCAAGCTGATCAACGAACTCCCGGTCATGAAGAGCCTGCCGAAGGGCGTGAAGGTGTCACCGTCGGGCGACGCCGAAAGCCTGAACGAATTGTCTGAAGGCTTCGCCACCGCGATGAAGGCCGGACTGTTGATGGTCTATGCGGTGCTGGTGTTGCTGTTCGGCACCTTCCTGCAGCCGATTACCATCCTGTTCTCGCTGCCGCTGTCAATCGGCGGTGCCATCGCAGCCCTGCTCGTCACCGGCAAGCAGCTGACCACGCCGGTCTGGATCGGCATCTTGATGCTGATGGGCATCGTCACCAAGAACGCGATCATGCTGGTGGAGTTCGCCATCGAATCGATCAACGCCGGCAAGCCGCGCGACGAGGCGATGATCGACGCCGGCATGAAACGCGCCCGCCCGATCGTGATGACCACGATCGCGATGGCCGCGGGCATGATGCCGAGCGCCCTTGCGGTCGGCGCCGGCGGCGAATTCCGCTCGCCAATGGCGCTCGCGGTGATCGGCGGCCTGATCTTCTCCACCGTCCTGTCGCTGGTGTTCGTGCCCGCGATGTTCATGGTGATGGACGATCTCGGCGCGCTGATCTGGCGCTTCGGCAAGCGCCTGATCGTGCACAGCGAGGATGCCGACGTCGCCGGCGGTCATCATGAGGTGGTGGAGGCGCCGCCGGCGCCAAGGAGCATCGTGCACCCTGCGGCGGAGTAAAAAGCGCCGCAGCGAGGTGATAGCCCTCGCTGCGATCTCCTGGTTCTACTCGTTCCGCGCGATCGCCGTCAGCTTGGTCATGTTCCGCAGCAGGATGCGGCCGCGCTGGAGATCCAGGATCGCTTCCTTGCGCCAGGCCTGAAGCTGGCGGTTGACGCTCTCGCGGGCAGCGCCGACGAACACGCCGAGCTGTTCCTGCGAGATGTGCACCTCGGAACCGAAATCGGCTGCGAGCGCGCAGAGCCGCCGCGCAAGCCGAACTGGCAGAGGCTGCAACATGGATTCTTCCATGCGTTCGCTTTGCCAGCGGATACGCTGGCAAAGCAGCGCGATGATCTTGATCGCGACCTTGGGCTCGCGCTCGAGGAAGGCCAGGAAATCTTCGCGCCGCAGTACGAACAGTTCGCTGACCTCGCCGGCGGTCGCATCTGCCGTGCGGTTCTGACCGTCCAGCACCGCGACCTCGCCGAACAGATCGCCCGGGCCCATGAAGTTCAGCGTCAACCGGCTACCGTCGGAGGCGCCAGTCTCGATGCGGACCTGCCCGCGGCGCACGCCAAACAGGGCGTCACCCGCGTCGCCCTTCTGGAACAAAACCTCGCCATTCGACAAATGCTGGGTGTGGCAGAGGTTGGACAGCCGCTGGAGTTCGTCCGTACCGAGGTCGGCGAACATGGCATTCATTTTCAGAATGACCGCAAATTCGGCCTGCTTGCTCATTTCAACGTCCTTGTGAATTTCTTTGGCAAATCGCTTGGAAGCATCGACGTCACAGTCGCGTAAAACCGCTGCATTGAAGTGTGTCATAAGTCACATAAGTTTGCAGCAGCTTCCGATTATTTTTAGGCGGCTGGAGCGGCTTGGTGTCCGGGGCTAAGCTCTGGCGCGGAGGCCGGGTGCG